>Ga0209535_1000272_pt1 | contig 35445 bp, 51 predicted proteins | sample LinPmetageLP28_FD_184041 | JGI IMG/M metagenome (GOLD analysis project Ga0209535, IMG submission 184041) | Marine viral communities from the Pacific Ocean - LP-28 (SPAdes) (version 2) | ecosystem: Environmental > Aquatic > Marine > Oceanic | place: Pacific Ocean | collected 2009-08-22
GAATGTAACGGATATCCCAGAGGCTGTATTGATCGCTAAGTATCTTATGATACAGAAGCGTATAGCTCAGGTACAAAGTTGGTTAGAGGCTGTTAAAGACGATGGTAGGGTACATGGTTACGTTAATTCTATAGGTGCTATAACTTCTAGGATGACTCATTCTAATCCTAACATGGGCCAAGTACCTGCGTCCTCTTCTCCTTATGGTAAAGAGTGCCGACAGTGTTGGACAGTACCCAAAGGTTATTCTTTAGTAGGTATGGATGCTAGTGGTTTAGAGTTACGAATGTTAGCTCATTACATGAACGATGAGGAGTATACCAATGAAATACTCAATGGTGATGTACACACAGCAAATCAAACTGCTGCAAGACTTAGAACAAGAGATCAAGCTAAAACTTTTATTTATGCTTTCTTATACGGTGCCGGAGATGCTAAGATCGGCGCAATCGTCGGAGGAGATGCATCGACAGGTAGAGAACTTAAAGAACAGTTCCTTAGAAATACGCCATCACTTGCAAAACTTCGAGAGCGAGTTGGATCAAACGCTACAAGAGGCTATCTTCGCGGATTGGACGGGAGAAGGGTCATTGTACGATCAGAACACAGTGCATTAAACACCTTGTTGCAATCAGCAGGTGCCATTGTTATGAAGAAAGCACTGTGCCTGTTGGATCAGTATGCGACTTTACATAAACTTGACTATCACTTTATAGGGAATATTCACGATGAGATCCAATCGGAAGTCAGACAGGAGATGGCACAACAGTTCGGACACCTTGCAACAGCCTGTATGGAAGCAGCAGGAAATCACTTTAACCTCAGATGTCCCCTTGCCGGAGAATTCAAAGTTGGAGATAACTGGGCAAGTACCCACTAACCCTTTTAAAGCCAGAAAAAAAAATACTTACTTTTTTAAAGACGGTGAGTGGTGGATTATGCATAATGACGGTGTAGGGAGGAGAGCGGTAACTCGAAAAAAAATTAATGATAATAGAATGTATGTTAATGGTAAATATATCAGCAAGTCACATCCTTTATTTAAAGCCGGAAAATACAAAAGTTTTGAAGAAGCGGCATTTAGCTCTTTAGAGAACTTTAACACAAAACCAGAGGGAGAGGTATATGTAATAACTAACCCCGCGTGGCCTGAGTGGATAAAGGTAGGGATGGCTGTAGATTCATCTGACAGGCTTAAAAATTATCAAACCTGCTCACCCTTTAGAGATTACAATATACTCTACTCCTACAAAGTGAAGGATAGAAGAGCAGAGGAAAATAAAGTACACGAAAGACTTGCCAAAGAATGTAATAACATTAATGAATGGTTTAAGTTAAAACCTGCTGTAGCTAATGACTTAATATTGGAAGTTATCCATGAAGACTAAACCAAAAGGAAGACCCTTTGACAAATGCTTTATTGATGCTGATTCAATTATCTACAGGATAGCACTTAAAGACATTACTCTTGACCTAGCTAAGAAATATTATGATGAAGAAATTGAAAATATTGGTTGGGATACGTGTAGTTCTGATATAGCGGTAGCTGTAAAAGGGGAAAACAACTTCCGTTATAACATAGAAGAAAATTATAAAGGCAAACTTAAACTCAAGGAAGAGAAAAAGGAAGACCCAAACCCTAAATTAACAGAAAGACGAAAAGACCTCAATGAGTATGCTTATAGTTTAGGACACTTTAAGTCTGATAACTGTGAAGCAGATGATGTAGTAAGTATATGGGCGCAAGAGGCTTTAGACGCTAAGGAACATTTTGTTATAGCTCATATAGATAAAGACATTGATATGGTAGAAGGTTGGCACTATAACTTTAACAAAGAAACTTTATATTATGTGTGTAAAGACCAAGGTTACTATAATATGTGTATACAGATGCTTACAGGAGACTCTACTGACAACATTCAAGGTCTTGTGGGCGTTGGTAAGATAACCGCGAAGAAGATACTAACTGATGTCCGTAAGCCTGATATGCTTGCTAAGGTACAGGAAGAGTGGCAGAAGGCTCATCCGGACGATTGGAAAGAACGTCTAGAAACTTGTTGGAACTTGGTTTATATGCGTAGGGATTGGCAAAGTTTCCATAGGTTGAACTTAGAGGATACTTTAAATGTCTCAGTTTAGATCTGGCTTAGAGGAACAAGTAGGCCACCACTTAGGAATAGACAAGAAAGGCACAGAGTATCTTTATGAGCCATTTAGATTGCCCTATGTTACCCACAGACACTATGTTCCAGACTTTGTACATGAAGGTAAAAGAGTTTTAATAGAGTGCAAGGGTTTCTTTAGGGCCGGAGACACACAGAAGTACAAAGCTATTAGAGACTCTATGCCTACTTGGGAATTAGTTTTTATTGTGACTAGTAAAAAGAAGAAAGTAAGGAAAAATAGTAAGACAACAATGGAAGAATGGTGTGACAAAGAAGGATTTTTGTGCTATACTGCACATGAAACAAAGGACTTGGTGAAATACATAAAAGGAAAGAGGGTATGATACTCACATTTGAAGAACTCAAAGAAGATATAGAAAAAGAGTACGATGTGACATTGGTATGTGAAGCATTAAGTATAACAGTAGAAGACTTGCTTGTGGCTTTTGAGGACAGGCTAATGCTTTACCAAGACAAATTCATAGAGGACTTAGAGACACATGAGACTTAACGATGTTAGCCCTAAACAATGGGACAAGATGTTAAAGGATAAGTTAAAAGCCGACAGCCAAGATGCTTACCAAAAAGGTAACGAAGTTGTTATTGAAGATTTAGTAAACTCCCCTAAGCATTACAACACTGGGGGCATTGAGTGTATAGAAGCAATACAAGCGTCTATGTCCAAGTTAGAGTTTGCAGGATACCTTAAAGGTAACTTGTCTAAGTACATTTGGCGATATAATTATAAAGGCAAACCAATAGAGGATCTTAATAAAGCCAAATGGTATTTAGATCGTCTTTTAGAAATTACATAGGAGATTTAAAATTGAATGATCCGTAAGTTTTGGAAAATATGGAAACACGCTTTAGGTTCTTTTGATGAAGAAGACGGCTATGACTCAGCAAACGAAAACTACATATCTTACATTAGAACATTTATTGTTCTTTCAAATTTAATTTGTGCTTATGTTATAATGATTAATATAATAAGACACTGGTAACACTTAGGAGACAGAAATGGATCAGTACCAACAGTTTATACACAAGTCACGCTATGCACGTTGGATTCCAGAAGAGAATCGTAGGGAGACTTGGGAAGAGACAGTAACACGTTATGTTAACTTCTGGGTCGAGAGAGAGCAGATTAACACAAGCACCGCTAAAGAACTTTGGGAGGCTATTTACAATCTTGATGTTATGCCCTCTATGCGTTGTATGATGACAGCAGGTAAGGCGTTGGATAAAGACAACGTAGCAGGGTTTAACTGCTCCTACCTTCACATAGATCATCCTAGAGCCTTTGATGAACTAATGTATGTGCTGATGTGTGGTACTGGTGTTGGCTTTAGTGTCGAGCGTAACTTTATAAATAAACTACCAGACATAGCAGAGACATTTCACGTTACCGACACTACCATTGTTGTGTCCGATAGTAAGATAGGGTGGGCTAGTTCGTTCAGAGAACTTATAAGCCTATTGTATGCCGGTAAGATTCCTAACTGGAACATGGGCCGCATACGACCTGCCGGAGCAAGACTAAAGACCTTTGGCGGTCGAGCGTCAGGCCCAGAACCTTTGATTGATTTGTTTAACTTTTGTGTAGAGATATTCCAAAAGGCCAAAGGTCGCAAGCTAACGTCCATTGAATGTCACGACATATGCTGTAAGATTGCAGACATTGTTGTCGTAGGCGGTGTCCGTAGGTCAGCCCTTATTAGCTTGTCTAACCTTAGTGACCAACGTATGCGGAAAGCTAAAGCAGGTCAATGGTGGGTCGATGAAGGACACCGTAGGTTAGCTAATAACTCTGTAGCGTACACTGAGAAACCTGACTTTGAGTCGTTCTTAGCTGAAATGCAATCTATGTACGAGAGCAAAGCAGGGGAGCGTGGTATCTTTAGTCGTGTAGCGGCACAAAGAATAGCCGCTAGGAACGGAAGGAGAGATGCTACTAAAGAGTTTGGAACTAACCCATGCTCTGAGATTATCTTGAGGAGCAACCAATTCTGCAACCTATCAGAAGTTATTGTACGACCAGAGGATACATTAGAAAGCCTTAAGAACAAGATACGTATAGCTACCATCATAGGGACGCTACAGTCCACCTTAACGGAATTCAGATACTTACGGCATATGTGGAAGTTTAATACGGAACAAGAGGCATTGCTTGGTGTTTCCTTGACAGGCATTATGGATCATAAGATGCTAGGAAATCACTCTGATAAGCTAGAGATGTGGCTTATGGAGATGAGACAAATCAGTATAGAAACTAACAAGAAGTGGGCTAAACATTTAGGTGTTAACCAAGCTACCGCTATTACCTGTGTCAAGCCTAGCGGCACCGTTAGTCAGCTTACAGACACTGCATCTGGTATACACCCTAGGTTCTCTAGTCAGTACATCAGGCGTGTTAGGTCAGACAAACAAGACCCATTAGCAACTTTTATGACTGACAAAGGTTTTCCTGTAGAACAGGACGTTATGTCTCCCAGTTCCTTAGTGTTTAGTTTTCCAATTAAGTCACCTAAAACTAGCACTACAGTAAAGCAAGTGGGAGCTATGGAACAGTTGCAGTTATGGAAGACGTATCAAAACTTCTGGTGTGAACATAAACCTAGCATAACGGTCTACTATACCGACGATGAGTTTCTACAGGTAGCTCAATGGATCTGGGATAACTTTGAAATATGCTCTGGTATATCTTTGTTGCCTTACAGTGACCATGTATACCAACAGGCTCCCTATGAAGAGATAGACCCTGAGAAGTACAAAGAACTGCTAAAGGCCATGCCTAAAAACGTAGACTGGGATGATCTAGAGAACTTTGAGTCAGAAGACAATACCACAGGCTCCCAAGAACTAGCGTGTACTGGTGGAGCCTGTGAGATAGTGTAATTCTCCTGTGTAGCCTTAGAGCCAAGGATGGCTCCTTTTTAGTTTTCTTGGTTAAAAACACCCAACCCTAAACCTACTCGTTGTCCAACCATAACTTGTTTTATTGTGTCTTGTATACGGTTTGTAGGTGAGTTTCTCTTAGACGCTTCTGAAGCTGCTTTTACACTAGAAATTAAAGAGTCTATTTTTTTAGGACTAATAGCTTCTTTAGCTAACATGGAAGGGAGTAAATTAATTACTAAAGAAGTTACACTCCCTTTTACAGCACTACTAACAGCAGAAATTTCTCTGGAAGGAATAGCTAAACTTAAACCTCCACCAGAAGCACTTTCTACTCTTTGTAATATTTCAACTTCGTCAATTAACTGTATAATTTTTTTATGATAATTTGTTCCTTTAAACAACTCATTATACGTCTGTATAAAAAAAGGATCTCTTAAATTGTTTTTTAAACTAGATAACGAAGAAATACTATCTGACCCGCCTTTTTGCAATAAAGCCTGTAAAAACCCTTTCCTTATTCCCTCAATAGGGTCTAACTCTAAATCAGATAGTTTAAGTTTGCTATTTTTTGATAGTTGTGTTTTAGCTAGTTGGGTCTTGTACTCTCTAGCTAATTTCATAAGTTCTTTTATTTCTGTTACACCAACAGTTAATCCTTCTTTACCTGTATCTCCTCCTACAAAAAGACCGCCTACTTGCACAGGGTCTAACACTTTTAATGCTTTTTCTAAATAAGCAGCAGAAACAACTTTTTTACCTTTTGCGTAGTAAGCTGTTACGTTCTTATATTCTTTTAACAGTTGTGGGCTTAGGTTTTCTGCTGCTCCGTCCATAGCCTCTTCTAGTATTTGCTTATGTTCTCCTAGAACATTTAATAACCCTCTATTGTCTCCCCCACTGGGACTAGTCGATACAGAATGAATTCTTGCTTTTAATTTAGAAAGCCTTTCATGCGCCTCAAAAAAACTAAGATTAGAAGGTATTTTTCTTAAAACTTCTATAGCTTCACCTTCGGCAGCAGTATCATATTTCCAACGAGGTGTTTCTTTTCCTGTTTTTGGGTCTATTTTTGGTTCTGATCTATATATTCCTTTTTGTACTTTCTTGACATAATCTAAAGCGGCTGTTCTTGCATCTACAATAACTCCTTTACCTTTTGCGTCAATGGATTTATAAATAGGAGAAACAATTTCACTAAGCGCATTATCTGTTTGACTAATTAAAGACTGTAATACTTTTCCTTGTGACGTAGGATCTCCGGCAGGAAATGTTGAAATAAGTTTAGATATCTGGTTTCCCATAAACTCAGGATAACCTTCTAAAAGGTTTTGAACTGTAGTTTTTGTAACATTAGAAACTTTTGCTATGTTTGTTAAAGCACTTTGAATTTTACTGTTTTTAGCAACAGAGGTAGGTAACAAAGTTAAAGGGCCGCCTTTAAAATCATAATTCTTTAATGCTTTTTGCAGATTTATAATTGTTTCAATGTTGTCTGGATCAGGAACATTAAGTTTTCCTGCTAATGTTCGCGCACCGTCTGCTGTATACTTAGCTATTTTACCAGCAACTGGAAAAAGTAAACCAAATCCTGTAGCGTAGATTGCTTCTGTTTGTGCAGCATCTACAGCAGCAGTAAATGCCTTATCGGGGTTAAACTCTCTTCCTTCAACTAAATCTTCTATACCTTCTCCGGCGTAAACAGCGGGAAAAGCAGCGGTTGCTCCTGCTATTACTCCTGATCCAAGAGTAGCCGCCCCAACAACGTAAGGGTTAGTTCTTAGAGGAGTACGCATTATAGATTCAAGACCTTTTTGGCCCCCATATATACTTGCGCTTATGGTCGCTCCCAACTCTAACGACGGTGTTATCCAATCAGCGTAAGTATCTATGTCTCTTACAGCACCCATGTTTTGCAATACAGAGTAATCCGTCTGGTCTTCACCCGAAGGATACATTTCGTTTAAACGAGAAAGAGTCTCTTTATCAATACCTTCTGAAGTAAAAGAAGAATTAAAATATTTATCGTTTAACTTTTGTATAGTTTCAGGATCTGTAATTTCTTGCATAATTAATTCCTTAACTTATTCAGGTGCGACAACCCAACCACCTGTTTGATTGTTTCGTATGAACCATTTACCGTCCAATTTCCGTAAAAAACGACCTGAATTTGTTTCACCTGTCTTTTGCATTTCTTCTTTACTTAATAATTTAACATCATTATAAGAAGAATCATTATAATTAGGAGAAACAGAGACACCTAATAAAGAGCTTCTAAAGTTTTTATAATGTCGTTCAACTCTTTTTAACTGTTCGTTAAATCTTTCTTCTCCTAAAGAAGGATCAAGAGCAACTACAGCCGCGCTTAATAAACCAATTTCAACATTAGTAACTTGTCCTAAACCAGAACTACCATTAGCACTGTTTCTTCTCATTTCTTGTAGCTTACCAAAAGTTAATTCCGATTTTAAAGTTGTTAATACGTTTGCTAGTTCTCTTGAATCTGTCGCAAAAGGGAGGTTACTTATTATAGTATACAGACCAGTTACACTAGCTGCGTTTTCTTCTAAACCTAATTTTCTAGCTAGTCCTACTAATCCCATGTTTGTTTCTAGTTGAATTAAAGAAGCATTAGTAGCTTGTTGCTTGGCTAACAACTTCTGTGCTGATTCAAGAGTATCCACAGGTTCCCCAAGTATTCCTGTTATTGGGTTAAATAATTGGAACCTGCCGTCTGACATTGATTGTATTTCCAAAGTTGGTAATTTTGTAATTCCTAAATCACGGACAGTTTCCCCTGTGTTAGCGTCTATTATTGAAGTAGTTTCTGCTCCCTCTGGGGTCATATTAGTTACTGTTATTAATTCCCTATTTTCATCTTTCATGTATTGTGCAAAAGAGGGATAAGCTAGAGGGTTTTCAGCATTTAATTCATTAAAAAGTCTTCTTTGGGAAGAAAGTTTATCTTGAGATATAAAATCTCCATAAGGCATGGTAGGTTTACCAATAGAGTCATTTGCGTCTACAAGAGCTTGATAGTCTAATTGATTTTTAGTTTTTTTATCAACAACTACTTTTTTTGTTCTTAAATCAACTAACTTACCGTCAACAACTATAAAATTATCTTTTATACTTCCTGTTCCTTGTAAATAATCTTTAATGTTAGCTGATGTAATAACTCCACTGTCTATTAAAGGAACTAAAGCTTGTTGTCCTTGTGCATTAGCAAAGTCTTTAAGTGCTGTTTTTTGCTGTGTTTCTTTATCTTGTTTTGCCTTCTGAATATTAAGTTGTTGTCGCACTCCTGCTGCCCTCATAGGGTCAACCTTAGCAAGTTGAGTTAACAACTGTGCTTGATACTCAGGAGAGTTAGGGTCTAACTGACCAATAGCCTCTCTGGACTTAGCTCCTTGGGTTCTTATATCAAAGTCTTGACCAGTAAGGGTAGACATAAGACCGCCTACAGACTGTCGCAGCCTAGCTTCGTTTTCTGGCTGATAACGTGCTAACGTCCTACTTATAGCACTAGAGTTAGCAGGTAAATTAGCCGCATTTATACGCCCTTGCGTCATAGGATCTTGTAACGAAGGTATGCCTGTTAATAATCCTGCTATGTCTACATTTGCCATGTAGTGTCTCCTGTTGTATATAGTTTACTTAATTAGCTAAAAGGATTAAAACGATCTAAAATATTGTCAATACCGCCATCAATTAAATTCCCAGCCGAATCAAAAAGTTTTCCTGTAATATAATCTTGTATACTTGGGCCTTGTCCAGAAGCACCACTATTTCCTGTAAGTAGCCCAGCGTACAATTGGTTTCTTTGCATTGTAGCATTGGCTAGATCTTTTTGAGACTGAATGTAACCTTCAAGTCCTTTAGAACCTAAGTTAACTCCTGCTGACATTCTATTTTGAGCTAAAGTATTAGGGAACTGAGCAACACCACGACCTGCATCAATTAAATTAAGTGCCTGTTCTTGTGGAGCGTATCCTTGATCTAACAAACCAGTACCTAAAGTTAACGCATTAGAGCGTTCTGTTCCTACTTGGCCCATAGCATATAAAGCATCTCTTGACTGTTGTTCTTGTACAGCTTTAGACAACGCTAGTTGCTCTGGTGTGCCGCCATAAGCGTCTGTACGCAACCCTGCACGGCCTTGACCATACAACTGGTTGTCTAAGAAAGACTGTTCACGTTCTTGCTCTGGCATACGCATGGTCTGTAGGCGATTATATATTTCTTGTTCTCTAGTTGCCCTGTCTACTCCTATTTCTCCAAAAGCACTACCAGCAGCGGTCATTAAGTTACTTTGAAGAGCCTCTTGTTCGGGGCTTAAATTTACATTAAACCCACCTTCAGCAGTAGTAACAGGGGTTGCTAGTTTACTAGTGACAGTAAAAGGTTTAAACTCGCCCCTAGTAACCGCTTGGTCTGTTAACACATCTGCCATGTTTACTACGTTTTGTCCGTAATCTTCTATAGCATCCATGTTTACGTTCTGAAGATAAGCACTAGAGCCTGTGTTAAACAAGTCTGAAAAAAGACCAGACCAACTAAAATCTTCATTAGTTGCCCCTCCTCCTCCGCTTTGTGACGCGGCAACAAAAGCTGCATTAGCAACTCTTGTAGCGTCTTCTACACTAGCACCTGCTGCTATTGCATTATCATATTGTTTTTGATATGCTTCTTGGGGACTCATTATATACCTCTTTTAAATAAACTTAGCTAATGCTAATGTAGCTATTATAAATGGATAAATGCCCCATGTAAGAGCCTCTATTCTATTGAACCTACCAGCGTGTTCGTCTAAGATACGATTAATGTTATCATAACGAACTAAGCACTCTTTTTCATGTGCTTCTAGTTTAATTACCGCTTCTTCTACTGTTTTCATTTTTCAGTTGGAACTCGTTGATTAGATAAGATAGTTAAAATAGTTTTAGTGTCTGCTCTAACATCTCCAATATCTTCTGCTACGTTTGATAGTTGTATTTCAGTTTTAGTCATTTTCTGTTGTAGCTCAGAGATATCATCTTCAACTTCTTCAACCTGCTCTATTACATCTTCAATATCTTCAGAGTTTTCAGACGCTGCTGCTTCTAAACTAGCGTAGGAAAATAAAGCTCCACTCGCTACCATAACGACAGGCAAAAGACCCAATAAACTTGTTGCTTTAATTTCCATAATTACTTACACTCACAAGTAGGCGTACAAAGACAAGGATCACAAGTACAGTTTTCGTTAGTACACATTAGTCTTCTCCTAAAGTGTAGGTTTAGTATCTGGGAAATCTGACGTACTAGGCCAATCTCTCAATGCTGTGCGGTACAAAAGTATGTTATCGCGGTTAGGCCAATCCGGTGTTTGACTTGCTTTATCGGTTGACGAAAGCTCCATATTGCGCCACATACGCGCCTCTTGTTCCGCTGTAAGCTCTGGTGCTGTTGGCGGTACAAACGCTTCAACATAATTAAAATTAGCTTTGACCCACGACTCTTCGCCGCGAATGCAAGGGTTAGTTACATTGCCGTCAGCGTCTTTAATAATCCATAAATTACTCATATTATTCTCCTTTACGATGGCAAGTATTGGATTAGTACAAGGCCATCGCCACCTGCACCGCTGATGGCATAATTAGCGGATGCTGCATTTTTTGCTGAACCGCCACCCGCTCCAATGCCTCCATTGCCGCCAACCACAGTATTGTATAAAGCCGTACTACTGGCCGCCCCACCGCCACTCAAAGGGCCGCCATTTTCTGGCCCACTCATTGCACCATCGTCATCGCCAAAATAAAGGAATGAACCGGCATTACCGCCTGTAATGTGACCAAACCCTGATAATCCAATTCCGTCTGCTGCCGCATCAGATTGCCCCGCAACTCTATTGCTAGTCCCCGCATTGCCGGTTCCATAAACTCCTACCGCTCCTCCACCCCCTTGGTCTATTCCTGCGCCGCCGGTGTTATTAACGTCTCCGTTAGAGGCCGAGCCTCCTGCTCCCTGTCCTGAACCACTGGCAGAACCGCCATTAGCTGTTAACGTGCTTGACAGCCCAGTACCCGCTACCGTTGAATTTCCCCCCGAACTAGGAGCTGCGCCAGCGGTGTTTCGTGGTCCACCTACTCCAACTACAACCGTATAACTGCCACTTGTAGTTACTGCAAGGCTGTTTTTTTTGCAATAACCGCCAGCACCTCCAGAATAATGAGTTGAATTACTAGTATCTCCCGCCCCACCCGCTCCAATCACATGAATACAAATATTTCCATCTTGAGGAGGCACCCAAGTTTGACTTTGAGTTAATGCAATTTGCGGTAAAGCACCACCACCGCCACCTGCTGAAATTAGTCCTGATAATGTTGACATTTATATTGTCTCCTTTTTAATAAATAGCCCAGCCGTAAGTGCTTCCGGTGTATACACACGTTAACCCTACACGCGCTACGTCGATTGTCATGTCTTCTGCCGTTCCTTCGATCTTCTGGCTGTTCCTTGCAAGGATAGCTGTAGCAAAGTTACCTACCGCAACCATAACTTGATCGCCAAGCGACGGAGAAGCGGGAAGCGTTAAAGTGCAAGCAGACGATATAAAATGGTTCTGACCTGTTGTAGCCGTTGCGCTACTTGAAACAACAGTTGTAGTTACGCCGCCGTTTACTTGCGCTGCCGTTAAAGCTCCTGTCATAACTATGCTATTGTCTAGCTTTGCGCTAGTAACTGCATCGTCGGCAATACCCGTGGTTTTAATCTGTGTAATTGCCATTGTTTAGCTCCCTAGTGTGGGCTTAGTGCCAGACGGAAATTCAGAGGTGCTAGGCCAGTCGCGGAGTGCCGTGCGGTACGTTAGGTACGCTGCGCGTTGCGGATGATCTGTGATTGCAGGGATGTTGTCAGTTGCTTGAAGCTGTGAATCTCTCCATGCTCTTGCGTCTGCTGCTATCTCTTCAGAAGACGGAGTAATGAATTCATGTATTTGTTTGTCAATATATGACCCATCTGCAAATAAAAACCTGCTTAAAAGTGACCCATCATTTAATTTAGTAGTGCTTATTAAGTTGCTCATTTTTATCTCCTATGAATCAAGAACGTAAATAACACCAGAAGTGCGATGGGTAGCGTCTGTGACGGCAATAGTGCCAGCAACAGTAACTGTTAAACTATTTTCAAAACGCACAACTGAAGACGGATATTCATGGATCGCATGAAACGGGTCTAAAACCCTACGGTTATGGCTATTTGCGTCATTGTACATTCCTTGATTTAACGTCTGATGCTCTTCATTCCACGTTTGGTAACTTGCATTATTATTATTTGCTATCCAAGCACCGTTTGTTAATCCATTATTGTAGCCACCTGCGCTGTGACTATTTAACATTAATCCTAAAAAACCGGAGCCAGAATTATTTTGACCGCCAAGATCTAATTGATCTGAGCCATCAGCATTGACAGCTATAGTTGTTGCAACACCATCTACGGTAACAACAAATGTTGTTGCTTGAGAAGCTGCTGCGGGGCCAAATGCAAAAGTTAACCAGCCTGACTTTCCGCTGACATTAACAATAGTTCTTGCTGTATTAGAAACAGCATTGCTTGTTATTGCAGTTATATAATCAGTGTTAGTTAGAGTGGTTGCTGTGTTAAGACGAAGTATCTGTATATCCGAAGAAGCAGACCCAATGAACGTTTGATATGTTTCGCCATAAGTTCTTGGCATTTTTGCAGGATCACGATTCCAAAATCCTTTACTACCTATTACTGCCGCCATTTTTAAATCTCCTTAAATTGTTGTCCAGCCAATGGTACTATCGACGTAGACAAGCGTAGCCGCATTGTCTTTTGGCAACAGAGCATCTCCAGCTACCGAATTTATATTTGATGAATTGCGCCCAATTGTTATCAGGGCTGCCCCAACATTTTTTACAGTGACAACAGCACCTGCACTTGGTGAGCTTGGAAGCGTCAAAGTAAAAGCGGTGGATGCATGGTTACCTATGATTTGGTCGCCGCTTGCCATTGTGAAATTAGCGGTCTTTACTAGCCAATCGTTATACAAGCCTCCTGCTGCGGCCCACGACATTACTCCAGAGCCGTTACTTTGCAAGAACTGTCCTGCGTCGCCATCTGATGCGGGAAGCGTAAGCGTAATGTTTCCTGAGTAACTGCTATGCGGGGCTGCTTGTATTCTTGTGTAGTGTGCGTTAGATGACTCGCAATAGAAATCAATCTTAGACTGTGTGCCAGAGTTCTTTAGCGCAATAGCTCCGTTAGTTATTGCTACGCCATTACTAGCACCGCCAATGGTTAAACCTGTTACAACGTCTAATGAATGAGATAATTTGGCGCTTGTAACGCTGTCATCTACTAGTTTAGCTGTGGTAACACTTGTGTCTGCTGGGGTTGTACTTGCAGCAACTGTAAGAAGATTTATTGCTTCTACTTTAACGCCGCTTGCAGGTGCTGTAGAGAATGTAAGTGTAGTTCCGCTAAAGCTAAAAGTATCTTTGTGTTGATAAACACCATCAAAATAAACTTGAAGTGCGTTTTCAGACGGAGGTGCTGCTGACAATGTAAGAGTAGTATCGCTACCGTCACCCGTCATTGTGCTAATTGTTATAGTAGCTTCACCACCACCAATGTCACCCCAAGCATCTGTGTATCCTTCAAACTTGCCTGTAGTGTTGTTGTATCTTAACAAACCTGCTGCGTTACTAGGTCGTTGTCCTGTAGACCCTATAGGAACCTTTATTGCTCCAGTACCGCCAAAACCTGTTAAAGTTGCTAAACCACTAGAAGGGTTATAGCTAAGACCTGTATCTGTTTCTATTCCTTGTGAGCCTGTAGCTCCATCTACAAAAGTTAAATAAACTGTTTCATCAGCAGTGTTATTAGCTGTAACTGTAACTTCATTAGAAGCAGCAACTGTACCTACTACAAAATCTAAAGTATTGTCATTATCATCATAAGTAACTGAAATATTTGTTTCAGTATTATTTGTTACCATTGCTCCAACAGTGTCTGCAATAGTTTCTGAAAGACTTACACCGTTAACTGTAAATGCGTCTGCTTCTACTGTCCCATCAAAAAATGCATTTTTAAACTGTAGTGAACCAGTACCTAAGTCAACATCATTAGTAGTTACTGGGGCAATAAGACCATCAGCAAAAGTTACCTGAGCAGTTCCTCCGGCAGTATAAGCTATAGTATCTGCGGCACTAAAGAACAAACCACAGTTTGTGTCCCCTGTGTTTGTTATTGCTGGAGAAGTAGCAGTACCATCAGGAAACGAAACAGCATTGGTAAACACAGCACCACTTGAGTTTAGTTTGGTTGCAACGGCTGTAGCAATATTATTAAATTCTGTATCAATCTCTGACCCTCTAACAACCTTATTAGAGTTGCCTGTACTTAGGCTGTCCTTAGCGGCAAAGTTAACCGTCTTAGTATAGTCTGTCATAGTATGCGTCCCATTAGTGCAAGTATGTCAATCTTTTGGATAGAGAAAGAAGCACCTTCGATGTGTGCTTCTAAACCTACAGTAACAACCTCTCCACCTCCTGTAGCATTTATTTTGGGAGTGTTTACCAAAAGACTAGCTGTGTATTCTGCGCTACCGCCATATTCGCTTATGCCGTATTGAGCAGCACTTGAAGAGCCAATAGTAAAATCTTGGCTAGTATATTGTTCTGTGTAATCGTATCCCCATTTAAACGTAACTGCTGTAGAAGCACCACCAATAATTGTAAGGTTAAACTTTTTTAAGAATTTTAAGTTAGCCGGAGAGCCAAAAGCCAAAGGATTACTAAAGTAACTTATTTGATAAGTAGCTTCGTTATCTAAAAAACCTGTGTATTTACAAATTCCTTCTGATCTACCAAAGAAAAGAGTACCGTCAACACCTCTAGCAAAACTACGAGGATTTATGCTTGACCATGTTGTAGCTCTAAACGCTCCTGTTTCTAAAGACCTAGTAGTGTCAAATACAAAGACTTTTTCAGAGGTAGGTAAACTTAACAAATAGAAAGATTCTTCGGGGCTATAAACTGCTTTAATTATTCCTGTTTGTATAGCCATTTCATCTAATAAATCATTTCTTACGTTCTGGCTTACGTCACCAATAGCTGCTGATTTTTCTTGTATTGTCCTTCCTAACGATCTTACACCTGAGTCTGACAAAAACAACAAGTCTGTACCTGTGCTTACTACAGAGTCTCTAGCAATGCAACCTATTCCTACTACGGTGTCTTCTAATACCATAGTAGCTGGGTTAGTTGGCCCTGAGTATATAAGAATAGTGTTCTTACAGAATATTATTAACTTACCGTTATGTGCCGCTAGAGCTACAATATCATCAGCACCGTTAGGTAACACACTAGTAATGTCCAAGGAACCTGATGATCCTCCTGACCATTGGTATCCAGTAGAAAGGTGGCTAAAGAAAATTGTATGTTTGTTTCCTGTAACATCAGCCGCCCACAACCTACCAAAGCCTGATAAAATTTCATTAGCTTGTGGTGCTGTTCCCGACTCTCCACTAAAACCACTAAAGGTTGTTAATGCCCCAGATCCGCTAGAATCGGTATAAATTAAAGACTCATGGCCCCTTTGGAATCCATAAGCATGGTTGTTAAGATTAGCCCACTTCCAGTTGTTTGCTGTAGGAGTATAACCAGAGGGTGTTATTTCTGTAAGTGTTGTAGTTCCAGAAAACAACCTGTTGTTACCTGCGGATAATACAGTAACGTCACCGCTCTGATCTACAAACTCAAATATGCTTTGTGTAAAAGATGCTCCTAAAGCTGCATTACCGTTTGTCGTTAATACTTCAAATCCTTTCCTAGCACCAATTCGACCATAGCGGTCAAAAACACAGTTGTCTGCAATAGACGCATAAGAAGGGTCTAAATCAATAGGCGAATCTTGGGTATTAATACCAGAAAACGCAGGTGCTGATATAGTTACATTTTGCAGTTGTTGAGCCATTACAAAACGCGCCACACAAGTTCTTCGGGATATTTAGCAGCATCAAAAGCTATTGCATCTGACAGTGTTTTGTCTGATAAAGCAAAGTGTTCTGCTGCTGCTGTGCCTCCTGTTTCTCCACGCTCTCTAGCGGCTAACGCGGTAGCCATTTGTATTACAGGAGCAGAAGGTACTAAAAGAGTGTCAGAAGCTCCTGTAAGGTCTACAGGACGTTTAACGGCGGTAAAAGATAAAGCATAGGTAGCGTCAGGAGTAGGATACACATCTACCTTTGTGTCTCCGTTACTGTCAATACCGCTGTAAGTAAAGTAAAAAGGTGATCCGGTTTGAGCGGTGTTTAGTTTTGTAAAGTTTCTAAACTGTGCTGAAGTTTCATAGCACATTCTTTTTTTAGACGTTGTGTTAATTGCATCTAAAACTGTAGGTCTGTCTCCACTACCTGTAAGCGCATAAGTAACAGTTCCTGATGTAGCATTAAAGTTTATGTCGGCTCTTAGTCCTGACCAATCCCACGCGCTTTCTACTGTTCTTTTAGCTTCATTAACTAACTCACCAATTAACGCAGAGTAAGCAGTTGCGCTTATAGACGTTACTTCTGTTTCTCTCATACGCCTTAACACAGCGTTTACTAAGTTTAGGTATGTCATACATTGTACCTTTTTCTCATGTACTTTTCTAGTTCGCTAAATTCTAAATCAGGAGTTTTAAATTTAAACAATTCGTCACTAAATAAACCGTCTGTTGTTGCTGTTGGAGAAATAGAATAACCACCCATTAACCCTTCTTCAGCAGGACATTTTCCTGTTATAGGATCTCTTGTAGCTCCATTAGGACAAGGTTCTTCTTCTTGAATTGGATTTTCTGTTCTGTCGCAACTACCGTCAAGATTAGGAGGTTGTCCATCAGGACAAAGAACAGTATCAGGAACACAACGATCTAAATTAGTATCATAAGTAGAACCGGCAGGGCATGGATTTTCTTTTTCTACACAGTTACCATAAATATCTCTTTCTTGTCCTTCTGGGCAAGGAACAATATCTATAATATTAGGAACACATTTATCTTCTTCTATGCTGTAAGTAGAACCGGCAGGACAAGGGTTAGGGTTTATTATTGTTTTACAATTACCGTTAACATCTCTTTCCTGTCCTTCTGGACATGGCTCTACAGAAGTAGTTGTTTCTATAATATCAGGAACACAAATACCATTAATATCTTGAGTTCCTGCGGGACACTCGCATTCTCCACTTGTTCCTAATACTTTTCCTCCAGTACAAGGGTTTAATGGCTCTGGTTCAGGTTCTGGTTCAGGCGGTGGTGGAGGCTCTGGAATAGCAACACAAACACCATTAATATCTTGAGTTCCTTCGGGACATTCACATTCTCCAGATTCGCCTAATACTTTTCCTCCAGTACAAGGGTTTGGTGGCGGCTCTACTTGATTTTTAGTACAAACTCCATCTACTCTAGTAAACCCTTCTTCACAAGTAGGAACACACTCTCCGTTTATTTCTTCAGTACCTGCGGGACAACCACATTCTCCATTTTGCCCTCTTATTTTACCTCCTTTACAACCTTCAATTCGTTCTTCAACACAAATACCGTTAGCATCTCTAATAAAACCTTCGTTTTCACAGGGGTTTGCTCTACATTCTCCGTTTTCTCCTCTGGTTTCCCAAGAATTAGGACAAGGAGGAGGCTCTACTTGATCTTTAGTACAAACTCCATCTACTAAACTATAACCTTCGCCACACTTCGGAACACATTGGCCCCCTATATCTTCAAAACCTTCATTACATTCACAGGAGTCTGAAGCAGAGTTATAGGTAGAGTTAGGCTTATTTAAGCAAGGATCAACAGGCTCTGGATCTTTAGTACAAACTCCATCTACTCTAGTAAATCCTTCGCCACACTTCGGAACACATTGGCCCCCTATATCTTCAAAACCTTCATTACATTCACAGGAGTCTGAAGCAGAGTTATAGGTAGAGTTAGGCTTATTTAAGCAAGGATCAACAGGCTCTGGATCTTTAGTACAAACGCCATCTACTCTAGTAAATCCTTCGCCACAAATAGGAACACATTGGCCCCCTATATCTTCAAAACCTTCATTACATTCACAGGAGTCTGAAGCAGAGTTATAGGTAGAGTTAGGCTTATTTAAGCAAGGGTCTTCTGGCTCTGGCTTTGTATCTTCAGTACAAATTCCATTTATTCTAGTAAAACCTTCTTCACACTTAGGAACACAAACACCGTTTATTCTTTCTGTTCCTTCTTCGCAAGGGTTGTCCCTGTCATAACCGTCTGTATCAAAAGTGTTAGGCCATATAATTACACGACCATCTGGATACGTTGTTGTTGAAGTTCCATTGCCATTATCTTTTGTTTGTGGTGTGCCTTGATTATCTGGTGCCGGAGGGGGCCAAGGAACATTAGGAATAACCCTACCGTCTGGAATACATTGCCCTGCAACACTATCCCAAATTTCATAATTATCACAAAAAGGCAAACTATAAGCGTCTGGCGTGTCATTAGGAGAATCTTCCCAAGGGTACTGATCTAAAGTTTCAAACTCAGCCCAATCGTCAGGATATACAAGTTCATTAGGATTAGGGTCAAAAAAATCAGGAATGCCATCTCCATCAGCATCTCTATTGTCACCGTCCCATACAGGTTCAGGTTCAGGCTCAGGTTCAGGCTCTGGTTCTGGTTCTGGCTCTGGTTCTTCAGTACGGGGAGGTGTTAAAGGCTCTACAGAAGCAGGTGGCCCTACATATACGTCAGTATTTTCTGGGTTAAAAGGGTTAGGTATGTCAACTTTATTACCGGCAGGGCCAATTACAATAACAGTCGCGTCTGTGCTATTAAAACCCTCTGGTGGGTTATCAAAAAAATCATCTGGTATAGGAAAAGGTATTTCTATAACGGTTCCGTTAGGAAGTTCAAAAGTTATAGAATCTGGATACTCAGCTTCTTCTGGAGGTCTGTCTCCTTGTCCTCTACGGACTGTTTCTCCCGAAGACCTATTTGGCCTATTACCATATACTTCTAAAAGAGCTTCCCAAATATCTCTAGTTGGATTTATATAACTTTCTTCTCGTTGGCTACTTTGAGGTAGACGATCTTCTAATGCCATCTTTATTTCTTCCAGTTAGCTAGGCTTTTAATGCCAAAACTAGCGGCTATAGCGGCCCCTAGGAATGCTTTGTAAAACTCTGGCATTTCAGCTAACACAATAAAACCTTCCTTAACATATGGAACCATGCTTGGAACAAACGCGCCAATCATAGGTATGCTTAATAAAAAAACAAACCACTCGTCCTTGAGTGAGTTGTTAGAGTTCTTGGCTTGTGCTTCATCCCAAGACGCTTCGTTTTCTATTTGAGTTAGTTTTCTTTGATGGACAGCCTGTTTTTCTTCGGCTTTGTTTTTTAGGTGGGTAGTTACTACATTGGCAAGAGGAGATATAATTAAAGATAAAAAGTTCACTTTAAACCTCTTTGAAAGAACGAGGGTAACCGTCCTTGGAAACCCTCGTTTGTTACCAGCTTATACAGCGAGAATAAAACCAGTCTCTGAACGAAGAGGCTCAACACCGTAGAGGCGATCAGCGGTCATTAGAGTGGCAAGATACTCTTGCTTGTAGCTAGTTTGAGTGCGAACACCCTGTTGCTCAACAAGAACCATAGTGTCGCTGTGTGCAAGCATAGCGGCCTTAAGGTCTACAGAACTAGCTGAGTTATCACCTGCGGCAGTGTGGACAGGACAGTTGTTTGATACATAGATATCAATACCGTACAAGTTACCAATAAGTCCATTCTGAACAGTCTGGCTCGATACAAAATCAGCAGAGGTATAACGATCAATACCCATGATAGTGTTACGAACTGAGGGTGGAATAACAAAGAAACGGTTATCCATTGGAGTGTCTGCTTCGTCCTGCTTCTGAATCAAAGAACGGAAACCAGCATCAGTAAATACGTCAGTACCACCAACAACTGTGTTTGCTGCGTTAAGAGTCAGACCATTAGTAGCGTCAATGAAGTAAGAGTTACTGTGAATATAGTCAGTAGCACTTGCATTACCTTGGTCACCAAAGTTCTTACCAAGAGCATGGAGAGCGTTGTCTACTTGAGTAGCCAAAGCGTAACCAGCGTCAGAAGTGTAGAACTGTCGCAAAGAAGCAAGAGCTTGAGTTTCAGCAATATCGTCAATCAAACGAGAGTACTCGTAGTGTTGATCGATAGCAACTACAACTTCGGTTGAAGTACCGTGCAAGATGTTAACCAAAGCACCTTCTACTTTAGCTCCTGCGGCTCCACGGTCAGGAGAAGGAATGTGAATAGTGTCACCTTTTTTTCCTTGCATGGACATTTTCTTAACGAGATTAGCAAGAACTAAACTTTTCTCATAGGATGCAACAATCTCATCCGACCAAATTTCGGGGATAAACGATGCTGCTTCAGTTGCGCTAATTGCTTTAGCGGCTGTTCCGAATGCGCCGGAACTAGACGTTACATATGCGGGTTGTGTAGCCATGATATAATACCTTTAATAAGAAATTCCAAAGTTAACGGACTCTCTTCTCTGCGTATGCTCTTGTGATCTCGTCAGCAAGAGAAAGGTAGCGTTGAGGATCGTCCTTCATAAGTTTAATAATGTCAGCACGACGATAAATTTTCTTAGAAGATGGGGCTGATGATCCTTTGTTTGTCCCTACAGATGCATTTTTAACCGTTTGTTTACGATCTAACTTTTCACTGCTTGCAGTTTGCTGAACAGCGGTTTGTCGATCCTTCCAAAGGTTTAAAAGCTCATCCGCAGTTTCATAATCATACAACTTATCTGCTTGATGAAAAAGTTTTTGTCGTACTTTAGAGGCAGTTACCCACTCTTGAAACTTTGTGTCCTGTATAATGTTTCCCATGTCAGGATGTAGTTTCTGAAGTTGAGCTTTAGCAGTCGCTTGTTTATATTCACGATTTACTTTTTCTGCTTCCAGTATTGAAGGGTGCCTAGAAATCTGTTGTTGAATAGCTTTCTCTGGTTCAGAAAAGAAATCTATTTCTTCAACTTCAGTTTGTGCTTGGTTCCCTTGATCGAGTTGTGTTTGCCCTTGAATGTAAGTATCAACTACCTTACGCAACTCACCAACCTCAGAACTCTGCCTACCTAGGAGCTTTTCAGCTTCTTGGTGCATCTGTACAATCTCAGCAGTGCTTTTTCCTTGATATTTATCAGGGAGTGCCTGTTGTGGTTCTTCAGATACTTGTTCTTGGGTTATAACTTCTTCGTTTATTGAAGAAATCTCTTCGTCAGTTTCGGGTGAACGCTCGTCTACTAATTGACCCATTATTAACTCCGTCTTATGATTATGGAACAGGGTATTGTGTTATCAGGACTCTAAGAGTTTGCCTGTTTTCTTTCTTCTTTAATTTTTATTTCTCTGTGTTTAGCCCATTTGTCAGTTGCACTAGGAAAGTGACCAGATATAGGATCAAGAGAAAAGTTTACTGCACTAATAATTTTAAACGCTTGTTCATTGCACATTGGACACTGAATAGAAACTACAGAAGAATCAATAATTCTTTCATGTATGTGTCCGTTGGGACATTTAAAGTCAAACAAAACAGCCATTATTTTCTACCTCTAACCTTCTTGACTGTTATTATAAAATTCGTCTTCCAAAGTTTTAACTTGATCTGGAAGGTTAAGAATATTATTGATAACCGCAAGTTGACCTTTTCTATAATAGAGATCGTTTTCGTCTTTAGCTGTTTCCACGCTATTGATAAGTTCATAACTATCAGACAAGTCTTCACACAGAGTCTTCCAACCAACCATGTTAAACAGTTCTCTAAGAGATCCGTAGTATTCTTCCAAAGCAGTTGTATTCTCTTCATGTCTCATTTCCTGTTTCTCCTATAATAGGACAGTTAGTGATTAAACTAATAATAGCTCTGACCCTAGACTAACACATTTTTAACTAAATGTCAAGCTATTTTTTTACTTTTTAAAGAATAAATAAAAGTAAGATATTTTATTATTTCATTTGATTCGTAAATCCAATTATCAGAACCGTTAGAAAACGTAACGTGTAAACAAGGAACTTGAGAACTTCCTCCTTGATTTATTAGTTTTTGTTTGCTGTCTGGATCTTCTTTTATATCTTTTAGTTCTATATTCATATTATTTTCATTTAAAAAACGGCAAACTTTAATGCAAAAAGGACAATTTTTAAAATGATAAAGAACTAAATAATTCATTAGTAGGCGCTTCTAACTTTCTTAACCTTATTTTTTCTAGCAGCAGTAGAGGGTGCCTTTTTTTTCTTAGGCGGCCGTCCTTTTGTATTTCCGTATGTTCCTTTTCCCATTGGCATAATTATTTCCTCTTTTTAGCAGTTTTGGCGGCTTTTTTAAATTGTTTAGCAGTAGGTGCGCCTTTAGCTCCTGCTTTCCTCATTTTTTCTTTGCTACCTGCGGCTATTCGTTTGCGTTTAGCGTGTATATTATCGTAAAGACCTGCCATAAATTGCTCCTTATTTAGCGTTTCTTTGTGCTTTCTTTGAAAGGTCTTTAAAATGAAATAGTTTTACACTAGTTTTTCCATGTGTTTTACCAGAGTGTAGGCTTCCATCAGGCATTTTGTGAGTATTGCCTGTAAACACTGTTCCGTCTCTTTTGTAGTGCTTTACACCTTTCATATTAAATTACTCTATTGTTTTTGATCTTTTAGTTGAAGCTCTAAACGCTTTGCAAGAGCAGTTATTTGTTTAGCCTGTGTTTCTATTTCTTCTTTTTGAGAAGTAACACGAATATTCAAATACTCAATAGGATTATTAGGTTCTTTTTTTGTAGGAAACTGTAAAATCATGAGTTCTCCTTTATCTACCACTTACAGCGATCAGCCCAGTAAGCCGCTGACATTTTTCCTTTGGCTATGTTTTTACCGTGTCGAGCCTTAAAAGACTTACGTTTAGCTTTCATTTTGTCTGACTCTCCGTCTTTTGGTTTTCCCGCAGTTTTAGCCCCTTGCTCTCCAAATCTAATAGTTTTAACTTTGTCTCCTTCTTTCGCCACAACCACATGACTTTTCTTCGGGTGATTTGGTGTACGTTTGCATTGGTTATAGCGACTTACTCCTGCTCTGGCTAGTCTAGGGTCTTTTTTTGTGGGCATTAGGGAGTACCTGTTCTCGTAGGAGCCGTAGGAGTACGAGGAATTGCCTGTAACGGCCTTTGAGCTTGTGGCTGTTGCGTAGGTGCTTGCGGAGCAGTAGGCGGCCTTACAGGAGGAGCGGGGGCGTTTTCTTGTACTGCAATGGCCCTTTCCTTAAGTAGCTGCTCAGACATTTTGATTCTACGCTCAAACTCTTTGTCATCTTCAGTACCTGCTTTAAGATTAGTAGTAATGGCTTTAATCCTATCAATCTCAACTTCTTGCGGTATAACTTGAGTTTCCATAGACAACTTAGCGGCCCTAGCTTGTGATTCTTGTGCTTGACCATTAAGCGCAGCAGATTGTGACGCTTGGAAAGCAAGCTGAGTCTGCTGTACTGCTTGTTGTGCTTCAGCAGCTTGTGGATCAGGTTGCACAGCCTGACGCATTTGCTCAATTAGTTTTTCTCTGTTGCTTAGGCTCATATTGTCAAGGATAGCTTCTAACAATACATTTTTTACGGGAGAGTCGCCCATTGTTGTTAGTAACTGTGTTAATTGAGCTATTTCGTACTCTCTGGCAACGACACCTAATGAACTAGAAGCTGTAAACTTGTAATCTGACACAGGATAAATTTCTGGCTCAAACTGCATATACCTGTGTGCGGCTTTAGTAACAAAAGGTACTAGAAAACTATCTTGGAAATTTACTAAAGTTCTTTTGTGTCGTTTAATTATAGCGCCCATACCCATAGAAAAACCAGCGGCAGAGCGTGTATCGGAACCGGCGTTTGTGCCGTTAGGGTCAATAGCGCCTGTTGATGCTTGTACCATTTGTTGTAAAGCGTTTGCCTGTTCAAACGTAATCTGGGATACTTGACCAAAGTTAAAGGGTTGTAATACTTCAGAAGGATTGCCATTAGTTAGAATAATCTTACCTGACCTAACTTCTGGCCTAGATCCTCTTGGCATTCTGGATGCATCCATAGCCAACATTGGGTGTACGGTAAGAGCCAAAGCGTCTATTCTGGCTCGTATTTCAGCATCTAACGCCTTTTGTGAGTTGTATCCTTTCTCACATACACCTCTGCCCCAGAAACGGCTAGGAACCGTATCAAAAGCAAAAGCAACTATAGGACGATCCTGCATCATGTAGGGATTTTCTTCTGCTTTTAAAAGAACCCCGCCGTTACCTATAACTACAATAGCTTCGACATAATAGCTGCTGTTATCTTCTTCTTCTGTATCTACTAATGGCTCTACAATTTCTACTTCGTCATCTGCTTCCATCCTAGCTTTTTCTAAAAGATAACGAGGAACTAAACCATAGTAAGTAGTTTTTCTAACTTTGTTTTCATCATAGACGTTAGATAAGTTAGGGTCAGCCTCTAGGTCTTGGTCGTGAGCAGCCGTTTCTAAATCTGAGTCATAATAGACACCTTCTTCCTGTAGCATTTCTATTGAGTGTTTAGGTACAAACTCGTCAATAGCAACGCCTAGTGCTTCATCTACAGAGGTAGCTACAGGGTCTATAAGAAAGTTTTGTGGTAGTATAGGGCGTAGTTTGCAAACTGTGCGGTCTTGTATAGTAACACCAACTGCTGTTAGGTCACCCCCCATAACGGGTTCTGTAGCAGGAGCCATTTCTTTTTCATTAGAAAGAGTAATCTCTGCAATTCCTGTACCAAAAATAGCAGAATTAAGTATACACTCTCCAATAGCCTTGCGTACTTTGTTTTTTGTAAAGTCTTCGTTAAGTTTTTCTCTAAGGAGTGCAATATCCATAGGGTTTTGGTCAGCAATGTCATCTTTAATGTCAAAGAAACGTCCTCTGCCAAACGTAGCCTCTTCAATCTCTGCTACAGTAGACTCTACGGCCTGTTGTAACGCAGGAGCAACAATTCTGGAACGCTCTGAAGCTCTTGTTTTATCTTCAGTAGACCAAATGCCTCTAAATAAACGATAATACTCGTCAAAATCTTGTTGGTAATTAGATTCAAAGTGTTCACGCCACTCGCTACACTTAGTTATTACCCATTCTTCAATGTTTTGCTCTCTAAAATCTTCTTCTCGTAGTTCGTCCATTTTAATACCCTGCGTAAGCGTCCATTGGTTCAAATTCGTCTATGTCCATGTCCATGTTGTAGGCTACTTCAGCTAGTTGGTCTATATAAGCTAAAGAATCTATAAGATCGTCATGTACTAGGGGGTTAGGAAATTGAAATAACTGATCTAAAAAAAGAGCGTTCCAAGAACCTTTAGCTAAAGAAATCTTACCATGTTCAAATCTGCCTTGTAAAGCCCACACAATACGATCAACTTTCTTTTTGTTACCGTGTGTTAGTTCTTCTATTCTAAAAAATCTATTTTTTTCTTTCATTAAAGTAGTTATGTAGGGTAAGACCGCGTTCTTAGCTATTCCTTTTTCTATTCCTACTGAAATAGGCTTATAGTCTCTAACTGCTTCAAAGATTCGCCTAGCTGTGTCTTCTACGCCCCATCGTCCATGTACTATGTCTGCGACCCACCAACCTAGTGTGCTAACTTTAACAATAGATATTGCTGATTCGTCTAAGTGTCGTGTTTTAGTTTTAACTTTGTTTACGTCTGTAAAGCCAGCAAGGTCAATGGCAACATAAAACTCTCCTTCATCTGGTTCTTCTTCTAAAAACTTAACGTCTTCTTCTTTGAACAACTCGCTACCTTGAGCCTCAAAGGACGCTAAGAACTCTTGTCGAAAGGAGTACCTAGACATTGACTTTTCTGCTGACTGTATTTCTTCTGGGTCTAACAATGGGTTATCGTAGCTTGTAAAGTGCCAACCGTTAAAGTCTTCGTCTTCTGCTAACTTAGAGTAGTTGTATAGCTCATAGAAATGATTGCGACCCATAGGAGTACCTATGAACAACGCATGGCCCTTTTGGTCAGCTAATGCAGGTCTTAGGATCTGCTCCCAGACCGCAGGTTTCATGTCTGCATACTCGTCCATACATAAGAACTTTAGGGAGACACCACGCATAGTCTCAGGTCTATCGGCACCCTTTAGGGCTATGGTGCAACCGTTGACCAACTTAATCTGAAGATTATTAACATGACTAGTAGCAATAACACCGTGTCCAAGCTCCAATAGAAGCGTCCACATAATATCTCTAGCTTGTCCTTGAGTAGGAGCAACATAAAACACCTGACCTGATTTCTCGCTAAGACCGTTAATTATCAAAAGCCATGCGGCTAGTCTTGACTTACCTGTACGCCGACCTGCTGCAATTACTTTGAAGCGTGTAGGGTCGCTAAACACCTCTTGCTGCCAAGGGAGCAACTGTACGTTTAAGTCAGTCATGGTCTACTAAAGAATACTTAGGGATAGCTAAGTACACTTTAGTACTTCCACATTACACTAGGGGCATTAGCGTCAGACTCACGGAGATCAACATGGATGAAACTATTAGCCACTCCAATGCCGTTGAACCCCAACGCGATGGCGTGTTTAACAATAGCATACCTTTGTGCGCCGTTTGCAACTTTAATGTCAGCCGCAATGCCTTGAGAATGAGTACCTGCTTTTTTCTTTTTAATTTCTTCTGGGTGGCTAGGATCTCTATAGCCGCTAGTGATAATAAATGGAAAACCACATCTCTCCCTTAGTTCGTCTAGTTTCTCAACTAGTTTTGGTTGGATTTTGTTAAGACCTGTATGAGAACAATCAAAGTCTTCTATTTTAAAGTATTTGTATTTATTATAGCAATTAAATCTGTTATTAACTAAACTATCAACACAGAATCTTTCTTCATAATTAGACATTTGTATAGTCCTCTGTATACTCAGCGTCTAAAGCATCATCTTGAGTGTCATTAGTATCATTAGTACCAGAAGAGATTATTGTCTGCTCTCCACCGACACCAGTAATAGATATATTAATAGCACTTTTCCCCCCAGCTACCTTATCTTTCTCAAAGTAACTTAGGGGGACTATACGATCAGCTAAGAGCTTCCAAGCGGCAGCTTGATGCTTATGTTCGTCATTCAAAGCTGCATCAAAGATAGACTCTAAGACCAACTTAGACTTAGGCGACGTAAGCATACGACCCTTGTATTCGTTAATGATAGCAGCGTCACCTTTAGGTCGGCCTCTAGGTAAGCCTGTAGCTCCTCTCTTTCGAGACACCATCTCTGTCTTTTTAGGTCGCCCACGCTTCCTCTTAGGCTTTTCTTCTGTTATCATATGTATACTTATGTAGTTACTAGTAAGTTGCCTTAGAATAACTTTTATGATAAACCTTTAAGAATATCTTTAATGAATTATTAAAATATTACTTAGCAATACCAAGCTATCTAAGATTACTTATTTATACTAACATATTTTTAAGCAAAAGTCAAGTCTTTTCTTGTCTTATTTTATATTGTTAAGAAACGTGTGTATAAGGCCCTATATATACTACCTATGTGGTTATTGTCATACATTTAAGAAATACTTATGATTCTATATTACTAAGGGGCCAATATAACCAAAAGTTATACTAGTGTCATACACTTATAGCTTTTACTTATGTTAGATTTATTGTCATTTAATGTTCACTTTTGCTCTCCTTTGTATACAGGTGGGTACCCACAGTAACACAAGGCCCACCGTCCCCTCCCTCCCCCAGTTATACACAGGATATACAGAAGTTATCCACAGGATATCCACAGGTTATACTTATCCACAGGATATACACAGGTTATACATTAGTTATCCACAGGTTAAGTGTGTGGGTCTATACGGTACCCACTATAGTATACTCAAGATATACGCAAGCTATACTCAAGTGGTTACATATGCAATAGCTATGCCACATTAGCCAACATAATTAGATTGTTTAGTTATGTTTAACTTATGGTTTATGCTTTAATGTTATAAGATTGCACCATTGTAGTGCGTTACGCACCATTGTAGTGCATAGGTAAAAACACTATATATAACAATACATTAGCATATTATTGATTAAATAATAAGCAAAACACTGCACCATTGTAGTGCGTAGGCTTTTTCTAGGTATTAGCTAAACCATTGATTCTATTGGGTTATAAAGTTGGCACGCTGTTTGCATATATATTAGGGAACCACTCACATAACGCCCTTATGGGCCATAGGAGCTACAGAGATGAACGAGATAGAGTTGAGAAAAGTTAAAAAGGGCGATTCGTTTAAGCGGAAGCCAAACGCTAACAAGGAATATATTCGCGAACACTATAACCGCAAAGATATGTGGGGTCCGGCTGGTTTCTGCTGTTCAGATTGCGACGATATCGGTCGCAGTATACAACTCAAGCCATCAACCATTGTTTACGTTTAGGGGTGTTTCATAATGAGAAAGTTAACGACCAATAAGCCAAAGAGCAAAGCACCTAAACTGTCTGGGTTTGTGCTGTACGATGGCCCTAGCGTGCTAGACGGTAAACCCATTGTTGCCATTGCTACGCTATCCACGGCTAACGTTAAAACTGGCCCAATGGCGCAAGTGTGGATATTACGCGCCGACGTTAACCCAGTAATTGCAAGCAAAACCGGCGACGATGTAAGCATTTGCGGTACTTGTGTACATCGGCACAATACCGGCGGTAGTTGTTACGTTAATCTAGGCCAAGCACCTAATGCCGTTTATAAATCATATCAAAAGGGCAATTATTTGACATATGATGCTACTATACACGCCGATTATTTTGTTGGTCGCAAGGTTCGATTAGGTGCGTATGGCGATCCGGCGGCGGTGCCTTTTGATGTCCTAAACAGCATCGCCAAGGTGTCATTAGGTCACACTGGTTACACTCATCAAATACGCCATGTTAACTTCGACAAGCGTTATCTGACCATATGCCAAGTATCAGCCGACAGTCCTAAGCAAGCTCTAAAGTATCAATTAATGGGTGCTAAAACCTTTAGAGTAGCAATGGCCGGTGATGCACTAGCAGACGACGAAACAGAGTGCTTAGCAGACAGTAAGGGTATACAGTGTGCCGATTGCTTGCTATGTGACGGTAACAAGCGTAATATAGCTATAACAGTCCACGGTTCACGGGCTAAAAACTTTAAAACCAGTTTAATACAAACAATCGAGGTGTCATAAAATGCTAATGTTCCCATACAAATCAAAAAAAGCACTTAAAGCGTCTATTGGCAAGCCTTTAGAATTCATAGAAACCAGTATTTTCGGTAGCGAATACCGACACAATGGCGTTTTAACTGGGGCCAATAGGCCACACTATACGGGCATAGGTAGAGAATTTTTTGCGAATGTTAAAATGGTTAATGGTTTAATTGCGGAGGTGAAGTGATGATTAAAAGCTTAAAAAAAACAGCAAAAGCAAACTTAGGTGATTTAACTTCACAAATTATAGACCTAGAGTTGAAAGGCGAGGGAGACACACCACAATGTAGACTGTTGTGGGACAAAGCTCGCTGTTTAACGTGGCTCATTAGGCAGAGGACATTGTGAAAAATACTATTCATACTAGTAAATGCGATTTAAACTATAGCGAGGTGGCATGATGAATAAACAGATAATAGAATTTTATTTAGACTGGGTTAATAATTATTTAACTGTTGAAACTATGGCAGAACATCACGGGCTAGACGTAGAACACGCACGCACCCTAATAAACATAGGTAGAGACGCACATCAACAATATATAGACGAGGTGATAGCATGAACATTGAACCGTCACATCTTTGGATGGAAATGTACAAAATTGCCCTTCAGATCAATTATGATAGATTTGATGGTGTTGTGCCAAAATCAGAGGACACAGTACGATTGCTAGAGTTGTTAGACAAGACAATGCCAGAGGAGGCGATAGCATGAACATTAATAAATTCTACGGAATGACCGGCGGCGTTATTGTCTGTAATTGGTGCAACGGCGACTGTCTTGGTGCTTGTGGCGATGTAAGTAGTAAGCGAGGCTTCACCGCGTATTGCTTTGATTGCGACGCGCCATGTACTACCATAGAATTACCTACGTCGGGCGCAGGTACACTAGAAGACGCAACAGAACGCACCGCTTTAGACGTATGGCGAGACGCAGCAATGCGGGATAGAGTGCTGCCAGAATATCAACTAGGATCATTGGGGGAATTAATATGATGTTTAAAACAGTATCAGAAGACCTATTCCAACGCATGATAGTAAACGCAATTAAAGACGGCCTAACATTCGGCGCATATGTACGCAATGGGTGGTATACAATAGAGTATACTGGTGGGTATAATGAAGCTCAAACAGACGACGAGGAAAACGCTAATGAATAACGCAATCACAATGCCATGTAGCATTTCAGACGGCCAACAATACGACGATAGCCACGGCGTGGGGTTACCCTATCATCCTATGGATTATGATGAGCATGGTTTTATTTATGAGATAATCCGAACAATGCGGGGCTATCTAGTGTTACGGCATAGCCACGACCAAAATAGCGACATACTAGAACATTACTTCACAAAGCTATCCGACGCGCATAGTTTTATTAACGCCAACCCAGAGGGCTATGACGATGATTGAACGACGATGGTTGTCCATGGTTAACCATATGGATTTGAGAAAAGGCAGGGATTACTCAATAACTCAATTACTGGGCCTAGAGTGTTTTGAGGATATCCCAAGAAAGACGCTATATTCTCGTTTATCCAAAACAGATTGGATATTACCCAAGCACATCAAATCACTGACTATGGCTAAACACGGCGACATATGGCCCCAGTTTGAAAGGCCAGACCATAAGCTCTCGTCGTGGTACTTAAGCAAACCTTGGTCGAACATTGGAGGCGATAGACTGTGAACCTGTTTCCCGTAATAGACAAAAGAATAACTAGAGGTGCTACACGACACACTAAAACAGGCTTATGGTATAAAGACCGCAAACATCGATATATAGGCTTTTTAGTATCAACAATAGGTTGGTTTAGCGTCGTTATGCTAGGCTTGTGTGGTGCTTTGTTATTCTATATACTAGCTATATTGCTTTTGAGTTTATAAAGAGAGGTGAAACATGACAATAATTGAGATAGTAGACGGTTCTAACGGTTACCACCATAAAATCATACAGGGTGATTTAGATCCCTATTTAGAAGACATTAGATACGAAACATGGGATGAAGCATTTGACGCTTTAAATCACTTGTTTAAGGACGTTAAGCATCGACAGTTTAACATTGTCACTCTGGGAGATATCAAATGAATTTTTGGTTTGGAGAGCTATTGTTAACGATAGAACTACGCAATGGCATAGGCTTAGACATTGAGTCTACCGACAGTAGACCAGTGTGGGTAATGAATAATAACACGGGCAACCTAACGACCATGTTGTTTAATGGTATGATACTGCTACTGCCTTTTGTAATTATTACTCTGGGTTCAATTTACGACGATTACGAGGTGCTAGACGATGAGTAGAATAAAAGAAAATTTTATGGGTTACGACGGTCTAAAGTTTGAGTCTAATGACCCGCTGTACACTAGAGCGATTAATGAGCTAGTCGAGTATGACGTACATTATATGTCGCTAACTGAAATGTATCACATTGTTACAAACGCAAAGCGTGATCATTATGTCGCTATGGACAAAAAAGACCTATTGTACTTATGGGACGATTGGTGCATAGAAACCTTGGGAATGGGTGGCGACAATGAGTAGCCGTTGTAAGGCTTGTAATGTGCTTTTAGACTCTGGAGAGGCAAGCAGGTCTGACCCAAGTACTAACCTGTACATAGAATTGTGTACGCCCTGTTATATAGCGTCTGGATATGCCAGAGAATCATTAGAAGACATATTGTCAGATGATTATGGGGATGAATATGGATACTGATAGTGGGGTATTCGGCATGATGAAGGCAGATGGTTTAAAAGACGCTATTGTCGGTATATGCCGTCGATATGGACAAGAAAATGTCATTCTTTACGACGAAGACAAAGTTATTAAGATTCTTATGGATGACGGTATGGATTACGAAGAGGCTGTAGAGTATTACGAGCATAACATTATCGGTGCTTGGGTAGGCGACGGCACACCGGCCTTTTGTTTTCGCTTGTTAGAAGAGGAGGATAAGTATAATGGATGAACTTGAAAGATACGATTTTATATGGTATACTCTTTCAGTATCTTTGGTTATGTTTTATATTTATCTTAAAAGTTTAACCTAAAGACCAACCACTTATTAATCACTAGTATACATTTGGAGATACTACTATGGCAACATTAGAAGGCACGTTAGCATTTGAGAACCTCAATTCACATGAAGAGTACAACGGTCAATCCACGGGGAAATACTCTGTTGTATTGTCCTTAGATTCAGATGTAGCAGAGTCTCTTAAAACGGAAGGCGTTAAGATGCGCGAGTATGAAGGTACGCCACAGCGCAAGTTTGCGTCTAAATTCGATGTACCTGTTTTTGATGTAGACGGTACACCTTTTGCGTCCAATGTTATTGGTCGTGGGTCTAAGGTACGCATAGCGTATACCTTGGGTAAGCCCCACCCTGTACACGGGGTAGCACCTTACTTGAATAAAATCAAGGTGTTGGAAGTAGCAGAAGCATCAGAGGATGATGGTGACTTTTAACCATGAAGCATCAACATAAAACTGAGTCTAAATTTGTCGGACATGAGCCATGCCCTAAGTGTGGCTCTAAGGACAATCTAGGTAGATACGATGACGGTCATGCTTTTTGCTATGGCTGTCAATACTATGAATTTGCTGATGACGATAAGAGAGATATATTGTCAGTAGGCATACTACATCGAGGATTAGAGATGACAGGTGTTGTAGCAGCTATACCTGAGCTTCGTTTATCTAAGGCCACCATGCAGTTGTATGGTGTGACCATAGAATACGATTCAGTGGGTAAGATAGTTAAGCACCACTACCCTTACGTTGATAAAGGCACGAATGAAACCACAGGCACCAAGGTGCGAGTATGTGACTCAAAGCAATTCTTTGCTACAGGTGGTTTCCAGAATGTGGGTCTTTTTGGTCAACAGAAGTTTAAAGGTGGCGGTAGGTACATAACGATAACTGAGGGTGAGAAGGATTGTCTTGCAGTATCGGAGATGTTCGATAACAAGTGGCCCGTGGTGTCCATAAGATCAGGCGCACCTAACGCTTCTAAGGACATTAAAGAGAACCTAGAGTACCTAGAGTCTTTTGACAATGTTGTTATCTGTTTTGATAATGATAAGGCGGGACAGGACGCAGCTAATTCAGTGCTAGACCTGTTTACTCCTAACAAGGCAAAGAATGTTTTGTTACCCATGAAGGACGCCGCAGAGATGCTAGTGGCTAACAAGGTGACTGAGTTCGTCAAGGAGTGGTGGAACGCTAAGACCTATCAACCTGATGGTATTATCTCAGGCGTGGACACATGGGACATGATAACTGCCAGAGAAGACGTACTGGTATACCCTTACCCTTGGTCTTGTCTTAATGACCTTACATTTGGCTTTAGGGAGCGTGAGCTAGTGACAATAACTAGCGGCTCAGGTATGGGTAAGAGTCAGTTAGTGAGAGAGCTAGAGCATTACATCCTAGATGCTACAGAGGACAACATTGGTATTTTAGCGTTAGAGGAAGATGTACCTAGAACTGCTCTGGGTCTTATGTCCATCGAAGCTAACGCACCCTTGCATCTCAGGGATGACTTTGACATTGAAGCTAAACGTGGTTTCTGGGAGCGTACTTTAGGTACTGGTAGGGTGTATCTATTCGATCACTGGGGTTCTACATCAGAAGACAATCTGTTAGCCAGAATACGCTACATGGCTAAGGGTCTTGACTGCAAGTGGATAATCCTAGATCATTTGAGTATAGTAGTTAGCGACCAAGACATAGCAGATGAGCGTAAGGCCATTGACAGCATAATGACCAACCTCCGTAAACTGGTACAGGAGACAGGCGTAGGTTTGTTCCTTGTGTCACACTTGCGTAGGCCACAAGGTAAAGCACACGAAGACGGTGGACAAATATCCCTTGCTGAACTGAGAGGTTCTGCGGCTATCGCTCAGTTGTCCGACATGGTTATTGGTTTAGAGCGAGATCAACAGAACGGCGACCCTAGGATACGAAACACAACTACGGTGAGAGTATTGAAGAATCGCTTTGCTGGGCTTACTGGCCCTGCTTGCTACCTACATTACAATAAGGACACCGGACGTATGGAGGAGACAACCTGTCCTCTGGATGATGGGGGTGAGTTTTAATGGTTTCTTCAGACGCTCAGGTCAGAGAGATAATATTTGACATAGAAACTAATGGTCTTGACCCAGACGTAGTGCATTGTGTTTGTGCTTTAGAGGGCGAGGTTTCCTTTTGGACTAAAGACCCTATTGAGTTCCAAGCGTACATTACTGAGGGACACTGCCGCTTAGTGGGCCACAACATCATAGGCTATGACATACCAGTGCTTGAGAAGCTGTGGAACATAGACTTTAGTGGTTGCGAGATAGTGGACACCCTAGTGCTGTCTAGGTTAGCTAATCCTTCCAGAGAGGGCGGTCACTCTCTTAAGGCATGGGGAGAACGTCTAAGGTTTCCTAAAGGTGACCATAGCGATTGGGATACGTTTACGCCTGAGATGCTATTGTACTGTCAACAGGACGTTTCGGTTAACAAGAGAGTCTTACAAGAGGTACGTTACGAGCTAAGAGACAACATGAGCTTAAAGTTAAAAGGGTTCTCTCAGGAATCTATAGACCTAGAGCATGATGTACAACGCATTGTATCAAAGCAGATAGACAAGGGTTGGTTACTAGACCAAGAGAAAGCCTTTGTATTACTAGCGCAATTAAAGGAGAAGAAGAATGAGTATGAAGACGAAGTACATAAGACTTTCAAACCGTTGCCTACATTCGTTAAGGAGATTCAACCAAAAGTTAAGAAAGATAAAACGCTCTCTGTTGTCGGACTAAAGTTCCTAGGCGACCAATGGACTAACGTATGCGGTGACTTTAGCAGGATAGACTGGGAACAGTTTAACCTAGGTTCTCGTCAGCAGATTGGTAGGTATTTACAATACTTTGGTTGGGTGCCTGAGAAGGACAAGTATACAGAGACAGGTAAGCCTATTGTAGATGAAAAGACTTTAGAGAATGTAACGGATATCCCAGAGGCTGTATTGATCGCTAAGTATCTTATGATACAGAAGCGTATAGCTCAGGTACAAAGTTGGTTAGAGGCTGTTAAAGACGATGGTAGGGTACATGGTTACGTTAAT
>Ga0209535_1000273_pt1 | contig 35402 bp, 46 predicted proteins | sample LinPmetageLP28_FD_184041 | JGI IMG/M metagenome (GOLD analysis project Ga0209535, IMG submission 184041) | Marine viral communities from the Pacific Ocean - LP-28 (SPAdes) (version 2) | ecosystem: Environmental > Aquatic > Marine > Oceanic | place: Pacific Ocean | collected 2009-08-22
GTTTGCATTACCACCTGCACCTAATTGTAAATTACCTGAAGTTTCTCTATTGTAGATAAAAGCTGTATCGCCTGATTTAGAAATTTGTAAAGCATCACTTGCTGTGCTTCCATTATCAGCATCAGTGACATAAATAATACCACCACCTGATACACCTGCTGCACCTTCTACATGAAGAGTACCTTGTGGCGAACTGGTGCCTATGCCCAATCGTCCATTATTATCAAACCTAGCAACCTCTGTAGCTCCTGTGTTTGAAGCTGATGTAACAAGACCAAATGCTAAATGACCTGTAAAGTTGCCAACACCTATATAATCAATATAACCAGCATCTCCGTCTCTAGCTGGGTTACCAAAACCTATTCTGTTGTTATCGCTGTATGAATCATTTTTAAAATAAAAATAACCATCGTCTATTTGTAACTTGGCTTGTGGGTTGGTAGTCCCGATTCCAACTGAGCCATCTGCTGTTGGTATAAGAGATACATCATTTGTTCCAGTTGGATTTACAACCATTAACTGACCAGAAGGATTAAACATTGCAAAGTCATTTGCAGTTCCTGTCACTCCATGAAAGGCTAATCCATGATTACTTGCTTTATAGATTCTTCCTGATTTGTTTGAATCAAAACTAATATTTGCAGTAAGCCTTAATGCTCCTCCTACGTCTAATTTGTCGGAAGGCGAATTTGTGCCTATACCAAGACCTGTTGAATTTAATCTCATGCGTTCTGTGCCATTACCATCAAATCGCATGTAATTAGCACTATTGACGTATTGAATGCGACCTTTAGATTCAGTGGTGGAGTCTCCCATTAAGATTTCTGAACCACCTGAACCTGATGCACCCTCTAGTCTAATTTGTGACCAGCCATCTGATTCTTTTAAATGTATTCCTCTTGTCGGTGCTGTAGTTCCCAGTCCCAATCTCTCAGCACTAGCATCCCAAAATAAAGCTTGGCTAGTTCCTGCTGAGTCATAGAATGATATGTCTCCGTTGTTGTCAATATTTAATCTTGTTCTTGTACCCGTGCCATTATGCGTACCTTTAAAAACATAACCACCATATTGTTCGTCTTGTATACTATCTAAAATTAAATCATTATCATCTACATTTAAAGCTGCTGATTCGCTGGTTACAGTACCATATCTAGTTATATATAATGCTCTACCAGCATTATTAGTATCAAAGTAAGCATCACCCTGAACAGTCAAACCATCACTTTTAACTGTTCCTGTTACGTCTATGCCTGTTGAGTTAATTCTTAGGCGTTCTGTGCCACCTTGATTGAATGTGGTTGTATCATTACCTGCAAACGTAATGTTGGTATTATCATCTGCATCACCCTTAATTTTATCAAGTGCAATAGTTCCTACGTTAAGAACACTTCCGTCACCAAGGTCTAAACCATCAGCAGTAATCGTTCCTGTTACGTCTATACCTGTTGAATTAACTCTCAATTTTTCAGAACCGCTTAAATCAAAACGTATACCTACAGCACTAGATTCAATTTCATTAACTGTGTCGTTATCTTCTAATACTATAGTTACTGTATCGTCTGAAGATTTAAATCTAACTGTATCATTTGTAGTCCCTGAATTAACATCTAGTGTATATGCTGGGTTGGTTGTTCCAATACCCAATTGTTCATCAGACGCATCCCAAAAAAAACCTTGAGTTGTACCTGTTGAATCATAGAAAGAGATGTCTCCGTTAGCATCAATTCTTTGTCTTGTGATTATGTTCGTACCGTTGTAAGACTGAAACAGAGTCCTTCCATGAGATGTTCCATCTTGAGCCATTATTGTATTAGCTCCATTAGACTGCTTTAAAAATGTTTTTTGGTTTGTACCATCAAGGTCTTGAATTAAAATTTGTGGAATACCTGTGTCACTAACAGTCAAACCATCCAAGGTAACAGCACCCATAGATACTGCTGTACCACCTGAACCAAAGATTGCATCAAGAGAGTCTAAGTCAGCGTTAAGCGAAATACCCCAGGTATCTTCTGCTGCACCTGGTTCTGGTTTTGTTAAGTTTAGATTAGTTGTATATGTATCTGCCATTTAAGCTGCCTCTTGTTTGTCTAATTCAGTCCAATTTGTTGATGGGTTACTTTGATCTGTCCATGTTGCACTTGCAACTATCTGATCTGTCCATGTATCGTCTGGAACAATTATATCTTCCCATTTTAGACCACCAACAGCTACAAGGCTACTGGTTTGGTTGATCGTTGATGCGGCTGCGAATGTTGCTCTACCTGTTGCATCAAAGCCTGATGTTTGTGCAATGGTTGAGAAACCAGCTGCGGTTATAAATGCTTGTGAGTCAAAGTCTGATACTGCTGCAATGGTTGCATTAGCACCGTGTGTTTTTCTGCCTACTGCATTGACATCTGATACAGCTACAATGTTTGCAACTGCTCTATCAATCTGTGTACCAGTTGCAGTAAAGCCTGAAACAGCCTGTATGACTGCTGTGGTTCTATCTATTTGTGTTCCAGTAGCGGTAGCTCCTGAAACGACTTGAATGGTTGCTTCGGCTTGTATAGCAAGATCGTTATACTTTGATCTTGAGTAGTAGCCTTTGTTATAGCCTATACTGGCCATGATCTTAAGCCAGTGTTACGTCTAAATCACCAGTGTTGAATCTGAATACATCTCCTGTACTTACAACTTTTGATGTAGTTAAGTTTGCGTATGCTAACAAGTTTCCTGATGATAGTGCATCAAAGATACCAACTGCAACGACTGTTCCGTAGTTTGCTGTAGCTGTTGGATATTCAACTGCACCTGTGTTACTTGCTGTTGTTGGGTTAGTTCCAGACACAGTAAATGCTGATGTCTTTCTTACATAACCGCCACCAGATACTTCAGTTCCACCGCCTGTATCAGTTGGTGCTACTGTATATAAAGCAACATATAATGTTGACGGTGCTGAATAAGCATTGCCACCAAAGACATGCTCTAAGACCTTGTCTTCTAAATAATCACTAAATCCTGCCATCGTATTCTCCTTTAATTACCGTAGTAGTAATTTCTTTTTTGTTTTGTTCCGTAAGTCTTTCTTCTCATCATTAGAGAACCCTTACCAAATGCAGCTTTCTCTTGAGCAAGTCTCATTTCTTCTAATGCTTTCTCAAACTGTTGTGTGAACATTGCTATTCTGTCGTCTTCCATCAAGTAGATAGAAGCGTGTTTCAATGCACCGTATAAGTAAACATCTGGGTTTGATACTGATACAAAGTTAGTTGCATTGGTATCACTCAGTGCATTTATTTTACCATAATAAGTTAGCTGTAGGGTGTAAGGAGTGTCAGGAGTTGGTGCTAATTCTATAGTACCATCAACCATTGCATAAAATACTGGTTGACCTGTTAAGTTGTTATTTGATTTTCTATAAACATCTAAAGATTCTATAGACTGTTGAAATAACGGACTAAAATCATTTGATGTTATTTCTACATTGATAGCTTCTAACCAATCATCTGGTACTGCTAAGTATTGAGCATCTGCTGTTGCAGTAGCTCTTACAATCATGTCTTTTGTTCTTAACTTTCTGTTAAGTTCAGCTTCTACATTATCAATAAATGTATCTATGGTAGATGTTAAATCTGATCTGTTTAGATAACCAGCTATGGCTGTTTTTAATTCTGCATATGTCATACTTTACCTTGCCAAGTTCTAAAGACGTTATTGTCTGGATTGTTTAGCCATTGTTTCCACTTTGCGGGATCTTTTGACCAACCTTCTCGTAATGCTTTTTGCCAAATTACCATGGGTACTTCAGCTATGTGTCGCATATCTTTTCCAGGCTTAAGTGTATTGTCTCTTAGTTTCTTAACGTGGTCAATGACAGGAGCAACATCTTGAGTTGTGTGATAAACAAACTTGTCATCCTCTGTAATGAACTCTGATTTGTAACCAGTTTTGTGATCGGTGATTGTACGTTTTGTTGCCATATTTAATAAAGGGTGGGAAGGCCGAAGCCTTCCCTAAGTTTAACTAACTTATGAAGTTGTTAAGTCTGCGACTATACCGTGAGCAGCTTCGTTGCTCATTTCTAATCCATACTCACATAAAATCATTTTAGTTACTGCATCACCTATTGTAGAGATATCAACTGTTTTAAAGTCTCTTAAGTAAGATACTTTAGCGAAGTCTGGATCAACTAATAAAAGTGATCTTTCTCTACTGAAGTTAGATGGTACTATTTTCAACTCACCAAAGTCTGATGCGTAAATAGAAACAGAAGCCTCTACTGTGTTTGCATCAACCATTTGTCTTGCTGAAGCTCTACCTGTGAAACCAGATATTTTTTGCTTATTAACTGGGCCACAGATTGCCATTGAAGGCTCTCCGCCATTAGCGAAACAGTCTTGCAATACAGATTTTAATAATGTTTCTGTTAAAGCTCTTTGTGTTCCGTCAGTTGGAGCAGCTCCGCCACCAGCACCGCCGCCGCCAGTTCCTCTTGATACGTTAGATGTAATCCAAGATTCGAAACCACCAGTTACTCTTGCTGTTGTAGCATTACCAGTTGTTTTAGCGCCTTTTTGACAAAGTGCTGTTTCCATATCTCTCTTAAGAGCTTTAGACATGATTGCTAGTTGGTGAGCCATTTCTGACTTCTTACCAGCTGGATCAGATGCTTGTTGAGAACCAGATACAGTTGCATCTCTTTTTGATATTTGAGCCACGTTACTAACTCTTGCTGTAGCTGTAGCAGCTGATCTTGCAAGTTCAAAACCCTCTAATTGCCCAGCACCACTTGGAGTTGGTAAGTTTTCTGTTTGCCAATCAAAAACTACGTTCCTGATTGAGTTTTTTCCTATAGCACTCAAGAACGGAGTTGTTTGAGGACTGATGTTATAGATAACATTACTTAGCTGTTCTCTATCTGAAGACGCCGAGTAAGTATCAAATGCGTTTGTTACTTTAGCCATGATATTTTCCTATGTTTAAAAGTTTATATAATTTGTTCAAATAATTTAGCCGCATCCTGGACTTTGCCAGTTTTAGCTAACCTTTGATGCGCTCTTTTCGCTGGTGTTGAACTTTTAGGTACATTTGAAGTGCCAGGTCGGGCGGTTCGAGCTGCCGCTTTCTTTTCAGTTGGCTTTACTTTAGTAGCTTGTTGTGTCTTATGTTGTAACCATGCGTTTCTTAAACCAAGTAAAACTCGGTAGTCGTAAACGCTGTCCATCTCTTGAGATGAATAGCCTAAAACATTAACACCATAATCCCGAATAGAGTTTTTTTCTTTAACTGCTATTTCGTTGTCTTGCCATTCTGGAATTTGTGTTAGCAATTGTTCATTACCGTACTTGACGAACTTTTCAAGTTCCTCTTGTTGCTTTGCAGTTTGCTCCTGTTGGAGTCTAGTTGCTTCAGCTTCTGCGGCTTGTAACCTTTGCTTCTTCTCATTCCATAAGTCTTTTTCACGGACATAGGCAATAGGATCAGCGTCATAAAGTGCATTCCAATCTGGCTCGTTTCCTAACTCGCCTTTCAAAGTTGCTTCCAGTTTTGGTAACAACTGCGAATAAATTGCATCTTTTTGAGAAACCTCTTTTTGTTGAGCTTCAATAGCTTTACGCTGTTCAGCTAACTCTTGAGTTTTTCTCGTATAATCTCTTTGGCGACTGTATCCACTTTGGAGTTCTTCAAGCGTGACCTGGGTATCTTCACCATCTACTTTAATAGTATATAGCTGTGGTTGCTCGGACTCCTCTACTTCAACTTGATCTTCTTGAGGTTCGTCTTCATCTTCTTCAAAGTCGTCTTCTAGGTCTTGGTCTTCTTCAATGATTTCATCATCTTCAATGACTTCGTCTTCGTTGACTAATTCTTCTGATGGTTGTTCTAGTTCGTTTTCTGGTTGTTCCGATGGAGTCAAAAAACTTTCGAAAGATTGTTCTGTCTGTTCTAAATTTGTTTGTAAACCAATCGGCTTTGCGTTGTTGGTCATATTCATTCCTTAAAAATGTAAAGTAGTATTTTAACAATACTAAATTAAATTTTACACAACTTTATGCAATCTTCCTAGTTGTGACTTTGTGATCTTACCCTTCTCTACTATTATTCTTAAATGTTTTTCTATTTCGGGTAAAAGTTTGATTGCTTTGTGTAAATTTTCTCTTTTATTTATATCACTGTCTTTGGTTAATAACCATAAATTTATGTAATCTTCTTTGAGATTGTTTACAGCGTGTGTGAATGTTTCTGAGTTTAGAATTAACTCTGCTTCGTTTGAGTTTAAGATATCTTCTTGTGAGGGCATATTAACCTATGTTGTCTATTAGTCTTTGTAGTCCAGAATAATCAAAGCCTTGATAGCCACTTTTACCAACTTCTTGTTGTGTGTAGCCTTGAGGCACTTGTGATGAATAGCTTTGACCTTGGCTAATCATATTGTCTACGTTAGAACCATCTGCGATTGATCTAGCATAATCTAAACCAGATGAATAAGTGTTGTCTGGAATCATAGAGTTAAATCTATTTAGTCCATCAATGTTTGTTCCAAAGTAATCATAAAAATCAAAATCCCTTATTGGACTTCTATCTCTGTCGTCATACTTAGACATTTCAATAGGCTCTGGCTCTGTGTTTGTGTTTGCAAATAAACCTTTCGGTATGTTTTCAAAGTTCATTCCTACTGGCCCAATGGTTTGTCCAGGATTAAAATCTTCTTCTATAAAGTCGTTAGCAATACTAAAACCAGGTTGTCTATTGCTAGACATTTGGTTTGTTACTGCTGGTAGCATGGGTACGTTTTGTATTTGTGGTGCATCTACAGCAGGAGTGATTGCATAAGATGGTATGTAGTTTAGATTGTTATTTAAGTGATCGTATCCTGGCATAATTAATTCCTAGTTAGCTATTAGTTTATCAATTTTTTCGTCTAATTTGTCTAGTCTGTCAAAAATTCTTTGCATGTCTAAATGCAAGTCTTGTTTGGTAGCGTAGCGTGTAGGTATTTCTTCTCTTGTTTTATTAACCAATATTTCAACCCTTTTGACATCAGCAGCGTTAGTACGGATGCTGTATATAATAGGAACATAAACGAGAGTGATAATCGCGTTCCAAAATAAAATAGGGTTGTCCATCAATAACTCCAAATATGCGGCCTTGGTCTGTTTTCTTTTTCTTCCGAGATGTCTAAGTGTATAAAACGAGCATCTCCTTTTTGATTTACACCAACGCCAGTAAATCCATAATCTTTAGCTTTTGATACTATGTTGAGTGCTTTACTTCCTCTTACATATACATCAGCAGCCAATCCTTCTGCATGAGTACCTGGTGTTTTCTTTCTCGCTTCTATTGGATGTTCTTCGCATCTGTAACCAGATGTAATAATAAAAGGAAAACCCAGCTCAGTTCTAAGTGATTGTAACTTATTTATTAGTTCGTGTGAAATACCATTTTTACCACAATGTTTGCAAGCAAACTCTTCTTCTTTGAAGTTTTCCCAAGTCATTATTTTCCTACTCCTTTTACCCTTTCGTAAGACCTCATTCCGCCAAGACCAAGCATACCCATAAGGACAGGTAGCATAGTTGATGTATCTGCTTGAGGTACGATAATACCAAAAGGTGCAGCGAGAGGACTGATTAAAAAGTTGACTGCAAATCCTGCAACACATATCCATGCTGTAGCTGGTCGCCAAGATGATTGAAACCAATTACCTTTGGCTTCTTCTTTGTTTACATCTATTTGTGCTTTAGCAATTTCATGGATGTGCTTTTGCGACATGGTTGCGATTTCATGTGCAATCTTTTGTTTTGTATCCGCGTCTGGAATAAACTTATCTAGTAGTTCGCTTACGGGTTTTATTAGTTTGTCTATCATATGTATATTTTTTGTGCAGGTTGTTTGCGTGTCGTTGGAATGACCACTCTAAAAACTTATCAAACCAACCAAACAATTACTTCTTCTTTTTCTTTTTAGGGAAGCCAGCTTTCATGTTGGCGTAGGCTTTTTTAGAAATAGTAGATTTCTTTTTTGGTCTGCTTGTTTTAGCTTTTTTTCTTTTATTTATATTTGCATATAGTGACATAGTATCTCCTTACCATTTTACTTTGTTAGCCCAGTAAGCTGCGGACAACTTACCCCTTGCGATATTCTTGGCGTGTCTTGCCTTGAATGATTTTCTTCTTGCTTTACCTTTTTCAGTCATTGGTTTTTTACCAGCACCACTTACGCCTTGTTGACCAAAGCGAATTAATTTTATGGTGCTACCGACTTTTGCTAAGACAGCGTGTGATTTAGTTTTATGGCTTGGGGTACGTTTAGGTTTGTTGTAACCAGCGAACTTTTCGCCTCTATAGGTTATTGCCATTATTTCTTTTTCCTTGGTCTGCCTCTTTTCTTAATGATTGGTTTAGGCTTCATTAGGTTGTCTAACCATTGCCAAGTTTTAATTAAATATTTTTTCATTAGTGTATCAATGTCTCCGTACAAGATATTAGCTCTGAGTCTGGTGGTATTTGTAGAAACACTCTTGCGACTCTTTTGGCTTCTTCTAAGTTCTTAGCTTTTATGTCCGAACCAACATAAATAAAATCTCCATCAAGAAATTCTAAATCGTATATCTTATCCGATTGGTTGGTTGTTTCCATTTGTAAACATTCCTTGAGATTGATTCTTTGCTACTTGTCTAATAGCTTCCCTATCTCTTTCCATGATAGCGTTGATCTCTGCTACATTTACTTGCGTACCATACTTAGCTTCTAGTTCAGCTATTTTTACCTTTAGATCAGCTTCATGTTCATCACGGTTTCTGTCGTCATCCATGATAATTTTCATTCTGTCTGTCTCTGCATCAATGATAGCTTTTTGTGCTAAGTTCTGTGCCTTCATTGCTTCTGCTTGAGCTAACATTTCTTCAGGAGAGGGTTTCTGATCTTGCGGTTGCTGTGGTGGCATTGGTGGAACGGTTGTGTTTATAAATGAATTAGCATCTTTAAAACCAGCCATCTCAATCATTTTTGTCAATGTGTTAGCGTACTGCTGTAGATTGAGTAAAGGATTATCAGGGCCTAGTGTTTGTAAGATTTGTTCTTGTTTTTGTGATAAGGCTGTTAAGACTTGGAACTTCTCTTCATCAGATGATTTAGATATACCAACATTTATAACTAAGTCTTTGTCAGCATCCCAGTATCTAGGATCAATAGGTATAAACTCATTGTTAAGTCTCATCATATCTTGACCTTCTTGGTGCTTGATGACAAGTGAGTTAACCAGTTTAAATAAATCTTTCATTCCGTCTGCGAAGTGTCTGCAAATAAGTTCTACTCTGCCTTGCGCTCCAGACATGGTTGCTGATACTGCTTGGGCGGTAGAAGATTGAAGCGCGTCAGCGTTTAGTCCAGCGGAGGCTTTAGAAACGCCTGTGCGGTTCTCCTTGGCTTCGTCAAGATAAGACAATACAGGGAATGCTTCTTTACCAACAAAAGGCACAGCGAAAGGCTGTACCATTCCTGGCGCTCTCATTCTAATAGGTTGTCCTATATCGGTGTTAAGGACATCGTCAATATTAACTTGTCCTTCAACAATTCCCATTCTCGGAAAGATGGCGTGGCCTAGACTATCAAGGGTGTCTCTCATTATCTGAGATTTAGCCGCTTGAATAGGCATTAGGTAGTCCGCAGGACATGAACCAATGGAGGTGTGAGGTTCAGGATCGGGACAGAAGAGTGTAATAGGTAGATCGTCCCAAGGTGTTGCGTTAACAATGTTCATCCCATTGCCTACAGTGCATACCCTAATCCTTTCATCTATACCATCGCCATCTAAATCATAAAAAACATAATGCTCTACATAAAGAACATTATTTTGATCAGTTCTATCTACGCCAGAAAAATCAGCGTAAGGATTTCTTGCTTGTTCTTCGTCATAGCTTTCTGCATCTATAGAGTCACCAGAACCAGCATATTGTTCCATGTCTTCTTTGTTGTAACCCATAGCAACTAAGTCGCTTACAGTTTTTACCATGCGGTGTGCAACGTAAGGTGATGATTCTAAGTCTCTAGCATTTCTTGATATTAAAACTTCTTCAGGTGGTACTGCTTCTATAACCACCTGGTCTTTAGGTTTAATTCTTCTAATTTTAATGTCGTAACTGGCTGGTGTTTCTTGAGTCATCTCTTCGCCAGTCTCAGGATTTTGCAGTGTCATGCTTTGCATTTCTACAGACTCTTTGATTACCTCTACGTTAGGATCAAGTGTGAGTGCTTGGTAGGCTTCAGGAGAAATGTTTGTGTATTCGTGTGTTGATGCAGTAATGCTGTCATCCCAGTAGGCTTTTACAAAACCAGTTTTTCTAATCAGTGCGTCTTTGAAAGCATCGTATAAAACTTTGAAGCCAGGGTTTTTTTGCTGGATGACGTAGTTAATGTAATCGGTTTGCTGTGTAGCAAGTTGTATGTCTTCAGGGCCTTTAGGTATGAACTCAACTATCTTGCTAGTACCAAAAAAGGTACGCATGATAGAGGGAAGCATAAACAGTACGCTGTCTCTAACGTCTGTTGATATAAACTCTGATTGAAGAGAAGATGTTGATCCAGGCTGATTGCCTAGATAGTAGTCTGTTGCATCTGCTCTTTGTTCACCAATTTGGTCAATGAAGTCTTTAGCGTCATCCATTTCGGATTTGAGTACGCCTTGTAATTTTTGTTCGTCATAAGACTCTTGTTGTTCTTCTGTTGCTTCAACTATGTCTTTATCATATTCCATAAATTTTTATCCCACTCGTATTATTCTTGATGTCAATGGTTTCTTGAAATTATACCCTAAAAAGTTCTCTCCTCCACTAAAACTTGCAGCCGAGGATGCCATGGTCAATGCAAGTGCATCTGCTTTGTCGGGCGATTTGATTCCTCTTTTTTTCATTTCATCCTTGGACTCTATTTTTATTTTTCCTGTTGATGTATATTTATAAGAAGGCGCTGCCAATTCTGATACAAGCTCATCATCATTAGGAAGTCGGCAATTACGCAGCGCCAACCAATCCTTAATAGCAAACCATAACTCAGCTCGTAGGTTGAGATAGTTTTTCTTTGACGATGGTGACTCGGCTACGTTGATACCTCTTACTGGTAAATTTTGTTCCGCTAGTCTATCTACAACTCCTGCACCAAGACCAATAACATCAATAAGTATTTCTTCTGGTCTTTCTATAACTGTGCAATCATCAAACTTATTTTTAACTGCACCGCATAATTGCATTAAATCCATCGATTTGTAAGTATTAATTTCAAAAACTGTGTTGCCTTGTCGTACACAAAGTGCTGAGTTGTCTCCACCAAAACGTGCTACGTCCAGTCCCCAGATGATTGGTGCTTTTGCTGTTAGTGATACATCTCTGTTTACTGCGTTTCTAGCAAGTTCCATTGGTATGACTGAGTCATCATCGGAGTTTGGAAACTCTCCGAGTACCTCTACTCTTGCAACGGTAGAATCTTCACCGTACTGCTCTAGCATAGTTTCAAAAAGTTTTTGGTCAGTACCCTCTACAGTTCGTGAGTCTATTTGTTTTAAATTCCAGAACTTACGTTTAGATGTAAAGCTGTCGTAGAAAGGGCCTGAGTTTCTTCTAGGGTTGGAGAAGGTAAACCAGTAACGGTTTTCAGTTGGCTCGGAGAAGAAACCCTCGGATACTGAGTAGATAGGAGCTGGAATACCTGATGCTTCATCCATAATTAAACATACACCGTATGATGAATGGATACCTGCAAACGCGTCTGGGTTTTCCTCGCTCCATAATTGTGCTTGGGCATAGTAGTAACCAGTGTCTATTTTTAAATCTCTTCTGAGTGCTTCTTCAAACCAGCCTTCTGGTTTAATTGTGGTGGCTGTCTTAGAGTACCAGTGATTGTTTATTGCTAGGGTTAGCCACTTACCTAGCTCTGCCCATGTTCTTGATCTGAGCTGTTGTTCGGTGTTAGCAGTTACGATTATGGTTGAGCCTAGTCGTGTGGATAGCATCCATAGTATTAGCCAGGAGACAAGTGCAGACTTTCCGATACCACGACCAGATGCTACAGCTAATCTAAACATTTCGGGATCAACACGTCCTTGGTTACGTTGGATGTGGACTGTCATTTTTTTTAAAATTTCTTCTTGCCACTTCCTAGGGCCTTCAAAGTCTTCAAGGGGGGTGTCCTTCTGTCCCCAAGGAAAGATAAACTTTACAAAGTTGTATGGATCATCTTTTATGTAGGGCGACCATATCTCGGTCATCAATTCCTTTTCTTGTTCTGCTCCGTATTTCATATATGTACCAGTATTAAAAATATTGCAATGTTGCCTACAGCACCAATGCTAAGTATTGCTAAGATTTCTCGTATTGCCTCTTTCATATTTTGCTCCAAAAAAAATTCAAAAAAATTAAAAAAAATTATCGCAAGGGTTACACGTAATATACCCCGTGCGAAAAAATCAAGGGGGGGTATAAGCATCATATTTGTTGGAGCATCTAACAAATCTCTACTTATTGGCGAACCCTTGAACGCTGTTGCCATGAGGAGGAGCAACAACCGCCATTTATTACTTCTTTTTCTTATCAGTCTGATTAATTACCAGACTGTTCATCTCCTTAGATGTTGTAGGTAAGGGATTTATTTCCTTAGCCTTTAATCTATCCGTACTATATCCGTGCAATCTATCCTTTGCACCAGATAGAACATCATTAAGGTTGATAGTTGCATGGACATTCTCAACGCGATCCTTCCATGTCTTCGCGTCTTGATTCTTTAAGTAGAATATCTGAGCGGTAACATTGCCATCAGTTGCTGAAGTGAACAGGGAATTTGTCACCTGGGCAAGTCCACGAGCCTTTCCCCTTTTTATAGCATCCTCAAATTCCGCAGATCGTTTTCTGTTGCGGTCTATAGTTGACCATGAAACGCCCAAAGCACGGGCGATCTGGGTAGTTCCTAGACCTCTTGATGCTAAGTTCTCTACCTGCTCTAAATCAATATTAATCTTCTTTCTACCGCCCTTTTTAAGAGATTTATTGTCTTTTTTGGGTGTTTTTTGCTCCATAACTGATTTTTTTTATTGCTCCTTAAACCCTTATATTACAGCATCTTTCACTTAAACACTAAGATTTATAAAATAAGTGTTTGAAATATAAGTAGTTTTGTGTAACAATTCAAACAGTCAAGAAAAACTATATTACTTTAGGAGGTAACAACATGACAAGAACAAGACAACAAAGAATAGAACAGGTGAAAGCGTTCATTACTATTTCAGAGCTACACAAAGCTAACGGCATTGAGTACAAGGACAAAAACATTGACGACCATATCCAAGGTCTTAAGTGGGAACTAGAAGCTCTTACTAACGATGCTATAGTGACTGAACTAGACAGAGTCTGGGCTACCATAAACTAAACCAACCCCCAACCCAATCAACCCCGCATCTGTGGGGTTTTTGGGTGCAAGTCATATAATTTAATTACTTTAGGAGGTAACAAAATGACAAAGAAAAACGAGATATATTTAAAAGTTAGATTAGCTGAGCATCTTGATTGCGATATAGAGGACATAGAGCAAGGTTATGATGAATCAACTTTTAATCTAGGCGATCAAGAATATTTATTATTAACTGATGAAGAAGCCGACCAAAGAGCCGAGGAATACATTAAAGACTCAATATGGGCATTTATCCCCTCTTTCCTTGCAAGTCATACGGGACTTGATGAAGAGATAATAAAGCATTTACAGGACAAGAGCGAGAGAGCAAATGATGCTTTATTAAACGCTATTAAAGACATTGATTCTTTTATTAGTGATGCTATCCGCTGTGATGGTAGAGGGCATTTTATGCATAGCTATGATGGTTATGAGCAAGACTTAGATGATAATTTATTTTTATATAGAATTAATTAAGGGGTAAACAATGACATTCAAACAACTAATAACCAAACTAATAGAGAAGCCACGCAACAGAAAAGCGTGGCATGGCTCTTATCTTATTAACCATTTTTTAAAAAACTAGGGGAAATTATGAAAGCAGATAAAAATTATTTAGTAGATTTCTTACAAAGCGATTTACAGGACGTTGAGAAAATTTTAAACCTTTACCATTTAACAGCATCAAAAGAAGAGGATAGACAGAACTTTAGCACCCTTCTTGACACTGTTTATTATTGGCAAAGACACGCCAAAAGTTTCAAACAACAGGAGCAAACCAATGATATTAAACAAATATGGAGCAGTTAAAACCGATTCCAGATATTGGGATTGTGAATGTGATAATAATTATATTCACAAAAAATCTATAACCCTAGAATGTGAAGTTTGTAATTCAGAAGAAGATGAATGTTCTGATTCAAGACCAAACGAAATTAAAATGTACTACAAATACTATAAGGAACAACCAAATGATTAACTGTATACAAATTTTAATCGTGCTTTCATTCATGGCTTTTTGCCTACATGGAGCATATCTAATAATTACCAAAGAGGATCAAGAGAAATGAAAATAGATAGAAGAACAATACCCAAGCATTTAAGAAGTCTAAGAGATGACCAATTGCATTTATTAATATTACTATTCAAGGAAAGACTATGAAGCAAGACATGAAATACTTAAAACGAAAGTACCCCGAACTTTCAAGAATCACCGCTAAGTTTAGCAATGATAAAAAAGATAATATGCGAAGAGTTAAGGTGATGATGTCAACTAAAGACCATGAGTTATATTTAAAATTAACGAGTTCTAAATAATGACATTACAAACTTACAATATAAGAGTACAAGCAAAATATACAATTAAGGCTAATAATCAAAATGAAGCCATTGATAAAATGCAAACCATACTAAACAAAAACAATGGAAGTATTACAAAGGTTTCCAAGATAAATACTAAGTGTAACCATTGTAAAAAAGAAATGATAAATAAGACTGCTAGAGCTAAATACTGTAACAGCTCTTGTAGATCAGCTGTTCATTATGCGAAAATAAAAGAACAAGAACTTTAACCGATCAGAAAGCCTTGGAGGGTGATATTATCAACTCCCCCTAAAGTAGTCACCCTTCTTGGCTTTCCTCTAACATCACACCCAAACCAACAAACAAAAAATGCTTATGTTGCACCCCACGTTTTAGGCTTCGCAACACTTTCTTCTCCCCATCAATAGCACACCAAATAATATCTAAATCCATCAAATTCTGAATACCTTTACTAACGGTCTTTCTGTTCATACCAATCATTAACGCCAAGTAGCTAACCGCATCATGGCTAGAATAATCCTGTGCTGAATACCTTTCGCAAAGTGCATACAATACCAATTTCTCCCTACTCTTGATATCAGTTCTCCCCAACTGCTTCTTATACCACTTCCAGACAACCTGTTTAAGCTTGGCATAGCTCTTATACTTCATTGCTACCCCAAACTTTATTAACCCACTCCTCTCGGGCTTCTCAATTGCTTCTATGACCAACCACCATTTTTGTTCTTTCAACTAACTAACCGCCTTAAGACTAAAATCCCTGTTTGTATAATACTGATTAACCAATAACATTGGCTCTTTGCAAATCCTATATACTCGTTTCCTTTTATCCTTCCCCCTCTCCTTGCACATATATTCTCTTGCCACAAAATCATCTAACACTGTCGCTATCGTTGACCTACTCCCCATGCTTCCCGGCAATAGCTTCACTATTGCTTCAAAGTTAATGCTTTTGCTACTCGCGTTAGCAATAGCAACCTCTAAAACTAAAACATAATGTAAAGGATCAGACCACCAGAACGACATGAATCCTCTCTTCCTTCTATTCCGATGGAATTCATCTCTTGCTTCTGTCATTCTTGCTTCTAACTGCTTCATGTATGTTTCCTTTTGTTGCATTGCATTTAGTTATTAACCTAACAATTACAACCCAACTTTATGAGTAAATATTACTGATACTTTTACCCACCGAGAGATGAGCCTAAAGGCTCACTCTCTCTATTAGTTTAGTCTAGGATATATGGGTACCCGTGTACCCAATCATTGACCATACGGGTACCCTTGTATTGACCATACGGGTACCCAATCACTTTTGCTTTGGTTTATCTTTTTTAGGTTCTTTTTTCTCTTTCTTTTTACCAAATGCTAACTCCCAACGATCAGCAAAAGTTTTTTTATCAATCTGCATTGGTCTTCTATCGCTTCCCTTTCCATTCATTATTATTTACTCCTTAGTCCCATTCAAAAGACTTTTTATTTTCATCTAAAATTTCTAAAACTGCACCCTTTCTAAAAAGAGTTTTAATACTTGTGTCACATTTAAAGTTGCTCTTAACAACTGCACCCTTAACAACTTTCATTGGATCAAAGTCTTCACCTTGCTCAAAACAAACCTTCTCAGCTTCATCCTTACCCGCATTAAAGACAACAATTCCTTGTCTACTTCCATCAATTATGCTTGAAGCTCCTCTGATATTTTGTCTCATTTTTGTTAATGATTGGTCTTCGCCTTCATTTAATGCTTGCTTGCTCATGTGATGCATTGAAATGCAGGTAATACCAAGTTGAGCAGATATACCCGCAGTAAATGTTGACCACAATTGCCCTGCTTCATTAGAGCTACTGATTGGCATTGATGATCCAATAAATGCCTGGATAGGATCAAAGATAACTAACTTTAAATTCTTTAAGGATTTTAACTCTTCAATCAATTCGTTTGCACGTTGGGAAAGTTCATCATCTTTTAATAATATTAATGGTTTACCACTGTCTGCAACTGTATAAATAAATACATCATATAAAGAATCAAATCGCTTACCCGTTTTATCTATCTCAGATATCCTTCTCCAAACTTCGCTGTGACTGTCTTCCGCAGAAATAATAAGTGCATCACCTCTGCCAAGAACTGTTTTACCTAACCAACTGCCACCATTGGCTACCTTCATAGCTAGATCAATACCGAGAAATGATTTACCGATACCACCTACACCCGCCAATACTGAATTAATACCAAGAGGAATTAAATCATCAACTAACCATTCAATAGGTGGCGGACTTCCAACCAAGTTACGAATTGCATAATTTCTTAAACCGAAGGCATGTTCAGTTAATTCAGTTTTAACCTGTTCCAAACCTTTAGATAAATGCAGATCATTAAAATCACCTGTAATGCTTGGTAGTCTGGAAACACAATTACTAACTGCATTAACTACTTCGTTAGCATTTTTCTCACCAATACCAGACGTATCGTTATCAAGTGCAATAACAAACTTAGCACCCGTTACCTCACGCAACCTAACACTCGCTGTTAAACAGAAATTAGCAGAGAAGACCACCGCAACAGGTAATCCTGTAGCTTCAAATATAGAGCTTCCTGTAGCGTATCCCTCGCATAAAATTAGGGTATCAAGATAGGGCAATTCAGTTGCTTCACAACCAATTAAAAATACATTGCCTTTAATCTCGCCACCACCGACAAACTTTTTACTGCCATCTGGAAAGATATATTGGAGGGACTTTATATCGTTTACTAATATACCGTTATCACTTTTGGTGATAGAATGCACGGGAATCAATAGGTTTCCATTGATTGTTTTTAAACCATAGCTTTTAACCTTTTTATCATTTAAATAATTATGATCCGTCACTTCATTCGCACTAGCAAACTTTTCTTTGGCATATATGGAAACCTCTTCTTGCTTCTTAGTCTTAGCTTCCTCTCGCCTTTTTTGACTTTCCTCCAACTTAGTCTGCATTAATCGTTTTTGTTCAGCAGACATCTCGTTAGGATTATAAGAAGTAAACTTCCACTCCTGGGACGTTCTCCAATTACCGTAAATGCAGACAAAGTTATTGTCTAATTGATTGTATGCATAGTAACCAGATCGTTCATTTGATTTATCTGGTCTTGTCGTTGCAGTTGCACTAACGCTAACTCTAACTAGATTGCCTGTGGTGTCTAAAAAATCTACAAGCAAACCATTAGAACGCATCTCACTAATAAGATCGCCATTAGATTTACTGGTACTTGTAAAAGCAAAGTTCTTGTCTATTACTAAACCTTGCTCACCATAAAATTGTGTTAAATCAGTCATCAGCCTGTGCCTTAGAATTGTTTAAATAGCTAGACACAAGCCTTCGGACAAAATTTATTCTGTCTTCCTTACTCCACTCATGCAGAACGTAAGATTTATTTTTTTTGGAAGCCTCTAAGTATTTAGATTTGCTTTCCGATAATGCGACAGATAACAACTCCTCGTTGATCTGTGCAAAGTTTTTGATATGCTCCATTTTTTTATTTTCCCCGATAAGTTTAAGATGTTTATAACTACAAGCTGCTTTAATCTTGCCATTACGAATATGAAGTAAAGGAGAAGCCAAGCCATGACAGTAAGAACATAAACTCGGCCTCCGATACTTGAGATCATCTTGCTTAAAAAGGAAGGTCGTCTTCGTCATCTACGCCACTCGGAAACATCTCTTCTTTTGGTAGTTCCTCTTTAGGATTTAGATTGTTATCACTCGCTCCAGGAGTCATCCAAGTCTTACCAAAGTTATCGTTTATTTCTAAGTAACCTTTCTCACCAACAATGAGTTCTGCTTCTACTTTTTTACCAAGTAGTTCATCAGTATTTTTCATTGATCCTACACCCATTGCATTAAGCATAAGAGACAATGATTGTCTTCCTATCTCAACAGGCTTCTCGTTATTGTGTGCCATAGTGAAAGCATGATTGACTGATATGATTTCGCCTTCAACATCAAATAAAATCTTTAATGCTTTCCAACCGTTCCTACCCTCAACCATGTCTGAACCAGAATACTTTAAATTGTATCTGCCAGGTTTCACTCTTGCTTGTTCTCCACCAGAACTCTCTGCTCCAGCCTCAAACTTATCCATACCAAATTGTGTTAAATCCATGTTCGTTACCTCCGTAAAAAATTTAACTATTAATGTTTAACCAGGATCATACTCTTCGTAATCACTGGCTCTATCAATCTCTTCTTTAAGGGCATCAACAACGTCTGTTAAAACTCTGTTTGCACCTAACGGGAGAATATGATCGTCATCTCCGTTACTTTCGCTCACCTCTTCAACTAAAAACTTAGCTTTAGTTAAATAGTAGATTGCTTTTTCTTGGTCAGTAATCATTTCTTAGCGATTAGCTTTCCAATCTCTGCCCAAGTTTTCTCAGCTCTAACAATAAAGTCATCACCTTCGTCAATCACTTGTATCTCTTCTGGTAAACCGTATCTGTTTTTAGCCACACATGCAGGTGACTCAGTAGTGACTAAGACTCTTCCAGACTGAACAGTTTTACTTGTTAATCCTTTATTGCCTTGTACTTTTACCGTTCCCTTTTTGTAGTTTAAAAACAAACACATATCACTTGCTTCTAACACCAAGGCTGAAGCTGCTTTATGTAGCTTAAGCTCATGCCTGTCGTAAGACTCTGTGCTTGGATCGTGAAACGCTTTGATTTGGTTATGAGCAATCAACACTACTCGCATTTTCTTTTCGTTTCTTAATCTATTAACTAAATCAAGGACTTCTCTAAAATACTTAAGCGCCTCATTGTAACCACGACCATAACCAAAACTTTCTATTGAAGGTTGCTTATGTGCTTCACAGGTTTTTTGATGTATTAATGGCTCTAACCAATCTAATGAATCAATAACCAATGTGTTGTATTCAAGTTCATCTGCATCAACAAGTGATCTAAGATAACCAATAAAAGTATCGTAATCTTTTGCTAATGGAAAATGAGCTATATCCCTATTGTTAGTAAGAATACCCAGTCCCTCTTCAGTTTGAATTACGACTGGGTTTTTGCTACCAACAGCAAGTGTTGTTTTACCTAGACCAGAAGGGCCATAGATAATTGTTATTGACGCTTTAGCCTTACTTTTCTTTTGTATTGCTGCTAACGACATTATTTACCTACCTTGTCAGCACCTTCAATTACAATTGGTTTCTTGTAAGGTGGCAAAACATCTTCTAATTCCTTTACTGAATTTCCAATACACCTTCTAAGAGTTTCCATGTGATGAACAGTTTTAGTTGCTTCTACATAAGCAGGTTCAAGCTGTTCTTGCGCTTTTAAGTCTTGACTAATCTGTTGAATTAAAGGTCTATTCAAATCAGTTAAGTCTTTCTCAAATATCTCTCTTGGGTTTCCATCTTTATCTTGGAAACTTAAAAGAGGTTGCTCTTTTTTATTATCTACCATTATTAATCCTCCTTTGGATTGTTATATGTTTCGCAAACTTCTTTGTGTGAACAGAATTTGCACCAGTCTCCAGCATTAAAGCTAGGCTCATCACCCATTGCTTCATCACAAGCTGGTTTCAAAATATTCAAACCCCAATCTGCAAGATCGACAGCTTGAATATCCCAAGTTCTTATTTGCCCGTCTTTATGAAAGGCTCTTTTGTTTGGTTGTATGATTGTCATTTCAATCACAGTATCTTCGTTTCCCCATCTAGCCAGACATGCTAATGAGTAAGTCATTAACTGCTCATTCATCACTACATCTACAGGCCATGCACCAGACTTTAAATCTGCTACTACCATTCTATTGCTTTCACCTAAGATGACTGCATCAGCAGTTCCCCATAGATCATCACTAATCTCTGGAGCATTTACTTTTTCTTCAATCAATAATTTACCGTTAAGTTCTTCTGTTCGCTGATTAATATAATCAACATAGATTTCAGCTATAGCAATATCATCTTTAGTAATGTCAAAACTAAAACCATCTACATCAACAGTTCTACCAAGGTAGTAATCAGCTAATGTAATACCATCTAATCTATTCTTAAGTAGTGCTTCACACATTTCGTGAACCGCAGTACCTCTAGCCGCAGCTATACTTCCTCTTCGTTCTGCTACAGCATTAATCTTAGCTGAAGCGGGACATCTTATAATTCTGTTTATGCTACTAGGTGATAATATCGCGTGTGCCAATGTTGTACTCCTCTCTTGCTATTGCCGCCCAAAGTTCTGGACTGATAATTGAAGCAATGTTTACATCTTCAACTGGAAAAAAATCTTTCTCGCTAGAATATGGACATGGTATCGCCACCTTCCAATCTGCTCTGTCTTGTCTGAACCAAAGACATGGTAATAAATCTACTTTCTTTGCCTGTCTGACTGTTTGATCCCACCAGTTTTTAATATCTGATTGTGTGATTGCTTTACGTCTTTTGACTTCTATTGCATAACCTGGCATTCCTAGTAGGTCGTGACCGCCACCAAAAGTCTGAGCATAATTAACTTCTAGCTCTATGCCTAAAAGTTCTTTAATTTCATCTATGACTTCGCGCTCACCTCTACGCCCTTTGTTTCGTGCGTTGACCAAACTACTCTCCAGATACGTCTGATTTATTTTCTATTTCTACTATGTCGCTAAGACGATATAAAACTTTGCCACCAATCTTTTGATATGTTGGGCCAGTTCCTTTTGTTCTCCAGTTCTCTAATGTTCTAGGAGAACGTAACCATCTTTTTGCTAGTTCGTTCTGATCTAAAAATATTTTTTCTTCCATGTTGTTACCTATTACTTCGTGATTATGTTATTCTACTCTAAGTAAATTTAATAAAGCAAGTAACTGACAAGAAATAATAGAAATATTATTCAGATTAAATCTTCAGAAAAAATTTACAGAAAATTTATCAATAACATTTACGCATTAATAAGGAGGTAAAAATGAGTATAGATAAAGTTACAAGAGAGGAGTGGGATAAATTGGAAAAATTAAAAAAAACCAACAAGGTAGATTTAGTTAACAAGCCACCGCATTACCAGGGCAAGATAGAATGTATAGACTTAATAAAAGATAGGGTTGGTTCTAATAACTTTCCAGCTTACTTAGAGGGAAATATTTGGAAATATTTATATAGACATAAGGACAAGGACAGCAACATCCAATGTCTAGAAAAAGCACAATGGTATTTAAACGCTTTAATTAAACACTACGAAGAACTTTAATTAGACATCATTATCTTCTGCATATAGTTACCAACATTCTGCATTTCTTCGGTGGCTATATGCTCTCTAGTTTTACGGTAACGCTCAGTAGCCTTAATGCTTTTATGTCCCATAAGAGTCTTCACATCTTCAATCTTCATTTGCTCACCTGCCATAGTACCAAAGTTATGTCTTAGATCGTGGAACGTCACATCTGGACATCCCGCAGCTTTTCTAATTTTGTTCCAAGTATGGAACGGATATTTAACACCAAGTATTGTTTCGCTGTTTCTATCGCAAGAGTTAATGATTGCCATAGCTTGATTGTTTAGATGTATTACTCTTGGCTTACCTTGGTAGTCTGTCTTATGTTCTTGCAAGACTAATTTATTACCATCAAGATCAGACCACTTAGCACTACCAATTTCGCTAACACATCTACCACCAGTCAAGATACATAGCCTTATATACTTGATAGAATTTAAGTGTCGCTCATGTGTTTGTGACTCTATGATATTGATCTGCTTATTTATTTCAGCGAACTCTTTATCTGTTAAAGGCCTATCACGTTGCATCTCAGGGTTCTTTTTAACGTACTTTGCAGGATTATACTTAACTAAAGACAATCTAATGCTGTTCTCAAACACAGAACTAATCAATTGCACCACTCTATTAGCTTGATACTTAGCTCTCTTACTTACTGCAATATGTAGCTTAGTTATATCACCAGTCTCAACGCTTTCTAGTTTCATCTTACCTAAAGTATTCTTAACATCTCTATCCCACATACGTCTTGGCTCACCATCTATCTTGCCATCCTTCATCTCTACGCACTTCTTATTATTGTTGAACAAGTCTTCTAGCTTTAACTCAAACGCCTGGTTTAAGGTATAAGCATCAGCTTCTACTTTCTTTGCTTCTAATGGATCAATGCCTTGAGCTACTTCACCAAGTATCTTTTGTGCTTTGTTTCTTGCAACACCAATCAAGACATCTTTACTTGCTATCTTCATCTCTCTGGTCTTCTTGTTGTACCTATAATGCAGATAATAACCTGTCTTATATATCTTTAATGCGCTCACTTGTTTATCAGTCTGGTATCTTGCCATGCTTTGCTCCTCGTTTATCCATCCGTGTTTTATCCGTCTTTTGACTGCGGATTGATGTGTATTTCTGTTACCTATTCAGTAGATTATAAATTGAATCTTGTAAAGAAAACAAGGGTTTTTAGTAATAAAAAGTAATGATGTGAAATTGTGTGATGGCTTTAAAACATAGTGCGCTACCAGGCTGCGCTACTCCCCGAACTGTTAAATAACCGCTAATTCCTTGGGTTTTTTAAGAGGTGCGTCATGGACAGATATACCCATCCGAGTTATATCCGAGTTAATTATTGCATCCATAGCCTCTTTAAAATTCTCTATTGAATCAGTGGTTTTCATAATTTCGTCCTTTATCGTTATTTGTGTAGTTTTACAATCAGAAAAGGCTCGGAAGCATACAGTCTGGTACTTAAGATTAACCATTGCGATTATATCTATTTGATTTTTTTTATAATGTCTTCCCGTTGCATTCTTGCCTTTACGAATATCAAATCGCCAGTTCTTTTGTGTCTTTTCTATATGGGTAACTGTCTTAACTTGACAGCGATACATTTTGTTTTCCCATTCAAAGATTACGTCAGTATGAGAACCATGAGGCAAAACTGTTACAGTATCGGTTTCTCTTGCTATCACTGAGCAAGTTAGGTATTCGCCACTCCTACCTATTCTCTCCGTTGCTCGTGTCATTAAATGTTTTCCAAGTAATACCCTTTTCAGCTAATAACTTTTTCATATATTTAGGCTGTCTATTAAACGCTGCTTTCTGGAACGCCTCTTCATTTATCTTATTTGCTTTTATGTAGTCATTTGCAGACTTTCTTATTTGTTGTAAGGTTTTTCTTAATAACAAATCTTTTTCTGCATTAGTCTTAGACTTATACATTGGCGATTCAACTAAAGCTCCTACGATTATCTCTACTTTTTCACCCATATATTCTGCTCTTGTCTGATCTACAATAGTGTTACCAGAGTAAGGTAATATATCTCTTCTTTTAAATCCTAATCTATCAAACTCTCTTTCTGCTGCATTCTTTTCTTCTCTTACAGTAGCACCAGTAAGCTGTCTTACTAAAGGGCCTGGAGCATCAATCCCAGTAAAAGGTATCTGTACTGTATCTGGTCTTCCAGGATTAGCCTCCCTTGTTGGTGACTCTGATTCTGGGAATTGTTCTTTTACAAAAGGTATATTTGTTTTTAATTGATTTGCTGTATCAGTTAAGAACTCACCAGTTGGAACAGGTCTTCTAAATTTTTGTCCTTCGAAATCTTCGTCTAGGTAAAATCTTCCAGCATCTATAAAGTCACCAAACATTCTTACTGGTGTTAAATAACCACCAAGAACATTAGAAGTATAATCAGAAAAAAACTTATTAATTTTTTCTTCCGTATCTAATTCAGACATTCCATCTATAACATTTTGTACCAACTGAATACTAGCACCAGCTCTAAACTGTGCGCCTGTTAGTCCTTGTAAAACATCTTTGGCATCTGGGCCGCCTCTTCCACTTTCATTTCTAACAATCATATCAGCAACTAAAAGGTAAGGTGTTAATGGAAAGTATGGTCGCATATCTACAGTCTTACCAGATGATGTTTCCACCTCATACCATTTGTGATCTTCTGATCCTTTTCTTTTCATCTCTACGGCTGTAAGCAATAAGGTTGTTCCTACTACCGCTTGAGATAAAGTTTTATAATCACCAGCTTTTAATTTAGCAATTTCTCCAGGAGTTAATAGAGAAGCAAATCCTGCTGGACTATGCTTAAACTGGAATGCAAGTGCGTTAGCTATAAACCTAGGAAAAGGTATTACACCAGTTAAAAGAAATGGTGCTTTATTAACAACATCAACAAGACCTTTAACAATAGGTATTTCTGGAGTTTTTGAATAAGTAAAATACAAAGCATCGTCAACTGCTTTTTCTATATCAGCCTTGTTTACATATTTTAAAAGATCATCACTTATACCAGCTTCATTTATATCTATTCCCTTTTTTAATAAAACATCAGTAATAGTGTTTGCGAATATTGCCCTTCTATACCAGTAATCTTGCATCCTATTAAATACATTTAATCCATCAGTAACTTTTTGACCAACTTTTAACACTCTAGCAGAATTAGTTGTTTGTGATGCGTCTGTTACATCTGAAGAATATCTGGTATATAAATTTTCTGCATCATTAACATAATGTTTAGTTAATAAGTCTGTTAAATCTTTGGCTTGTTTTTTATTTTTTGTTAAATTTAAAATTAACTCAAATGATCTAGCATAATTAACAGGAGCTTCTTCAGCACCAAAAGCCTTTCTTACAGGATTGAAAGTTTGCTTTAATGTGTTGTCAAATAAATCTATTAATGTGTGCATACCAACCCTACCAAACTGTGCTGAGTTGTTACGCATTGCTGTAGATATTTGGCTAACCAATAAACCCCTTCTTATGTTGTCGGCTTGTTTTATGAAGCTAGATAACTTTGATGTCCAAGTTTCAGGTTTTGCTGTCTTTCCTATTTTTTCTGATAAATTTGCTATTGCCCTACTAACAGCACTAAGTTTTTGCATACGTCTTGCTGAGTCTGCAATGCTTCCTCTAAATAATTGTGATAATTCTTCAAAAGTAATATCGTTTCTTTTTAATACAGGCTCTAATTTTTCACGAGCAGCAGGGTTTTTTTCTGCTTGAAATATTACTTCCTCTAACTGATCTGATATTTTAACTTCTGGATTTCTTGGTATTTGCAAGTCATCCATTATCTTAACACCAACTTCAACCAGTCTATTGTTAAGGTCTACTGTTGTATCAGTTTGAAAGTCTTTGCCATCTGGATTATCAATAACATCATCTGCTTTAACTTTATTAATGTTACCGCCTTCTGCTGCTACAAACTCATCTGCTAAAGCATCTTGTTCTTTATAGAAAGATTTAGGTTCAATTGGTCTTGGAGGTATTTCGTTATTGATAACATCACTATAGGTTTGGCGCACATCATCATCAGACATTCCTCTATAGTCTATATTAAAATCATCTAAAGTTTGTCTGATTGTTCTTGCTTCTTCTGTCTGTCTTTCCCAGTTGCTTAATAGTAATTGATCGTCTTGATGCACCCTGTCTGTTTGCAAATCATCTATTATTCTGTTTGTAAAATCTGGCACTTCACCATCAAATGTTTGCAACTCTGGAAGAAATCCATCTTCTTGCATGGCTTCTTGTATCTGGTCAAAGTCTGTAAAGCCTCTTGAGTTTTTTGGTGCTAAATATTTAGAAGTAATAATCCCTTTATCACTTTCTAAGATTTGCTCTAGCTCACCCATTCTTGAGAAGTCTCTGCTTATTGCTCCGCCTTCAATATAACTTTTAGCAGTTCTTACTTTTGGCTTTTTAGGTGTCTTTAATATTTCTGGAATCTTTGTGCTTTTAGGTTTAGCAGTTTCTACTTTAGGTGTAACAACCTCTGGAGCTATTGGTATTTCTAATTTAGGTTGAGGTACGTCTACTCTTGGGCCAACCATATCTGTTGGGCCAACCATTTCGTTTACTTGTACTGGTACTTTGTTTTTATTTTTAAAATATGAAGCAGCACTACCTATAGTGCCACCTAATCCAGCACCCAATCCAGCACCAAGTCCAGCAGCCTTTGCTGATTGTCCTAACTCAAAACCTTCTTGTTGACCAGACATTACCCTGGCTGATTGTCTTAGTGCGTTATCAACTGTTGAATAAGCAGCACCCTCTATAGCTCCTATCTTTGCTCCTTGTTTTGCGCCTTGTTTAACAAGTTCTTTTATACCTTGTTTTGCTGTTGCCTTTGCTCCCTCTCTTGCAGCCAAACCAGCTCCAAAAGTTCCTATACCTACATAAGTAGTTGGATCAGCAGCAAGTCCTTTTATTAATCTTCCAGTACCAGCAACACTGGTTTTCTTATTGTCATACATATCCATCAAGGTAACGAAATCTTCTCGTTGTTGCTGGTTTGCATTTGTTTTTAGATCAAGAGCTTCTTTACCCATTTTGGGTATATTGTAATTAAACCAACCCATGTATCTTAGGGCATAGTCTGCATACTGTTTGTCGGAGTTTAGCTTTTTAACTTCTTCAGAATTTCTACCTTCATTCCACTCATAGATATTTTTAGCAGCTCTGATCCATTCTGGATTTTCTTTTAATTCTGATTCAGATAGTTTTTGTGGAGAGCTAGATTGCTCTAAAGGAACAAATTTAGATTTGTATTCCTCTATAGGAATAAACTTTGTATCTTTTTTTTCTTTAGGCTTGTATTCTTCTATAGGAACAAATGGCATTTTTATTAATCCTGGAATACATATTCTTTACCACCATTTACATATACCTTGCTTCCATCTGAATTTGTTTTTAAATAAGTGTATGTTTTGTTATTTTCTGTAATAGTTTTTTGTATTTCATCACCGCCACCAGAGTCACCAACAAGCATACTAGCGAGTGCTTGGTCAAGAGACAAGACTCCTTGATTATTCAAATCATTGTTATAAAAATCTTTTTTTTGCTGAGTTAATTTAGGACTCTCAATACCTTCATTCATTACAATTCTTTTAATATTAGCAACTTCTTCTTTATATATATCTGCTTCTGACTGTTCTTCTTTTACTGTTATGTTAGGAAACATCCTTGTGCCATCATCTACAAAATATCTATAGCCATCTTTAGCTACATAAGAATCTCTTTTTGCAGGCTTTGGAATATCCATACCAAATAGTTGGTTCATTCTAATTGCACCTGCTAATTCAGGATTTTGTTTTATAAATAATTCTTGATCTCTTTCAAACTGCTCCTTTTTCATTAGAGCTTGTGCTTCTTTCTGCCTAGCTTCTTGCTCTGCTTTTCTTTGTGCTAGTCTGTTTGAGAACATCATAGACTGTTGATAGTTACCAGATTGGTTTGCATTAACCATACGAAGAGTATCAGCAAAGTTTTTTAACTTCATTGATTTTTCGGCTCTTGCTCTCTCTTCCTCTTCTAGTTTTTTTTGTTCGTTGATAGGTGATATGTTTATAATTGGATCATCTATGTTATTTGGTTTTGCCTTAAGCAAACTAAACGGATTGTTAAACTCTGATATTGCCATTATTTACCTTCACCATAAAATGTGTCGTAGATATCAGCCGCATCACCTATTCTTCCAAGTAAACCTTGATTGGTTGATGATGTATTTGTCATGCCTGGTGTTCCACCGAATACAGCACCAGATAATAAGCCTAACTGTTGAGGGCCATAATTTATGCCTCTCATAAACTCGCCATAGTTTGCATCTAGTCCAGCTTGTCCTAGTCCTTGTTGCTGGTTTCCAATACCAGACATTAAACCTAATCCTCTGTATTGATCTGCTAACTGATTACCAAACAAACCAGCTCTAAAGTTTCTGTCGCCCATTGCTAGGTTTGCCGCGTTGTTAAATCCAGACTGTCTTAAGTTACCAGCAGTTCTACCTGCTACATCTGCAAATTTTTTGTTTGTTTCTGATTCAAGCAATGCTGAACGAGAGCCACCAAAAGCACCTCTGCCTATTGCTGCATCTTGATCGCTTTGTATTTGCATCTGTCTTGCATCATTAAGATCGCCAAGTGTGTTATTAATAACTTGTTCGTTATAAGGATTCTGAAATTGTTGTATGTTAAGTGGGCCTTGAGCTAAGTTGTTTAGTTGTCCTGTAGGATCAAAAGATAATGATCTACCAAACATGTTTCTTGTTGCATCAAAACCAGCTAGTTGGTCTGGATTAAATCCAGCTACTCTAGCACCTGTGTATGGTGTAAATGGTTGACCTGCTACGCCTTGCGCTCTGTTATATAAATCGTCATAACGTGCCTGAGTTGCTGGATCAACTGTAGATGATTGTGTTGTTTTATCACCGCCGCCTTTAATAGCTCCGTATGCGGTAGCTCCTGCTGTGATGTATGGTAATGCTGATGCCATAATATATCCTATAAGTCCTTACTAATTAAATATTCTTGTTTAAATCCTAGGTGCTTAACTTTTCTTAACCAACCCTTACGACCACTACCAGTTATCTTGTTAATGCCGATTGACCTGGCGTACTTCTCTATTGATTTAAACATTTCTTCTACTTCTTCATAATCTCCAGCTATACAAAGAATATGTAAGACATTTTTCTTGGGGAAAACTACGAACTCTGTAATTATAACTGTTTGTTTTCCACCCCAAATTGAGGCTATTCCATTTTCTATTTTATACTTAACATCATCAATTGTATAGGAATCTTGATAGTCAATAGCCTTTTCAATTAAGTCTTTATATTTATCAAACTGTGTCTCCCAGTCTTCTTTAGACTGTTGCTGTGGCGGAGATTGTTCCGTTGTCTGCGATACTAAGTTTATATTTTGTTCCATTTGGACTCACCAATACGAGTTCAGTAGCGTCTACACCACTAACCTCTATTCTTTCACCTTTCTTAAATGCTAACCCGTCTCTGTACTCTATTTCAGAAATCAGATAGTTTTGATAATCTGTATCTAATACTGGCCCTGGTCTTCTTAATGCCTTTCGTGCCATTACCTACGACCTCTTTTTTTAACATCTAGTCGTATATTACCAACTTTAAATAACTGGTCTGTGTCGCCTGTTACTTTCATCTTAACTTGTCTTGCTGTAAATCTTGCGTCTGTGTAACCATCAGTTTCAAAAGTAAAGCTACCAAAATCTGTCTCTGCACCAAGTGGTGTAAATCTTCCTGTAAAACTTAATACAACTCCAGGTAAGGTGTTTGCTTCTTCATCTGGGATAATCTGATTGCATTGTACATAGTTATCACCAACGCCTATCTCAATAGGCCCTGACGTTGCGTAGGGTACTGCTGAACCTAAGTTCTCTGAGTTAGTTAATGTTGTGCTGTCGTGTTCGTAAACAAAACCAGCGTTATCACATGCTGTTGGAAAATCTAATACGCCTTGGTCTAACCAACATCCTCTATCCATTGATCCAATACTCCATACGTTCTCTATGTAGTTCCAGATAACATATTTGTTTGGTGTTAACTGATCTGTGCCAACAGGGAAGAAAAACCACATCTCATTAAAGTTAGAGTTGTGACCACCACATGATGTTTTTCTATATGGGCTATTTATATTGTCATAAACAAAATCATGTACTTCGCATTTTATTTCTTTGACTGATCCATCAAATACAAAGAATGAGTTTTCACCCATCCAACATAAGAATGAATCAGCAGCTATAACTGTTCTTGGACTGATTGCTTTACAGTTAGTACCAGCGTCTTGTATGCCATAGATAAAAGGAGAACCTGTGTAATACAATCTAGCTACACCAGTATCAGTAAAGATAATAACGTCTGTTTGCCATTTAACTGCACTTAGTACTCTACCACCTGTAGGTATTTGTAAATCACCAGCAGTATTAGTTGATGCAGCAGTCCATGTTGTTAGTGTTTCTCTTGATGACCATTGTATCTTTCTTGGATCGCCACCTGCGCCCAAAGCTACAACGTGTCTTTCGTTGGTAACTAATACACCAGAACAGTTAGTTGGCGCACCTGAAACGGGTGCTGCTATTGTGCTAGGTGTGTTTGGATTCCATTGAAATATTCTTCCGTCTGATGGACAACAAAAAAGTAATATCTCGCCAAAGTTGTCAAAAGAAAAAGAGTTAGTGTTAAATAATAAACCAGATTGTGAACGTGCATCACCATAGTCTTCAACGTCATAGTGATATGCACCATATCCTAAAGGATCAAAAGATGCGTCTGTAACAAAACCTGATGGTGTGATGTCATACCAAGTATCGTTTATTAAAACATTAATGGTTTCTCTTGTTCCAACTACTAATACTTTTTTACCGCCATTGGTTATGTAGGAGAACATACCAGTAGGAGTACCAGTAAGAGCTGATGTGTTGAGTTTTGTCCATCCACCGATTGGTCTTAGGTATCCGTTTTCAAAACGTACTAAGTCACCGTCTGTCCATCTTCCTTTGTTGGCATAATCAGTACCGTTAGTGACAATGCCAGGTGGAGGAGTCACTTGTATTAATGGCATTTAATTCTCCAATGCGTTAATTCTATCTTCTAGTGTTTCTATTTTTGTAATAGCTTCTTGTAGTGCTTTGGTAAGAAGTGGAACAAGTTTGGCTTGGTCTAACTGCTGTATAATAATGTTATTATCATTATCTACAGCATCTTTTTCACCCATCACCGCTTCTGAAACTACGCTTGAAACTTCGTGAGCCAAAAAACCGTCCATGGTTTTTGTAATATTACCAGCTTCATCTTTGTGAACTTTAAAATTAAACCTAGCAGGTTTAAGTTGTTTCAATCTTGTTGTTGCATCAAATGTATAATTAACATTTTCTTTTAAACGATAATCTGAAGAAGTATTATATGAAGTGCTTCCATCAGTATAACCAATACTTCCCTTTACACTTCCACCATGACAGAATTGTAAAGCTGTAGAGGTATTACCACCTTGTCCTGAGCCTCTATCCCATTTTGCAGTTGTTGTCGTGGCAGAGTTATCAGCAAGTAATTGTAATTGACCTTGTGCAAAATTTAAATCTCCACTACTATTAATAACCATCCTCTCATTACTTCCATTGGTGCTAAATCGCATGGAGTTATCTGAGTGTTTGTATTGTATTCTTCCATTAACAAAACCGTTGGAGCTGGAGAAAAGAATGTTTCCTGTACTTGAACCTGGGTTCAACAACATAATACCTGTATTATTATCGTTCTCTATTACAAGCTGTGTATTTGATACTATCGATGATATTGTTCCAGCACTACCAGTCTTAAGATGTAAGCCTGTTCCTAGGTCTTTGCTAGATAGTCCAGATGTTGCAAAGTAATTACTTACTGTAACTGGTGGTGTGCCAAATCCTAGGGTTACAACATTATTGGTTACGTTTGTAGCAATTAAAGCTGTACCATTAGATGTGTTTGTAGTGTCGGGTAACACCAATGTTATGTTTGTATCGTTTAAATCTGCTGGTGCTTTTAGTCCAACTGAGAAACCATTTTCATCAACAAACTTTAATGCGTTTTGTGTTCCGTTTCCATTTAAAAATACATCAGTACTTGCTGTTAATGTACCATTTACTTTTAAATTTTTACCAGTTCCCACATGTAGGCCAACACTTGTTCCTGCTCCATTTGCCGAGAAGACTGCATCTACTTGATCTAAATCTGTATTAAGTTTAGTACCCCAAGTATTAGTAGAACTTCCTACCTCTGGTTTTCTTAGTTGTAAGTTAGTTGTATAAGTATCAGCCATAATATTTTACTCGCCTATAGTTTTTGTTTCAGTCGTAGGTGTTATCTCTTCAGATATCTTAGCATCTAAAGCAGACTTTAAGTTTGCTACTTCCTCTTCACCCATGATGCCCTCAACCCAACCAGTAACTACTGCATTGGTTAAGTCTGCAAAAGGTACAAAGTCTGTACCAATATCATCAAGTGATAAAGACTGAGTGCCATAAACACTAGCTGTATATGGTACTTCTTGACCATCTACTTCGTGTGTCTCGCTGCTCTCAGCGTTTAATCTCCAATGCACATTGTAAACTGTGTCACTGTGTTCTTCGTATGTGGGATAAACATCTACTGTTTTACAATCCCAATTGTATGTATTTGCCATGTTATTCTCCTTTTAAGTTAGCAATTTCTTCTTTTAAAAATTCTATTTGTTCTTGTTGTTCTTTCATGCCTTTAACAAGATGTGTTACAAGTTTACTGTAATCCATTTGATAATGCTCATCTTCAGAACCTGTTACTGCATTTGGTACTAGCTCTTTAACTTCTTGAGCTATAAGACCTTCGTCTGCTTTACCATCTGCTTTCCAATTATACGCTACTGGGTTTAGTTTGGTAATTACTTCTAAACCACGAGCTTCACCTGTAACGTCTTTTAATCTTGCATCTGATGATGTGTTGTATGTGGTTGCTGTAGTAGTGGTTGTGATTGAGCCAACACTAGTTCCACCATTTTTAAAAGATGCCATAGTTCTTCCAGCACCTGAAGCTCTAGCTACAAGTATTTCACCATTAGCAGTTACTGAAAAACTATCATCTTGACCATAAAAAGTTCCACCAACTAAAAAATTGCCCGATGTATCAAAACGTCCAGCCTCTCCTGAACCCAAGGTACTATTATTGACACAAAATTTAATTCCTTTTGATGAACCACCTTGAACAACAGCCGAAGAAGCACCATCATAACCAAACTTTGCTCTTGGTCCTGCTATTCCAATATTAAATGGTGAATTAGCATCTCCAATTTGAAAATCTCCATCGTCAGGGTCAGTTGTTTTTATGCCAACGTTTCCAGATGAGTCTATTCTCATGCGTTCTGTGGCATTGACATTAAACTGCATATAATTAGAAGAATTGATGTAACGTATACCACCTATATCAATATCACCGCTGTCACCAAAGTCTACTCCAGAAATACCTGATGTACTTGAACGAAGGCGTAATAGTGCATTTCCAGAATCGTTTTGTATCTGTAGATTACTGTTACCGTCAATAGAGCTAGTGCCAATGCCAACTTTTCCATCTGACGATATTCTCATGCGTTCTGCGGGTGTTGATGCATCTCCGCTTGTTGCAAAAATCAAGTCATGCTTATTGCCAGTCCCTCTTACTTGACCTTCAATATATGTACCTCGAGTTGTAGCATTTGAACCTGATAACCAAAGTTGTGCACCTGTCCCTACAACACCTGAATTGGGGTTTATCAAAGCACCAACTATTTTAGATGTACCAGAACTTGAACTCTCAACGTGCAAGGCTTGACTTGGCGAAGCTGTGCCTATTCCTAAATCACCACCGATATATACATCACCATCACCTCGAGCTTGGAAAGCTAAAACTGTTGATGAGTTATAACATTGAATAAAACTATTTCCATCTGTAGTTGTTTGTAAAGTTAAAACTTGCTTTCCTGAAGCACCTTTAATTGATGTCTGAGCGTTGTTTAGTGTTGAGGGTCTACCAACAAGTAGATTGCCCGAGGAATCCAGTCTGGCTCTCTCGCTTCCATTATTCCAAAATCTTAAATTAGCTGTTCCATTATTAACAACCAAAGCATCTTGTCCTGTACTATAAAAATCTGCACTTGCTGTGCTTTGTACTCTAAGACCGCTACCACCTACTGTTAATGTTTTTCCTATGCTTGTTGTGCCTATTCCCACGTTTCCAGCAGTATTGATGGTCATTCTGCCTGAACCATTAGTTTTTAATTGTAGTTCATGGTTTGTGTCTGTACCTATAACACCTCTTGCAGATTGTGCTTGTAAATTAATTAAAGCACCACTAGCTCTTTCTATTTCTATTTCACCATTACCTGAAGACAAAACATGAAGATTAGCGTTTGGCGAAACTGTGCCAATTCCAACGTTTCCACCATTTATAATACGGACTGCTTCGTTACCAGCAACATTAAATGCCATTGAGTCACCAGTATGACGATAAAGAATACGTCCAGCAGTTGAAGAACCAGAGTCACCAAAATTTATTATGTTAAGACTTGTAGTATCAGCAACTCGTAAATGTATATTAGAATCTCCAGAAGTAGAGTTGACGCGTACTGCTGAGCCAGAGCCTTCAACATCTAGAAGGTAATTTGGCGAATCAGTTCCAATTCCAACGTTTCCAGCAGCACTAATGGTTACTCTATCTACACCTGCAAATCTGTCTCTAAAAGCTAATGCACTTGAAGCTGATGTTCCTCTATAACCAAAAGTAACCTTTGTATCGTTTTGTACAATAATATCGCCATCTTCTATGCTTAGTTTTTCTGCTGGTGAAGTTGTGCCAATTCCAACTTTTCCGTCAGTTCTAACAATCATGTGGTTTGCATTACCACCTGCACCTAATTGTAAATTACCTGAAGTTTCTCTATTGTAGATAAAAGCTGTATCGCCTGATTTAGAAATTTGTAAAGCATCACTTGCTGTGCTTCCATTATCAGCATCAGTAACATAAATAATACCACCACCTGATACACCTGCTGCACCTTCTACATGAAGAGTACCTTGTGGCGAATCAGTTCCTATACCAATGTTTCCATCATAATTCATGTGCAGAACTGTGCCACCTGATTCAGATATAAACTGGAAATCGCTACTGGTATGCCCTATGTCCCAATAAAAAGAGTTGTCTCTTGAAAACCTTATAGTCGGTGAACTTGAATCTGTTATGTGTAAATTTTTGGCTGGTGCTGTGTTGCCTATTCCAACGTTTCCATTTGCTAATATTCTGAGAGCTTCCGTTCCAGCAGTAGAAAAAGCTAATGAATCGCCATTATGTCTATACCAAATATATCCAGCATTGGTTGAACCTGAGTCACCAAAATTAACACCTGTAATACT
>Ga0209535_1000274_pt1 | contig 35201 bp, 44 predicted proteins | sample LinPmetageLP28_FD_184041 | JGI IMG/M metagenome (GOLD analysis project Ga0209535, IMG submission 184041) | Marine viral communities from the Pacific Ocean - LP-28 (SPAdes) (version 2) | ecosystem: Environmental > Aquatic > Marine > Oceanic | place: Pacific Ocean | collected 2009-08-22
CCAGAAGAAACAGAACCAGTAGAGTTAGCAGTAATATTAACGTCAAACTGCTTTCTAATAGTTAAATTAGAATTAGTTAGATCAACAGAAGCAATTTTTTGCTTTGGAAGAATTGTATAAAGAGTTTTATCTAAACCTTCTTGGAAACTAGAAGAAAGGATTGTAAAATCACTTGGGTTGATATTAGAACTTGGAAGACTTCCGTCGCAAACACCAGTTACACTTGTAACTACTGATAAAGTCAAAGTATGTTGAGAAACAGACTCAACCTTGGAGAAAGTTGGAACAGTAAGTCCTGGAACAGAATAAGATACTAAATCTCCAACAGTAGTAATTCCAACAAAGAATTTGGATAAATCTGTGTTGGTTACTGTACTAATACCACCACTACTTCCAGTAATATTAACTTGACCAAGATTTATTAAAGGAGTTTGAATAACATCAGCATTAAATGTAGATGCACTACCAACGATACCAAAGATTGACTGAACGTCTTTTGTAGTATATGCAGTTACTGCGGTTGATACTCTAGTATTTTCTACACTATCAAATTCAAATTCTTCTCCTTGAACAAATCTACCATGCGTGTTATATGCAGTGATAATACCGGCATTTGTTATACCATATCTAAGGAATCCAGTAGCACCGCTTGCTTTTCCTTTAATATACGTTGGAGTTGACAACGTAATATTTTGATTTAATGTAATTGTAGTATATGGTTGAATGTCAAACAGAGAAGCATCCCACACGTTTGCATCTGCATTAGTTGTACTATAAGAACCAGACTCTAATGCAAAGTCATAAACTCTTGCTACACCAATTTCTTTACCTGCAACAGTAGTTTTAGTAGCACCAATTCTATTATCTCTTAAACTTACAGTATAAGATGTAGACAGTCCAATGATTGGAGAACCACTTACTCTGTTAAGACCATATGTTGATCCAGTTGTATAATTGATGCTTTGATTTGATAAAAGTTTTGTAGTTCTTGGTTTTTCAAAGTCCAAATATGTTGGACTGACAGTTTCTACCTCATATCCTCTTACATATGCTTTAGATGGACTAATTACATATGTGCCCAGACTTTCCGCTGGTACATTTCCATTATAAGTTGCTTGAGTGTCAAGAAAAACTCCTCTGTTTCCTTTTAAATTGTTTAAAGTTTCCTTAACTTCAAGAGTTGGTTCTTTTACATAGTAATCGCCAGACTCATCATAAGTTCTTCTTGCAAATTCTTTTCCAATCTCATTATACTCTGTATCTTTTCTAATGGAAGTGATTTCACCACCATTAACCGTCATCAATTCAATAAAATTTTCATACTTTTCCTGATCAAGTGGTTTTTTCGTTAAATATGCTCTAATTTTTAATCTGTCTGCACCTGCAGCAGTATAATTTGAAAATCCTTGAGCATTATCATTTAGATCCGAATCAATATCAGAATTAATTAACTCTTCAAAAACCTCCAAACCAATTCTATATGTTGGAACATTGCTATATGGTTCTAAAATAATCGTTTGTTTGGGAATTTCTACAAAATATCCTCTAACAAAATAAACTCCATCATCTAAAACTGCTGAAGAACCTACTGCTGTAGCATTTTGTGCGATTGCAGTAGCGACTGCTTCTCCATCTTGAAAAGTTATAAAACTATTTGAAAAACCACTATCAATGAGTAATGTTTCTCCATCAAGAAATACATCAGTGTTCCCATCTGCCGAAGAACTAATATAGTTAATGTATAAAGTATATGGTTGTCCAGGAAAAGCACTTACATTCAGATGTGCTTTTACTTTTGCTCTAACCCCAGAAACAGAACCTGTTAATATTTTGTCATTTAAATCATCAACATAATTAGTGACACTAATTCCTGAGAAGTTTGTGTCAATAAGAACACAATCAATGTTATTATTATAACGAACACCTCCGCCTGTTACAGAATCTCCCTCTTTGAAGATGTGATTACCAAACTTTTCAATCTGATCTTGTAAAGTTGATTGAAGAGTTGTTAATTCTCTAGCCTGAACAGGATATCCTGGTTTGAATAGAACCTTAAAATAGTTATTTTGAGGATCAAAATCGTCAAAATATGGTGCGGTATTGAGATTAGTTTCCTGGGGCATGATTCCTTAGAATTGCAAAATGACTTTGATATCTTCTTTTTGATTAGTTGACCTTGTGATAGAAGGTCTATTATCTACATAAATTATGTTTCCAGAATATTTTTTGACTTCTGGATCGGCAACACCATTGATAAAAGAGTTCCCAAGGTAATACGTTCTATTATTTATTGAGGTGGAAACACCCGAAAAATTAGTATCAATGCCTAAAGTGGCGCTACCACCGATAATATTTACAGTGCCACTATTTCCATAATTAGGGTCTGCAGTAAATCTGTTCAGATTGAATCCATATTTTGGATTTGTTTTTAAAGAACCATCACTATTAAATCCAACAATGCTCTTATCTTGCCAATACTTCAGCACTCCGGTATTCTGATCATAAGAAATTACTCTTCCAGCAGCAGTTGAACCCAGACCGACAGTTTGAGTAATCTCTGCATCGGGAGTAAATGTTGTAGTGCTATATCCAGTGCCAACTAATTTCAATGCATAAGATGCACTTGCCTTATCAGTAGTCAGTATAGTAGAAGAGTTGAATGTTTCTGGATTTTCAATAAGTCCAACTCTAGCAATTTGATTGCCAGTAATAAAGTCTGGATTCTCAGTATCATTTTCAATTCTAGAATAAACCAGAACATTGTATGCTCCAAGTTCTCTGTAAACATCTGCCCCATGACCCCCCTGTGGAGGAATAATTACATTGAAAACAGGTACTGTTGTTCCAGTAGGAACACTCCCTGTCGCTAAATCAACAGTTCCATAAGTATAATTTGATCCACCCTTGGAAACTGTTACAGACTCTAATTTGGAGTCATTATTGATAACGATAGTTGCTTCTGCGCCAGAACCGTCTCCTTTAATAGGAACTCCAGTATAAGTTCTGTTTGCAGTACCGATGCCTGCACCCCTATTAGTAACCGTGACAACCTTTAATTGTCCACTTGTATTTGCATTATTTCTAACTGGCGCATCAGTTGTATTTGAATCCCAATCTCTTGGCACTGGCATAAAGTTTGTAGAATCAAACTTTACAATATCGCTTGGCTTAATTGTATAAAGATATTTCCAAATATATCCATCACCACTGTCCCCAGCAGTTCTCGGTTCAAGGTCAGTAAATGTTGGTTGATCTAAAGATGATTTGCCAGTTGTATTTTCTGGATCTGTTCCGTTATCAAGACAAATATAAACCTGAAAATCCTCATTTACAACATAATAATTTGCGGAATATAAACTTGTCGCACCTGAAGGTTTTGATGTATTGGTTCTACTTATATCATGACGATACATATCATAGGTAGTTCCTGATTTCCAGGTAATTTTTCTAATTACTTGGCGAACATCACTCCCTCCAATTTTCTTCACAGCTATCATTGTATCCCAATAATCATTTTCCTGCTCAAAGGAATCCTTAGGAGCAGGAGGATTATTATCCCAAGTTGAAGAATAATTAGTAGCGTTTGGCAAACCCACAAATGAATAGTATGCATTTGTAGATGAAGTCGCTGCTGCTACAAAATTCTTTGCATTTAAAATCCTTAACTGGTCAGTTATAATTGCAGACATTTTTGCGAGGTTTTTATTTATTTATTAGTTATAATTTAAATACTTGAGCGGGTCAAATCTCTCAACGATTGGAGATGTAGAAACTCCAACTAACCCATTATTATATGATGTAAATACATTTGCATCAGTTCTAGTTGGAATTGCAATTCTGCCCCAACTATACTCACCGAAGAAATTGCTATATCCTGTTCCAACAAGACCATTAAAGTCTTCAACACTAACTGTGACCTGGGCGACATATGTGATGCCGATACCTTGAACAGCAGTTTGTGCTATAGAAACAGCAGCGACTTCATAGATATTGTCGAGGAAAGTTGATCCAACACCAACAACACTATTATCTTGTCTCAAGGATGTCACTCCAAACCCAAGATTTGTCTTCAATGTGACAAAGTAGTATCCAGTCTGAATTCCACTTACTGTAATTGCAGTTCCAACGATATTAGAATCTCTGAATAGAGAATCGCTTGGAATAACAAGGTCAAATATGATACCAGTAGAAGCAACACCAACAGAAGTTGTAGAAACTCCCGATATAATTCCAAAGTCGCCTGTATAGGATACGGTCTTGATTTCTTCAACGGGAGTTCTTGATTTTTCGATCAAAACTACCGGTGGATTTGTGGAAGTGTATCCAGTTCCTGGCGAAGAAACAGTTATTGTAGAAACTGTACCAACCCCAGAAATAGTTACATCTGCCGATGCTCTTTGTGTTGTTCCCAATCCAACTGGATTTGCGATAGTTATGGAAGGGGCGAAAGTATAACCAATACCACTTCCAGTAATAGAAATAGAACTGATAGTTCCCAATCCAGATACGACTGTAGTTGCGGAAGCACCAACAATAACGTCTTGAGATATTATTCTAATATGCTTGTTGTCAGTCGTATTCTCTTTTGCATTATCGAAGAATGTTCTTACATTTTCAACAAAGATAAATGTAGATCCAACACCAACAGACTGAATAATTCTTGTATTTGGATGAATCAGTGGTTCGTAGATAATTCTATCTTTTGCGACAAACTCGCCATTTACAAATTTATCCTCAGTCTGTCTACACCACTTAACTGATCTATCATAAGATTCATCTGTGGTGATTCCTGGGCCAACGTACAGATTTGTATCAATTGTGTCAGCGGAATTTACATTATAAACTGCTCTGGTGTTTTGTTGGAAAGTGAAATCGTCATCATCCAATCTAACAGTATCACCTTTCTTAATAGTCTCTAATATATCAACATCAAGAACGTCTACAGAAGAAGAACCTTGATAGAAGAGAATCTTTGTTGTATCTCCTACTTTTGGTGCTTCTGTGAAGTTAATGAAACTACCACCATTAAATGTATATCCTTGTCCAGGAACCTGGAGAATATCATTAACAAATACAAGCAGTGTTGCTTCAACATCAATCAAAGAACCAGCAGAAGATCTAATGGTTTTTTGATTCAATTCAACTTTAATTGGGAATGACTTTCTTGAACCATCAAATAAGTTATCAATATTATCAATAACTAAAAGATTTCCAATAGACCAACCGGAGAAACTATCAGAATAAGTTGTCTCAATTGTGAGTTGGAATTCCTCATATGAAAGTGTTGGATTTGTTGGAATTCCTGTAAGTCCACCAATAGATGCTGTTAAGATTTCTCCCTGGCCATATGCATAACCACTATTTTCAATAGAGAACTCAATAATACTAGAACCTTGACCAACTACAATATTAGCAGTTGCCTGACTTCCTAAACCAGAAGCGGAAGAAGAACTATAAACAAGAGGAATATTTGAATAAGATAATGGATCATCAAAGATAATGAGTGGCGGATTTGTGGAAGTGTATCCAGTTCCTGGGTTAGTAATAGCAACACTTACAATATGTCCGCCACTGATAGCAGCAGTACCGATAAATTCAATGTTAGAAATTCCAGTACTGAACGTCGCAACTCCAACATTTACAACAGTTTGGATTCCTACTCTATATCCAGAACCACTATTTCCAATACTGATAGAAGAAATAGTTCCAAGACCAGATACAGTAGCAGTGCCTCCAGCAGCAACCAGTGGTTGATATCCAAATCCTTGAGTGGAACCAACAGAAACGATGACTCCTCCAAGAGGAACATTTGCAGTATTGATATCAGATGTTATTGAAGAAATTGTTCCAGTGAAGTTTACACTAGTAATACCAACATTCTCCCCAAGGGTATAATCTCCTTTCTTTTGAGTTGCTTGTGGTCCTTGGAATATCTGATTGACCAAAATAACTGCATTATCTGTAGAGAATCCAGTCACATCCGAACCGCGTGACTTCAAATTGAATGAGGTGACAAGACCAGTAAATTGTGATGATACATCATCAAAAACATAATTGTGTGCATAAGGTTCAGTGGTGGTATCGGGTATACCAGATCTCATAAATGATCTTCCACTAAATGTGGAATGAGTAGCAATACCAACATAATCCACATCATCTGGACTTCCTGTAGTTGTTCCAATTGGAGTTAATCCTTTTGGTGGAGATATGAAACTAATTTTGTTATCTACGATGTTATAATCACCATCAACTTTTGTCACTAACGCACCACTTGAATGGGTTGAAATTCCAGTTCCCATCCATTTTCTTCTAACTCTCATTATGTTAGTGCTTCCAACACCAACTGCTTCAACCCGTATAACCTCATTACCAATTTCAAGTAGATTGCCACTAAAGATTGATGTAATACCACTCAATGTAATAGTGTTTTCAGTGACTTTAAACTCTTGTGACAGTGTTGTTGTAACTGCGATAGCGACGATTGGAGATTGAATTACATTATCAATGGAAAGAACGACTCTGGAGTTTTGCTGCTTAGAAGTAAGTGAGTGAGAAGTTCCAATACCAACAGAAGTAATATCTAAAGGTGTTGGAACAGTTTTGAGTGCATTCTCAACACTACCTGCAAGTTTAATTGAAATATCATCAACTTTAATAGCATACACGGTAGTAGGAAGTTTGTCTGTTACACCAACTCCAGGAATATTTGTAGAACTAATCCCAATTGCCTGAGTTGTTCCTGCACCAGCGTGTTCATAAACTAATTCCTCTCCAGTAACAAAGAAGTGGTTTGGAACCTGAATAGTATCTTTAGCAACACTAACGACAGTGGATGCGCTACCAACAAAGTATCTTTCAAAAATTGGAAGTTGCTTATGAGTTAATTGGAACTCTCTCTTAACATCACTATCTGTTCCAGTGTAATCTCCATTTCCAGTTAAGATTGATGCGTTAGTAAGGTTGATTCTGGTATTAGTATTGCTAGTATCTACCAAACGAAGTGCGTTTTGGAAAACACGAACTTCAACATCTGCAGATGCAATTGGAGTAAATGTAAGTTCAGTATTGCTACCAGATAATTGAGCATCAAAAGAACCAAGACTAGATTCGGTTTCCAAATTACCAAACTCCGAAATATATGCATCTCTAGAATCGCTGGCCAGAGTTATTTCTGAGATTTGATATTGAGAATTTGTCTTATCTTCAATAGTTGCGATATAGTATGCACAATCAAAGTCACCTGATGGATATTGGGCAACTGATGTTGCTACTGGAGAAGATGTGGACGCAATAGATGTTATTCTGGAGTCTAATCGTGCAGTATCCATAGTATAAGTTCCGACACCAACTGAAGCAGTATCTGCAATAGAAACCCTTATGGTGTTGACATGATGAGTAACCCCAAGTGCAACGTTTGGAGTAAAATCAATATTAACATTAGAACCAGATAAGTATGCACTATAAGTACCAATTCCTGCAGAAAGTGTTCCAGTATCTGATACTAATTGTCCATATTCAATAAGGTTTACTTCACTTCCATCATGAATTACTGTCAGTTCGTCAAACTCAAAATAAGAACTATCGTCTGCTGCATATTGAACCTGTATTTTAGATGCTCTGTATGTTGAGGCAATTCCAACAATTGTAGTTGCACTGCTAGTTCCTGTAGTAATAGATGTTGTACTACTAGCAACCTTAACAGTATCTCCAAAATCAGTACTACCAATACCCGCAAAAGTATCTTCAAGAGTATATGCAAGTGTGCTTACATTATAATCATTTAATGAATACTTAGTTGGATAGAATAATAATTGACCTTCAGTTCCAAGAATATTAAATTCAAAAGAACCAAGGTTATCAAAGGTTGGAATATCTCCATATTCATTTGTATATCCAATTCCATTGTCATCATGAATTAGAGTAACAATACTAAGTTGTTTTTCATCCGAAAATCTTACATCATCAATAAGTACAAAATACTTTTTAGATCTTGCAAGAGAAATGTCAAACAGATTGACGGTACTAAATCTTTCTACTCTTGGAAGGTCATTAAACTGTGGACTCAAATCATCAATAGTAAGAACTCTGTTCCCAACAGATTCAATATAATCTTGAAGTGTGCGACTATTGAATACAATTTCATTTGATGCAACAGTAGAATCAACATTTAAAGTCAACTCTGTTGCTAAGTCAAAATCGTTTACGCAATTTAAATCAACTTCTGATATGAAGTCTGCAATTCCAATGAAAGTCCCTTCATTTTGATTGGTGCTAATGCCAACATCATCAGGATCTTTAGATTCTACAATCAAGTCGGAGAACTTCTTAAATCCTGCAGTATGATTAAGAGAACTTACTGCATTATCCCACTTTGCATATTCAACTCTAGACTTCAGTGCATATGAGAAGTACTGATAATAGTCATTATCATGCAATCTTTGAATGCTGTTATTGAGGAATCCAACTTCATTCAACCACCCTTTCTTGACCACAGAAGAATCGTCAACGTTATATAAAGAATTAAACAGATTGACTGCTACAATATTTGCTATAGATTTTGAAGAAGAACCAACAACATTCTCTTCAATCTTGAAAGCATTAATTGCAGATACCTTAAGGTGTCCAAGTCTTGGATTCCAAGAATTGACAATACCAGAAGAAGATGGAGAAGTTATAGGTTCTCCTCTAAAGAACTCATTTACACCTAAAGTAATGTCAAATATTGGGAAGTGCTTTGATGGAATTACTCTACCGACAGAATTTAATGCATCATATGTGCCTGGAATTTCTCCACTAGCAAGGTACTCTGAAAGATTATATGTAATTGATCCATTTGCGCCACCAATGTTTGGATCCATTTGAGTAACATTGAATCGACTGTAGTTGTATCGAGATGAATTATATCCTTTTACAGTATTTCCAACTCCAACACTGATGTTTTCAATTAAAACAGTTTCGCCAACAGCGAAGGGGAAGTCTGATAAACTACTATAACTAGAACCCAAAGAAACAGTAACATCTTTAGTTGCTGAATCAAATGTAATATTTTTAATTGAAACTCCGTTTGTATTATTGATTGGAATAATAGTTGGAGTAGTATCACTTAAAGAAAATGTGTTTCTAGAAATGGTAACAGTATCGTCCCCAAGTTCATAATTCAAATCAACATCAGAAACAACTTGATTTGTTAAACCATCAAGAACAACCAAGTCTGGAGCAAGGATATAGTTTTGACCAACAGAAGATATACCAATAGAAGCAAATTTATTATAAGGATTTACTATTAAAATCTGCGGAAGTTGTGCTTCAGGTCTTAACGTTTTATCTACAGAATATTCAAAACCAATATCTTGAATATCAACTTTAGTGACCTTACCAATATCAAAACCTGCAGGGACAAGAATAGCATCTGTTCCTAGTCCACTATTAATTCTTGAAATGTTTGGCAAAGAATGATAGTTTCTACCTCTAGAAACCATAGAAACTTCTGCAATTGAACCATAAGCAGTTGTGGAGTTTGTATTATAAAATAATTCACCATCAGTAGGAATATATTGATCTTCTGAAGGAGCAGCAAAAATACTAAATGAGAACGTAGTAGATCCAATTCCACTTATATAATTTTGCTGCGTAAGAACATTGTTTTTTACAACTAATTCGTTGTAGTTTTTAATATTCTCCGAATCAGAAGTAATTTCTTTCTTAACTGCAGTGTTAAGAGTTAGATTGATGGGAACTGCTCCATAATATAAAACCTGCGGTAGATTTTCTGTAACCTTGATAGTTAGTTTTGCCAGGGTGCTTAATCCAACAGAACCACTCTTAGTTACTTCAAAGTTTTCGGTAACAGACGAAGAATAGAATTGATTTTTAAGTTCTCTGTCCGAGAAAATTCCAAAGTCAAATGCTGAGTAAGATGTTGAATTATTTGTGAATGAAAGAGAAGAATCAGAAAGATCAAACTCTAAAGTTTTATTTCTTTCCAAAATCAATGGTGGATTTACTTTTGAAATCGTTCCAGAAGAAGTTCCTGTAATATTGACAAAAATTGGAGATGCCTTCAGTGCATCTGTTATACTTTTGCATAGTTTAATTTTATCATTGCCTACAACAAAAACATAGTAGATTTCATTGTCTGCAAGGCCGGTAGCGGGAGTTATGGCAGTATGAATTACTTTCTGCCCTCTAGACAGATTGTGATTCGTAATTGTTATAATATCAGATGCAGTATCAACATCAGAAGCAGTAAAACTTCTAGGATCAATTACAAGTCTTCTATGGTAATCATTATATGCTACAGAAATAGTAGTCGTAATACCTGCAAGAACATTTAAAGACACATAATCATTAAATTGAAGACCGTGAGTTGAACCGGTGGTTATGGTTGCACTGTTCTTGTTAACAGTAGCAATTAAGATATTCTCTGGATTTGTTTTTAAACTATGCTTTTCTCCGGTTCCAATACCGGTAAAGAATAATGTATTAACATAAACTGAACTGTTGATACCAACAAAAGAACCAGTTGTACCAATACCAATTTTCGCAGTTGCAATTCCAATCAGATCATTAGATATTTTTCCTGCATATACTGTCTGACCATTTGTAAGACTGAAGATATCAATACCATCGGTGGATACACCGATAGAGTCTCCACTATTATTGAAATATGTTAAAGTATCTCCAGTTGTTAATTTGTGCTCTGGAAGATAAAATGCTTTAGTTGGAATGTTAATATTTGAGATTCCGGCACCAGGATTAGCAAAAACTAAAGTTAAACCAATTCCAACTCCAGCGGTCGTTCCTACCCCAACGGTTTCTTGTGGATCAAAATATAATTCTCTACTATAATCAAACTTTGATTCATTGTTAACTAAGTAAATGGAGGTTGTTAACTTTCTTGGTTTTTCTTCTAGTAATGAAGAAGCAGTATGTGAGGAACCAACAGTTCCATCATATGCTCTTTCAACACGTAGTCTAGATGATAACTTATCTATATTTAAGATTCTAACTTTTTCTGTACCAATTCCCAGAACATCATTTTCTCTAAATCTTGGGAATGAAAGATCACCAGTTACATTAAAGTATGTTACTATTCCTGTAGAAGAAGTAGATTCAACATCTAGAGCAAGATTTAATGACTCTGTATGAATTCCTACCAGGAAAAATCTATCTTCAATATTAGTTGATGATGTCGATACTCCAGACAAAGATATTTTATCAAAGTTGGATAACCCATGAGGTGCAGTTGCAAAACCAACAAAACCGCTTCCGTTGGTCAATGGGAAAAACTCTACATTTGATACAGTAGACTTTGCAATACTTATATTATTGATTCTCTGTCCAGTTATTTGGGACACCACTGCACGTGCGCCATTTCCGCCGGTATCTTGATTGTCAAATATGACTTTATCATTTACTTGATAATTCTGCCCACTACTGCTGATGCCAACAAATAAAACATTACCCTTTGTAGTATTTGCTACAATAATGTTCTGCTTTTGAATTTTATTAGAATCAACAATAAAATCATACTCAGTGTTGGGATTCAATACACCATATGGAGTAGTATTTCTAGACAGATTGGTTTCATTTAAATTGATATCATCTTGGTTTGATTTGATATCGTAGTTGTATGGGATAGGAGTTGACTTATATTTGTCTCCAATAAAATATGGGAACTCTGGTTTTCTATAACTCTTAAACTGTCCACTAGACTCTATAGCATTTGTATTGATTGTAGTAAAATATGCATAAACACCGTTAGGAAATTCTGGAGTCTTGCAAAATCTTCCATTATATTCATCAAGGTCCCCAGAACCATCATAAACATAATCATTAGTAAAGAATCCGTCAATATAAGTTACATTACCATTGGAGTCTAATGGATTTGGTCTATCAGTAGATGGTGATAATGTATATCCAGATTTTAGTAGTCTTGGAGTTCCTCCAGTTATCGTGCCATATCCATAAGGTCCATAGATTGGATTGCCATCATAAGCATATCCAATAATTGGAGAATGAGTGTCTGATAATACTTCCCTTCCATTCTGAAGTTTAAGGTCAGTGATAAATGTTTCTTGACCGTTTACAATTTTGGTTCCTAAAATGGATCTTCTCAGTTTTCTTGGTGAATATATGTGAGTATATTGAAGTCCATAAGAAGAGTTTGCTCCCTCAAATATTACACCATCATCTTCAGATATTTTATTGTTGGAAATAAGTCTATCAAAAATATTAATATTCCATATTTTTGGATTAAATCCAAACTGTGCATTCTTTCCAGCACTAATTACCTTAATTGTAGTATCTTTTTCTAAGTATGCTCTACCACCAGTGATTACTTTAACTTCCGTTATAACTCCACCAGAAATTACAGGAGTAAGAATTGCGCCATTTCCAGTTCCAATTACTTCTAAAGTTGGAGGAGCATTATATGAACTGCCAGAATTAAAGATCAATACTTGAACAATCTTTCCATCATTGATAATTGGTTTTAGTTGAGCACCAGAACCACTATCCAAACTGAACGTTGGTTGTTTATTGTAATTTAAGATTTCAGAGGAACCATAACCAACACCACCATCTTCAACAAATACAGACTTAACTTCTCCCCTAAAGATAGGTTGAATCTCTGCGTTGAAGTTTTGTCCAGTGAGAGTAGATACTCCAATCTCACCTTTTACTTCTACTGTAATTGAAGGGTAGTTGAAAGATTGTGTTCCAGATCCAGAAGAAGTAAAGTTAATGTACTCTGCATTTGCATAGTAAAATTCTGGTGCAGTTGAACCAACACCAACTTGAGAAAGTAGTACACTATTATTATCAATTTTAGTTACATAATAAGATCCATCAGTAAGTCCACCAATTGCAGTAGTTCCTGAAGTATACTTGATTAACTCACCACTTCTATAACCATGAGACTTTAATGTGATTATATTAGATGAAGTATCAACGCCAACAGATGTTGCTGTGGTTATTCTATTCTTATATCCACTGCCTGGATTAACTACCGAAATTGAAGAAATAATACTCTTCTGATTTGCACATCTGAAGGAATGATTTCCTGCACCATACTCAGTAAGATTAATTACGTTTGATGCAGAAATCGCATCATCATAATTCTTATGAAGCTTTACAGCATATGCATCCTGAACAGATGCATAGTATTGTGCATCTGTAGACAATCCACCAACTGCAGTCTGTCCATCAGTTTTATAGATTACTAACTCACCATCTCTAAATTTGTGGAATGATGAGAATTTAATAGTGTTGTTTGTTAAATTAACTAATCCAGCATCTTGAATAGAGTTAAAACTAACTGAATGTGAAATAGACTTAAGAATTGGTTTTGCAACCGCACCTTTACCACTTCCGCCACTAATTGTAACTATAGGATTTGAAACATAATCAAAACCAGGGTCTATAATGCTAATTCCTTCCAAAGAACCTTCTATGCCACAGAAAGCAGAAAGACCTGCTCCTACGTCTCCTGTGGTCTGTAGAATGGGTGGATTGACTATATCATAATCCTCACCATTTGAAAGAACATCGACAGTCTGAATTGCACCATAGAAAATGGAATCTCTAGACTTGTAGTTTAAAATCTCTACACCATTAACAAGAATACCCGTAGTTCCTGGAAGTGTTGTATGCTCTACACTATCAGTTACTGGATCTTGAATTTTTCTAATAAGTTTTTGAGTTTCTAACTCTTGATAAGCAAAATCAGTATATCTTAAAACACTGTTGGTTACTGTTCCAGTAAGAGTTATATAAATGCCACTACTAATATTTGCTCTACTATTAGACAATCTAATAGTACTATCATCAATTCTTTTGGCGAAATATACTCCTTCATCTATATTAAGAGTATTAGTAGAACTTTCTGGAATATAGGTTACTGAATCACCAGTTTGAAATCCGTGGTTTGCAAATATAATATCTAAACCATTAAATGTTCCAGAGAACTTTATAGATCTATCAGTTGTATCAAGGGGTTCGTTCAGATAACTTGGGATAGATGAAGATGCAACATATAAGAATTCCTTATCAGAGTAAACATTCTGAACGTTTGTGGAGTAGATTTCAGAAGTTGGATATGCACTAGAGTCAACCTTTGATATTAGTTTCTCAATATTTTGTACTGTTTGTGTTTGAATTTCTCCTTGACCACCAACAATAATACTATTTTTGTTTAAGATGGAAATGATATTTGTTTCCTTTGTAGTTCCATCATTAAGAATTATATTTGCAGAATTACCAACAGAAAACCCATGCTCATCAATTGTGTTGATTCTGTATGTAAAGTTTGCATTATCTACAACTGATGCCAAATCTACAGTATACTTTGTTGCAACGTTAAAGAACCAATCATTTCCAAAAGAAGAACTTAAAGTAATACCTAAATTTTTATTTTGTATTACGTCTCCTGGTTGATAATAATAAGGATTCTCGTAAAAATCTAAATCAGAGATAACTCCAGTAACTCTAACTTTAACTTTTGAATCTTTATCATTCGGATCTGTCAATACATATGCAAATGCATCAACTCTCACATTCTGCTTTGGTTCAATATCACGAGATATTCCACTACACCCATAAAATTGAGTTAATGATTTTGACTTATATTGAATCTCAATAACATCGGTATCAGAGTAATTAAGAATTAAAGTTCCCGATGAAGGAAATCCAACAGTAGAATCTACATCAATAGTAGTGTCTCCTACTAATGTCTTCGTAATTACTTTAGTAGTTGCATGAATAGAGAACTTGCCAAAGATAGAACCTTCAACATCAATATCTTTGTCATAATCATAGTCTAAACTTATGACATGATATGTTTTGCCGCCTCTTACAATTTCCTCAACTTTATTAATAGAACCACTTGCGGCAGGATATTCATTAGTTTCATCCTGAAAAAGAGTTCTATTTTCTAAATCATCTGCACTACCTTCTAATAATTCTACAACAAGGTCTCTAGAAACTCTATATTCTGCATCCGAAGGAATAAAAAGATAGTCTCTTGGTCTGATGACTTCTACGTCTTCACCATAAAGTGCTCTGAATAAAATTTCAAAAGATTGGTCTGCACCCTTTGAAGTATAAAAGTCGTTAGATTGCTTAAGAAAGATTCTTTCATCGAGACCAGTATATAACTCTCTATTTTCAAATCCTGGAGTTATTTGCTTTTTAACTTTAGTGAAGAACTGCTTTAAGAAAAGTACACTTAAATTAGTTACAGTACTTTCAGATACGTGCTGATCAATATCAGTATCTTCAAATACTAATTCATCAGGAGTGTTCGATCCTTGATATGAAGTGACACCACTAAATCCACGAATACATCCAGTAAACGTAGTGGAAGTGATTCCAGTATATGTAATAATTTCAGAACCAATCTTAATCAATCCATAGGACTTTGGAAATCCATAAGTTGATTTAACAGTAATTGTATCATCAATAAAGGATACATCAGCACCTAATGTCGTTGAATCAACAATATTTGTTAGATTATCTACCTTTACGTACTGATCGATATTCTGTAAAATATCTAAAGTTGAACCCTGCCCCTCTAAAGAAAGATAATATTGTGATAAAAACTCACTTACAAGAGGAAATTCTTCTCTTACAAACTCTGGAAGTTGGTTTGCAACGATTGCACTAATCTTGATTCTAGTTTCTATCATTTCTTATGAACGTACTAAATTTCCGTTTGTGTAGCTTGAGGTCGTTATATACGTAGTTCCTGATGGATCTGCGCCAGAAGAAACTTCATCGCTTAACATATTTAACACACTATTGCTAGCGTCTAACTGAAGATATAGATCTTGTAACCCAATCACATCATTAGACCTTGGACAAGCAGAGATTTCAATAACTGGTTGTCTCTGCGTCCTTTTAGAAGTTGAAACAATATTAATATTATCTAATAGTATTTCTCCCTTTTCATAATTAATCGTTCCTACAGATCTTCTCACAATCGCTGGTTGAGTTGGAGATACAAGTTTGAATAAGAACACTTCTCCAGTGGGCTGGTTATCGTTCGGATTGTCACCAAGATATACAACATCATCAATTCCAAATACTCTAAATCCAGAGGTTTTAATATTATATCCATCAAGTCTCTTTATATAGAACTCATTTCCAAAGCAAATTTCGTAGTTTGCTATACGATTTAATTTTGCTCTTAAGTCTCTTCTGATTTGTACTTTAGTAATGTTTGATGTAATAGATTCATGACTATTATCAATAATGTTCTGGAATCTACTATATTTAAACCTTGCACCATATTTGTTCAGTTCAATTGAGTTGGAGTAATTATCAACATTAGTAGAAACAATAGACTTAACAAAGTCTGGTCCTGGTGCTAGATTCTGGTTGTAGTAGATAGAAGAATCAACTTCAACATACAGATACTTAAGGTCTAGTATTTCTGGAACAATACCAGCGACACTATATCTTCTTAAAATATTTTTTAAATTATCTTTAATCGAGTTAGGTAAAAATGGACCAAAGTATGGTTTGATTGTAATGAAAACCTTTCCATATTGTGGAGGTGTTAAGTCTTCTCCGCCAAATACAGAAACAGATTGTGTCTCTGGATAAATTTTTGGAATTAATGCTTCATAATCTGCAGCAGTGACTGCTCTGTTTTGTGATGCATAAATTCTAGTTGCATAATTTTTAACAGAATCAACAGATTCAATTTCTTTTCCACTTTCAGATGCATTAATGGTAGTAATTAGTGAAATACCTTCTGCAACAGAGACGCCGTTATTATCTGCAAGTATTCCACTGAAACTAAAGTTTGATAAACCATTTGCTGCTTCGCCTGATGTTCTGATATATGAAACTTCAATATAATTTAATTCCTCAAGTTTCTCACCAAAAATACCATCACCAAAAATTAATTCATATCTTTGATCTTCAATCTCTTGAATAAAGTAAACTCTTGAATCTGCAGTAACATCAAAGAGACTCTCTGATAATAAAAACTTTCTACTAATTGTACTTGACTCTGTACCTCTAACTAAAACACTTAAAGTAGAGGTATCAATATTAGAATTGTTTAAAATATATTTCTGTGGTGGTGCAGGATTTTCTGATTCTACAGTAAAGTTATCAACTAAAAATTCTCCTTCAAATATTTGAATACTATCGAAAGTTGCGGTCTTATTGACCACAGGAACAGTGATATCTTCTGGTATGGCAAATGTATAACTATCTCCTCCAAACGCGCTTGTAGAAGCAACTATACCCTTCTTAAGGGTGATTGCGGTTGGATTGGTAGCAAAGTCTGTAGTATCAACAGAAAAGGTAACTAAGGATCTTGATGCTGTTCTTGATCTTGGCACATATCCAATATTACGTGCTAATGAAACAACGTTCTCTCTTAATGTTGCACTATCAATAAAAACCTCATTGCTAACCATGTTAGCATTATATGAGGAAATATATGTATTATAGGCTAATACATCAACTATCGTTGAAAGGTTAGAACCTTCAAAATCATAGTCAGTAAAGTTTGAGTTTGATCGAAGATAACTCTTGATAGATGTTTTTATCTGATCAAAGTCCAGATTTGTGAAATTGACTAATGGCATTATCGTGTCTGCTGTAATGCGAATGATAACTGTTGCTGTAAGGCATCAACCCCTACAATATTATAACTAATCGTCACATTAAATTCATTGCCATCGTAGTTTGGTGCGACGACTACATTGACCAATTCAACCCTTGGTTCAAAATTATTAATAGTATTTCTAATTTCATCCTCGATTAGAGATGCAGAAATACCATCAATGTTTTCAAATAGCGATCTTGATACTCTAGAACCAAGGTCTTCGTTAAAAAATCTCTCACCTGGAAGGGTAAATACCAGATTTCTTACTGATCTTGCGATTGCAGTCTCATTTTTGATTGCAAGAAGATCATTAGACAATGGATTTACTTGAAAAGCACTCCCAATATCTTTAAAACCTCTACTTACCCTTTCGACAGGCATAATACATGTATAAACGTATCTTTATTTATCAGTCTTGTAAGAAAGTTTTGTCATCAATCTCTTCATAATCTACTTCTTTTAGATTTTTTTCTTTCTTTTCCGCCCATCGATCATAGACATTTCCATAATCAGTGATTAATGCTTCAGTCCCATACTCATTTTTCATAAAATCTTGATCTCTATCAACTCTAGAATTACCCATTTTGCTCCTCATCAGTGTTTTTTTCTAAATTTTGACGTTCTTTTGAAGTTTTCCAAAAATATTCGTCCTCCCGACCCATTCCAAGACGGTCAAAACCATTCTCAACCTGATAATATTGGGTAGAAACCTTAAAATCAGGCATTTTTGGTTCAACAGGGGTCAGACTGTTGTCATAGATACGCATTCTATTGTTTGGATAGAGTGCATATTGTCCATTTTCAAGTTCAATTAGATTATGAGACTTATGTTCGGCAGGATTTTCGCTTGTAGCATAGTCAACATAATCTGGATCATGATGATAATTGTCAATAGTACATACATAAGTGCCTTTTACATTACCATAGTCCCTTGTATAAACCTCAAAGTCCATACTACCGATGAACTTCTTATTAATATTAACTACACCATAGTCCATACAATTCCAGAATTGTAGGTTGGGTAGATTCATATCAGGTGAAGGTGTCTCAGGATTAGTTACAAAGGCACTGATAGGTAGTTTATCGTACATTGCAGCATACTCTGGTAAGTATGTTTCAAAATAAAAAGCACGCCCAGGAATCGATTTACACGATACCCAGACGCCCTTTACAAATTCACCATGACCACTTTGATGATCAGTGAGGTATTCTTTTCTTACCCACACTTCAACAGATGGTAAGTTAGTAATTAAACAAGACATTCATAACTTTTTTTCACTATTCTTATTTACCTTGGCCACGATAACGCTTTTTTGCTTTATTACGAGAAGTCGCAGAAAGTAACGTATTTTGTGAATTGCCTTGACGAGTTTTCTTGGGATTTCCAGGAATATAACTACCGTTTTTCATCATTGCCATGAGAGTTAATTGCCTCAATTTTAAATTGGTTTGGATTGTTGCTTTGATCAGTAGTATCATAATACTTCTGAGCATATTCGTCGAGAATCTCAGCACATTCTTCTGCACTCAGATTCTGATGTATCTTACGTCCATTACATAAGATATTATACATGATCAGATAACACGAGTTTTTTCGTGACCAACACGAATCCGAGGATCGCACCAAATATCAAATCCTTTTTCAATTGCATCAAGACAGAATGAGACATCCTCTCCACACATGTCTTGTACTGCACCAGACTCAAAGACTTGCATCTTCGGTGCAAACCAAGGATACTCAAGATTCTCAAAGACTCCCTTCTTAATGAGCACCCATCCAAAACCTGTGTAATCTACAGTGAATGGCTTACGCCGCTTCTGAATTGAGTCCACAGTCTCGTGGTTCATAACTCCACCATTCTTACGGAAATCATCTTCTTCTAACCAATGTGCAACAGATGTCGTATGTCCATCTTCAGTTGCATACCATCCACCAACAATTTCTTTCTCCTCACCTTCAGCATTTAATGCTAAATCACATAACTGCCAAAACTTGTTAGTGTCAAATACAATATCACTATCAATCCATAACTGATAATCATACGTTAGTTTTCCATCCCATGGAATTTGCTTCGGACCACGTAATACATTTGCTCCAAGTACTTTACAACGTGCAAAGTTTACCATTGATGAATAGTCTTGACTAATCTGAATACCCATACCATTCTGTACCATATCAAAGCACAGTTGTACAAAGTTCTTCAGAAATACAAATGAACACCCACGTCCAGGTAAACAAAATACAATCTGCTTACCTCGCATTCGCTCCTTAATAGCAGTAATATCCCAGTCTTCTTCTTTCTTCTTCGGTGCTGATGCTTTTACAGTAAATCCTTTTGCCATAAGTCTTAAAAAACTCAATTCAATTATACTGTGTTATCTATCCGCTGTCAATGACTAGTGTCTACTGTTGAAGTTCGGTTTACCTCACATACCTCATAACTAATATCCTCTTCTGTATAGTCAGTCTTCATAAGCCCTACCATACCCTTTAATACTATCCATGTATTCTTAAACTCATTCTCTGTAAGATTATTGTATATACATTCCTCCTTTGCATAAATGTGATATATTTTTTCCTTTTTCATAGATTTTTTATGGGGGAAAATTTTTTTTATATAGCAAACCTCTGCAGCGTTTTTATATCTGCTGGAATTTTTTTTATGAATGTGATATAGAGAGGTCGATCTGTCACCTCTGTAGGTTAGGGTAGTTATGGGTTTTTATAACGCCCCGCCCCCGTTACGCCCCCCGGACGTTAACACATAAGGGCGCAATAACTGCCGAATACGCATACTGCCATTATAGCAAATAAGGGGACAATGTGTCAACAACTGCCCCTCACTAAGTATCACTTAACTCGTACTATTAAACACCGAAGTAGCAATCAGAATTGATCTCGACGATGTTAACTTTAGGATCTCTGTAGTTAACACCGTCAGGGGTCGATAAGTCATTGAAAGAACAACCCTCGAGAGCATCTACAAAATCCTCATAACTACCTGCCAGACGCGCAAGATCATAAAGACCCTCATCATTACCGATCCAGAGTGCAACATTCCAGGTCTCATAATTCGTCCAACCGTTATAGGTGGTATCGGTGAGATTGGTTTGGAAGGTGGAGACTGTCATGAGTGGATTGAGTGCTTACGCTATTAGGACACTTTGAAGGTGAGTAACTTTAAAGGGAGAATAAGTACCTCCCTTAAGTATTAACGACGATCTAGTGCTGCTGCTTTACGATCTGCTTTAATCTGTGCAGCATAACGACTCTTAACCTTTGAAAGATTTGATACCATCTCTTTACCAATACCACAGACTGGGGTCATTGTTTGTTCACGTCCCCCGCCTGCTGTTGTTGCTTTGGTGGTAGAATCTCCCGTCTTAACTGTACCTAATGCGCGACCTGAAACCATCCCCATTGGCAACTTTGACCATGTTTCACCCTTACGGGGTCCACGAGTCTTAAGTTTCTTAACAGTAACTGTCTTGCCACTATCTTGCAGATTGTCAATGATATTGGTCAATTGAGTGACTGAATTCATTGGGTCGGTTTGCTGCTTACACTATAAGGACACTTTGAAGGTGAGTAACTTTAATTCCTATACAATCACCACGTGTCTGGAGTACTTAAGTTTTCCACATAAGCATCACACCTCTCAGATCCTTCGAGTTCAAACAACCTTTCCCAATTGATATTGTTGGGATCAAAATCTCCCAGTGCTTCAATATTCAAGGTGATCCGATAACGTTGCTTCTGTGCTTGTTGATAGATAGCAGGCATGATTCTCCGAGTGGTGTGAAGACTTTAACAGTGTAGAATGGGCGTGGCTATATGTCAACCTCATAACCGCTATTTATGAGGAATGCTTATGTTTTTTGAGTGTCAAGTCCCCAAAAAACTTATGAGCGGGTGCTTGACATTTTTGCGCGGTTGTGATAGAGTGCGTGCTTAGATCACAAGACTCTGAGACATTTAATTGATCATAAGATTAGGATCTATGAGACATTTAATAAGACCTAAGTATAAGGTCTATATGTCTCTTAATCATACTCATGGATAGTATCCTGAGAACATTCTCAATAGCAACATAAAACAGCAATATACCTTTTTTAATACATTAATAAACGTTTTTTAATGAAAAAATGGTATTTATCCTGTTAAAAAAGGGGTATTTTGAGATATACCCCCATTTCTTATGTTATGTACTGTCTATCAATAAAGAGTATCAATTGCCTCAAGAATGAGAAGAATATCATTGCCATTCTGTGCAGATTCAAGAGCAGAGAAGAGATCAGACTTAGACATTAAAATAGTAAGTTAGTGTGTGTGATTAGTGAGTTTTAAGTCATCACCAGGACTGTTGTAATACTAGGTTTTAAGGATTCAAATCAAACCAAGTTTCTACACCATAGCAATCAATAATCTCTTCTTTAATATCATCTATCTTATAACCTTTTAGATTTTCAACAATACCATCTACAGCAAAAGTAATCAAGGTATTCATATCCATTCCTTCTACAATCATCTCTGCATAACGTTGCTTAAGTCCTTCAATCTGTTCGGTTTGAGTGATAGTCATTCGATTACGTTTGAGGGTGGATTAAGTAGTCTTTCGAGTGCTTCATTCCTTTCAGTGATTGTATCTGTAAGATTACTATCTAACACTTGAATCATTAGATTAGCACCTAGTATAATGAAGAGAGCAAGGAAGATAAGTCTCATGATTAGAAAAAGTGTAAATGAGTGTGAGTAAGAATGACTAGGCAAAGATGAAACCATTCGTGAAATCATTGACATTAAAGACTTTACTTTGTCCTGCCATTCCTACAAACTTTCTTACAAACCACTTGTAGTTCTTCTGAAATACTCCTTCTCCAGCAATACAAAATTCATCACAAAGTGCATTGAGTCTAGACTTGGTTGTTGTTGATTGATAACCACCATCAAAGATTGTCATTGTATCATCATCGATAGTTGCAATCTGATTGCCATGAAGATAAACGAAACTTACACCCTCAATTGTAATGACTTGAGTGTTACCAGATTTCCAATCAAGATTAGACTGGATTGCTTGACACATTTGAGTTTCGATTTTTCTCATGATTTGAATTGATTGATTGGTGAGGTGGTTCGGTGAAACAATTCTCAGAAACAATTCGTTAAGAAGAGAAGTGAGAGAGAGAAGACTGAACCCTTATACTATAAGGACACTTTAGAGGTGAGTAACTTTAATCAGGAAGAATCAACGCAGTTTTAAATATCCGTGCTCAACCATTAAGTCGATAAACTTAACACATTGATTACCTGTTTCCATCTGAGAGAGATGATAGAAAAGAGTTGAGAGATTCATTTGATTATGTTTATAGTGATTCAGTTTGATGCATCCATGAATACATCGTAGAAGCAATCAAATGCAGCACCATCATGACAGAATGATTTAATTCCACTCTGATCAGCAACCCAATCATATGCCATATCAATATCAGCACCTGTCTCAATCACAAAGGATTGCAGACCTTGAAGAGCAGAGATAAAAGCAGAATTGTTGAGAAGCATTGAATTGAGTTTGTTTGGTGTGGTGTCTATACTATAAAGACACTTTCGAGGTGAGTAACTTTAATCTTATCTAATTTACATTCCATTCATATACTCATGTAGTTCAGCAAAGTATTGTTCTTCAGTATCAAATGAACGACCATGGATCACACAAGGGAACGTTTTCTTTTGAAACATTGTTGATACAACTTCGCAATCTTGACGATCATAGCCCATCTCGACTAGGTTGTTCACGTAAGGGTTGTTTGAAAGTGTTCTCATACTATAGTGACACTTTCGAGGTGAGTAACTTTATTCTTTAAAATACGTTAGTCCATCGTTCATGTTGAATTGCAGTAATACGACCCTCTGCTAACATTTTGTCGCAAACATCACAAAAGATGAAGAACTTCTCATTTCTGTTCAATGTATGACTTTGTGCTGTAGTCTTGATTACGTTGAGAAGATTAGTCTTGAGCATGATGTTAGTTAGTGGGGAAGTTTTTGCAGACGGCATCAGATAGAAGCATCACCAATTTTTCTGCTTCTGATACATCTCCATTATAGTTGCTATAAAAGAAATCATCGATTATAGAATCAATGTCTTCCATCAACTGTTCGCGACTCATTAACATGTCAAGTTGTGCGTTCATGATGTTAGATAAGGATTTACAGTGAGTGAGGGGAATCAACCCACACATGCCATGGGAGCATACTCAGAGCGGGGCATCTTGTCGGTGTGGTAGTCTGTTACCTCAGCACCTCCAACAATACGTTCTGCCCACTCGTGCTTTGCATTTAGCATCGTTACAGTTGAATATGACTTCTGACCATTAGCACGGAAGGTAACACGCTTATTGAAACGTTTGACAACAACTTTCATGCCTTTGACTTCATCTGCTTCAGCGATGAATGCCTCAGGAAAGAAATCGACGATACAGACAGAGTTTGTGAGTTGCATAATGAAGTGAGTTGCTTACGTTATTGAAACACTTTGAAGGTGAGTAACTTTCAAAATGCCAAACATGACCAACGATCTAATTTTGTGCCATAATACTTGTTGATAGTTTGAGTTACAACTTCATTGCACTCGCTATCACAAAAACCCCATTCTGAATATACACCAAGATAACGATACATTACACTTTGAGTGTTGATTGCATCATCACTATCAGCAAGAAGTAGAGTGAAGAAACTATTCACCTTATCAAGAACATCATCAGGAGTGTCAATGTAACATTCCCATTCGCTACGCTTCAGTGTGATTGTTTTCATTACGTTAGAAATAGTCATGAAGAATGAACTTAGAATCTTATATGTTAATCAACCGCCAAACATTTCATCAAATAATGGTGTGTCACGATTCTCACGATCGTATTGTGAATTGACTGCCATAATTTCAGTTTCAATCCATGCCAACTCCATACGCTTCTTATCAAGTTGTTGACGAAGATCGTAAAGTTTTTGATTGCGTTCGGTGATTGTCATCATTTTAGTCTTGCTCATACAACTATGACAGTTTCGAGGTGAGTAACTTTTAATCTTTGAACTTTTCCAATAATATAGCAATAACTACAAAAGCAGCGATAGGTGCAGCAATATACCAATACTCAATAAGTAACCAAAGCATGAAAATAATCCCTAGTAGTATAATCCAACCCAGGGCATTTCCTGCATCACTAATAGCAGAACTTTCGCACGGTTTATTGTAAGTTCTCTCACATTGTACGAGACAATCAGGGTTCCTACGTTGCACCATACAAATAGCATCATGTGCCGTCAATGCTGTCACTGTTTCAACATATTGTTGACCATCACCAATTTTAGGATATACTTTGATGTCGTAAATCATAACCAATTCTCATAGTGTTTTTTTATGCTGGTTTTACATTCCATTCATCTGTGGGAACCATCGTTTTGATGACATGTTCAACATTTTCGATTCCATAAACTACAACCTCCTGAGTTGAAATGTAACCACTTTTCTTCTCACGTTTCCATGAGACAATCCATCGATCACAAGATACTTTCATGCCCAATTCTCCATAAATTCATCAAGGGTGTAAAACTCACTGTCTGTTGAGGTTTCTTCAATCAATTGTTCGGTTGTAAGTTCTTCCATCTTCAAACGATACTCCTCTGGTGTGTCATCATTAGGGTCATAATCATCATGACAAAGATAGTCCCACTCACGAACAAGTGCATCAATCAGTTGTTCTTTAGTATAATCCATAATCAAGCACCCTGATAGTATGCATTACGATAGAGATAACCACCTGCCCAATCACAATTCTCTAATACAAACTCACGTTCTTGAATGATTAGCAGATTGAAACGTACACCTTTAGCAGCTGCTTTGATTGATGCTGGTTTGTATACTTCACCAGTCTTCTTATCAATAAAGGCATGAACTGATTCAGTCTCACCATTGACACACTGCATCACCTTGTGATACTTACGGCCAGAGACTACTGCATAAGAATAGTTCTTACCATTAGGATGTGAACGTTGATGTGATTGTTGCAGTGCATCACAAAGCATGAGAGCATACTTAGTCACATTCAACTGAATGGTGTTCTGAGCATCTTTCTGAGCAACGTAATCAGTGAATGTGGCGGTCATAATGTTTGAGTGCTTATACTATAAGGACAGTTTGGAGGTGAGTAACTTTAATTCACCACGTTTTTGCCATCAAAAAATTCGCACGACTGAACTCTTTACGGTCAACAACCTTGAATATACCATATTGATTGCTGATAACATAACCTTCATGCAGACTATAAGTATCACCAATCATACAGGTAATGTCATCGGTTTCATTGGTGAACCAGAACAAATCGTCCTTGATAGTTGCAACCAACTTCCACAATCGCATCACATTAATATCAATATCGAATTTTTCTGCAATTTCATTTTCGTCAATGTCATTCTCAGTACGGATACAGTCATTGATATGTTTTTTGACCTTTGCAGCAGTTTTATCATTCAAAAAAGAACCACGACATAAAGTTGCCATTTGTTTGGCAAATGCACATATATCTGCCAAATCTTCACGATAAGGATTCAATGAAACTTCTGGTTTTACAAAGAAACATTTATAGGTACTCTTAGGACAAAGTATCATAGGTGATGAAACTGCATTACGAAGGTCATCATCTGCCACATAGATTGTATGGGGTGCAATGATAATATCTTCTGCAATTATTTCAGGAAAGATGTAAGTGATCGTGTTGGGACGATAAGTAAGGCTACCACCATAACCAATAAAATCACCTTGAAAGATAGAATCTGTGCGAGGCAAACAATCAAAGCAAGCATGAAGAATACGCGCAACTTTACCCTGATGGTTTTTGTCAATTTCTTCATGAGAATGATTGATTTTGATTTTTACTTTGTTGAAAACAGATTTGGTGCCAACAAAAAATGTATTGGTGGCAGGATCTGTACCCCAAACAATAGCAGGAGCACCATCCATTTTAGTGCTGATGAAACTATCAGGTTCAGAAAACCAATCAAGAACCGAAAGATCTCCAGTCAAGATAGAATCTTCAGGATGTTGTAGGTGGGTGTTCTTCATACTACTAAAACAGTTTGGAGGTGAGTAATTTTTACATGAGCATAAAAAAGGAGGGTGATAATACCCTCCTCATAATATCACCGATCAATAGCAGAATAATATGCTTTGTCAGTGATAGCATTAAACAGAAGAGAAAGATCCTCTCTTAGTTTTTTCATTTCGTAATTATGAATACGGAGACGTGCTTTGAAATCTAAGAACAAAAGTTCAAAGGTGGCATCATAGTCCTCACGTTCCATAATTGCGGTGGGACGAGTCATAAAAGAATCGTGTGCTTACACTACAGATACACTTTGATGGTGAGTAACTTTAATTGAAGAAAGATTCCAGTCCTACAGGGTCACCAAATCCATAATCATATTCTAGTGCATTAGTACAAACGTAGTGAGGGTGATCAACTGGAACACCAATTCTTTTACACAACTCAGCGTGATTATCTTCCATAAGTTCTACTGCAAACAGCATATTATCATTGATATGTGTTAAGTCATGATACTTCAATAATTCTGTTTGCAGTGCCAATAGGAAGTTCCCTGACCCCGCAGAATTATCAAGAAAAGTAGACTTAGGATCTTTTAGCGTAGATTTAGAGATTTCTGATACCATTTCAACACAAAGTTCAGCAGGAGTGAATACTTCACCTGTCTCATCAATTCTATCATCGGTCCTTTCAATGTCCGACCCTGTAGTAGAGTTGTGCTGATTCTTTTTGGAAGTATCGTCTTTTCTAAACATAAAAATTTGGAATGAAGTTATTGATATATTCTCTATCTTCTTGTGAAATGTTGTAGTAGTCAAAGACAGAATCGTCATCCCATTGTTGATTCAATGGCGGCATAGGTACACAGTCAAGGTATCTTTTAATATACAAATGTTGGGAAACTTTGTTGATAGACAGAGCAAACCTTGCAAACTTAGTCTTTAGATAAGACACCATATTTGCTCTCTCTTCAGAACTATTCAGAAGAAAACAACGTGCTCCTTTTTTGTAACCATACAGATCACTTCTTTCATAGAAGAATGTCCAGAAGTCATCTTTACAAGTCTTAGTCTTATCTTTTGCCCTACCATCTCCACAAATTTCAGGTGCCTTCAGTGTGCAATCTGTTGCACGATCTTCCAACTTAGCAACATGCTGATAAACATTACTAGAAATAGCAAGTTCTTTGATATTGTTGACAATATCCCAATGCTTTTCTGTTGGTTCCCAGTATCCACTAGGGAGATCATCTAGACTGTCAATATAATACTTATTGCCAGTGAAATCATACTCAACTTCAATAGGGCCAACGTGGTTTTTTGCAGCATAAGTGATAACCAATGGAGCAGCAAATTGTGCAGGAGCAAAGACATGATTGCCATTGAAGAACTTCAACTTCTTGACTCTACCTTTTAGAGCATTCTTTACCTGTCGCTCAATATCTTTTGTGGTACGATACAACCAACCAGCAGGATGAATTAAACTCACATTGTCCGAATTATTAAGTGCCATGAGTAAGAACTCAAGGTGAATGTTTTTTAGATAAGGTGGATTGCCAATGGTATGAGTAAAGTGCATATTGGTAAGAGATTCGCGGTCAGTAGTTACATTTATTCTATCATCAATCTGCTTAATTGCATAGATGTGTCTGGGATCATCTTCCCACACAGTAATATCTTCGGGAGCATATCCTTGGTGCTTGATTGCACACAAAGAGTGCAAACCTGAAGGGTCTCCAGTGATAAGAAGTTTCATCAGATGAACAGTTCGTCAAACAATTCTACACTAAGTTGCTGCTGAGTCTTACCTGAGCACGACAGTTTATGAAGTGTCTTACACTCATCTTCGTTCATAGAGTGTCGAATATCGTCCGCTGCTTGAGTAATAATGTGACTCAAAGTTTTTGGATTGATAACATCCTCGTTGATTAATTGACGAAGAATCTCCTCACAATCCATAGTATCATGAATGTAATTCTCAGATTCAATTACGGTATAGATTGAGTTGACTTGCTCTCCACACTTAAGACAGTGGTAGATAACCAAGGGCACACGTTCTAGGATTGCCTTGATAGTCTCTTGCTTGGAATAAAGCATAGACTTCTCAGACTTCTCCGATTGATTCTCCTTCTTCTTGTTAGTTTTGCCATTAGCGTTGTTATCATTCAGAAGGACGGACTTAACAACATTGCCATAACTTGCTTCAAGATTTACATCAAACTCAATGTTCTCCAAGTTCTTGAAATTCAGGTGATCTGCAATACCAGAGACCAAATTGATTGTGTTACCTACATCAGCAGCGAGAACTGCAACAACCTGATCCTGATTAAGAGTGACAAACTCTTCATTCCACTCAAAAATAGCAGCGAAGTCAGTGTAAGTGTACTGAGTAAGTTCTGGATTAGATTCACATGCAGCAGCATAAGTCTGTCGAAGAGATTCAAGACAACGCTGTGGGCAGAAGTCAATCACCTGCCAATCATGCTCACCGGATCCTCCCCTGAACGCAAATTGTGTCCAGAATTCAATACTCTTACCCTCTTTACAATTGATAATGGTATCAATCTTCTTCGCAGTTACTCCGCGAACGTTAGCACTTTGAGTAATAATGCAGGAAGCAACATTCTCATTAATATGCTTGTTGATCATATCGGAATCAACTTTAGCACTGCCATGTGCAACTAGAGGAGCAAATCGTGTGCCCTTCATATACTCTGCAAATGCATCACATGCTTTTACAGATGACAGAGTAATATAAAGATGGGTTGCATCTTTTAGAAGACGATTGTTGCAATGAACATGGCGTTCCCCAACAAACATTCTACTTACAAACTCCTGGACAAGTGCAGGTTCCATGAAGTTACCTTCCTCATCAACATTGAAGAGATTCTTCATAGCATCGGGGTCATCTCCATAGACTGCCTGATACTGAGCAGATTCATACTTGGCAAGGATAATCTTCATCGAAGGACAGTTATTAAGTCCCAACTTCTTCTCAAGTTGCTCTTCAAAATAGGAGTAAATGAAACGATTGGAATCTGGAAAATCCCATACCATTTTGTATGCAGTTCCAGTCACATACAGCACGGGGCAGTTAATTGCCTCGCACAGTTTGTTGATCATTCCTTTGCTGTAACCATGATCTGCTTCATCAAAAACAAGCAGGTCAACATCAACAGGAAGGTTCAAAGTTTTACGCTGACCTTGAACAGTAGACCACAGAATAATTTGCTTGTCCGTGTTGTACCAATACTCAATCTGTTCTTTATAGTCTTTGTCTTTGAGGTTAATATAGACAAGGTTATCAAAGTTCCTGAACTTAACAATATCGTCCTTCCATGATTGCTCGGGAGAACTGAACATGGCAACAACCAAAGTTACCTTGAATCCCTTATCAACAATGTGCGAAAGTGTCATGATAGATTTACCTGCACGACACTTTGCAAACAACAAGAACTCCAGGTAATCTGCCTGTGCCTTAGCAACAAATTCTTTCTGATACTTTGCAAGTATAATGGTATCTTTCTTGTCAGGAGTTGTAGTAAAGAACTTTTCTTCAATAATGTTCTTGATAATATCCAGCGTGGTCTTATGTGAGAACCACTCTGCATATTTGCGAACGTTAGGAAGTTTCTTTAGATATGCATGAATCTCCGTGTCAAGATAAGAGGAATCTTTCCACCAACCAAGTAAAACAAGTTTTTCTCCTCTTGCTTTCAAATAGTTGTGAAACTTTGCCCAATCTCCATCTTTATGCCGCTCTTCAAACGTGCGTTCAGTTTGTCCCACACCAAACACTTTGTGATCTTCAGATGCAATCAAATAGATATTCATAATAAAAGGTTGTTCAATAAGTTAAGTATATGGCACTATGTGCTCACTCATATTCAGTCATATAAGGTTTCAATGCTTCAACAATATCTTGCATTGCTATCCGCGAGTATCCAGCAGCATAAGGATAACCCCGCTCTGGATTATCCGATGAAAGATAGTTTACTTCAATCGCTTCCTCTAAACGGGCAATTACAGTCTCAAGGGTGTCAAGGTAAATAGAAACCTTTTTCATAGTGTTAGAGGTGATCGTGGGGGTGTCTAGTAGCGTTCTATTAATGAAACGCTTTAGAGGTGAGTAATAATCAAATGCCTGCTTTTACAGATTTATGTGCCAAACCAACAAGTTTTGTGCGTTCTATACCTTTAGGCGCACGACCATTCTTCTCAGTGAAGTCCTTAATAAGTTCTGCTTTTCGTGCTTTTAGTTTAGCACCTTGCTCTTTATTTTTAGCAGCATCTCTCTCTTTTCGAGTCATACCACCACCATCATCGGTTTTCCAATCACGACGTGGTTTTGATTCAGTTTTCTTCTCTTCTTTCTTCTTGGTTGTGAGAAGTTTTGTTGCTACTTTTTCTGCTTCTCTAGATGATGTCTTTGACGCTTTTGATGCTGCTTCAGTACCACCAGATGCTCTTGCTGCTGCTCTTGCTTGTGCTGCTTTCCTCCTTTCTGCTTTTACTTTATCAGCATAGGATTGTTTAACTTCAGCACTACCTCTTTCTTGTGTTGGTTGTTGTTGACGAGTGCTTACCTGTCTTTGTGTTCCAATATCTTTTCTATCTTTATATGATTTAGAAGGAACCATTTTGCCGCCACCAACAGCTATCATTCTCCTTTTTTCTGGTTCAGATTTTCTTCTATCTGCACCAACTCTACCACCTTCGCCAGACTTTTTGATTTGACTACTTCCCATAACGTCACGGTCATAAACTTCCGCAATAAAGTGAGAAAAATTTTTCATCGGTGGTTTTGACTTATCACTATTCTATATTTATTGTCCCCGAAAGTCAAGGGTTCAGGGACACTTCTTCAACTGTCCTATTTTTTCAATCGTCTTGCTCTTCCTGTTGCTCTTCTTTTTTATTAAGTCTCTCACCAGGTTTTGCTACCAGTCCCGCTTCATAAAAATATTTTACTCGCTCACGACGTGCTTCAATTAACATATTATATTGTTTTTGTTGATCTTTAGTGTATCGGAAATCTTGACGCCTCCAAGTTTCACGGAGCTCTTGAAGATGATGCAGGACGTTAACAGTTTCAGTCATTGTTTTGTGTGGTTGTGGTTTTAGTAGTCGATGTTGCCGTTAAGATATTCTTTCATATTGAAGTCCTTTTGTTTTTGAACAAGGTCTTCAATATCTTCAGAAACGAAATCGAAGTTTTTCATTTCTTCAACTTGAATGTCGTCGAACCAGTCCATAAGTGATGCGCTTACAATAATAGAACACTTTGAAGGTGAGTAATAATCAGCAGGCAAGAATGCCGTCAGGGATTTCCACAGGTTCTGGTGCTACCATATCATCGAAATAGTTCATATCATAGGCAAACCAGTTACCATTGCGGAAGATATAGGAGTATTCTTCACCATCAGAGAAAAACTCTTCCATATCTTTATCAAGACGTGGTGGGCAACTTTCACCGCGAGCAGAATAGTATTGAGGACCATATTCCTCAACCTCAACATTTTCGATCACATACTTTGCAACTTGCTTACCAGTCCAGCGGTCTTTTGTCCACGCACAGGACATATCACCACCGTCAATCAGTTCTGCTACTTTCTCCTTTGAATTGTAGTGTGTGTTAAGAATTTTGCCCAACCAAGTAGGATAACCGTCCCAATGATGATAAACAGAAAGAATAGACTCATCTGAAAGTTGAATACCAATGCGTGAACGAGTTCCCATGATAAAGAAAAAAAGGAAACCAAGAGACCACCTTGGTAATTGGTTTAGTGGGGCGAATGCCGCAGGTCACACTATTGAAACACTTTAGAGGTGAGTAACTTTAATTACTTCTTTTTTCGTTTAGACTTTGAAACGCCAGAAGTGTTTCTAGGGGTATCCACGCGGGTGGTTCGTCTTTTACTTGAACTTGGACTTCTGTCACTGTTTTTTCTAGTTGACGATCCCACGTTTTTCTTGTATTTTTTACGGGACTCAAAGGGTTCTCCATCTTTGTTACTGATATTATACTGCCGTGCGTTTAGTTTATATCTATCAAGGTATTTTTGCAAGTGCTCTTTACATTCAAAATGACACACAGTGGTGCCATTCTCTAATCTCCAAGGGAAACCATTTTGATGTTTTTCATTCATATAAATTAGATTAATTGCGTTTGGTACACCAATAGCCACCACTAGGTTTATCAGCACAAACATATACATTTGTGCCAGTATCATTCCAATGTCTCACGACTCCAGAAACAATAACCATATTAGTAGTGAGTAGACTGACGAATATGATGCTGCGAATGATAGCAACATAATTGTCATAAGGTTTTGTTTTATCATCACTAAAACTCCCTAATGAATACTTCCATATCTTCCACAGTTTCAGCATAACGATTTTTTCTTGTATAAACGTATTCTAATTCTTTCCATTGTTTTGGAAAGCATAATAAGAGTGTGTGAATATACTTGTGTCTTTCATTCTTTGTGTATTGACAATTGGGTTTTGGTTTAATGCCAGTTTCAATTGTAATATACATTTCATCATAAAAATATACCCAACCCTCAACGTTTATGTGATCAGATTTCCACCGAACATAGTCATCAACTTGAGGAATATACTTCATGAGAACGCTGCCATTAAAGGGTTAAGATTTAACTGCATCGCAGTGTAAGGTCGAGTATTAGATATATCTACCTTATCTCCGTGCTTGGTGGAGTTAATAGGCGCATGATAGCATCTCTTTGTTCTACTGTAGAAACCCCAGATTGACTGAGGTGGTGTGTCAGTATAAGAGAACATACCATGGTTAATAATCCAAATAGCAAGCATATTTTTTCGATGCTCTGTAACCTCATAGGAGTAACCTTCTGGTGGTTCATGAATGAAATCAGGGGGTAGTTCAATCATCAGGTAGTAAACTCTTCAACAATACAGGAGTCAAGATCTTCTGCTAGAGCATAAGTTAGTGCTTTCATGATATTCCCACGAAGGCGGTTGTAGTGTGGTTGATTGAAACCATCATCACTATTTACAATCAAGTCAAAACATTCGTCATCATGTTCCGCAACTACATTCCATAACCCACCATATTCAGACTGCGGAAAAGGAACAAAGTGCTCAACAATGTAAAGATACTTGGTCATTAGTTTGTGTAAATTACTCCTTGATTTTAGTATAAGGTGAGGTGTTAGTCAAGTTGGAGAGTTGTCTTTGCAACTCATATTTGACAGGGATGAGATGATGATACAAAAATGTTTTGTATTCATTATCTTCAAGTAGTTTGGTTAAGTTATCTACTTGCTCATGGGCAAGTGTCAACGTTGTTTTTTGAGACTCTACTTTTTTCATAGTGGCAGTTTAGCAACAGACTTTTTCTTCCGATGTCTATCTATAAAGTTTAATGCAGACTGACGATTGCGACAGACTTTGAGAACATTTGCTTGATGAACTACTGCTAATTGTACAGTACTACCACTAATGGGAACTGCTGCATACATCATAGGATCATCATATTTTCCAACGATGAACCCTTGCTCTACAGGTTTAGGGTCTAGAATGTCGCTCTTTTGTTGTATTAGTTTCATACAGTATCCATAGGAGTAAACTTTTTCTCATACTCCAACAATTCCTGTGGAGCATCAACTAGATTTGACTCTAATTTAAGAGTTCTATCTTTCCATTTACGATGTGTGCTGTAAGAGTATAGATCAAAACCAGCATGAATATACTGCTGATCTGTAGAAACTTTAATAATATATGACCCACATCGGTTATCAATACCCTCCACACTCAAAAAGTCGTTCTCTTTACCAACAACAAGAATAGTAGAACAACACATTATGTACCATTTGCGGAACATAGAGAACTCGCAAAAACTTTCACGGTTATCTAACATGTATTGGTATGTATTTTGTGGGCGAAAACAATGGTCTTTCGTTGCAACAAATTTCTTGTTGCTTTGTAGTTTCTCAAATGCAGTTTTTGTAATCAATCCTGTGGAAACAGAGCAAGCATGAACTAGATCATAAAAAGGTCTGGTGATAGCCCTCACAACATCTTTGTCGTTTCTTTTAGTCTTCCACCAGTCAATAATGGCAGGGTTCATGAAATCATAGTAGCAACGTTGTGCATAGATTTCAATCTTTTTTGCACTTGATGGTTTGATTTCAGATAACCTATCCAATGCATCTTCCATTGTAATAATAGATTTTTTCATGATAAATTAGCGACGGATTTCACTGATAGCGGGTTGACCCTGATTGAATACAACATCAACAACTGCCTGAACTTTCTTAGCAGTGCTGATACCAACTCGGTCATAAGTTGGAATACAAACTAAACCAAATGTCTTCTCACTTCCACCAAGTCTGATAACTCGTCCGATACTTTGGCTGATACCAATGTAGTTCATGTTCCGCATGAAGATAACAGCCTCAAGACCACTAACGTTGATACCTTCAGACAGGATAGAGTGGTGA
>Ga0209535_1000275_pt1 | contig 35195 bp, 48 predicted proteins | sample LinPmetageLP28_FD_184041 | JGI IMG/M metagenome (GOLD analysis project Ga0209535, IMG submission 184041) | Marine viral communities from the Pacific Ocean - LP-28 (SPAdes) (version 2) | ecosystem: Environmental > Aquatic > Marine > Oceanic | place: Pacific Ocean | collected 2009-08-22
CCAACGATAAGTGCGTTAGCAGAACCAGAAGCTATCTGGTCTGGATTAACTTTATAAACTGTGTTGTTAGTTACATCTTCTAAGATTAAGAAATCATTAGCTGTATCTACTGTAATACCTGTACCATCAGTTAAGTTAGATGGGTCAACAGTTAATGATACTGCACCAGATACTGCACCTCCATCTAAACCAGAGTTAGATGCTGTGTTTACTGCTGTTATATCACCTGTTGTTGCATCTACCCATTCTGGAGCAGTTGCACCAGCATTGACAGCTAATACTTGATTTGCTGTACCTATGTTTAATTTAGCTACAGTTGTTGTAGCAGAAGCGTAAGCTAAGTCACCTACTGTGAAAGAAGTTAATCCTGTACCACCACTACCTACTGCTAATGTGGAAGATAATCCTCCAGCAGTTCCAGATGTATTTTGATTACCTACTGCATTAACACCAGGTAAGTTTATATTTCCTGTTCCATCAAATGATACTCCACCAATAGTTCTTGCTGTAGCTAAAGCTGTTGCAGTTGCTGCATTACCTGTTGTTGAACCAGAAGTTCCAGATACATTACCTGTTACATTGGCTGTAATTGTTGAAGGTAAACCTATAGTAACTGTGTCTGTTGCACTTACTGCTACTTCTACTTCGTTAGAAGTACCACTAAATGTAATTGTGTTTGCATCACTTATTGTTTGTGATGTAGAACCATCTGATATTGTAAAGCTATTCATATTACCAACACCAGTACCAGTCAAGAAAGCACTTCTTGTTTGTTTCTTTAATCCACTAGCAGAGTCATCATAAATAAGAATGACATCATCATTACTAGCAGTACCTTCGTTAGCTTGTCCTGTAATAACTGTTGCATCTACAGCAAATGTATTGGCAGATAAACTAAGTCCAGAACCTGCAGTATTACCACTTGTGTTTATAGAAATTACAGAATCTCCACCCATTCCAGAGTGTGATGAACAGTAGTAATAAAGATTGTCTGCAGTTGCAGCATCAACAACTATCTGTGTATAAGAACCTGCACTACCTGGTGTACCTGGAGTTGTAACTCCTGTGGTATAAGCAGAACCAGAGTTGTGTGTTCCATCTTTTGTAATAGATAATCTAAGTGGATGACCAGAGTTAGAGTTATTTGATTGGTCTAATCTATATGTTACTCCTGGTATAAGCTGTACATTAGCTGCAAGTTCACCATCTAAATAGTATCTGTTACCAGAACCTGGGTTAGCAACTGTTACTGCAAACTGTACTATCGCTGTATTATTTTCTAAATTTATAGTTTTGTTTGTAAGCGTATCTGTAGAACTTTCAGTTACAACTGTGCTATCTACTGCAACAGTAAGTGTTGTACCTGTAGCAGATGTATCAATACCTGCGCCACCTGTCACTGTTAATGAATCAGAATCTAAATCAATATCTATTGTTCCAGAATCAGATATTAAATCTAAATCTTGTGCAGTAACTTGTGTATCAACATAAGCTTTGACAGCTTTTGCAGAAGGAAGTGTTGTATCTGTACCTGCAGTAGATGATAAGTCTGTATCTAATACACCAGACTTTAAGTTATCTACTTCTAAGTTAGATATTGTATTGTTATCTGCATCTATAGTTTTATTTGTAAAAGTTGTTGTAGAACTGTCTGTAGGTAAAGCATCTATTCTGTCGTTTAAATCTTCTATGTGTTGTTGAAGTGGAGACATACGTACAACAGAACCAGAAGCATGTGATAATCCAGATGATGCAGCAGAACCTGTTAAAAATCTTTTGTTTATGTTATCTAGTGTCAGTGTTTTTGTACCAACGTTAATGCTAGTTACAAGAATTACTTCTCTATTGGTTGCACTATCTGGGTTTAAAACTAAATAACAAGGCGCTGTTAATACATTAGAAGCTGAATCTATTACAGAGTTTACTGTAAGAGTTAAGTCAGATGCACCGATAGTACCTGTTAAGGTTGTCTCATAAGCGTTTAATAAGTTAGTTTCTTGTGCTGTCATTCTATCCTAGTTTTCCTACTCCTAATAGTTCTATTCCTAATCCTACTCCAGATGTTGAAGTTTGTATTACTTTACTACCTCTAAATCTAACTAAGCAATAGCTTGTAACAGAACCTCTAGGACTTATCTCCTCAATAGGACTGCTAACATTTTCTATTATACCTCTTAATAAAGTATCTGGTCTGAATATCTCTAATTGAACATTCTTACCTTCTCTGTTTCTTAATGCCTGGTAAACCAAATCACCTTGACCATTGACTCTTAGTGCTTTCCTAAATGGTCTTTCTACTTGGTCAGATATATTAATAGGCATATCTACAACTAAGTCATTAACTAACTGGAAACCTCTAATAGCAAAAGCTAACATCTCTGGTGTCTGGGTGACATCATCTGTATTAAGTTCTATTCTACCTGCTATCCATCTACCATCTACCAAAGTCATAACCTCTTCATCCCCACCAGTACCAGAAAATATAGATACTTGTTCGGACCATGTAGTAGCAGTTGGATTGTTTATGTCAGAAGCAATAGTAGAACTAAACAACTTTACTGAACCAGAATTTACTACATTGGTATTTAGTTTTGCACCTACCCACTGTTTCTTTTCTGATGTAAAGAAATCAGCAAGTGGTGTAATGATATATCCTGTAGCAACATAGTTTGTACTCTCTCTGTATGAACCTCCAGCAGATACAGTTGCAAACAATCTGTCAGAATAAACAGCTATACCTTTTACTATTCCGCTTTCAGCAAACTCTAAGTCTCTAGCTATACCACCTGTTGGTAAGTAGTATCGCCACAAATTAGTTTTACTAGCGCTATCAATAATACCTGTGTAGATACTATCTCTTGTTGATATGATTCTGTAAGGTGCCTGGTCTAGTGTAGAAGAACCATCACCCCATTGTTTTATAAGCTGCGCATTAATTAAGACATATAGATTATTAGCATTAGTTATCTCTGCTCTATACAATCTACCTATCTTTCCACTAGCTGTGTTTTGATAAGTACCATAAAATATAAATCCTTGTGCTGCATCTATTGCATTAGGTACTTCACCTTCTACAAAAGTCTGACCTTTCACTGTTAAGGTAGAAGATTCATCAGCTAAAGAATATATATATCCATCATCTGCACATGCTAAGACTACCGCACCACCATCTGTAACATCTTTCCAAGAACTACCTGTTGGTAATGCTTTGATTGTTGCTGGATTAGAAGTACCTGTTACTTCATAAAGTTCTCCATTGGTGCCACTTGCTACTAATCGACCTTTCATACTCCATATATTTTCAAAAGTTTTGTGGTTATTATGTACTACATAACTACCAGCACTGTTCCTTATATAAATATCTCCATTAGCTACTAGGTATAATTTAGTTCCTAAGATAGCTATTCCAGTAATGTTGTTACCACCACTAGGAGTACCATCATCTGTAGCATTACCTGTTAGCGGAGTTGCTATTTTTTTTAAAATTGGACCAGAAGAATAAAATATTTCTCCACCTAACTCTTGCATATAAAGATTTGTTTGAGTAGATGTTTGTACTTCATCAGTATCATGTAGTAAAGATACTTTGTATTCTTCACCAGCTTCTTTGCCACTAAAGACATCGATACCTTTGCTATCCCAAAACCTTGAGAAATCTGTATCAGCTGCGTTTCTCCTATGTGCTTTATCTAAACCACTACCTCCAGCAAAATCTGTCCTAGAGAATATCTGACCAAACTCTTGTTGGAAATCTTCTGGTGTTTCTGATGTTTGTATAGCTTGTGCCTGGAGAGGAGCAGTGTTTATATTCATCTGCCTTCCTGGTCCAGCAGCAAAGCGTAAGAATAAATCATCTAGGTTTGCTTCGAATCCTTGTGCTTTAGGTTCAGATGTATTAGAAGGTGATGGAAGTACAGACATTACGCACTATAGTTGACATTACTTATTGCTACTGCTTGTGGGTATAAGCTTCTTAAATCTCCTCTAGCTTCATCTATTAATAATGACCTTAATCTAAGTAGTGCATTTCTTAGTCTTTCACCAGAACCTACTGGGTAACTTTCACTAGCAAGTTTCTCTGTAATAAATTCTTGCGTTGAAGCATCTATATCTGTTGCTCCCATAATATCTGCAACTGCACCAACCATAACTATTTGTTGGTAAGAATCTTCTAACAAACAAACTGTAACTAAGTCATCTGTTTCAGAAGATGGTCTAGCAAATTTTCTTTTAACAACTAAATATACTTCTTTACCATTAGTTGTATTACTAAACTGTACAGCTGCTCCAGTACTAGATGGAGGAAAATTAGTAAGTAACTCTATACCAGCTGAAGTGTATTGGGACCCAGCTGAATTTTGTACATAAGAGTTTATTACTGATACTGTTGTCGCTGGTACTTCTGCATGAGTAGAAATAGAAGTTACTGTTACGTTAGCGACATTATATAAAGTTGGATACAATCTATCAATGTTATCTGCTACTGCATCGAATACAGATTTTCTAGGAAACGTAGGATTTACATATAAGTTTGCTTCATCTGCATGAGAAGCTGCTGATGTACCTGCATATCCTCTTGATACAGTAAGAGTTCTAGTAGAAGTATTAGATGCAGTAACTAGCATTAACTCCTGGTCAATTTCTATTAAGGCACCATTGCCTAAAAGATTTTCTTCTTCAGAACTAAACAAGTTATTTTCATAAGTTAAAGAAGTAACTGAATTGTTTATAGCTCCTTCTAATCGTGAGAACGCAGATAAGTCATCTGGTTTATTTAAAAAATCTCTATATATTCTGTCCACTAATGTGCTTACTGCTGCCATATATCTCCATATTACTAGAGGGAGAAGTATTTATCTCCCTCTAATAAATATACTATCTATCTTCTAATTAGGAGACTGATAGGTTTGTTATTTTTGAATGGAACTGTTCTGGACCATATTCTAATCCAACTTCTCCATACACTTGGTACTTATAAGCAGCACCTGTTTGAGCCAATGGCTCTACAAAGAAGTGTCCTTTTCCTGGAATGTCCAAGAACACTGGCTTCATAAACGCAAGGTCAGCAATAAGAACATCATCAGCTGGTATGTGTCGTTCGAAAACGATACCTACTTGACCGAAGTCTGTTTCTATTGTTGTGATATTTACGCCACCGACTGTTCTATCTCTTGGTGCTAAAGCTAAAGCACTTGAATAGATAGATGATAATTTTTGCTTTTGGAAAGCATTAGCGAATATAACTGGCATCTCGAATGGAGCGCCAGAGTCAGCCATTTTCTTTAAAGCTGATTCTACTTTTGCTTGTGTCAAAGCAGCTGCACCACCAGCAACTTCGTTAGTTGTTACTGCTGCTAACATACCCCTAGTTTTTCTAGGTGTAGTTATGTTTGCTCCAGCGTTATAAGCTCCTTGAATAAAGGAATGCTCGATATCTCTAGCAGCTGTTTTTACAGCCATATCTAATTGAAAAGCCAATTCATCTTGAACTGGTTGATTACCAATGATAGATTCACCAGCAATGTTTCCAACTGCTGCTTGCTTACTATACGATACTTCAACGCCATACTGCATTATTTGAGTTACGTTACTTACTTCGCTTCTTGTTCTACCCTTCATAACTGGGTCAGCACCCTCAACAACTGCTGTTTGAGCAGCTCCTGCGAGGTCTGTTGTTTGCCAAGTAAATTGTTTTGATGCGACTGATATACCACCAGTCATACCACCAATTGCACTTAATAATGGAGTATCTGTAGGGGAAACATTGAATAGTTCTCCTACAAAGTTAGGGAGGTTAAAGGATTGTCCTTGACCTGTTATTGCACCCATATTTTTTTTCTCCTTTTAATTTGATTAATAGAGAGTAACTTTTATAGTTTTCTCTCCATTAAAGTTTTTAATTTTTCTGTTTTGAGAGCTGAACTAGTTTGCCAATCACCATCTTGCTGCGCTTGTGCAATCTGGTCATCTATGCCAACTGGGTCAACTGGAACAGATGCTTCTATAACAGTATCTAAATTTTGTTGGCTTGTTACAACTTGTGCTTTTTGTGCATCTTGTTCTTGTACTGCTTCAGAGGATTGACCCCATCCATAGTTTTCAGAAGCAAATTGCTTTATAGCATCTGCTTTTAACTCGCCATCATATAAACTCTTAAGGGCTTTACCTTCACCAGCGGAAGTGTCAAATCCTGCTTCTTTAAAAACAGAGTCTGACATAACCGACTTAAGCTCTTTGTTTTCTGCTTCAGTCTTTTTAAGCTGTTCCCTCAACTGTTTCAAAGGATTACTTTCCTCTTGAGTTTCATCTACTGTATTTTCTACATTTTCCATTTTTTCTCCTCTCCCAGATTTTCTACTAACTACATTATCCTGGGGTAAACAATGCGATAGGCGACTAGTTATATATAAGTACAATGAGAATAGTCAGCCACTTCTAGCTGTACTGAACGAAGCGATTTAAATACGCAGCTTACACGCTTGCAATAAGCTGGAGGTGCAGCATCAATTTATATTCGGAGAAAGCCGCAATCCGATACTTTAATTATATACTATAAAACTAAAATAGTGGGGTTTTATCCCCACTATTTATACGTTCACGAAAGGAAGGTTATCTAATCGATTGCTCGAAGAGAGTCCTTAATATTATTATACACGAAAAAAAACTATGTAACCTTTTTTAAAGTAGAAGAGTCTAAGTAGTGTAAACAACAAAAGGAGATTATGTACATAGTAAAAAAATACACACTGAGAGAAAAGAAAAAGAGAGGTGGTAAATACAAAGTAAAGGAAGTTTATTACATAAAGTTTTTGACTGTAGATTTAGCGAAAGAGTACATTAAAGAAGAAGAAAAAAGTTATCCGAGAGAAAATTACCATGGAAACAAATCTTATTTAGTGGACACAGAAATTTATAAAAAGATAAATAAATAATTTAAAGCAAAGCCCTAACTGTTTGTTTGTTTCTAGTTGGGGTTTTTGCTATTCCTGGGTTAATCCAGTTACCCTTGAACCTCTACGTGCATATCCAGTACTAGCAGAAAACATTGATGTCTCTTCAGCTTCTAATCTTCTTATGTTCTCCAACTGGTCTGGGTCCTGGAACACAACAGCTTGAGTAAACTCTTCTAATGTTAAAGCATCATCACTTGGTTCTTGTCTTTGCTGCAGCTCCTGGAGTCTTGGTAAATCTTTTTGTGCAGCTGTGTATAGTTGTCTAGCTTGTGCTTGATTCAATCCAGCTTTTCTTAAGTTCTCTGCTTCTGTTCTTGTAATAGTAAAGCCAGCTCTTGATGCTTCTCCACCAATCTGAGCAGCTGTTATCCTGCCAGAGATTATCTCTTCTCCTATTGATGGGTCCAATGCTCCCATGAAGATTGCTTCTGGAGTTAAGTCCACATTGTAATTAGATGAGAAAAAGTTTTGTACTCCTTGTATGTTATCTACGATACCTTCGTATGCAGCACCAACTCTTTGTTGGAACTCACGTGCAGAGACTTCGCCTTCTAATAGAGATACAAACTGCGGTGCTAGTAATACTTTAGATGTTTGTTCTGGAATACCATACTCTACTAAAGTACCAATGTAAGATTGCTCTAATGCTTTGTACGTAGTTTCATTGTATCTAACTTGTCCAGTATCTGGATTGTAGTTACCAGGAAACTCTGTTTTATAAACATCCGATTGTCTTACTTCTTGTATTGCTGATACTGGATTACCAGATTGTGACCAAGTGTTTGCAAACAATTGCAACAATGTATCAGACATATTTGGATAAAGTAACTTTGCTTCTTCTAAGAATGTAGCCATTATTGGTTAACTCCTAAGTTAGTTTCTACCGAACCAGCAGCTCCACCTAATGCTTCTTGTAATGCTCTAGTTGCTTCAACTGTAACTTGTCCTACGTTTTGTTCTAAACCTTTTTCTCTAAGTAATGTTTGTGATGATTCATAGTCATTAGTAGCTACCATATCTTGCCACCATCCTTGTGTCTCATCTGCTTCTTGTCCCCATATCTGTCTAGTGATTCCTCTATAAGGACTGACTATATCATCGTATGTTAATTGAGTATTAGTATGTTTAGGAAACAAAGCTAATCTACTTGTCTTTAAACTTTCAACTAATGCTGCTTCATAGTCTGGATTGTTTCTAATCCTTCCAGCTTTCTCTGCAACTTCTGCATCAGTTAAGCTGCCAAACACTGGACCAAGCCATTGTGTATATAAACCTCTTACTCTATCTTCTTGTTCAGCAGTTCTGTTTAATCCACCAACACCACCGCTATCTATGTATTCTGAAAATTTAATATCTCTTACACCACTTCTAAATGGGTCTGCAAATAAAGCTAACTGTTCTGTTGTATAACCTTCTGACCATTCACCAGTTACCCACTTGTTTGCTATCCATCCAGACAAAGCATCTGGTGCAGCTAACTCTTGATTAGTATCTGTATCATAACCACCAGATACTCCTGCAGCTTTAAGTGCTGAAGCAACTTGTAGTTTGTAATCATTAGCTTTTTGTGTAGCTGTTAATGGGTCAGCTGTGTACTCTTCTAACCAAGAACGTTCAGCTTCATTGTGTGTCTTATACCAGTTAGTAGAAAACCATTCTGCTCTTGTTACTTCTCTACCTTCTAGTGCAGCTTCAGCTATTAAGGCAACTGAATCTGGGTCTAGTATCCAAGGTTGTATCGTAGCTTCTTTAGCTAGGTTCTCTGCAAAAGATGTAAATGGATGTGGTGCTTTATCTGTTACTGGGTCATTACCTGGAAGGTCTGCACTGTTACCAGCTATAACTCCCATTAAGTCTAAGTCATCATAAGAGAACTTAGCATTAACAAAGTAGTTTTCTCCTGGAGTAACAAAGCCAGCTTCTATTGGGTCATTGTCCTTTACCTCATAAAACATAAAGATTGTGCTGCCCTGGTATAAAGAACCTGCACCTGGTACAGCATATCGTAAGAAGAGTTGTCCTTCTACATCTACTAAGTCTGCACCTTCTGGTATATTGTTAAACTGATTTTTTTCATTACTTAAGACTTGTTCTTGTGACTGTCCACTTGGAGGTAGTACATCACCTGGAGGTGGGTCACCTGGAAGTGGGTCACCTGTAGGTGGTAAAATTATTGGTGCATCTTCTGGTTTAAATATAGGTTGACTTGCTGCACCTTCACTTGATAAAGGAAATGTTGGAGTAGATATATTATAGTTTGCTGATAATTGTGCTTCAGCTATAACTTGAGCAGGGTCTATGTTTGGAGCAAAATCAAAAGTAACTCCTGTATAGACTGGGTCCTTAGCTCCCTTAGAATCTTTAATAACAACTTCAACTGGTTTGTTAGGAGCAAAATCAAAAGTAACTTCGTTAGGACTAACAGCTTGTGTTATTTTTTGTTCTACCTTTTTAACTTCTGCAGTGTTTCTTTCCATCTCAAGAAACTTAGAAACTGAATCTGTGTAATTTAATTTGTCTGGTAAACCTAGCAAATTGTCTGCCATATTCATAGCAGCACTTATTTCATCTTGGTTAAACTGTGTAGCTTTAGCATTTGCATTAGGTCCTAAGATTGGATATAGCTTTACATTACCTATTTCAGCAAAAGGTTGTCTATCACTTTCACCTTTAAGTTGTTTTTCAATTTCATTAGAATCAACAGCATCTTTTACAGAACCACTTTTTATTCCAGATTCTAGTTTTTTTGCAATGTAATAAAGAGCTAAATCTCCTACGTATTTGTCACCTTGGTATGCCATTACTTAGTACTTTCCATACTATATTGTACTTCATTATCTTGGTTATCGTTGGAGGTTACACTATTGATTCCTTTAAATAAAGTTTCATAAAAGGGTTTTGTAAGTTTGTATGTTATAGAATACTTATCATCTATCTGACCGAAGTTGTCAAAGAAATCTACATCTTTGTCTCTAGCTTTATTTGCAGCATTAGCTACATCTGCGGCAAGAATTAATGTTTCATATAACGCAAGGATACCTGCAGCTGGTCCAGTAAAAGCTGCTGCTCCATACTTAGTTCCTAACTTTGATAAACCTTTCTCTATTACTTCTTGTCCCACATCTAATTTACTTAATCCTTTAAGAACCTTGCCAGCAAACTTTGGTTTTGTTTTAACCATATCTTCTGCTGTCTTTAGTGCAGCTTCACTATGCTCATCTACGAATGCTTTTCGTACATTATCTATCACTTCACGCTTAGATTTAGGAGCAGTATCTCTTGTTAAGCTAGTACCTTGTCTATCTAAAGGTTTATCTAGTATGGTGTCTATTGCTGCTTCTGCTTCTTTAAGGTCTTGATTAGGTGCTAACCATAAGTTTAAAGTGTCATCTATACCAGCTGTCTGCATTGAAACTGGAGATATCGGAGTAAGCTTACCTGTCCTGGAGTTCTGTACCAACAAACTTACACCAGCTTTCTGTATTTTTTCTATAAAGTTTACAGCTGGTGTCATGTGCATAGTACCTCTTACTTTAAGACTGATATCTGGTTTAAGTATGGTTACTGCTTCATCTGCAAATTTAGCTGTCGTTGGCTGTGATGGTCCACCTTGTGATGGTTTTACAAAAAATTCTATGGGTATAGGTAGTTTCTTTTTAACAATACCTTCTATTGTTGATTGAGATGGTTTAAAATCTGTTACAAATTCCCCGCCAGTGTCAGTAGCTTTTCCTCTATAGGTTATAAGCTTTCCATTAGGTAAAGTATTTCTAAGTTTACCTTCTATGTTCTCTACCATGTCAGCAAAAAAAACTTGGTCTTTTATTACAGCACCTGGTTGAGTTAACCTCCAATAAAAATTGTCTGTTCTGTTTAAATAGTCTTTACTTCTATCAACAAGAAACGTTTTATAAGCATTGAGACTTTCCTGCACGTTACTAGCTACTAACTTTTTATTTTTACCTACATCAAATTCTATATTCTTTACAAAACCTTCAGCATTGTCAGCAGCTTTAATATCTTCTGGGTCAATGTTTAATAGTCCAGACATTAATCCTCCTGTATGTACGCTTTCTGGAACTACTGACCTTGTTAACATTATTTTTGCATTAGCAACATACTCTGACATTGAAACAGCTATATCCATAATATCATTGCCTGCTCCAGTAATAACTGCAAACTTACCTTGCTTCATCAGTGTTGCTATTTCTAAAGGAGTAGAGTTTAAATTACCAGACAATCTTTTTAAGTTATCCATACTCTGGTCTATAACGTGTGCTATTGTTTCATTGTAATCATCAAATAAACTAATATCATTTGCATCTAAACCAGAACCAGCTAGCTTGTTCATTGTTTTAATTGTTATATCTTCTTCTAGATTTATTAAATCAACTAATATTTTTCCTATTTGTTTTTCTGTTTTTACAACACCTATGTCATTTATTTTTGGTAAAAAGTCATCACCTATTACATCAGATAAAGCGAAGTGTGTCATGTCTCCTGGTGCTGTTAACAATTCACTTAGTAATGTCATGTCAAAGTCTTTGGGTTTATACCCTACAAACTTAATAAAATCATCCATTGACTTCATTAATTTTTTTAAATCTATCTGGGTATATTCTGACCGATTACTTAAATCTGGTACGTAATTGCTTATGTAATTTACACTTCTTCTTGAAGCTTCAAAAGGTATTATTGGTGCAGTTGTTGCTGCAGCTATGTTGGCTAACTCTTCTTCAGTAGCCATAACTATCTTTTAATTTTGTTTTCTTTAAAAAACTTTTGTTTTTTTAGCTGCATATTCTGTCTAGCTAATTTCATTTGTTCTTCAAAAGACATCTCTTGTATAGGTTTCATTCTGGGTCCATTGTGGACAAGATGTCATCTATTGTAAATTTATCCTCATTATCTCTAACTATCTCTGTTTTAATTTGCGCACCTTCAAAACTTTCAGCTTGTTGTGGTACTTGTGATTCAATCTGTACATCACTTACTGGTTGTGTTCTATTAGGAACTAATGCTGATAACATATTAGCTGCATACTTTTGCATTGGGTCTATGCCTGGAACCATGCCATCATCTTGTGTATTTAATTTAGGTGTGGATTGTATCTCTTGTTTGTTCTGTTGTATATAACTTTCAACATCTGCATTAACTGGTTGCTTCTCTAAGTATCCAGAATACTTATCCATAACGCTGTTTACATACTCTTGTATGTTAGGTCCAAAACCTTCTATGTTCCCTATGCTACCTACTGCATCAATACCTGCGTTCATAGCGGTGTTAGCTTTACCTGGACCACCATACCAAGCAACTGCTACTAAATCCCAAGAACCATACTTGTTGTAGTATTCAGAAAATTTATAAGCTGCAACGATATCTTGCATCTCTGGTGTTCGCCAATCTGCACCTTCATATCCTGCTTGTTTAGACCATTTGTCCCAGTTAACATCTAAGATACCATAAGCACCTAATGCCTGGACATCAATAAGTTGTCCATCAAAACCCACCATCTTTGTTGGTTTATGTTTGAGCAAGTAATTGCCGCCAGCATTCTCTTGCTCTTTAGTGGCTTCCATAAATGAAACTAGTTCTTGTTGATTCATAATACTAATTGGGTCTGTTAGCGATACTATTAAGAATAGTAGCCCGAGTATTCCTTGCACTATAATTCTCTCCTAATCTGCTTTTTTCTTTGTCGGTTATCATATCAAACTTCTCTCTCATTCTACTTTCAGAATCTATCTGTGTAAGACCTTGTTCTTCAATAGTACTCTGTACATTGTCAGCTGCATAGTTTCCATAATCACCAGCAAGTATTTCCTCACCAGTCATCTCTGGTTGTTGTTGTGCTGTAGCAGCTAAAGATTGATTCTGTTGATAAGAAGCTTCTGCTTCTTTGTACATTGTGTTAGATAACAGTTTAAGTTCAGAGGGATTAGGGTCTCTGTTTAAATCTGCAGCATAAAGTCTTTTTACTTTCTGTGCAATAGTTGCTGGGTCAGCTGGTAAATAAGTCTCTGATTGTGGTATCTCTGGTACTGGATTAGCAACATATTCACCTAATGTTGTTTTCCATGCAGCACCATTAAGTTTTTCTATATCAGTAACACCACCTCTATTTGCTCTGCTTAACACTGGAGTAAAAGCTCTTTGAGTTGCTAGGTCCCATTCTCCTGGCATAAATCCATCACCCACACTAAGTAGGTTGGAGTTAATTAAATCTGCTTGTATGCCAGCAATCTCTTCTTCTGATTTACCACCGAATAGATTAACTAAATCTTCTTCAGTATAGAAATCTGTAGCTCCAGAACGTGGAGGAACATAGTTAGCTGGTACACCTAAAACTGCATCTTGATTACCAAACTGTCCATATTGTTCATTAGCTGCTGCTAATGCAACATTATCCCCTGTAACACCTGTTATGTCTTGTCCAGATGTAGCGTAGTCTATTACATATTGTGGAATGTTTGCAGACAATAGATATAAAGAAGCATCTTGTACTGTAGATGCTGATGCTATATCTACTCTTTGTTCTGTTGTTATACCTATCTGATTGGTACCCAATGAATCATCTTCATTAATCTGAAGTATTATACTTTCTATTCTTTGTAAAAATTCATCAACTGTCATTTAATCCTCTTATTAATTCTATATCTTCATCTGCTTCTCGTAGTTCTCTTTGAAAGATTTCTTTTGCTAAAGGTCCAAACTCTGGGTACTTAACCAATATACCTTGCATCTTGTTTCTTAACAAGCTTCTAAATGGTACTAATTTGTTTGAACTTCTAAAGGAAGTATCAGTATAGGTAGAATTTAATTCTTTTGTTTGTGCGATTACTGCATCTCTAGTCTTTACATACTCGACTAAACCTAATGCTGCTGGGTTAGTTGTTAATGTACTATCTAGTTGATAGGTAAGTGGGTCGAACCATGTGTACAATTCATCAATCAAATCATCCATCTCTGGTTTTGTTTGTGAATAGTCTATGCTTCTTCCATAACCTGGGTACTTACTAGCTATTTCTGCTTTCTTATTTCTTTTAGCTTGTACAGAAACCTTATCGTTTCTTACTAACAATCCATTCTCTTTAACAAAGTTTTCATACTCAACGCTACCTAATAGAATATTCTTAGCTTGTTGCCATTGTTCTATAGTTCTGGGAACTCTATCTCCACCAATAATCTGATTCCAATATTGTTCATACATAAACTCTGAATTAGTTTCATCTATTAAGAATGCGTAAGTTAAATCAAATTTCTCTACAAGTTCTGGGTTATTTCTTTCCCATGTAGCACCATCAGCTGTGACTGGTCTTTTCTTTATAGTCTCTGTTCTACTGGTAGCTAATGTAATTGGGTTAAATCCAAATCTCTCTACGAATGTTTTAACTGCTGTAGAACTATCTGGTGAAGCATTGGATATATTTCTATACTCTTCTGCTAATGTTTCAAATAAAAATAGTTGTCCTGTCTTATCAGATATCTCATACTTAGGACTTACAGAACCAGATGGTCCAATAGCTTGGGAGATACCTCTAATAATAAATATATCTCTAGCATAATCTCCTGCTAACTCCATGCCTTCATTAGCTCCTTCTGGAGAACTATCATCAATTTTTCCAGCATACACTAAAGCTTTATACACATCTATGGTTGTATTAGAAAACATACGTTTAGATTCTGCTCCACCTATACCATAAGCAGTAAGTATTTTTTTTAACCAAGATGGTGCTGGTACTAATGAAGTAATTATTTCAGTAGCAGTTTCTGTACGAGGTGGTGCAAAGTCTCCAAACAATATTTTCTCTTCTATTTTACCTGGTCTTAGTACATTAAATTTACGATTAATAAATGCAGCTGGCACTGTAATAGTTGGACCAAAACCTGGTATTAAGTTACCTGCTATGTTTAAAGAACCAGCAAAGACTGGTAGGTTAACTTGTACACCATTCTCTGTTAAGTCTTTAAACATCCACTTTTGTAATAATCCTTCTCCTGGATAACCAAACAACTCTTCATTAGTGTTTGGGTCTTTATAAAAGAATCCTTTTTGTCCAGAATCATCAAACACTGGGTTAGGTTTTTGTGCTGACTGTACAAACTGCTGCGCTCTACGTATAGGTCTGCCTTGGTTTTCTACAAGTAATCTGCTCCAAGTACTAAAAATTTCTACGTATGCTTCACCGAATGGAAATATTCCTCTAGTTGCATTACCTAATCTAGTTCTAGTAGAGACATCATAAAGAAGTTTTTTAGTTTCACTAAGCGCATGTGATGCACCTATTTTATCTATAATCTCTACTTTGTTTATGCCACCTTTAACTCCTTGGTAACTTTCTAATTTTTTAAGTACAGCTTTTTCATTCTTACTTCCTGTAGCTAGTCCAGCTTCTTTAGCTTGTTGTACTAACTTCTTAAGTGTTGCTCCATTAGCATGTTGTGCAAAGTCTCCTACTTTGTCCCAGTAATGAAACTTAAAGGTTGGCGCTCTTGACATTGTCTTAGTAGGAATAGTCATAAAGAAATTAAAAGATTCATCTACAAAGTCATCTAACCTTCTAGTTTGTGATGTCATTGCATTCTTTAACTCTCCACGTGCTTGTTCTGGTAATACTTTTTCAAACTTCTTAACGAAATCTTTCTTCATCTTCTCTTGGTTTTTTCTTAACTGTGTAGTTATAGAGGTGTATTCAACATCACTAAGTTGACCAGCCCAGTATTTACCCATGTCTATATTTTCTAACCCTACTAACTCTGCAGCATCCATTGCTTCATCTGACAAAGCTTTAAGTAAATCTTCTTTACCATTCTCATCTATCCAGTTTCTAGCAAGTCTTGCTGTACTACCTTTAGTGCTTGTCTCTACAATTCCACCAGTAACTTGTGCTACTGAAGCATTAGCATAGTGAATGAACTCTTCAGCTTTAGCTTTACCTGGCGCACCATTAAAGCCAGCTCCTCTAAAAGCATGTCCTTCTGCACCTGTAACTTTTCTAATATGTTTATTTAATGGGTTACCTTGTGTTTGTGTTTCTTTAATTAATTTATTTAGCTGAGCTTTTCTAGCAGCAGTATTTGGTTCTAATTGTATTGCAGCAAGTCTCCTAGACAATGGGTCAAATTTATGTTGCATAAAGTTTCTAAATGATGCTTCTCCCCAAGCTCTTCTATTCTCTTGTCTTGATACTGTAGTAAATCTACCTGTTCCACCTGTTCTCCTAGAAGCAGAAGTTATACCTGCACCATTTAAAGTTACATCAATAAATTGTGCGTTATCTTCAAAAGAACCTAATAACATCTTGCTCGATTCTTTTTCTTTACCAAAAGGTCTAGCAATCATTTGTGCTGGATGTGTAATAACATTCGTAACACCAGAAGATAACATTCTTAATTGTTCTTCTGCTATAACTCTTATTGTCCATGCTGGTCGTAATAGAACTAATGGTTTGAATAAGGCACCATAATACCAATCCATAAACCTTCTTGTTGATTCTACATTCCCAGAAGCTAGTAATTTAGTTCCTACTTTTCCTAGTGTCTCATCTAATGCTTTAGCAGAACGTATTAAAGCTTTGGGGTCTGGTAAAAATATTTCATCTGCTAACTGTGATGCAACTACTGGGTCTAGTAACTCTTTAACACCATCTAATTTACCACCTTGTAATTGTCTTAATACATTAGTTATTGGTAAATCTCCACCAGATGAATCTATTGTGTAACTTTTTACTGTATCTTTGTTTTTCTTAGCAGTTCCAATAAACCTTGCCTGGACACTTAATCCTTCATCAACTAATGTCTTTTGCCAATCAGTTAACTTTGCTGTAGCTGCTTTAACAGTAGTATCTTTATCTACTCCTGCTAGTCCACGTATAACAGCTGGTTTAAAATTTCTCTCTATAAAGTTAGTAACAACTATTGCTGTTTGTGAAGGTGCATCTGCAGCACTAAGTGCTTTCATAGAATCTTTCATAAATTTATTTGTAGTTGTAGCAGCTTTATCTTTATCCATACTTGATGTAGCTAAACGTATAAATCTATTTAGTGAAACTAAACTATCATTTTTATTTTCTGTAACAAGTCTTGTTCCATAAGTTCTTTCCATTCTTTTTGTTAAAAAATTACCTTTTCTTTTAACTGTAGGAACGTTGTTTAATGTTGCCTTTACTAATAATTTCTCATTAACTAATTCAGTAGTAAGCGCATCATCTATCTCATCAAATGATTTACCTTTATTTTTTGCTTTAAATTTATCTAAAGCTACATAGAACTCATAGTCATCAATATTATTTTTAGATGCTGCAATAATATCTGATGTATTATTTTCCCATAAAAACTGTTTAAATCTTACACCACTTTTACCAGCAAGAAATTCTTGGGATGTTGGTCCAAAAATAGTTTTACGTGTTCCTTGGAGTAATCCTGTGTTTTCAAATAACTTACCCGCATTACTTAAGTTTTCTAATGTTTGTTCACCTGTCTTAAGATTATAACTAGCAGCTTGAAATGTTTTTGCACCAGCTCTTGCTTTACCTATTCCCATTGTTGCAAGACCTACTGGGTCTAAAAAGATTTGTGCAAGTATGTCTAAAGCACCAGTTATGTTGTTGTATGCAGCTGTTCCTGGTTCTATAATTTCATCTATTGGTTTAAATAAATAACGACCAATAGTTACTGTAGGGTCAAGTCCAGCTTCTTCAAATCTTTCTGCTCTCTCTCCAGTAAACTGTATTGCTTCTTCCGCTTTTTTCTTTTGTTGTTCATAAATCTGTACACCTAAAACATTGTCTAGTACAAACTCTCTAGCTACTAATGGGTCAACACCAGATGCTAACATATTTTTGTATTCATCTGTTTGTGTTGGGTCAGTACTACCTAGAAACCACCCTGTACCTAAGTCAACTTCTTTACCTGCTGCTTCAGCTTGTGCTTTCATATCTAGTAACGAAGATTTAGATTTACCTTTAGCTTCATCGTGAGTCATACCTTGTTGTCTGCCTTCTAAATACCTAACTCCTCTAGCAGCTCCAGCTTCCCATAAGTTTTGAAATCCTAAGAATAAACCACGACTTCCAGATTTTGCTTTAACACCAATAGCTTTTTTTAATTTAGCGTAACCATTTTCTTCTTTGTTTAAAGCTTCTTTTAAAACTATTTGTCCCAATCTAGGGTCATTATCACTAATACCTAACTTGACTGCACCTACTAAAGAACCTTTACTTATTGTTGGGAATCTTTTAATAATAGCTGAAGCTTGGTTAGCCATAGCTTGTGTAGCTTGTGTTGGTGCAACAGATTTTTGTATCGCTCTTTCTGTAGCAGAATCATCTGCAAAAGAAGCTGCATCAAAGGTACTGTATGCCATGTTACCCTTTTAATAGATTAGCTAATAAAGGGTCACCTGTTAAGTCAAAAAATTTCTGTATTAATTCTTCTGTAGATTCTGTTGGTCCTTGTGAACCTACTCCTGGACCAAAGTCCAGTCCATCTTCTACTGGTCGTAAAGGTTGGTCAGTTGGAGAAAACACGCTACTTTGTAATGCTCCGCTTAAGTTTTGTCCTGGAGTTGGCGCAGCTGTAGGTGTCTCTTGACCTAAGTTTAAATTCTTTACTTCATTGTTTAATTCTTTTAATGGACCTTTTTCTCCATAAGTCATTCGAGATTGGTCAATTACATTTTGAGATGCAGGAGGTATTGCTGCGTTTCTTTTAGTAATCCTGGTTGCCATCTTCATCCTCCTCATACTCTTCTAAAAATATTGGTTCTGTTAATACAATAAATTGTGTTGGCATATATCGTTGTGCAATATTGCGCATGATATGTTGTCTTTTAATGTAATCTTCTAAAATTATATCATCACACTCTTCATCAACTTCTGCTAAATGTGTACAAACAATCTCTTCAAATAACTCAAGCATTACCCATCATCCCTAAAGCTTGTTGTATAGAAGGTGCGGGACCAGTGGTGGCTGGACCCATACCCTCAATCATTGCTGTCTCTTCTTGCGGAATTTCTGGTTCTTGAGCTGTAAAAAATTTATCTAATATGTTTTGCATATCTTCTGGTTTTTTTCTTATTTGTACTACAGCCATCAAAGCTTTTTCGCTTCCTTGGTTAGCTTGTGTCATTAGAGTCTCAAACAATACTTTGTCTGCTTTTTCTTTAGCTATTCGTTCATTAACTCTTACAAGGTTATCTAAACCATCTAGGTTCTCTTGTAAAGTTTGTGTATCAATAACTCCAGAACTAAGTAGTTGCAGCCCTGTAACTATCTTCTGTGGTTCATCATAACCAGCCATAGCTCCATACACTCTTCTTGTTTTATAAGATTTTTGTATGTCTCTTGTTGGTTCATACGTTTCTGAAAAGAATTTATTATCTTTATAGCCAGAAAGTTCTTTAGTCATACCACCATACATAACTTCATCCCATTCAAGTCTTTTGGCATCAGTCTGTTCTATAGCATCAGCCATAATGGTGTGATACTCTCTAATCATTAAAGACATTGATGCACCTAACTCTTCAAGTCCTCTACCAGTAGCAAAGCTAACTGGAGATTGTGAATCATCGGTAGCAGGATAAGAAGCACCAACACGAAGTTGTCGTTCTATTCTATCTACTTGTTGAAATAATTGATAAGGCATATTAGATGCTGGTTTAGAAATTTGACTTCCTGGAGAGAAGTAGTTGACTGCGAATCTACCTTTTTTGTATTGTCCAGATTCTAATTCTCCAGTTATGTTTGTTTCTGTAAATACTGCATCTTCCATAGCGATAATGCTCATAACATTAATCTTTGCCATAGATGCCATTAAACCTATAATTTGGTCGTACTGTCCTTGCAGCTGGTCGAAAGAAAATTTCTTTGCTACAACGAAAGCAGGACCACTTGATAGTGGATTAGGAATAAAGTCTAAGATTGTTCCAGAAGATAAATGATACACATAGGTACCTTCTTCATTATAATATTCAGCAACTAAGTCTCCACTTCCATTAGAGTTTGCCCAAGAACCACCATAAGCATCTGATAATGGTGAACCATAACCTGCTCCAACATTTGCTGCTCTTGGTTTGTCATCCATAATTGCATTTTTGTATTCTGGATAAACATTAGCTAAAGATGATTTAGGTACTCTTCTAACAATAGACATATCTTTTGGTTGTTGGTCTGCACCAAAATAACCAGGGAAACAGTTGTATGGGTCTCTTAATTCAGCTACTGGATAAGGGGTACCATTAGCATCCTTTTTTTCTTTGATGACCCATACAGCAAATCCATAACCAGGTAGCCATCTACCTACTTGTGGCATTTGTAAATCTAATCTCTGTACATCATCGTAAGCTGTTAAGATTCTACTTATTTTTTCAGCTTTGTTTCTTGCACGTTCTGAATCTTTGTTATTAGGAATATCTACTTTTAAGTTAGGGATTCTACCTATTTTCTGTGCAAGGTGTTCTAAACCAGATGACATTAAGTTAGGCATTGGTACTTGCCAATCTTCAAAACCTTTTAGTTGGTCACCTAATAATGCAAGTATTCCATTAGGTCCGCCATTCATGATTGAACGAATACGACCACGCATTGCATAACCTTCTTGGTTATTAAAGTGCAGCTGCGTTATTTTGTCATTTAATGTTTGTTCGTTCATTTTTTTACCATGGTGCTGTGTTCATATTACTAATATCAACATTGCCATAACTCGGCGTATATTCATGAGCCATGTCAGCAACAAATTCTTTTTGTAATCTTCTTACAATTTTAATTGGGAACCAACTTGCCATAACTATATCCGATTTATATCCTCTACTACTTGCCTTGCTAGCAGCATTTGAAAAATACAAAAGCTGCCTACGATATATATTACTCTTATTTTGCGAATCTGCACTACCATAAGGTAAATTTACTTTACCCTTATCAAAAAGTTCACTCATAGAACCAACACCAAAGTAAGGGTCAAATTTATTTTTCTGTGTCTGATGTCCTTCTAGGTGTATTCCTTTAGATGAAGTCCATTCTTTTAATTCTCTATCTTGTCGTATGGCACGTTGAAAACCATTTTCTTCAATAATCCAATGTGAGCAATGATATTTTTTGTACCATTCTTTAATTGTTTTAAATGCTTGGGGTATGCCGCCACCTTTAGTATTTTCTATATCTACCATGTACAGTTTGCCTTCTTCTACATTAAATGCCCATAAGAATGCTGCCTGGTATCCAGTTGCTGCTGGGTCAAGTCCTGCTATCAATCTACATCCAGCGGGTACATGCCCAATACTTCTTGTATCATCACGTGAATTATCAAGTGATTCTACTTTAAACATTTGCAGCCCTTCAGAGAATGGTCGGTTAAGATATACCATTTCAAATATAGCTAACCCACCAGTCGTTTGTGCATTCCTTCTTTGTGACATAAGCCATTTGTAACTTCTTTTGCTAGCCCAAAGCATGTGTTTCTTGTGGTCTTTATCTGGTCCAGAATCTATAGGGATATCTAAACTGTGTGCGGATTCAATTATCTTTTGCCATTCATCATTATCAATTAATGAATTGTATAAATCATCTGGGTGCTGCCTGGAGCCAATAACAACAATAGCTGTATGTTCCTCTTTACGTGATGATAGTGTTGTAGTCCACCATCGTTTAGTCTGTTCTCTTGAACTAGGTTGTATTGTTGTGGAGTGGTCCTCAATGTCATCAGCAATAATTAAGTCACAGTCACGTGATAGAATCTTTCCACCTTTACCTACAGCCACCATTGTCGGTGATTTAATACCAGTTACTGACCTAGTCTTGACTGTAAATTGTCCAGTACTCCAAGTCTTACCAGTTCTACTCTTAGGTTTAAAGGTTTCTCCTGGTCCACAAAAATCTTGTATCAGCTGCTCGTTATTTTCTAGATGGTCCAATACAGAACCTACAGCATTTTTAGATATATCTTCGTTACCACCTACCCACATAATTCTAATGTTAGGTGCTTTACATATCTGCCATACAGCAAAGTGTGTAAGTAAATCAGTTTTGCCATGTCGAGGAGGTGAGAGAATCATAAGTTGTTCACCTTTATCAATAGCTTTTAAAATATTTTTAATCCAGTTTTTATGGAACTTAGCGGTTTCGTAAGGTTGTCCAGTCTCTGTTAAGAAGTATCTGTTTCTAAACTCTTCAAAAGATTGTAAAGATTTTTTAGCTTCTTCTGGTACATCCCAATCTTCTCTAGCTTCATGTACTGCTTTATCTTCTCTGTATGCAAGCAGCATCCTGGCAACAACACTCTGGTCAATACCCATATCTTCTGCTACAAACTTCTGTGAAATAATGCCTTCGAGTACTTCTCCTGCATAATTTTCTACAAAAGACATGTAGTGTTCTCCACGACTAGCTCTACTGTTTGGGTTTGTTGTTAGCTTCGTAGTTTCTTTTTTCTTTTTATTTCTTTCCCTGGCGTTAGCAGCTTTAGTACATTGCAACTTACAATACTTTTGTCTGCCATGTTGTTGTTTAAATTTGTCTCCACAGTGCGGACATGCAACTGTTTTTAAATTTGCCATTACTTCTTTTTCTTTTTAGGAAATCCAGCTTTCATATTTGCGTAAGCTTTAGGACTGATAGTAGATTTCTTTTTAGACCTACTAGTTCCAGCTTTTTTTCTTTTATTTATATTATGATATAAACCTTTTTTAGCTGCCATTGTTTCTCCTTACCACGCTTTGCAAGACCAATATCTTGCAGTTGTTTTATCCTTAGCTGTGCTGCATTTGTGTCTCGCACGAAACGAAGCTTTAGCTTTAGGGTTATTTTTTCTTATAGCCATGTTAGGGTCACCAAACATAACTTTCTTTACTTTGCCATTAGACATTACAAAGACTTTAGATTTCTTACGACCATAGCCAGGTTCGCCTTTACGAATAGCGCTAGGTGAATTTAACTTCACTGTCATTCCTTGAAACTTAGCCATTATCTTTTTGCAGTTTTATACAAACGCTTACTATTTTTAGTATGTTTTTTACCTGTATGAACTTGTCCATTAGGCATTTTATGGTGTGAACCTTTATACTCCTTACCTGCTTTTGTATATACTTTCATTAATATTTAGTTTTTCTCTTCTTATTTTTTTTCATACCCTTCTTAGGGCTATAACCTTTTTTTGGCATTGTATCTCCTCTATACTTGAATTATGGCAGACTTTATACATGGTAACAAGTACCCTAATTCAAAAAAGAATAAACAGTTTCAAAAACATAGAAGCTGTGTAGAGTCTGCTTGTAATACCATACTATCTCAATACAATAAATATAAATACTGTCATAAACATAAACCTACAACCTACCCCAGAATCAAAGGTAGAAACCCAGACACTACTAAGCAAGAACCCCTGGAGTAAAACTTTTTTTTATTCGCTGTTATAAATGCCATCATGAAGAATATCCCATACCTCATCTAGTAAGGTATAGAGTTTTGTGTACATTTGTTCGTTAGTAACGTTTTTGTCAATAGCGAACTGCACCTCCTCCACTTGTTTTAATATTGTTTTTATTTTGTCCATACTGTATCTATAGAACAAGAGTTTTTTATTTAAGGTATCTATCTTTAAACTTGTTTGCACAATCTAAACAAACAGCTTTAAAATGATTAGTTATTACTTGCTCACAAATAACACATTGTTTTTCTTTCATACTGTTACTAATAGGGGAAAAGTTTTTTATATTATCAAGAAGTTGTAATTAAGGTTCCTCTATGATAAAGTTATCACACACAAACAGCAAGGACTAAGTAATTAGATACAGGTAAAGTGGACATCGGGAGTACGAAAGTCTCACCTTACAGCCAGTAAGACCAACTAGAAAGACAAGTGAGATACCCAAGGTCTAAGGAAACATCCTAGCTTATAAAAAATTATATAAAAACAATAGCCCGCTACATCCTAAAGACCCCCCAGTAGAATAAATAACATAATGAAATGCAAAGAGTGTAAGCGTACATTAAAGAGTATTAACGATAACTTTGTTTATTGTGATAACTCACCTAATGTGTGTACCTTATCTACAAAAGCAATAGACACACACAACATATAGTACCACCATATCTAGTAGCACTATATATAGTAACTAATTGGCATTAAATAAATGTAGTGTTACGAATACGAATACCACCCCCTCAAATTGGCATTCCCATTGCTTGTCCTATAACGTCTATTATGTTGCGTTAGTGACCCTATGTTTCCTAGGGTTTAGACTTAAAAGCCTTGTTTCACTGGTTATTAGATAGTATGTCCAAAAGTACCCTGTTAGTGACCCTATGTTTCCTAGGGTTTACAGATAAAACCCTTGTTTCACTGGTTATTATATAGTATGTCCAAAAGTACCCTAGATATTTTTCTAAATGAGTATGGCATGGGTCTGAGTGCTAAGGATTGTTAGCTAACACTGGATAAAAAATATTTAAAATACTTGTAACCTTTTGTAACTGCATAGAGTCAAAGCAGTATGAAGCAAACAAACAATATAACCTTTATGATAGGTGCAAGCGGAAGCGGTAAGTCTGCCCATGTTGCTAAGGAAGCAGCAAGGACTAACGCCTTCGTGATTGACCCCGATGAAATAAAGGCGAAACTAAACAAGGACCAACCACTATCAAAAGATGTCAACGCGGAGCTGCACCCAGCAGCCAGCGAGATTGCTGCAAAGATGCTTGAGTCTTATTTTAATAATACTGAAGCATTCAAAGATACTTACAATTGTGATAATGTCATCTTTGATAATAGGGGTAAGTCACCAAAAAAATTACAAAAGAGGATAGAAAAAGCAACAGAAGCTGGATTATCTATAAAGGTTATCTATGTAGAAGTAGAGCTTTTAAACTGCTTGCTGAATGTATTCATTAGGAATATTAAAAGCAACAGGGCGATGTATCTTCAAGAAGTAGTTAACGCTTATGAATCCATGCAGATATCAGTAAAAATGTGCAAGATGCTGCACGTTACCAAAATGATTGAAATGCAAACAGTCGAAGGATTCAGAAGAATAAAATCCAAAAGAATATGTAACCTTCTCAAAGTCGGGAAGGTCTAAACAATATGAAGGGACAAAATATGAAAACGATTCAAGAAATACAGAAGGACTGGGAAGGTCGATTCGATACAGTCAGACTGTCAAGCGGGGAGATTGTAGAGGGCAAAGCAGCATTCGAGATTTTCCTAGAGGAAGGGCAAACAGTTTACCAAGCGTTACACACAACAGTTAAAGATTATATAAGCGGTGGTCAGATATATGAATACTGTTTTGAGAATTTCATTCCAACAAATCCACTTAAGGGGGTAGTTTAATAATGGGTAACAATTTTACTTGTGTTAATTGCGATACACTGTTCCAATTTACTAACGACATACACAAAGAATTGTGTATGGATTGTTGTAATAAAATATTCGAGGTTAAGTAATGGGTGCAGGTAACTGTTATCCAGCAGCATGGAATGCAATCAACACAAAAAAGAATGATGACTATATCGTGGTCCATGCACTGCGAGATATATTCAAGGGTGCTAATCACTTTGGAGGACATGCCTTCTTATTAAACAAGAAAACAAATACTGTTTATGATGACTGCATCAGCGCTAAATATATCGATGGTTCTGTTGATGGTGTTGTTGATGGGATGCCATTCGATGAGTATGTAGAGAAAACATTCGTAGTAACAGAGGGTGATTATGTTTACAAAGAATACACAAGAAAAGAATTAAACATAGAGACCATGAAAGAAATGGTTCACATGCCTTTTGATTTAGCCAAAGAACAATGGAGCATGAAGCCAAAAGAATTTGCTAAGAGATTCCCAGGGTATGAGAGCTATGTAGATTACATGAAGAATTATTTTCAACCAACATTCGAGCCGCACTGGATAAAATTAATGGAGATGCACAAAGCAGATGAAGCTAAGAAAAAAAAGGTGTAACCTATTTCAAATTTAAATAGTCTAAGTTACGTGAAGGAAGGAAAACAAATGGAAGAAAAAGAAAAAGAAATTGTTTGGGTAGATATATTCGGCAATGAAGTTAAGAGAGATGTGTATCAGATAACAGGTGCAGATGCAGATACTATGAAATACAGAGTGGAGTTTGAGTAATGATTCAAATTACAATTGATACAAACAACGCAGCGTTCGAGGATGCCTTCCACTATGAAGTAGGAACCATCCTAGATAAAGCTGCGAAACTTATTTACAAAGTTGAAGAAGGAGGATTTGAAGTTCTCAAACTAAAAGATACTAATGGAAACACTGTTGCAACAGTAGAACTGGATGGTAAATAAAATTAAAAAAGAAATAATAACATTCGAAAAACTAGAAATATTAATTGATAATGATATTTCAAATTACAGTAATTTCAATATAGATTACGATTATCAAACAATATTAAAAGACTACTTAAAACATTACGAAATTAGGGGATAATAAAATTAAAAAAGATGTAACCAATAATGAGTTGGTCGAGTCTAAGTAGTGATGATAAAAAAGGAAGGTAAACAATGAGTGCGCAAGGGATATTCATCATTGATGATGAAGTAGGTTTTGAAGATAGACCTAAGAGTAAGAAGCAATTAAAAGATTTAATTGCAACTGGTAAGTTAGATACTATTTATGTTGAAGCAGTTAATCTGATTGGACCCGAACAGTATGAAGGACCAGTTACTAAAGAGATACTAGAAGAACAAGGGGAGATAACTTTTGTTGGACCAAGTCCATACACCGCAAGAAATTTCTTTGGTAAGTTCTTCATTAACAAGAAGGGTGAAGTAAGTGTCAGTTAAAGTAACGATGCCAATAGGGAGCCAACCAAAACTCCCTATTGTAAGAGACCGAGAAGTTTGGACAAGGTTAACTTATGAAGTGTTAAAGACATACGAAGTTAAGATACTTGCAGATGATGAGACCATGCAAGAAATTGCAGAGGAAATTGTAGCTGGTATCACCAAGGATAGATTAAAAAACTGGGACCTTGCATGGCTAAAGGTTCAAGCAAGAGCAGCTGCAAAACAAGAGGAGGAATAATGACCGAAGAAGAAATCATACAACAATTATGGATGTGCCTGCAGGGAGGTTACACCTACGATGAAGCACAAATACACATGAAAGCATACAGTGCTGGCATGAGAACAGAACGTAAGGTAGTAGTTGTTAAAAAAACAAGTAACCATAATTAATATTATTAAGTCTAAACAATATGAAGGAAGGAAATTAAATGGATAACTTAATCGGACAAAGTTACAAAGAGTTCTTGTCAACTCATAAAGATTATGAGAAAGCAGAGCAACACTATACAAACTTAACTGATGAAGAAGCAATCGTGTTTGTTCACAAAGAGAAGATGATTGCAACTGCGTTCAGTGGTAAGAAAGCAACACAAGACTGGAGTTACAGATTCAGAGATGAGAAAGAGCGCAAAAAATATGTCCAAGATTATTTTGTTAAGTGCAAGCAAGCACAAGAACTAAAGATAGAGAGAGCAGCTGCAAGAATCAACAAGAAGAGAGAGTTCTTTGCATCAGTCAAAGAGGGTGACATCTTTGTTGATAGCTGGGGTTACGACCAGACCAACGTTGATTATTATGTAGTAACTAAAAAACTAAAAGCATCTATCAAGATAAAACAGATAGGAAAAAATGTAGAGTATGGAGAGTTTAGTACAAATAAGGTAAGACCTAATCCATTAAAAGAATATGGAGAAGAGATGACCAAGATTCCACAAGATGGACACATAAAAATAAATGGATATAGATACGCTGTGTTATGGGATGGAGTTGCAGACAATGAGACCGCAGCAGGATGGGGACATTAAATGATACTAAAAGATGTTAAAGAACATTTCTATAATGGCAGTGATAGGATTATCAGTGCAAGATATGAAGGTGAAGAAGAAAGATATCTCTTCATTAATGGAATGCAATTCACCGAAGAAGATGAAGCATTCTACAGAAAAGTTAACGAACCTTTACCAGTTATAGATACATACGAAATAAGAATGAACAGCAGGCGAAATAGATGTCGTTGTTGATAGAAAGGATATTGTTTTGAAAAGTGTAGAAGGATTTATAATACTCACCATGTTCACTGCGTACATTACCTATTTGTTTGTAGGATTGTACACAATCTATGGAAACTGGAGAGAGTTAAGACATGCTAGAAAACAACAAGACTTATTAAATTAAGTTGTGTATAATATACACTAAGGAATGTATAAGGAGGTTACGTTGTCAAGTATATGTTACAGCTGCGGCAGACATACACAGATAATAAATGCCAGGCATGTTTGTTTAAATACTTTGTGCAATATGTATCTAAAAGCACAAGTAAAACAGCCAGTTAATGTGTAACTAAATAAAATTAAAAGAGTCTAAATATTAAAGGAAGGAAAACTATGAGTGACCCTATATGGGATGATGACAGTCTAAACAAATTGATTGCTGACATGGGTAGTGGAGATATCTCTATCGATAATTCAGTCAAAGAGTTTATCAAAGACCAAATCAAACAAGGCAAGATGGGTAAGAAGAACCGAAGTATTTGTAGTGAATGCGGTGTCAAGGTACCTAGAGTAGCCAAGACTAAACTATGCACTAAATGTTTCATAGATGTGTTTGAACTATGAGTCAACCAAGTTATGAAGAGCTAATGTTAAAAGAACTTATGGAACTATCTACCAAGATGAAGGAAGATACAGGCATAAGAAATACAATGATAACTTATCTCTTTAATAAAAGAAATGAAACCAAGATGACAGCTTCAGTGATTGCCAGTAGCGCTGGTATATCCAGGAAGCATGTCTATACAATAGCGAAAGAGAAAGGTATAAACAATGGCTTACAATCTTAACGACTACTTAGAAGTAGAAGATAGACTGGATGCTTTTTATAAAGCACACCCCGAAGGTAGAGTCTGGACCGAACCAGTTAAAATATCTGATGATGGGACCATGATAATAGTTCATGCGTATGTGTATGAACATAAAGAGGACATCAATCCAGTAAGCACTGGACTAGCCCAGGAGTACAAGGGACAGAATGGTGCTAATAAAAACAGTTGGGTAGAGAACTGCGAGACATCAGCAATAGGTAGAGCATTAGCTAACTGGAAGTTCCAGGGTTCAGCTAAGAGACCAAGCAGACAAGAGATGGAGAAGGCAACAGGAGATGATTCAGTTGTACCTAAGCCAGCAGCTGCACCTAAAAAAAAAGATACAACACAACAGACAATGACATCCCCTTCTAAAGATGATATGGGTGACATCATCCTAGATATGTGTGGTAAAGACAAGAACTTTGCAACAAGAACATGGGACTTTACTGTTGCAAGAATGAACCTTAAGACTGGTACACCAGAGAAGGTGACTGACTACACAGAAGAGGACCAAAAAGAATTTATAACAGTTGCTTCTGATTATATAAAGAAGTATAAAGATGAGTTCGCTACAAGAGAAGGCAACTCAGATGTTGTAAACCGCATCATTGAAAATCTTGATGATGTACAAGAGATAGAAAAATCTAACACAGATGATGTGGTAGTAGTAGGAGAAGAGACTATGGCTGAGATACCAGAAGGACCATGGATGCAGAATCCAATTAGTGCTGGGCAAGTAAACTTCATTGAGACACTAATCAATCAAGCGATTGATAAAGGTAAAGATGATGTAGCTGCAGAAGCAAAGCAGTTCCTTAGTAGCGGGACAGGCACACAAGGAGACGCTTCAACCTGGATAGACAAACTAAAGAATGTCTAGTCCAACACTGTTAGGGCAGCAGCGAGTCAAGGAACCTTCCAAAGACTCGCAAGCTGGCAGAATATTAGAAGAGCTTAAAGCAATACATAGAGTAGGCGGCGATTGGTTATGCGCTATTACATTTCAGAAGATGTTTATACCTACGTACTCACAAAGAGTAAGAGACTTAAGAAGGATGGGACACACAATACATAGTCGCCCATGTAATGACCATGAATGGTGGGACCATCAACACAATGGACAAGTAGCTATGTATATGTATGAACAACCAAGTAACCTTTTTACGTACACAGAGTCCAAGTAAGGAAAGGAAGATATGCCACAATTAAAAGATGCGACTGATTTAGAATTGTTGCAAGAGATACTAACAAGGAAAACTGAAGAAGGTTCTCTAGTATTTAAAGAGCATTCAATAATTCAGAAGGACCAATCAATACAGCTGTTAGGTATTATGGCTGCTGTTGAGATTACATTAAATAAAATTAAACCAGCACAAGAGGAGGAGTAGTCATGGTATTGGACATGTTGATAGAAGATGCTATAAAAGAATCTTCTATGTGGGAGGTTAACAATCCCAGGTTCCATGCTATTGCTAGAAATCTTATGCTGATGGTTACTAATTCAGATACTATTGAGCAAGAGGTAGCCCATGAAGTATGCGGATACTTAATAGGTTTAATCAATGCGTATGGTGACCCTAAGTTTCAAGAACCTATTGGTAATTACGAGGAGGAAAATGCCTAAAGAAAATACAGACAATCCATTTGATGGACCAGCCATTGATATAAACTCATCAGAGTTTTTTGATATGGTATCTAAAGTTATGATTAATAAACATAACGACCCCGAAGAGGACTTTAATTTGTCCGATGGGTAACATTGCTGAACTCTATTGCAAACTATGTAAAGATATAAAACCTATAGATGGTGACACAGAGACATGTTATGACTGCAACAGAGGAGACATTTAACTTAGCTTACCTTCGTAGCTAAGTAAGAAGAGACCTACACTATTGCCCTGGTGTGGGTTTCTTTATACAATCTTTAAATTATCCCAACCCTTTTTATTTATGGTGAATGTTAGTACACCTGGATGAGACCAAAGACCGCTGCGTGCTGTAAAGTCTAAGCTTTTATCTAAGCTAGGTGCCTGGAACCAAGTCCTATCACCCTGCTGCTTTGCTCTGAAGTGATGGTAGTGTGCAGTAATAAGTATCTGTGCATCCTTAGCTGGTAAGAATCCGTACATCTGACCTTTCCACCAGTTCTCTATCTTAGCTTCTGCGTTCCCGCCGCCACCTGTCATGTGTCCATGAGTCCAAGCACAGGGTATATTTTTTATGCTCATAACCTGGTGAAATCCTTTAGGTATTATTACTTCTACCTTGTTATATCTATCTGGATTAGCTGCCATTATCTCACGACAAATCTCAAGGTGCATAGTGTCAGTGTTATCTAATCTACTGGTAGCAACTTGACCTTTACTTGTACGCGAAGCTTCTCCATGATTTCCTGGAGCGCCTGCCAAAATTAATTTATCAGCATGCGGCAAGAATGTCTCAACAGTTTTCATCATCATGCTTCTTGCTAATGCGTACTGCTCAATAAGATTCAACTCTACATTGTGTGGTTGTGATTCATAGAAGTAAGGTGTACAATTTTCTGTAAGGTCACCTAATCCTATCATGTAAATCTCATCTATCTTTACACCAGACTTACGCAGCTCTTTAATTCTATTCACTGCATCTTGCAGTGCTATGTCATATCTTTTGATTGTGTTCTCAACTCCATAGTCCTTCTTGCCCAGCTGCCAGTCACTCATAAAGAAACAGAATGCTGTATCACCTCCGAATGTTTTAGGTTTAAGTGGTGGTCTTTTCTTTGCTTGTTTAAATAATGCCTGGAAGTATTTATCTTGACCTGGATTTTTCTTTTTAACTACACCTTTAAATGCAAAGAAGGTCTCAACTGTACCTCCTTTTAACTGTGTGTTCCAAGATGATGCACGAACTGAACCATCTATCTCATATTTTTCTGGGTCGAATCCCCAATCACGTAGTATCTCATCAAACTTTTCTCTAAAGTTTGGGTCAGTACCTACATGAGTAAGTTCACCATGTCCTGTTGCTTCACTGATATCATAACCTGGTTTCCAGCCAGACTTATAAAAGTTATTACCCCATTCTTCTGGAATATTTACTATATTAACCTCCCTGTTGTGTTTATTATACACAAATAAATGGAGAGATTCTTAGCTTATTTTTTTCTTTGCGTATGTCTTGATTACTGCAAGTGCAGCTCCACCACCAGCTAATGCAGCTAACTCTAATGTATTTGCATCAACAGATATCAAGGGCGCAACAACTAAAGCTCCAAGGAATGCTTCAACGAAAGTCCATATAGTTCTTTCAAGCATATCTTTTAAGTCTTTACTCATCTTATACTCCCACGAATCGGACCAAGGTGTCCACCATACATCCTTCTTGAATGTACCATCTTGATTTCTTTTTCTTTTAAATCTTTCAAACATTATGTAATTATTCTACCCTTCAGCATTGCATTTGTTTTAATTACATTTCCATTTATCTCTTGAAGTTTTTCATATACGCTATCAGCTAGTATCATGTGGTCTTTAGCTTTGTTATCTTCACCATTAAGGTTTATCTTTGTATATTCTATGGTGACATCATCACCTTTAAGTATTGCACCAGACACTTTAGGATATAGTTTCTTGTACGCATCTGCACTTGAGCCGACCATACCATTAAAGTTTACATCTAAGTCCTGTTGAGAATTTCCTGTGATGAGACACCCACTGGTATGCTCATCGTTGTTCCCTTGGTGGATTAATATAAATTGGAACCCTGGTACATCTTGTAGCCACAACATCCCACGATGCCAGGTAGGATATTTCTTGGTATAACGTGTATTAAATGACCCAACTGTCCTAAGTTTAAGTTTGTATGTGCCTTCTGGTATGCAGGTTTCGTGCATTACTTTGACTGCTTGGTACTGGTCCTCTAAAGTATAACACTCAAACTTACCATCAATAAACAGCATCCCATTAGTTGCATCCTTACCAAATTGTGTCCTAACTACTTGCAGTTTCACAGTGTTCACTCCCATACTTACAGTTACATATAGTTATATTAGTATAGTCATTGTCAGCTAGATATGTACTGCATTTAATGTCCATGACCAGCTGCTTCTAAATAAGCTAGTCGAGATTTCAAATCGTTGAGTTCCCACATATTATTGTTAACACTTTGTATTTGTGTTTCTACTCTAGTCAAAGAATCATTAAGGTCTTGATACTCCCACTTTTCTAGTAAATAATATCTATCTAAATCAAACCCACCATCTCTAACTGTTTGCTCTAAGTTATATAAGTTAGCTTGTAAGGTAGCCATCTCTTCAGTGAACCTACCTACATTCTGTGCAGCCATCTCTAATGATTGTATCTTCTCATACAGTACAGCTATATCATTCTGTACATAAGTTGATTCTTTAAGGGTCAAAAATTCATACTCAATGTTATTCATCCTGTCATCAATTCCTGTAAGAGTTTCAATCATAGCATTAAGAGATTGAATACCTGCACCAACAGAGGACATAAGAGCTATACCAGTTACTATTAAACCTAAGTTATTTTTTAATTTTGATAACATTACTTACCTATTGGACAAGTGTTACACATACCAGTACATAGACCACAAATCATTAGCCACCTATCTTCCAGATTATCTCTGTAATCTCTGAGTCAATACCTTGTATGATGTTCAATACATCATTGAGTTTGCTGTTTGAATTTATAACCTCTACTTGTAAGGCAGTAACTTCTTGTTGTAAATCATTAACTGTTTTAAACAACCAACCAACAAGAGCAGCTAAACCACCTTGTAATACTTGACTTAAATTTACTTGTGCTTTCATATATCCCTACATATTTAGACTACCAACAATTAATATAACTGTGGCAACCAATCCCAATACTTTATAAAATTCTGATTTATCTAACTTCTCATCTAGCTTCTTATCTATGTCATCTAACTTATCAAATATCATTTGATTCAATTCTTTCTGTGTAAAGCCATTGGAAGCTGTCATTATGGAAGGTCATCTTGTGTTAAGAAATCCCAGTCCTCATCAAAGTCGTGGGCAAGGATTAAAGTTTCAGCTGTTGCAAGATACTTAATTAACTTGTACATTTCTTTGCAACAATAGCCAACAATAAATCCTATTAAATAATCCATACTATGAATTTTATCATAGGTTTATTTATTAAGCAGGTTTAGGATTATCTGATTTAACTTGTGTTCTTAATGCTTGTAAATCTGTAAGCGTATCGCCACCATCTAGTAATGCGTGTATGCAATCTTGTAATGATGGATATTCTGCTTGTCTATTTCTTTCCCAATCTTTAGCATCATACTCTGTTTGTAACCTAGCTTGTTCAGCAGCAATAGCTTCATCAGTAGGTTGTGTTATATCTTTACTATGCCATTCTGTTATTTTTTCATTAATAACAACAAACTTTGCAGTAGGATGTAAAGATTTTATTGCATCTTCTATTGTTATCATCCTGCTATCTCCATTAAAATCATTGTATCAACTCCTCCATAAGTAAAATAAAGTGTTCCAGCAGAAGTTTTAAATTGTGTTTTGTAAGTAATTGAAGATGTACTAGATGGTGAATCTCTAAATGTTATATTATGTGAACCACCTAAAGTAGCTCCACCACCATTAGCTCTTAAAAATATTTGATTAGCACTGTTGTTATCGTGACCCCAAACATCTGTAGAATCTCTTACGAGTTTTACGCTACCAGCACCAGAAGTTGCACCTGTGCTTAAATGATAATTATTTTGTACTAATACTACGATATGATTTGAAGAAGATGCTGGAGTAATACTTGCTGATAAACCAGTATCAGCGTAAGTTCCAGAAGTTGTTGAGCTACCACTTGTTGTAGCTGCATAGACAACTTGTAATACTTTACCACCTGCAATAGAAGGAATAGCTCCATCTTTAATTAAAAGACCATCAATGGTTACACCAGCAGCAGAAGTCTTTTCTGATATTGTATCTACCTTAATTTCGCTAGCCATAATTATATCCTATCATATCTCCTAAGGTTTAGGGTACTTATCCTTTGTTGTTTGTATTGTAGCTTTCCAAGCATCAAGTCCATTATGAAAAATATCATCAAGCTGGTCTGCTATTGATGGATAATCATACTTTCTATTTTCTTGTATTTCTAACTCTGCAATCTTTGCATTGACTTCTTCTTCACTAGGCATAATAGCTGTATCATCATTGAGTTTTAGATTAGAATAGACTTCTCCATTTTTTGTGTCAATCCATCCATACCATTGATGTTTGCCTATATTAAAATATGCCAATGCTTCTTGTAACATTATGTATCTCCTAATTTTAGAAATGTAAATGCTGATATTGATGCAGTTGTGCTTC
>Ga0209535_1000276_pt1 | contig 35185 bp, 35 predicted proteins | sample LinPmetageLP28_FD_184041 | JGI IMG/M metagenome (GOLD analysis project Ga0209535, IMG submission 184041) | Marine viral communities from the Pacific Ocean - LP-28 (SPAdes) (version 2) | ecosystem: Environmental > Aquatic > Marine > Oceanic | place: Pacific Ocean | collected 2009-08-22
TTACATCTTCATAATTAGAATCATCTAACCAATATTTGTCAGGAACATCACTTTGTCCAAAAAGAATTGTTGAATGTAGTAAAAATACTAATATAAGTTTTTTCATTTAATTTTTTTTCGATACTTCATACATGCGATCTTCTAGTTTATCTAATTTATCTAGAATCATTTCAACATCTTCTTGAGTATCCATTATTGTTTGTCGAATCAACTCATCTTTTAAGTCATATTCTACTCTTTCAATAACTGGCTCAGGTTGAGTTGCTGCGTAAGCAATATCCGCTTTTAATGTAAAATACATACCTGCTAAAGAAACGACAAATGCTACTATCATTCCTATTGTTTTTAAATCTAAGGTTACTTTAGTATCCTCTCCTATTTGCTGTGCCATCTTCTATCTAAATGTATAATTTATTCCAAACGTTGAATTGTAAAATTTTGTATCCCACATTTTATTATATTCTCCTTCTACAAATACCCCTAAATGTTTTCCAATTTTCCACCCAAAATTAACACCAAATTGATAATCTTCCCATTGTTCAAATTCAGCATCTTCTCTTAATCCACCTTTACCCCAGTTGTTTCTATTCCCATAATTAAAATCTCCATCACCTGATACATAGCTATGGTATGGAGGTAAATAATTAGCATAAGCGTGTAACCAAAAATTATTTTGATAATGATAAAAATCAGCTCCAATAATAGGAGATACAACACCAAAAGCACCAATTAAGTCCCATTGTTCGTTATTAAATCTATTAACTAAATCTCTAAATACTGAGTTACGAAAATCTAAATCAGAATAAGCTACTATTTGGTTTTGAGGATTATACCAATACCAATCATAATTTGTTACTTCTTCTCCTGTTTCTGGATCGTAACTAGTTGATTCGTATCCTACATCTGTAAACCCATATTCGTATCCTAAAGAGTACCATGGGTTTGAGGGAAATTCGATTGGGTTGCCATTTTCATCTAAGAATGGATTACCATTTTGATCGTAAAACTGTTCAGTTTCATTTAACCATAGTTCAATTGGGTTATAACCATAAGCTCGCTCATGTGTTCTATAAATTGCTCCCGCACTAATACTAAATTTCTTTCCAATAGGCAATCTAGCCCTTAATTCAGCTGATTTATAAGAAAAATCAAATGTTCCTTGCTCTCTAGATTCTACTTTTGCAATATGATATTTTCCTGTATGTCTTAAAAAGTATCTCCAATTAGTAAATTCTTCTCCTCTTAATCTTTCTTTTTCAAAATGAAATAAATATTCAAACCCATCAACTGCTGAGGTTGGAGCTGATAGTGCTTGTTGATTTTCTCTATATGCATTACCTGTCCAAAAATTATTTGGTTTTCTTTCATATCCAAACCTACCTAATTTTCTAATACCAATTCCATACCTGTAATCAAAATCAAAATAATCTGTTACTTCAACTATTCTTGGAATACCATATAAATCTCCATCTGCTGGTCTTTCTATGAAATAATCTTTTCTTGAGTTTTCATACGCATTTCTAATATCTCCAGCAGCATATATAGTTCCATATTTTAAGAAATCTTTATAAACATCTTTAAAAAATGTAAATGGTTTTTTATCTTTTTTTACCTTAGTTTCTTTTGATCCTAAAGGTTTTGGAATTAGGGGTCCATCATTTTGACTGTATATAGGTGTTATTGTTAATAACACAAGCACTAATAATAGAAATTTTTTCATATAGTTTAATTTATTTATTTACGTAGATAACTATATTTTTTGGAACTATTATTTGCCCATAAATATGAAAAAAGGAGATACTAGTGCATCTCCTCTTAATCTTCTTTGTAATCTTTTATACTATTTTTTTAGTATATGAATTAGTACAAATGCACCAACAAGACCTAATAGACCTTTTCCATCTAGATTACCAAGTATTCCCATAATATTATCCACTACAGATATATCTTTCCAAAATGGGATACCAACTCCGCCAAATAGTACTTCAAGTACTACTCCGAGTGCAATAACTGAAATTCCTATTTCAGTCAGTTTGTTGGCCCAAGAGCCAATCTTAGTTAAAATTTCCATAAAATATATGATTTTAGTTAAACAAAATGTAACTAACAACTATGAAGAATAACACTAATACATATGGTTATCCATCACAAGACGTACAATCTGCCATTCTTGAACCAAGATCACCCTTTATTACACTATCAGTTCTTAGATAATATAATGTTTTTATCCCAAGTTTCCATGCTTCCATGTGTACTTGATTTATCCATTTTGGGGAATCATTGGGGTCAAATGAAAGATTCAAAGATTGAGTTTGGTCAATATACTTTTGTCTTATTGCAGCTTGACGCACAAGTTCTAATTGATTTATCTCAGAAAACGTTAAAAATAATTCTTTTTCATCAGGAGATAATACAGTATCTGGTAGATTTTGGGCAGAACCACCATCTTGTAACATTTGATCCCACCATTTATTTTTATCTTCTTTTTTTTCTTGTAATAAATTTTGTAATACTTTATTTTTTCTAATAAAAGTACCTTTAGCTCCATTAAATGTGTAAACATTAGCTGGTAAAGGTTCAATTCCTGCCGAAATTCCTCCAGTTATAACAGAATTAGATACTGTTGGTGCAATAGCTAATAGATGAGTATTTCTCATTCCAGTTCCTCTACACCAAAGTGGTTCTCCATATTCTTGAGCTAATGCCATAGATGCTTTTTCAGCTTGGCTTCTGATGCCCGAAAAAATGTTATGTGTGTGTGCTGTTGATGCTATTGAATTAAATGGTAATCCTTTTTGTTGTAAAAATGTATGCCAACCCATTACACCTAAACCTAAAGCTCTACCCTTAGATGCATGTTTATGAGTTCTTTTTAATGATTCTCTTCCACTAGATTTATCTATAAATTCTTGCATTACACCATCTAAAAACCAAGTAGCTAATTCTACTGAATCAGTATCTTTCCATTCATCATACTTAGCTAAATTCATAGATGATAAACAACAAATAAATGAATGTTCTTCATCTGTAAATAATGTAATTTCAGAACAAATATTAGTCATTGTTACATCTAAATTATTTAATCTATAAGCAATAGGATTATCCTTATTAACATTATCTTTATACATTACATATGGTTCACCTGTTTCCATTCTTGCTTTTAAGATGGTTGCCCATGTATTTAATGCATCTGGATCTCTAGACTCTAATTTACGCATAAAAAAATCATCTACTACTACACATTGATGTAAATTTAAACATTGTCTATTTGGATCACCTTTCGGTCTACGAATTTGAAGAAACTCATCAATGTCTCCATGATTAATATCTAGATTAACAGAAGCTGCTCCTCTACGAACATTACCTTGATTAGTAGCAATAATAGCTGAATCATATATTTTGGCCCAAGGCACTACACCTTCACTTTTACCATTTCCTGTTATTCCTTCTCCACGTTTTCTAATACGAGATAGCGAAATACCTACACCCCCACCAGATGCTGTTAATTTCATTAGTTCCGCATTAGTTAAACCAATTCCACGTATAGAATCAGGTGTATCAATACCAAAACAAGAAATAGGTAAACCACGATCAGTTCCCATATTTGATAATACAGGTGAAGCTAATCCAACCCAACCATTCCAAAATAATTTAAAAAATTTATTTGCTAATTCTGGTTTTTTTAGTCTAGTTGCTGCGGCATTTGCTACTCTTCTATAAGCTGTTTTTACTGTTTCTCCAGGTAATAAGTACCCTTTTGATACTGTTGCTAAAGAAATTTCATCCATCCATTCAGGGTACTGTTTTCCAGCTTCCCAATTTGTATAATCTACTTGTAATGCGTTATTTTCCATATTTTAAAATAATGAACCAGCATCCCAATTTTGAACACCTTTTGAATAATTAGTAACTCTGTTTGCAAAAAAATCTGTATGTTGTTTTCCAGCTGATAAATTATCAAACCAACTCATTCTTTGTACTGCTTCTTGATCTATACCATTTACAATAGAACCATATCCTAAATCACCCATTTTTGTATTTAATCTATGTTTAATAAATGATACTAAATCATATTTAGTACAACCTTCTAAATCACCCATTTCATATACTTTATCTATAAAATCTAATTCAAGTTTAAGTGATAATAAAGCTGCTTCTTTAATTTGTTCTTCTAATTCTGGAGTATCATATTCTGGGTGTTCTTTTAATAATGTTCTAAATAACCAACACCCAGCATTTGAATGTAAAGATTCATCTCTAATGCTCCATTCAACTATTTGACCTACTCCTTTAAGTTTATTTTGTAATTTAAAAGATAATAAAACAGCAAATGAAGAAAATAAATTTACACCTTCTGTAAATGCAGAAAAAATTGCTAATGATTTAGCTCTTTCATGCCAATCAGGAGTACCATCATGAGAATCTTTAACTTGCATTAAGGCATCAATTTTAGCCATTGTTGCTTCATCTTCTAAAAACTCACTAAAATTATCTAAACCTAATTCTTCGTTTAATAAAGAATAAGCTTCAGCATGAATTGTTTCAAAACAACCAAAAGTTACAGCCATTGCAATAACTTCAGGTTTTCTAAACCATTTTGTAACTAATTGTGTCCAATAATCATTTACTACTGTTTCGGTTTGGGCAAATCCTTTAAGAATAGAACCTATAATATTTTTTTCAGTTTCTGATAAGTTTTGTTTCCAATCATTAACATCAGCCATCATTGGTACTTCTGTCCAAAGCCAATGTGCTTGTTGTTGTTTCATATAAAAATCAAAAGCCTCCGGGTATTCGAAGGGTTTATATACTATTCTTTCCTGTAATAATGATGTTTTTGCCATTGTTTTTATTTAAGTGTTTAATTCAAAAAATTTCTTACGTAATAACTGTTTATCAAAAGTATCTACATCTGTGTCAAATTTATTAGACTTTGAAGAAGGTGTAAAATTTTCAGATTCTTCACCTTCAACATACTCATCTTTAACAACAAAGTGACCAGTAGAAGTATCAGCTTGTATACCAAAAGTAATTCCATCCATACCATATCGGTTTTTCATTAAATGGAACCTTCCTGTATTATTAACTTTGTCTTCTTTTTTACGAGATAAAGACATACAAAAATCAGTTATCATAATTTTATCATATGATCCAGCTGCTTTATCTCCTTGGATAACTTTATCCTGTGCTCCTGCACGATTAACTTGAGAAACAGACCAAATTGGTATGTTAAGTTGTCTAGCTAATCCTTTAGTACTTGTATAAATATCATCAATTTCGTCCTTACGCTCCCTATTTGTTTTTCTTGATGAAAGAAGGTCTACATAATCAATTAGTACTAGATCTGGTTTGACTCCCATACTTGTGCTTTTTGCAATATGTGACTCAATTGTTGAAACTGATGCCCTCCCTGTTGGATATTCTTTAATAATAAGTTGACCTGGTAATTGGGGTATTATATCCTCAATTTTATCTCTATGTGAGTCTACCTTATTAACTGGTATTTTTGTAAAGAAAGCGTCATATCGTTTTCCAACATATTCTTCTCCTAATTCTAGGGTATAATGAAGTACATTATATCCTAATCTAACTGCATGTCCTCCTATAGCTACTAATGACCAAGATTTACCACCTCCTGGATTACCAAATATGAGACCAAAATCTCCATTTCCAAGTCCACCCTGCAATAATTGGTCAATTTTAGGCCAAGGGGTAGGAACAGTTTCTCTTGCATTTTCTCTATAACGTTCTTCAATATCTTTAATATATTCATGTCCTAAATTTTTATCTTGTCCTGCTTTTAAAGCGTTATCTATTAAATAACGAATACCATCAAAATCCCCTCCTTTAAGTAAATCTACAGAAGACATTAATGCTTTTTTTAATTGTTGATTTTTACAAAAATTTGTAAATTCTTCTTGAACATACTCTAAATCTTCATCTGAAGTTACATATGCTAATTTAAGTTGTTCCTTAATTGATAATTGTAGTACTTCATTATCTACTTTTAATAATTCTACTTTTAGTATATCTAATGAAGGTGTAGTATGATATTTATCATAATATTTTAATATTTCCTTTATAGCCCATTTTTGTGCTGGGTTTTCAAAATATTCATCAGAAATTATATCATGTATATTAACTAAAAACTCTTTATGAGTTAATAAAGATGATAAAACCTTTATTTGAAATTCGTGTCCGTACTGATTTATACTATTTAACGTCAATCTTTATAACCTTTAAATTGTGAAAATATATCTTTTAACCATGTTTCTAAATTTCTAATCATTCCTCCTAGTTTATCTTCATTATAAAATTGAATAAACATTTCAGGATTAAAATCTGGGAAATCTTCTATAATTAAATTATCTATATGTTTTTTTCCTTTATCATCAATCATAGGAATACTTAAATCCATAACTTTATAATTAGTTTCAATTCTAGCTTGATCCTGAATTATGCGTGAATATACAACATGTTCTTTAAATTTCCTAGCTGATATATCAAAAATATCTTCTAAAGTTAAGTGTTTTGTTTTTAACTCAGGAAATTTTTTAAATATACCTTTAGCACCTAACCCTTTAATACCTTGAATATTATCTGAGTTATCACCTAATAATGTTTTATGTAAAATAAAATTAGAAGGTAATAAACCTATTTTTTCTTCTATAACTTTAGGAGTATAATATTCTTTCTCCATTGGTCTATACACAATAATTTTATCAGTTACTAATTGTAAGAAATCTTTATCACTAGATACTATAAAACAAGTTGAATTATGTTTTTTAACTAATTTTTTAGATAATACCGCTATAATATCATCAGCTTCTACTTTATCAAGAATAGTAGTTTTAACTGGTAATAGTTTTAAGTATTGGATTATTCTTACTATTTGATCAATCTTAGAATCATGTTCTTCTTCTAATGAATCAAATGCTTCCCAATTAGTAATTCTTTGTAAATTTCTTGTTTCTTTATATTCGGAGAGCAAGTTCTTTCGGTTAATTGTAGAACCTGCTCCATCGAATATTACATAAACAGAAGTTGGGTTTGTTTGTCTAATCATGGCACCTAAAGAACGGAAAAACCCACCTAACCCACCAATGTGAATTCCATCAGGATTAACCATATTCATCATAGCAAAGTTTCGAAAAAATAGATTTAAACCATCTAAAATTAAAACTCTGTCATGTTTTTTAGGTATAGTCTCTTCCTGATTCTCTTGAACGCTGTCCAAAAGACTAAATAGTTCTTTGTGCTTCATGTTTTAGTTTATAAGTCTTGTACGTCGTAAAGTACGGGGGTTGTATCTTCTTGGTCTTCTACAATTTTAAACTGTCCTCCTCCTAAGATTTTAGACCATTCATCTGCATGATCTTTCTTATAAGCATTCTTATCTTTATCTGTATCTTGTATAAAACCATGATTTGTCATAACAATTTTACCTCTTGATTGCATACCATTAACATGATTTTTATCAATTTGTAAATTTGTACGTTTACCCCATTCTACTTGCATACCACCTTTAATTGCCTTAATTTTAGATGTACCAGCATTTGAAATATTTCCAAATGTAACTACAAATGTAGCATCATACCACATTGCCATTCCACCCTTATTCATCATTTTTGGCTGACCCATAGGGGATTCAGCTTTAGCTGTCCAAACTTTATTAACTGCAATTAATGTATTAGTATATGGTGATGATTCTTTACGGGACATTACAATACTTTGGTTAACTGTATTACCAAATTGGGTTGACATTGCACCAGCATTCCATTCATTATTATTTTTCAGTTTTTCAACTGACATTGCACAAGGAATAGAACCAATTGAATCCCAGAAAAATGCTAGATCATAAGGTAAATTACCTTTTTTCTGCTCGTTCTGTAAATCCATAATAAAAGCTGCTACGTCTTCAATTGTATGTAATGTTTCTCTATCAACGTAAATAAAATTACCTTCATAATCTACAACATCACCATCATCATCTTTAATTAGATTAACTTCTAACCCCATTTGGGCTGCATGTTCCCAATTCCATTTCATTTCAGTAATAATAAATACAGGAAGTATTCCCATATTTTGAGCTGATACTGCTGCTTCAAGTAAAGCTGTTGTTTTACCTGTATCAGAATGTCCTCTTAGTAATGAAATGTGTCCCATTGGTATACCAGGTACTCCTGCTACTTTTTGAAAAGCAGGTGATAATGGTATCCATTGTTGATCCTTAAATTTGACATTTTTATTTAAACCTTTAGATGATTTAAATTTATTTAGATCAAATTTGCTCTTAATCTCGGCAGACACTGCTGCCGAGAGAGACTTCGATACTTTTTTTGCCATATCTAGAAGGGTAAATCATCAGTTTTACCTTCTTTTGAATCAAATAATGAATCAAATTCATCCACTTTACTTTGTTTAGCTTTAGTTGTATCTAAACTAAAATTACTAGTAGATTTAGCTGCAACAGGTGCTGCAACTACTTCTTCTGAATCATCTTCGGGTGATAACCACTTTTCTAGTGCAGATTTCATTTCATCAAATGTAAACCTCTTAAATAATTCCTTAGGGTTAGGTTGGTCATTACCCCATTTTTCTACTAATGAAGCATCTTCACTAAGTGGTGATGTTTTTAATCTTACTCTAACCGATGATTTATTATAAGGAGTTCCAGTTGCTTCTGGTCCTACTGTTTCTACTGTAAGGTCTCTACCATTTACAATATCAGTATAATCTCCAATTTCATCATCTACTGCGAGAGCTAACAATTCTTCATATACTAATTTTCCAAATTGCCATAATCTAACACCTTTATCTTCTTCTCCACGTACTACAACGGGAATAAAAACACGGTTTTTAGCATCTAGTTTTTTAGCAAGTACATAATTTTCTTTATTATACTCACCTTCACGCAATTTTCCTGCGAATAGAGCAATTGGGTCTTTTTCACCAAAATTTGCTGGTGAAATCATTACTTTATTAGTAATACCATAATAGAACTTAAGTTCTGTAAATGGGTTTGACGAATCATACGCTGATGGTACAACTCTAATTTGTTGTTTACCTACTGTAGGTCTCCAAAAAATTGTTGAATAATCGGTCTTTTGACCACCCTGTGGTTTTGATTGGAGGGTATCCAATTTCTGTTTAAGCTTTGATAAATCCATAAATGTAACTAATTTTTATTTTATAACTTTTGTTAATGTAACTGTAATATACGAAGTATTAATTATGTATCCAAATCATCTTTAAATATTACTACGCCTTTCTTTTCTACTACTTTTAAAGAACAATCTTGAGCAAATTGAATACTTTCTTTTATATTTTTACTTTCTAAATAAGAATGTACAAATGCTGCTAAAAAAGTATCCCCAGCACCAGATAAATCTAATACTTCTGCTTGTCTAGAAGGAGTATGAACTGTATTATCCCATAAAACTCCTTTTTCTCCCAAAGTAACAATTAATTGACCTTTATAATCAATTAAATTTTCTTTATTTTTTTCATATTCTGATTGGTTTATTTTTATAAATGAAGCTTTATTAAGCCAATCTCCGAACGTTTTTTTAGAATCAATAAATGATAAGGGATATTCATTAATTAAAGCTTCTATATCATGTTCAGTTAAAAAACCTTTATTATAATCACTAATAATCACAACATCATAATTTTCATTTAGTAACTGGTCTAAACCATCAAAATGTGGGCAACTATCATTATCATCTATTCTTACTAACATTTGATTAGTTTTAACATCAACAATTCTAGATTTTAAAATATGATTATGATTAGTAACAAAATCTACTTCATGTTTCCCTTTATTAATTGATAAAAAATTATTAAAAACATTTTTAGCCATCCCTGCATTATCTTTGGATCCTACAGGATTAAAAACAGGTACAGGAGCTTCGGGGCAAATTCTATTACATTCACCATAAACAAATCTATCTGTACAATACTCTCCTATTATTAATATTTTCATAATGTATTTCCTATTCTTATTCTATAACTATCTTCATCAAAATGTTGAGTAGATACTTCAAATATTTCTGACATATCTTCTAATGCTATTAATTGGTGAGGAGATCCCCTTTCAATTGTAATACAAGTTCCAGGTAAAATAGTAGTTGTATGTTCTATACCTTTTTCAGTATCTAATCTAATATAATCAAAACTGCCTTTACCTACATACCAAGATTCTTTTTTAATTATATGGTAATGTAAAGAAAATTTATTACCTGCTTTAAAAAATCTAAGTAATTTACCACAGTATTCTTTATCATTATGTATCCATATTTCTTCACCCCACCCTTTTTGTACTATTTTAGGTTTTACTATCATAGTTCTTCTATACGTTTAGCTTTATCATCAATAATTAAATCGAATGATGGTTTAGTTGGTAATGTAATATCTTCTTTATACCCAACCACGAGATCATCAAAAAGACATCCCCATTTATTTAATTGTTGTATAGTTAATTCAGTATAATCAATTTTACTAAAACCACCTCTAGCTGTATAATATGTTATATGCCATCCTTCTTTTTTAAGTTGATTTATTTTAGCTATATTATCAGTGCTGGGAATTGCTTTTTCATAAATTCTTTTATTTGTATAAAAACATATTGTTTCATCAATATCCACAAAAGCTTTTTTTTGTCTATCAGGATATAATTTACTTTCTCTCATTTGATAAAATGTCTGTTGTTGAATAATTGCCTATACGATCAAAATATACAATTTTTTTAGCATACTGACCACCTACAATTTCTTTTCCTTTCCAATCACTCCCAACTACTAGAATATCAGGTTTAGTTATTTTAACTAACCATTCTAAATGTTCTTTATTATCAAAAACCATTACTTTATGTATAGCCTTTAAACTTTCTAAAGCGTATACTCTATCTTCTAAATTATTATAGGGTCTATTAGGGCCCTTATCTTTAGCTATTTTTTCATCAGAATCTATTCCAACGACTAGTATATCGCCTAATGATTTTGCAAAATTAAATAATTCAAAATGCCCTCTGTGAAGAATGTCAAAACAACCATTTACCCAAATTTTCATAACCTATTTTTACTTTATAACTCTATAATTTTATATATTTTTGTATTTAATTGATTTAATTCATTGTGTTGAGTAAGTAAAACACAATTTCTATAATGTTGCCAATCCACCTTGTAGCTAGTATCTACAACCCCACCATTAAGTTTTTTAATAAGTTCATTTAAAGCATTAATAGTATATAAAGTATTTGATTCTTTTTTTCTATGCACCAAGATAGTATTATCTGGGATTGTACTTAAATTTGTTTGATCTACATTATATGTAACTACATATTCATCTTTCCCTACTATTTCTAGTACAAAAAGTTTATTGTATATAATATCATATTTGGATTTAATGTCTTCAATAAGAACATCAAGACCATTTAAATCTGTAAATGTGCAAAAAAGTTTATTATTCAAATCGCCTAATATTTTAATGTCAGATACGACATCATATTCTGTATTATACATATTAGGATTATTCTGTAAAATTGTAGTCATAACCTTCTATTTCTTTTATGTTTAATTTATATTTTTTAAATACTTCTCTAATACTATCTAAAACTTCTGCTTCCTCATCATCTACATCTAATAAAAACGAATCATATGTATATAATACTAATTGCGTTTTATATTTCCTCAATATACAAAGTATATCCCATAATATCAACACATTTGTAGACGTTTCTAAATTTTGTAAAATATAATTAAATAACTTTTGTGGATTCATATTATCCAAGTTTTTCTTTTCATATCTATATCCAGAAATCTTACATTCTACAAACCCATCGCTTTGGAACTTATCCCAAAGTTCTCCTACGTATTTCTCAATTTTTTGAAAGAATTCCAGGCCTCGATAATTTTCGAAAACGCCTCCATAGAGCTGCTTGAAGGTAAGTTCCTTCGATTTTTTATAATCCACTCCATATAAGGACGCAAAATGAGAGTGAATATCAACACCGGAAAAATCATACCCAATAAGACGAGCAGACAAGCTAGGGTGGTAAGCACTAATGTCAATTTCCACAAACCTATTATTACGTGGTATAAAACTTTTTCTACATCCATTTTCTTTATTAAGTGCCGCATAATTTACATTATTAAATTTATTACTAGGTCTAGTAGTTGTTGTTTTTAAGTTGAACTGAGTGTTGACGTATTCACCGTCAACTGCGTGGAAGTATCCACTGAAGGTTTCATTGTGTATACGTATGCCACTTCTCTCGATGGCGTTGAATACCACTGACACTCGACTGTTAAAGAACTCATCATATTTTGTTATTTTATTGTTAATATTCGCTTTTAAATCTTCAAAAATGTTTTCACACAATTCATAATGTTTAACAATCGGGATAATTAAATTTAACTCGGGATTATCCTTATGTTGTCTATAATATAAATCATGTGTAGGTGTTGTAGGTCGTATATACGGATTAGGGGGTGGATTAATGTCATAAAGAGTTTTGATTGGGAAATAATGTAATATTTCTTTTTTATCTCTACAATATAATATTTCAAATTTATTTAATAAATCGTTTATACGCGTGTTTAATGCATTTAAAGATTCACTATGTGTAACACATACCATAAAACCTTTACTCGCTTCAATCGGTCTAATATACACTAAACTAACATGGTTTTGTACGGGGTGTATTGTGTCATTGTAAGGTATTACCTCAATGAAAGCCTTTTTATAACTACTATTTATTAAAACATTTAACTGCTCCTCGTCTTCTACAAGCCAGTACATATACCTTTATTTTAACCCCCAATATACGAAATTATTTAATAACCTCCACTTGTTATTGAAATGTTTCTTGTAGGTTCTACATATGAACCCGATTGTGAGGATGGTGGAATGGGGTTTAATATAGAACCTGTTGGTAAAAATTCCAAATAATCATGAGCTTCTGTTATATGTTGTTTACCTACCATTGGTCCTTTTTTAGGATGGATGTGATAGTAACCTATATATGGTTTTTTGCTTTTAGTATATCTTAACTCCGATCCATTACTATATAAATTTTCGTTTTCATCAAATTTAAAGTATTGAGTGTATTTTTTAGTAAAAAAATTACTAAACCCATATATTTGTAGTTTTTTTTCTTTTAGTCTAACACTATTAAAATTTGATTTATAAACTTCTTCATTTTTACCTGTTAATGCCCATATAATTTGAACTGGGGTATATTTATCAAACTGTGTTGATGGGTCATTATCTACAAAAGATGTATAAGAAATTAAATTTGTTTCTATTGTAGAGTAATCTACAAAGTTATATAGAAAATATCTATTAAAATATCCATTATTATAATTTAATTCTGTTGGTATTGGTATTATTTGTTTTGGGGATTGTGCCGGAGTTAGTAATTCAATACCTTTTTTTCTTTGCAAAAAAGAATAATACCCTGACCAATATGTTCCTTGATTTTCATCTAGTAAACTATCTTCATATTCGTTATATACTGAAGTTAAAGGTTGAAGCTGATTATTAGGTAAATCATCTGTATTTTTACCTGTATATTTTTTATTATTAGAAACTTGAAAATAATATCCTTTATATGGTTTTTTTGTTGCCGCAACCATATATTCTGTACCATCGGTGTATAAGTTTTCTTTTATTTGTGACTTTGGAAAATACATTTTTATGCTGGATTAGGTGGTTGGTTAGTTAAAAATAATTTTGATTCCATATTTCTTCTACTCCTTAATATGGGCTTACCACCAGCATTTACCATAGTATCAGCTAATACTTCTCCTGCTTTTGTATAATCTTTTGCTAATATTAAGTCATATAATTTCTTTTTACCTGGAGTTTTTGTTCCATAAAAAGGACCTGTATTATAGTTAAAATGAACTAAAGCATCAAATTCATTTTGAGTAAATGGAATTTGTCCCCATCCCCCAGATTTTACCATTTGTTGTCCAGTATAGTTAACTATATCATTGAATCCTTTATTTCCGGAATTTTGAGTTATTTGGTCTCCTAATTTTATTTCATTTTTACCATCTCCTCTTCTAACAAATGATTTTCCTGTTTGAGTTTGAAGTACTCCATTTCTAGTATACTGTTGACCTGGGGTATAATAAGTTTGACCATACCCTATTGTAATAGGTTTACCCTGTTTAACTGGATCATTTTTAGTACCTGGGTCTTTATATGCATTTGCTCTAAAAGCCTCTGATGATTTTAATTTTTTTCTTACATTATTTGATGGTACTAGTTGAGAAGGTAAATATCTTTGAGCATTTCCATTACTTTCAGATTGACTAAGTGTTTCATTTTCATCTAAAACTAAATAATCAAATAATCCTGTGTCTACTGCTTCAATATTATCAGGTTGTGTTGGGGGTATACTTAAAGTAGTAATTTTAGTTATCCACTTTTCATCTTGAAGGTCATGATTTATTGTCATAACAAGAAAAGTTAAAGCTTGGGTTCCAAAATTTTGGTATTCAACTGGGAGAAATCTATTATTTACATTAATTCTTTGAAAAAGTTTTATCCCACTAATTCCATCTACAGTTAAACTTAATTCAATAGGAATAAAACCTCCTTGATTAGATGGATTTCCTGTTACTCTAAATATTTTTTGATCTCTTTTTCTTAAATATTCTTTAAATGCAGCTTTTCCTTGACTAAAGAAACCCGTATTGTCTCTATTTAGGTATAAAGCTTCATCTAATCCAATAGAAAAAGGTTGACCATCAACATCTTTTTTTCCAGCTAAAACCCCTCCTACAGCATAAACAAGCCAAGTTTGGTAAGATAATTCAAAATCAATATCTGTTACATCTAATACATCTTTTCCTTGTATTTTTTTCCATGCAATATAACCTGATATGGCTGTTTCAAGAGATTCATTTTCAAAATTCCATCCTTTATATCTACCAGTTTTTCTATTTCCCGAACCATTTCTTGCATTTATTGTTACATAATTTTTATCTTTTACACCAGAGCTTGTTCTAAGATATGCCCATCTAATAAAGTCTCCATCTTCTTCTTCTCTGTAACCTAATTGTTTATTTCTTAAATCTCGGTCTGTTGATAATTTACCTGGGATATTTCTTTGGACATCGGTAACTACTATATCACCCCACCATTCCTTTAATTCAGCTCTAATTTCTGATTCTTCTTTTAGTTTAGATATTTCTATTAATTGTTCTTCTGTAATAAAATCTGGTGGTGGAGCTATAGATTTTTGGAATCTATCAATTAACCCAGAATTAATATTTCCAAAAGCTGTACCATCTGTTACTTTAGATTGTGACCCGCCTGCAGTTGTTCCAATTGTTATGTTTGTAGCTAAGCTTGAATCAATTTTAGTTTCAAAGTTAAATTCTTTAACAAAGTTTGATATTGGTGTTTTACCAGTTGTATTAAAACCAAACACTTCTAAAGGAGTAATTTCTTGTGGTTCAGGAATATAAGATAATAATTTTTTTAGTACTTGAGGATTACCTTTTATTGGATTTTGGTCTATAAAAACTAAAGTATTTTTTTCAGCATTAATAATAGGTTCAATTTTATTAACATCACCCAAAGCACTATTAATTCCTTTACATATTTCAGAAAAAAATGAAAATAAATCTACAACACCACTATCATTATTACTTTGGTTTAAACATTGTTTTATAAAATTAAAGTTTAAATATAAATTCATTAATTTTCCATAAAAAACATCAATTTTACCTTCTTTTTCTAAAATAAAATAATCTTTTATACTATCTGCTTGGAGAGTAGATGATGCTTGACCATCACGACCTAATATCCCCGGAGCAAATAACATTGGTTTTACAAAACAAACTCCTAAATCAAAAGATATCTGGTTTGGTTGGGCACTTATAACATTTATTTCCTCATCAAATTCAATATTTAATATTGGAAGATTACCTTTTGGGCCTATTACTCTTGGTAAAATATTATTATAAACTTTTTCTAAAAATGTTCCAAATCGTACAAAATAACTATTTTCATGTGTTGTTCCATCTTGGATTTGAAATTTACCCGTATATATATTATTTAGTTGAAGGATATCCTCTTCAAATGCTTCTACGTTTTTAGTTTTCTTTTTTATTTCAGCTAATTTCTTTGATATTTCAACGAAATTCCCAGTAATTTTAACTTCTTCTCCTTTATCATTAAGAGTTTTAAATTCAGTTGTTTCGGTACGAGGTCGATTAGTATAATTTAAAGACTTTAAATTAATATAATTACCACCTTGAAATACAGAATTTTTGGATTTATCTTTATTTATAAAATTATCTAACCATACTTCCATAGTAGATGGAGCATTAATCCATGGATTATTAGATGAGAATGACTTTATATTAGCTGGGATGTTCATTTGGATGGATTCTACTATATCTCCTAGTGTTATTAATTTTAATGTAATATCATATACACCTTGATCATTAAAAGTCCAGCTAAAATTAACTACTCTACCAAAAAAACCATCATAATTACCGCTATATTCTTCTCTATAATTTTGAATAAGTTGTAATGCTTCATTTTGAGATAATTTTTTGTTATCTTGAAAAAAATCATTATCTAAAAAAGTATTTCCTATTTCCTCTAAATCGCCAGAATTATTTAGGAATTTTTGATGACCCCATTCTAAATACATAGTAAACCCTAATCTTAAATATAAAGTTTCTAGTAATTGAAATTGAAAAGTATTATATGCCTTTATTTGAATAGTTGCATCCCTAGTTGAACCTCTGTTAATACATTCTATAGTAGCAGATGTTATACCGGGCATAGGTTGTTTACCAAAATTTGGGCCTCCTAGACCATAAGCTTTACTACCATTCCAAACATCATTTTTATACTGTATACCTTTTCTTTGACTAAAATTAGAAATAATAATTTCTCCCTCTATATTTTCATTTATTTTACTTAATCCTCCCCATAATACAGCTGATCTTGCTAGCTCAGATTTATTTTTAAATCTTTTAATTTCATTCTCACTAAATCCTATTGATCTTAATTTATTTTTAGCTATTTCAGTTTGAAGTTGATTATTTTGTATAATTTGTTCTCTATATGATTTATATTTTTCTTTATCTTCTTGTTGAAAGATAGGTAGTCTCCCACTGCTTCTATATGCCTCTATATACCCTGTATCTTCTTCAAGTTTTATAAGAGTTTTTAGCTCATCAAGTTCAGAAAGTCCATCTAAGCTTTGGGGTACAGAATGGTTACTAAAAAGATCAACACTTGATGCTAATCTTAAAAATGAATTTTTATTATTTAAAAGTTGAATTTGATTAGGGGATATAGATTGATCATTAAAACCAGAACCCATAAGTTCTTGTCTTTTTTTAATTTGTTCAAAAACAAAAGGATCAAACTCTTCTCCTAGTAAATTTCCAGTCATAACTATCTATTATTTAATATCGCAAATTCTTTTTGTACTTTTGATATATCTTGAGGAATCCTTATTTGGATACCCACAGGAAGATAGTATGAATTTTGCTTTAAACCAGGATTTGAACATGAAATTACCCACCATAAGCTTGCATCTCCATAATATTGTTGGGCCAATTGGTCAAATCTATCTCCTTCTTGAGTAACAACAAATATATCATCTGATGTGTAAGGTACAACAGGATATTTAGTACTCCCATAGTATCTTCTTCTATTTCCAAATATAGCGGTATATGAATATCTATCTCTCATTTTAAATACCTTTAGCTTCTTCTGTTAATGTATCTCCTTGATTATTAGTTGATTGTTGAGTTGTTGATGATGGTTTTATAAACGTATTTTGACCATTTTCACCAGTATAATTACTTCCATTTTTATTTTCTAATGCTATATATCTTTCTTTACCCCATTTAGATATAAGAGATGCATCACCAAATTTTTCTCCATCATAATCATTTTGTTGTATTCTTGGAACAAAATCATGTATAGGTATAAATTGAAAACCTGAAACTTTAATTATATGAGGTAATTCTTTAGTGTTAATTCCACCATCTCTTCCTTGTCCACTGTCAATATCAATTTCATAAGTTGATTGTTCTGGGACTGATAAAGTCATTCCAGTTATTATACCTGGTTGTTCATAACAGTAACCTCCAAAAGTTAAATAAGCAATATTTCCTTGCATGTATCCGTTGTAGCTATAATCTGGTGCTAAGGTTGAAGCTAAAAAATTTAATTTTTGATACATTGGAATTAATTCGGGTAATGATTGAGCTGCTACGGTCCATGACATTTCTATATTTCTATTAAATCCACCATATCTATAAAATTTTTCACCTCTACCCATAAATTTTTCTTCACCCCATTCAGCTCCATAAGTATCACTAAAAGAATCAATGAAAGCCCTAAAATGGATATATGTTTTTAAACCCTCTGGGTTATCCGCATTATTATCTAAGATTCCTATTCTAAACTTAACTAAGTCATTTTTTATATTATCTTTAGTTGTTATAACATTAGTTGAAGAATATATAGGGAAAGCATTTAATTTATCTAAAGGTGTTAAATCTCCATTAGCACTAAAATTATAATTTGATAAATTTTTATTTCTTCTACCAGGAATTCCTTGATTTACTCTAATATCTTGGTTTTTGGTTTGATAATCTAATGATGTTGAAATTACAGAATTAGTACTAGAGGGAGATAAAATTGTTCTAAAATCTCTTAAAGTTGCCCCTCTACTTGCTTGAGCTAGATCACTAGCTTCTACTAATTGACTATAATTATAAACTTTAGTATTATCCGGAAAATTATTTTTTTGAGTAAATGTAGTTCTTTTTAATGATGTTTGACCTACTCCTAATGCTGATCCTGGTCCTCCATCATATCTTATAATTTCATCATCATTTAGTGAAATATTATTAAATTTTTGACCCGCTGAAGGTGAAATTGCTAATAAATTATTTACTATACCACCACCAAGATTTCCTAAAAATCCACCTACACCTGTACCACTTAATATTTGGTCTAAAAATGATGAGTTATTACTTGAACTAGCTATACCTAATTTATATTTAGACAATTCAACTAATCTATTTTCTTCTTTACTTTGGTTATTTGTTACTCTTTTAACATAAAAAGGAGCAGATAAAGGAAGTGGAGAATTTAAGATTGTATCCAATATTCCAATTCCTGTATTTACATCAGTTGCTTTTGTATTGGCAAAAGGATTAATTCCTTGTTTTAATAAATGTCCTCCTGCTGCGTTTGTCGCTACTTGAGCTAAGGTAGAAGTTGGTAAATAAATTCCGTCATTTATAGGTCCACTGCTACCCTGTGCTCTAACAGCAGTTCTTGATAATAAATTTTGTTTTGCTATAAATTGTAAACCTTTTGGGCTTTTTAAGAAATCAAACATTCTTGATGTATCATCTCCTATATGTTGTAAACTATTTGCTCTTAAAAGAAAGTCAGGACCACCAGTATCTCCAGGAGTACTGTCAATAGATTTAGTGATAAAAGGTTCTCTACTATCACCTCCACCTATACGATCACGTCCATACCTTAAAGACTTAAGGTCTGTTGTTAAATCTAAAAGAGCCATATTTTATTATCTTGGTAAGTTATCTAAATACTTTACTGGATCACCATCAACTAAATTTGTTGGTGATGGTTTTCCTGGTTGTTTTGGTATTCCGTCTGCTGAGTAAGTATCATGTAATTTTGATAATGCAAAATCAGGAATAGAAGGTGTACCACCATTTAATCCAGTTAAGTTAGATTTACCTTGTTCTAATTTATCTAAAAGTCCCATAGTTATTGTTTTATTATAAATATTAAATTATTGTATTTGTCGTGTATTTACACTAAATGCAGTACCTACCTGGGTACTATTCATTTTAACCGTTCCTTCTTTATTTAAGATTCTACTTAATAAAGCATTTGTTTCTTTCATATCAGCATTTCCACCTGCTCCACCTGTTGTGTTTATATTTGGAGAAACAGCTAAACCATCACCTGCTGCTGTTATTGTAGTTGCACCAAATTTATCTGTAATAGTAAATGGTCCCGAACCCGGAGGTGCTACACCATCTTGAACCATAGCTGTAATTCCACCTACTACTGCCGCAGTTGCTAAAATACCCCCAACAATTGCAGGAGTTGCAACACCAAATGATGCTGCTATTGCTACAGCTGCTGCTGCCGCTGCAGCTACTAATAGTAGTGGGCCTAACATTTGTATTGTTTCAGAAAATTTTTCCATTGCTAATGTTTGTTTTTCTTGTAATGAAAGCATTTTTTCATTATTTAATGCTTGTTGTGCATCTCTGTCTAATTCTGCATTCGCTTGTGTTGCTAATGCTTCCCCTGTTTCTAGTTGTTCAGCTAATGCTTCTCCTGACAACCCTAATGCCTCCGCAAATTTGTCTTGTTGGATTCTATTCATACCCTGAAGTTCTTCTAAACTTCCAGCTTGCGCAACTAATTCTTTCATTAGTCCCGCCATATCATTGTCTAGGGCTAATGATCTTGCTTTTTCTAAATTTAAATCTCTACCAATCAATGCTTCAGCTGCCATTTCAGCTCTGATGGATGATTCAAAGTCCAATAATTGGTTAGCTGCTCCATTTATATCATCCATGTTTGCCCCCAACTGTTTAGATAAAGCTACAGATTTTGCTAAACCACCAGGAAACTTATCTAAATTTATTCTTGTTAAAGCCGACATTTTATTAGCTTCATCTAATACATCAGATAATTTTAACCTAATACCAAATTCTTTTTCTGCTGCTAATACCCCCGCTGCCTGTTCTTTTTCTAATTGCTTGAAGGTTTTACCAGTTCTCATAGCTTGTTTAGCCATGTTACCTATTGCCTCTTCTGATAGATGAAGTCTGTTTAGTGATTCAGCTGCTCCTTCTAAAATACCTTTATCAAAAGCAATTGCTGTGCCTCCTAACTCTTTATTTAAAGCCATTAAGGCTTTTTTCTGTTCTTTTATTGAGACTGCAGTGGATAAAAATGATCCACTGGTTTCTTTCATTTCTTTTTTAAATTCCTTAGCTTCTTTTTTAGACATACTAAGGCCACGAGCAATATCAGTTGTAGATTGATCTGCTTTTTTAAATTGATCAAATAAAGCACCTGCTAATTTAAATAAAGCTCCAGCAGCTAATGCACCTTTATCTAAATTTTTGAAAATATTTTTAGAAACAGTACCTATTTTTTGACCAGCTGTTGCACTATCACCTAGATTTTCTAATGTTTTTTTAGATTCGGCGTTTGCTTTGTCTAAATTAAAAAACTTATTTAAACTACCCATTCCTAGTTTATCCAATAAACCAGTAACTGCACCCGAAATTTTTCCAACAGCCCCTAAAGATTTTTCTTGTGCCTCAGCCCTAGCTTCTATAGCTCCTCTTATTTTGTTTTGTTTTTTAAAATTTTCTTCTAGGGCAACTAAATCTTCAGCATCTAATTTAATTCCTTCTTGTTTAGCTTGTTCAATTTTTCGTAAAGTTACTAATTGATCTCTTTCAGCCTTATTAATTTTATTTCTATCAGATATACTAAGTTTTTGGCCTTGGTTTAACTTTTCTTGAATATCTTCAATATCTTGTAGTGCTTTTTCAGATGCAGTTATACCTTTTGTTAAGTCATTAGAATAGCTAGCTGCTAATTTTTTAGCTTCTTCTGTTGCTTTTGCTGTTTGTTGGGTAATCCCTTGTGAGAAAGTAACGGCTAAAGACTTAAGCGTAGAGTCTAAATCCATTATGATTTGTCTAAACTCTTGTGCTTCTACTTTACCTTTTTTAATATCGTCTCCTAATGCCATAAGGGTATTTTGTTATAAATATTAAAAAGAATAATTTTACTTATAACTAGACTTGTTTTTAAATGTAGGACGTTTTACTTGACCTGATGAATCTACCATAGATTTTTTACCTTTTCCTTTCATTGCAGCCTCCTGTTTTTTATTTTGATCTTTATTATATTGGTCTATTTCATGGAAAGTAAATTTACGAAGCCAAATAGGCATATTGTATATCGTAAACCAATCATAGCCTCCATTTCCATGAAAGACTATGTTGTGTATTTGGGTAAATAAATTTTTTCTGTATACCTGGCTATTTTCCAAATTCAGGCCAAAAAAATCTAACCCCAATTGGAATTGATTTTGTTGTTTCGCTACCAGTGGGAAAAAAAGTTAAATCTACATCTGGAGACATTGATTTAATATATTCTCTTAAGGCACGAGCATCTCGCGCCAGTAAGTATTTATCTACAAACTCTCGAATATCTTTTTTATCCGTTTTCCCTTCTACGGATAAAAGCATATGTTTTAGTCTTGTAGTAAGAGTAGGATCTTCATTTTTATTTATTTTCTTTAAACCCTCTAACTCACGTTGGATTTTCATTTCATCTCCATGAGTTAATAATTTAAATGTAATTTCATTACCTGAATGAGGGAATGTATAACTAAATTCATTTTTACCTGATTTAAATAATTCTTCATTAATTTCAATATTATTTATATCTGTTAAATCAACTGTTTCTTCTACTCCTTGATATGAAAAATTATAATCTTTACCATACCCTAAAATACGAGCTGCTATCATAATTGCATTTTTATCTCCTATTAATAAATCATTATAATTTATTTTGGAAACAATTAATGATTGAAATAGTTTATCTAATACAGTTCCTTTTTGGATATAAGAAGAATTAGTAAGAATATCTTCTTCTTTAGCAGTCATATATTTAATTTCAATTTTTCCTTCTGCTAAAGGAGAATCTTTAGAGTATAAATATCCTTTTGAGGGTAAATCTACAACTTCTGTAGCTAATTTAAATTCGGCCATAATCTTTATTTATTAATAACGTTTTGTACATTGATAAATATCAATATAATTAGTTTTTTTACCGTCTCCACGTAATTTAGAAAAATAATTTATTAGAATTTGTAACAGGATTATAATAATAATGACCCTGAAATGTAATTCTAGAATCATTTTGTTTTAACTCTAATTGTCCTATTCTGTGGGGTATATCTCCTTTCCAAATATGCAAAGTGCCAAATTCATAATTTTTAGTACCAGTTTTATAATCTAAATAAGGTATAGTACCATTAGATTCAATTAAAGATACAAATGAATAAATTTGATCTACATCTAATTTGGGGTAAAAATCTAAAATATTAAGATCTAAATGATAATCATATGTTTTTAAAGGTTGTGAAGAACCTGTAAATACATGAAATCCTGGAACCGTTAATTCGTCTTCTAATTCCGTAGGTATGGAAGTTATTAATTCTATTTTATTAATTAACTTTTTATATAACCAATAAAATTTTTCAACTAATAATAATTGAACTCCTATATCTATGTTTTCTTTTTTTCCTTCTAATTTATATATAGCATCACCTAAAGTATATTCGGCTTTGCACTGTTCCATAATAGCTTCTTCTGCTGGGGTACCTTTATATATTTGGGCATGACTATTTTCATATTGGGAAATATGTTTCCAATATTCTTTTAGTTCATAAATACTATTTTTGATAATTTTTATTTCTTCTAAAGATAAAAAATTAGGATAGTCTTGCACCATATAATTAAGATAAAAAAAAGCTTGGCCTAAGCCAAGCAATTTTTCAATCAGGGGTGGGTAAAATTTTTAGAAATTTAAGATACAATAATCTGGTTGTACCGTTATTTCAATATTTTGAGCAGTATCTACAGAATCCCAATTATATTCTCCAAATCCAGCATTTGTAATAAATGCACCTTTAATAATCCATTCTGATACTATATCTCCTACAGGACCAAGTACATTAAAAGTAAGATCTTTCTTATAGAAGTCACTATACCCATCACGACCAGTTACTGATTCATGATGCAAACGTACCCATTCCATAACAGCTTGAGCACCCGATGGAGTAATTGGATCAAATAATGTTAAAGAAATTGGATCCCAAACGGATTTTCCTTTTACATATCTTGATACGTTAATATGATTTAATTCAACTGTACCTTGAGTTAAGGTTACAGCTCCAACTCCTTTTACCACATAAGCAGGAATACCATCTACATAAAGAATAAATCTATTCTGCTGTTTTGGCTCAAAAGCTGTGAAAAATATTTCGTTCGGATCTAATACTGCCATTTTATTGTTTTATTTTATTATAAATATTTATCTTTTTAATTTTTATGCTGGAAATGTTGCTCCAGTTGGTAATACATTGAAATCTAATATTACAAATTCAGCTGTTTTAGTTGGTTGTAAGAAAATTTGTCCTACTAATTCGTTTCTATCTATTACAGTTGGTGTATTATTAGTATCATCCATTACTACTTTAAATGCATACAATCCTTGTCTTTGTTGTACTCCTTCTAAATATGGATTAACAACACTTAAGAAATTATTTCTTGTAGCGATTGTATTTTGTTCAAATACTAGATTATCAGCTACTCCAGAAATAAATCCTTTAAGAGCAATTAATAATCTACGTACATTTACTCTATCTAAAGCACTAGCTCTTTTCTGTAGTGTTTTTTGTCCAAATACAACTACTCCACTTTGTGGGAATGTAGCTAATGGATTAACATTTGCTTCATATAAAGTATCTCTATTATTTGCTGTTAATCTTCTTTCAGCTCTAACTACTTGTCCTAAAGCTCCTCTAGTTAATCCAGCTGGTGCAAACCATGGTTCACTTGAAGCATCTGTAAAGACATATACTCCTGGGATTACTGTTGAAGCTGGTACAAATACTAATTCTCCAGTTTGTGGATCAATCATTTGAACCCATGGCCAATATGTAGCAGCATAACTATTATCAAATGAAGAAGCTGCTTGTGTTACTGAAGCTACTGAACTTCCATATTTTACTAGGTCTACTACTGCAACATTATCACCTCTATTTAATGAATTATTAACTAAAGCTGTTGTTTGAGTTGCGTGTACTGCGTTAATTAATCCAGGAGCACTAATAACATTATATTGGTATTCATCTACATTTCCTAATAAGGCAATTGCGTTATCATAATTACTACCAGTTAATCCTTGTGTATCAAATGCAGCACCATTACCTATATCTCCGTAAAAATTAGCTAATCTTGAAGAAGCTGCTGTTGTAATATTTCTACCTACAGCACCTCCAAATGAACCTGATGATACAGCTGGTAGGCTACCTGTAAAGTTATCTTTTGCTGCTCCATTATTATCAAAATAATTTGGAGTTTTTCTTACTGATTTAACTCTTACATAGCTTGATAAGTTAGCATATGAACCTGATTCTTGGATATAATAATCTGCTCCATCATTTACTAAATTTTTCTTAATATCACCAATTTGTGCTCCAATATAGTTTGGTTGATATGGATCTAGTGATACATCTAAATATTGTTCTAATACTACTTGTTGATTAGTATTATCATTTCCTCTTCTAATTAGTAAACTAAATGTTCCAGATCCTGTATTTACACTAGCTACTGACCAACGTACATTTTGTGTTGAACCTGATACTAAAGCTCCGTTTGATAATTGGCTTGTTCCAGTGTTCATTATTTCCCCTTCAGAAATTGTTTCTAACTCAAATGATGGGGCTGATGCTTCTAGATTATCTGTGTCTAAAGTTATTGTAAAAGTTCCTGCACTTAATTCATCTGCTGTAAGTGTTAAAACAAGGACACCTGTTCCGCCTGCGTCTCCAGTTTGAGCATTAATAGCATCAAGTGATAAAGATAATGTTGTATCTACTATTGATCCTTCTCCGACAGAACTTGGGACTACATTAGTAATTACTCCATTTAAAATAGTTACGTCAACAGATACTCCTGTTGCAGTTCCTCCACCACCTACTATTAAATCTGTAGCAGCAGTGCTACCACTAGTAAAGGTATAAGTTCCATCTAATGAATCATCACCTGTATTTGTATTAAATGTGTTTGTTGAAACAGCATCAAAAATTGTAGTTGAAATTAATGGCGAACCACCGTTATCGTTTGAAGAAAATGTAATTACATCTCCTACTTTATATCCTGTTCCTGCTGAAGATGCTGTTACTGCAGCTTCTGCTCCATTATCTGTTACTAAATTAAATACTGCTCCAGAACCTCCTCCTGTTGCAGAATAAGTAGCTGCTGTATAAGTTACAGTTTCTGCTGATCCTGTAAAAGCTGATCCTGCAGATACCCCATTAGCAAATAATGCTGCTGCGTTTGTATCACCCGTTAATAAAGGTTCACCATCTACTGAGTCTACAAATGAACTTGTAGCAGAAGAGAATGTTTCGGGTACTACTCTAGTAACTAATAAGCTATTCCCACCACTTTGAAAATAATTATTTGCAGCTAATGCAGTTAAATATGAATAAGCAATTGAACCACTTTGTACAGTAGTACCAAAAATTGCTGAATATTGGCTAAAAGAAGTAACTAATGTTGGAACTTCAACAGGACCTATTGCAGCTGGTCCGATAATAGCGGCACCTACTTCTGCGGGCTGTTGAGTAATAAATGATTGGTCGTTTTCTCTAGCTAATACACCTGGAGATAATAATGTTTCTGCCATCTTTATATGTTATTTTTAATATTGTTTTATTATACATATTAAAGATTTTTTCAAAGAACTATTCTGAACTAACGAATTCTCCCTTTTCTAGATCAATATTACCTTCTCCGTATTTTTCTTGTAATTCCTTACCTAATGTTTCTTGTTCTTGAAGAAGAGATACATAATTGCTTTCAAGGTTTTCTTTTCGTTTAGATAAAAAGTATTTTCTTTTTTCTATATCACCTAAACTAAAGGTTATTTCATTTTCTTGTCTTTGTAAATCTTTTAGTTTTTGTAACTCTTCTTTTGATAACTTTGTTGTACTCATGTGTTTTTATTTATTATAAATATTGACAGAATTCTTTTAATGCCAATATTTGTGTTTTTAATGGTAAAGTTTGTACCCCACCAACTAAGCATTTATCTTTTTTTGGTTTATCTACGGGGTTTATTTTAATTTCTTTTTGATATATTTCTTTTAATAATAAAAGTAAATCATACTTTGATATACATTCACTATGTAAAATAGTTTCTGTGTTATGACTATCCCAATTAAACATAAGATATAAACAATATTGAGCCCAAGTTAATGTAGTATTACCATTGGATAAATAATTAGTATAACCATTTATTTCATTCTCTTGTGAAAGAAACCAACTCATTAAACTTGCTGATGAATCCCATTCAGGACCAAAAACATTAGTTTTTATAATTTTAGTTCTTTTTCCATTTTCTTTTATCCATTCTGATGCTTGTTTTTTAGATAAGCCATATTCATCATTATCGTCATCACAATCAGTTCCTGGGTATATAATTTTAAATTTTGTTTGTTCTTCTAACCATTGGGGTAATTCCCAATTTATTTCAAACTTATCTGTTTTTTGAGATATAGCTCCGGCACAATTAATAATAAATTCACCATCAAAATTACATACCGCATTCTTAAATTCTATTGATGGAAATTTTTTATCAGTATAAGCTATTTTAAATCCTTTTGAATCTAAAAATGCTGCAACCATATGTCCTAACATTCCTTTATGGCCTAAAATTAATACTTTCATATTATAAATTTTCTATTTTGTTTAATTTGTCTTTAGTATAAATATTAGTAATATCTACTAACTTTGAATCAATAAATATACCTAAATATTTTATATCAGGCAAATTTATTACTTCATTAATTTGTTTTAATATTATATTTTCTCCATTTACATTGATTTTAATATTAAGATTATTAAAATTATCATAAATTAATAATTGTTTATTACTAACTGAAAAAAATAATTTAAAATTTGTATTATATTTATTATAATTTAAAACATCAGGAGACCCACATTCTAAAGTACCCTTTACTTTTACTTCTGTTTTTTTATATTTAAAATTTTCTAAAATACTTTCCCAATAACTTTCAGCATCATTATACATTGAAGTTTGGGTATTAGGAATTTGTTTTACATAATCTGACTTACTAAGTAAAGAATCAACTTTGATAATATTATCTTTACTTAAAATATTTAATAATAACCCAGGAAATAAAGGTTGGTTAGTTGCTGGGTCTATATAATTACTACAAATAAAATCTTTGGGATCATTAAGTAATTCTAATATTTCGTTAGTAATTTTAGTATCATAATTAATAAAAGAACAAAATGGATAATCTAAATTATTATTTAGTGAAATAGCATTTTTAATTAAATTAAAAACTGTCCAACCATAATCTTCTTTAATATGAGAAATTTTTATTTGGCCCCCTACTGTTTTCCAAAATTTCATTCCTCTTTCTGGAAAACGTAAAATTGGGTTACTTTGATCATATACAAAATAATCAATTTGAGACTGGATTGAGGTTGGGAGTGGTGAATGGGATGAAATTAGGATATTAAAGTTATTTTTTAAAATAGAAATAGTACTTTGTAATATATCTAATTTTTCTTGTGTATCACAATAACATAAAATTACTATTAAATTTTTATTTTTCATAACATGCTATATAAGTTGATATGTCTTTTAATTTATTGTATTTAGTTATTGATTCGTACTCAATATAGTTTGTATCCGAGTTACCTTTAAACCAATCACCTTTTTTATTTAAGATTTGATTTATAATAGATTGTTCTGATTCATATAATTTAAGTAATAATTTTTTAGTCTCCAAATATGTTTTGGATATTTTTTGTGAAGATTTACCAAATACATAAAAATCATCAGTCTCATTTTTAACAGCATCAAAAATTAATTTGTGTTGAGGGTGTCCATATTCACCAATAGGGTTATGAGTTACTATTTTATCCCAATTTTTATAATTAATTATATTTTTTAAATCAAATTGTTTTGTAGGGTATAAAGTATCTTCATAGTCGAACATTTTCCAAGAACCTACATTTAATTTTTCCATTACTTGTTTAAATTCTTCACTTCTAATTTTATTTGATTTATTTGTAAGACAAATTACTTTATAATCAGAACCATGTTTTATTAATTCTTCTCCTCCAAATATTAATTCATCATCAGGATGAGCAATAATCATTAATTTAGATGATTTATAATCATTAAAAGTTTTATTTAAAATATCTGCACCTTTAGGAGTTACTGAAGGATCAGGACCATGTATAAAGTAAGGTTCTAAAGTATTAGTATCATACATTACATCAAAACCTTGTTTTAAATAAGGTAAATTAACTTTTATTTCATCCTCTGAACTATAATAATTATTCCATGTAATGGGTAAATCTAATGTCTTATTTTCTTCCCAAAGTATATTGTTAGCTACCCTTTCTTCTGAAAATGCATTATCATCTACATAAATTTTAATATTGTATAAATTTAATTCTTTATTCCATTTTAAACATTTATCAAAAAATGGTTTACTTTCTTTATTATAAAAATAAAAACCAGTAGCAATTAATTTTTTATTTGGATTTCTAGTTATATTTTTAATTGAAGCTAACTCGCTACCATAATTTCCTTCTAATTTAATATTATTATAATACCTCCACTGATTAATATCTTCGTGGAAGTATTTCATAAATAAAGGATAATCTTTTAAATTTTCTAGATATTGTAAAGAATTATCAATATTTTCTGTTGCAAAAGCATCTCCATCAATCCAAGCAAAATTATCATAATTTTCTTTTAGTGAATCTAAACTAGCTAAATACTTAGCAAAAAATATTGAGTAATCTTTATTAAATAAATTTGGTTCTCCAATTGATTCCGATTTTGGTTTTGGACGATAATCTATTCTTTTATTAATAACATTAGGAAGATTTATTTTAGAATCACAATTAAACCCATAAACTATAATTTTATGTTTTGAATATTTAAGTAAACTTTTAGCTAAAACTTCTATCATAGGAAGATAACTTTCATTACCTCCTGTTATCCATATAAAAGATTTTTTTTTATTTTTATTATCTAATAAATTTAATGCTTTGTTAATTACAACTTCTGGTGTTAAAGATTTTTGACAAATATGTTGTTTATTTGTTCCCTTATGTTCTGGGCACCAATCCCAATCTCCTGTATCAAAAATATAATCTTTATTAACCCAACAATTATTACACACAGAATGGTTTTCTACTTTAGTTAAATTATTAGGCACATCATACCCATAAGGAACAAAATTATTAACCATTAAAGTATGTTTTCCCATAGCCCAATTAACCCAAGATAATCCTGAACCTAATCCTACAAATAAATCTGCATGATGAATATAATTAAATAATTTATCCCAAGGTAAATTTTTCTTATTAATAATATTTTTACCTTTAAACCCATTAAGTGTTAAACTAATAACTTTATAACCCTTTTTAGTTAGAGAATCAGCTAATTTAATCCAACTTTCATATTGCCATTCTTTTAGTCCTGCTGTGGCTTGGGGTCCAATACAAACATATTTTTGTTTTAATGGTCTTTTTCCTATTTTATAATCAATTCCATAGTTAACAGGATTATAAGGAATATTTAAAATATCAGCAGCAGCCTGGATTAATGGTATTGTGTTTACTTGGGTTGGATGATCATTTAAGTTTTTCCAACCTCCTTTTTCATCTCTAAACCAACCAATTTGAAAATGAGCGTAACATGGAGGAGTTTCTCCTGGGGGTACAAATTTGATATCATTATAATCTTTTAGATTTTTAAACCATTCATTATGAAATGTACTAACTATAACATTACATTTATATTTATTTTTAAATTCTATCACTTGTGGGGCCCAAGCTAATGTATCTCCTATTGATTTTGATTCAAATGAAATTTTTACTGTTTTATTTTCTAAATTAAAAGTATGTACTACTTCACCATTAATTTTAATTATCCAAGGTATATTATATGTTTTACTACAATGAGTCCACATATTATTAGTAATAGTAGCTACATGAACTATTTCATTAGTAGAACCATTTATAAATTCAACTGTATATTTGTTATTATGGTGTCCAAGGACTTCTACTTTAGGACCTAAATTAAAACTTATTTCTACTTTATTTTGTGGGATATTTTTTAATAAATTTTCTAATTCTTTACCTGCTATTTTAGCAGCATTTTCCCAAGTAAACTTTTTTCTAATTATTTTAGACTCTATTATAGATTGTTCTTTATGATATTCGTAATTTTCATAAGCATCTCTCATCACTTCTTTTAGATTATTAAAATCAGGATCATAAAATTCCCCTTCTAACATTTCTTGAGAAAAACTACTATATTCCCCTTTTTTAGCTTTAGATGTAGATAAAATACTTACTGGCAATCCTAGTCCCTCAGCAAATTCTAATTGTGCACTACAATTTGAATATATAGAAGGTGTACCACAAGCCATTGCTTCAATTAAAGGTAAATTCCAACCTTCAGATCTAGCACAAGATAAAAATACATGACCTTTCTGTAAAAATTTTATATATTCTTTTCTAGTAGGAAAGTGTTTTACTTTTACTCTAGGGTCATTTAACTTATAATGTTTTAATCTTTTTTCTGTAGATTTAAATTTATCTTTAGCATAAGGATTATCAATAGATACTATTAAGTCAACGGGTTCATCTTTGTCAAATTCTTCTAAAAAAGATTCTATTAATTCTTTAGTTGATTTTCTATAATCCCATCTACCAAATATAACAAATTTAAATCTACCATCATCATAATCAGGTAAAGTTACTTTATTATTAGGTTTAAATATATTACCATCAACTGCCTCTGGGACAACTTTTACTTTATTTTCTTCTATACCTTGTTCTACAGTACAATCTTTTTGCCATTGAGAAGGAACCCAAATTTGGTCAAATGTTTTTAATTGGTCAAAAAAATAATCTGGTTGTCTTGTAGTTTCCCATACATTATATGCTATTTTAGGACCCTGGTAGTCTTGGTAAAAGAAATGATGGTTTGTTTCATTAAGAACTATATTAATATTGTGATTAAAATTATTAGGATAATTAGAATAAAATGAGTGGTGATTTAATTTATCATCATTATCCCATAAAGATTGTTCAACTAATAATTTTTTATCTAAATTATCTATATAATCTTCTCCATTATGGGGCTCATCATTATGTCCTTCCCAAGAACCTCCTATAGTAAAATTTCTAACTTTTAAATTATATATGTTAGATAATTCTCTATAAAAAGCTCTTGTGTGATTAGCATAACCAGTAGTACCAATGTAACTACCATGTGCAAAAATTTTAGGTTTTTGTTTTGTCATTTAACCCAAATTTACTAAATTTATACCAAAGTCTTTCGTGTAGGAAGTATAGCACCATTTTGGAAATGATTTCTATTCCCCCTATAGCCAAACCTGCTTCCCAAGAACCCGTTATTAGTCCTGAAATTACTACTGTATCTATTGATCCTATTATTCGCCATGAAACTGTTTTTGCAATGTGTCTTTTATAACTTACCATCTTTTTTCATTTGTTTTCTTATAGAAGTAGCTGATATTTCTCCTATTTCAGATGGTGGAACGTGTTCAATAATATCATATCCAACTCCTCTACCATAATTAATCGATTCTATATCAGGTATAATAGTTGGTAATACTTTACCTTCTTTAATAAGTTCTTTTAACTCACCTTCTTTTACCATTTCTAAAATTTGTTGTGCTGTCCAAGGATTCTTTTTATCCGGTTTTACATCTCTAATTCCTAACCAAACATTATATCCTTGTTTTAATCTTTCATTAATTAACCATAAATGCCCTTTATGTAAAGGTTGCCATCTACCAGCAAAAAATGAATACTTTACTTCTGATGATGAAGACTCTTTGTCTGCTTTTGCTTTAAATTCCATTATCTCTTATTAAGTTTATTGCTATTGCTCTTTTTTCTGGTTTATTTGGGTCCATATCATTAATTAAATATCTAGGTCCTCTTTCAATCCCCATAATTAATCTATGATATGGTACTTCATTTTCATATAATTCTATTTCAGTATGCATCCTAAGGTATTCAGGGCGTGCTGTAGTTAAAATTATCATATGTCCTTCAACTGATGCTTTATCTAGGTAATCTATAGTAGATTCTATTCCTTCAGCTTTTGTAGTTTCGTATGTTTCAAATTTGCGATATTTAAATATAGTACCATCTATATCACAAAAGTATGTATTTTTTTTCTCCATATTAGTTATCTAATTGATAATCCGAAGGTGGTAATTCATTTAATAATGATCCTTTAGGATATACTACATCTAAACCAGTCTTTTTGGCTATTATCTTTAATGATTCTTCTGGTGTTTGATTTGTAGTGTCAATATTAATATAATCTAAGTCTGGTTTTTGGAACTGCATAACATGGTAATTTTCTCTACCTCTAAATCCTTTTTCTACATCATAATGTACAAAAATTTCATGTAATTGCCACTTCATTATATCCTTAAATTCTTCTCTTTGATCTAAATAAGGAGAAACTAAAGATACGATTACATCTTTACCTTGGTTGTGTAAATAATGAGCAATTTTTTGAGCAGCATCTACATTAGTTATTCTACCTTTTATAGAATAATCTTTATTTGTAAATAATTCTCTCATTTCATCTCCATCTATGCGGTAGGCATGAGGGAGATATTTTTCTTTAAGCATGTTTGCTAAAACGGTCTTTCCTGAACAGGGTTGACCCGTAAACCAATATATCATATAACGTTATTTTAAATGTAACCATAATGTACGTAACTATTATTAGGTATCCAAACTATTCTTGCCTAGTTTGACCATTAGGATATTCTCTATTTGCTGGAACTGATTGAACTCCAGGTTTAAAATTATCACTATTACTTGTTGTTTCAAAATTAATTGTAACTTTAGATTTGCTATTAAATTTATTAATCGAATGCATTTCTTTTTGAATAGTATCAGGAATAATATAACCTCTTAATTGTATATTAAATGTGCCTAATACTAATCTATCTCTACCGGTTGTTAATTCTGTTTTTGTATTAAATGAATCTATAAAGGCTCTAAATTTAAACCTTTCAGGGTTACCCCAATAAGCATCAGATGCATATTCACATGCTTCAATTATTTTATTTAATTGTTCCATATAATAAGTTTGTATAAGTACACTATATTCTAAAGTTACAAAATCTGGGACTGCAACTGCATAATGTTCTTTTACAGGTTTTTTATTATTTAAAACTGAAAAATTGTTATAAAAATTATCAGGACTATATTTCTTTTGAAATGATCCATATAAATTAACTCCATTAGCATCTAATTTATTGTAAACAGATCTATCTTTTGATATAGTATCTCTTTTTAAAACAATAATAGGTAACATTATAGCACCTTTTTTATCTCTATAATATCCATCTCTTTGGAATGATTTCCATCTTTCTGGGGCTCCATATATTATAGGTACATTTCTTCTTTCTCCATTTTGGTATACAAAAGGTTTAATTACATTTTTAAAGTAATAAAATACTGCTTCATCTAAATCTTGAATACCAATAGAAAATGGTTTTACTGAATCATCTTTAAAACTTAATTTAGTTGATCTATTAAAAGGTATACCCGTTTGTGATTCGTTTGAATTTACAGTAGAATTAGGATTACCTCTTCTAGTATCAGTAGCTTTTTGTTGCTCAATACTTAGTTGCCTTTGTGTTTTTGGAATTGGTTTTCTAATTTTACTCATTACATTCTTTCTATATATGGTGAGATTGCTACTTTATCCGCTGGGATATAATACGTAGAAACTAATATTGATAAATTACTACCAAATTGATCAAGATTTGGATTAAGTGGATTTGGATCGCCAGTTGAATCGTTATTAGGATAATCAGGGTTTTTACCTCCAAAATATTGATTTGCTACTGTACTTTGTACACCGTAGTATCCTTCTTGATAAAGTATAATATCTCCAACTTCTGGGACTACATCAGCATCAACTAAATCATCTCTAAAAAAATAAAAATCTATAGGTTGGCCAAATTGAATTCCTTCTTCATTTTCTGCATATTCTTCATTTGATCTATTTATTAACACATTAAAAAGAAATGGACCATTATAAAATTTAGCTTCAGCTGCTTCTCCATAGATATTTACTTTAGTTTCTTCTAATTTAAATTGATATAAAGCACACTGTTGGGTAATGATATTACCCATCAGTTCTCTATTTAATTTTCTTATCAAAGAGACATCTCTTTGTCCTGTAAACATTGCCA
>Ga0209535_1000277_pt1 | contig 35166 bp, 44 predicted proteins | sample LinPmetageLP28_FD_184041 | JGI IMG/M metagenome (GOLD analysis project Ga0209535, IMG submission 184041) | Marine viral communities from the Pacific Ocean - LP-28 (SPAdes) (version 2) | ecosystem: Environmental > Aquatic > Marine > Oceanic | place: Pacific Ocean | collected 2009-08-22
GTTCATTACAAACTTGCCGTCGATAATTACGGTTGCGCCGTAAAGGTTTTGGCCCGCCTGTTCGTAAACTTTGTATTTCATATCTATCTCCCTGTGTAGGGCCGCTTACGCCAGCCCCATTTCGTCAAACTCCAGATTGTCCAAGTGGCATTCGTCGCAACGCTTTTCAAAGTCGAAGCGTTCTTCGCCACACTCTTTGCAGACCCAATCGCCGGGTCGATTCCCCCACTCCCCATAAACTCTCACGTGGCAGTCGTGCAGAGTTTTCAGCAGTTTTGCTCGATAGTTACGAACGTGTGCTTCCATGTCGCTCTCCCTGATAAGGGCCGCTTACGCGGCCTTCTTTACGTTGACCAGCACTCGCTGGTGAAGTCGCTGGATGTTGTAGCCACCAGCAAGAATGATTTCGATCTTGACTTTGAAGCCGTCGATGTACCACAGACCCTGAAAGGCTTCGCCGTAAACCGCCCTGAAGTTGGCGGCATCAATGTTCTCGATCCCAGCTTTCTTGAACTTGGCAACGATTCGCTCGTTACGGGCTTCGTGATTCTTTTCTAGGTTCTTGATGAAGCGGGCAATGTGCTCAGCCTCACCCCAATCAAAATCGTTAATGAATTGCTTGTTGAAGAGGCTTTTGATCGCTCGCATCTGATCGTATCGCTTACCCCCCTCATTTCGCGGCAGTGCATAGTAAGCCGCTTTCATCTCTCGGTACTGCTCGCGGGCTTCACGAATGGCGGCAGGCACGTCAGCAATAGCGCCGGCGTCAGCCTCAGAAAATGCCTCTTTGACCTGATTCTCAATGTTCATTCTGCTGTCTCCCTTTCGGTCAGGGCCACCCCGACCACAAGAGAAGTATGACAGATACCGTGTCGTTGTGCAACTATTTATAAACAAAAAATGGAAATATTTATGTTAAATTTAAGCGAGTTACAGGAAGGAAGGCGATGAAAGAGGACAAGGGGTCATGGAGATTGACGAAGACGGAACGTGGTCGCAACTGGATGAAGTTGGAGTTGATGATATTTTACTGGCGTATCGAGCGGCTGTTGCTACAGCACGCCGCTTACAAGAAGATGTCGCAATTATGGAAGACCTTGCGGTTATACGTCTCACGGAGGCTAACGAGACCCCCGCTCATATAATTCGGTTCAAGCCTTTTTCTCGGCCGACTTCCGCTGAACGTATTCATTAAAGTCTTCGCCAAACTTCTTTTTAAACCAGACAGGCCACGGAATCCTTCGATTGGTGGTGCGGTCTCGATTCCGCCAAACATGACGCGCCGCGTGATACTTGATGTCGTCGGCCCACCGCTCCTCTTTTTCCCGATCTTCGATCGTCATCTGCTCACGCAGGCTCACCGATACATCTCCTTCATTTCCAATGTGCGACTACGATTGTGTAGCCAGAAGACCAACAGCAACCTGTCGCCTTTGTGTACAGGTAGCCCACGATGCAATTTTGTGAAGCTCGGGAATATTAAAGCGTGACCAGTAGGGAGGGGCTTCAGCGTGCCCAAGCCATGGAACTCCGTTCCTCCACCCTCGTACTCGCCAGTGTTAAGCGGCACTACCACGCTCATATCGCTCGACTCGTCGTGATGCCATGCGCCTTGCTTCTTATCTTTGACGTTGTAGTTGGCAAGTTGTATTGATGAAATTTGGGCACAGTCGCGTTGATAGAGGCTAAAGAAGATAGGATTCAGCACGTTCTGCACAATGAACCACATTATTCGGTACAGCTCGGGAACCATGTCGTGAAGTGTGATCTCGGGGATCTGGCGTAACACGTCCTCGCTGGGATTCGTTTCAAACAGACCGTCTTTCTGCATCTGTCGAATCTCTTCGACCAGCATCTTGCAATACTGCCGCCGTAACAGCGGCACCTTATACACGTCAGGAAAAACCTTTTTGACGTGCTGAGCAATCGGTAGCTTCTCTAAATCCTCAGTTCCATTGCGCGCCCTGAACCGTGCAATCGGCGATAAAGATTCCTGAACCGCTTCATATAGCGGCTGATTGATCATCCAATGGCTTTGCATCGATAGTAAATAATTTTTGAGATTGTACATAAATGTGTTAATTGTGTATGATTAGTTACATAACTTAACAGATGGAGCGTTTTGATGGAAGACAAAAAAATCAGTGTTGGCGCAGTCAGCGTTGACACTGGACAGGTTGCAGTGATGGTTGAGGAAAAGCCAACGCGCATAAGGAAATCGTTGGCAGTAGACGAAACTACCTACGAGATGTTGAGCCGCGTGTGCGCCGAACGTCGGCGTAGCAAGATCCAACAGCTTCAAGTATTGATTGAAATTGAGTTTTACGCTTTGGGTCTTGATGAGAAAGAGGCGTGATTAAAAATCTGTTCGGCAGGAACAAACGCATCCCTCAAGCCTATAAACCCGTCATGGAGGCTCAAGAGGTGCTGGAGATGTTCAGCAGGCTAACCCTGCACCAGCAAGCCGTGTTGATGCGGCTGATGTCCAGAAACTTGATCATCGATCTGCCTGACGATGCCATCATGGGGTACGAGCTTGATTGGGGCGTCGAGAAAGCCATGGTGGTTGCGACCATGGCCGAAGGCTTTGACGTTACACCAGCCCTGCAATCCCCTGCTGACGCATAGCAATCTCGCGATCATCTTCGTTTGGTAACAGGGTGGGCGAGAAGTTCATTGGAGATGCCTGCGGCATTGACGTCATGGGCAGTGGGTCAAACTCAGGCAATACCATGGCGCTAGGCGCTTGCGTCTGCTCTTCAATTTCTTGCATCCTGCGGCGCAGATCAAGGTTTTCATCGCCCATCTGCGTCGGCATTCCGTTTTCATCAAACTCTGAAGGCCTTTCTACTGGCTCCATGAGTGTCGGTATATCAACGCTACGGGCTGTAGACTGAGTTACGAGATAAAGAAGCGGATTGATCGCGTCTAATCCCTCTCGTAGTTCTGCGGCTTTTTTTGGATCAATCAATGCTCTTATGAGGGTGTCCTCGTAAGCCTCTCTTTGAAAGCCAATCGCGGACTGAGAAAGGTCATCAAACCCTCGAACCACTAATCTCTGGGGCAACTCAATTATAGATCGTAAGGCAAGTTTGATTGGCTCAGAAAACCCTGCGGCTTCCTTTTCCATCATCCTCTGCATAGCCTGCAAGGGCTGGGTGGGGGAGCCGGTTTGCGTGGCAATGTAGCTTATTGCCTGAGACACTTCGAGGGCGTCTTTAAATACATCAAACTCTTCTGGGCCCAAAATTTCCTTGAACGCCGCCAGTTTTCTGCTTTTTTCAGCTACGCCCCTACGGCCTGTTTGAAACGCTCGTCTAGGATTGCGAATGCCAATCCGTTGAAGAAATTTGTTTGGGACGCCCAGAGGGTCAGAGGTGCCCATAATCACATCGTCAAGCTGAGTTCTCAGCCAGTTAGCCTTGAGGTTTTGCCATACTGTTGGATCTTCTGTTTGCACCAAGCGACGCAGGGTACGAAGCTCTTCCACTGATGCTTTTCCAGAAAACATTTTCTGCACTAAAGGCACCGCCGCAGTGCCGCCCGTTTCTACAGTTTTTACAAGGCTTTTTAAAAGACCACGCTCTAAAATTTGAAGGTGGCCTTTCGATGGGTCATAAATCCGCACGGCGCGAGCGTAGAGGGGATTAGCCGCTTTTAAGGCGTCAGCAATGTCAGCTTTATATGTGGCTACCTGCCTCGAAATTGTTGAGCCCTCTGATCTTGTCTTAGTCTCCAAAAGTGCTTTTAAGTCTTCGGTAACCGCATTGTGTAATGCTTTCAAGTCTGTCTTAAATCCAACACCAGATGGATCTTTGACTACATCTAATATCTCCTGTAAGGCAGATCGCATTTGTCGGCCGGTGTTTGGGTCATCTATTTTTGTTTGTAGGCTTTTGCCTATTGCTGATATGTCGACAGATAAACCTTCCTCTTCAGCAAGCTGAAAAGCATCGTTATAAATGCGGGTGGCGCGCGCCTCTCTTTTTTCAGCAAGCTTCTTTATCACATTAGCAGAGGCTTGAGCTAAATCCGCTTCTGCCTCGACTGCGCTACGGGTGCCCGCCTGCTCTAGCGCCTCACCAGTCTTGCCTGTCATCAATTTGCCAGTGGCAATCTCGTCAAAAAATTCATTTAGGCCCTCTTCCATTTGCAAAGCGCGATCATTGTAGAAATCAAACAACTTTTGAGATGAAGGTTGCATCTGAAGATAACGCTGTATTTCGCTCGCATTGCTTTTGAGACCCTGAGCCTCTGCCCTCGTCAATACAATGCCAAATCGGCTTTGCGCCATTTCCATGATGCTATCAGCGTTTTCTCCGCCCTCTGTTAAAAGAGTGCGGACCATATTTGCCCCACTTTCTCCTCCAAATTCGGTGCTTATTTTGTTCAATAGCGGCCTGCTTCTGCTAATGAATCCTTGCCCAATAGGGATTGCCCCGTAGGCACTATTTATCATTATGTCATTTGCTAACCGGCCGACATTCAGAGGTGGTCCATCAAAGGCCGCGCTAATTCCTGCGCGTGCGGCCGCACCCACTGATGCGCCTACACCAGTTCCCGCCGCTCCAAGGACCATAGCGCCGGGTAATCCACCGCCCGGCAACGTGCTGACAGTCCCTGCCGTCATCCCCACGGTGCCCGCTACAAGCTCTGGGACGAATTGAAGCGCAGGACCAACTAAGCCCGCCGCGTCAACTAATAGGCCGTCTTGAAACTCTTTTTGTATCTCTCCCGTATAAGGATCGAGATATGCAACCTCATTGTCCCCATCCAAAAAATACAGATCGGACAGATTCATATCGTCGGCAAGTTCGGGGAATCTTTTTTCTGCAAGCCAGTGCATTTGATACGCTTGATCATTTGTCATGCCTGCAAGCAACGCACGCGTAGCGCCTGATTTCTTAGCTTCTGCCTGCGCTCGTATGTCTGCCTGCTCTTCAGCCATGCTTTCTACGCTGGCCAAGGTTTGTTGCTGGCTCGCCGCAACATTACTTTGATGCTTGTTTGCAAGAGGGCCCCTGCCAGCGGCCAAGTCTGCCTTCAGCCGTTCGCCTGCATCTTCATCCGTAACATTGTACGGAATGCCGTCAACGTAAATCGTCTTTGCCATCAGTAACCTTGCCCCGTGGCGTCTATGCCTTCAAATCTACCAAGCTGGCTTGGATGGGCGAGTCGATATGCCATCGCAACTTCGCTTTCTTCTGCCGCCAACCTATTTAACTCTCCAAGCTCATTAGGATTTAAAAATTGATTTTCTGGCGACCGACGCCAACCTACGAGCCAGTTGTTGTAAATTCTGGCTTTTTGAGAATCGCTTTGAGCCGCGTCCATGCTTGCCGCAAGTTGTTCGTCTGCATTAAAATCAGCAAATAATTTTTCGTTAAGGTCAGCAATTTTTTTCAAATAAGAGCTTTGTTTGATTAGGCCCTCATAAGATGACCCGAGACCCGGCGATGCCGCAATAAACAAATTCATCTCCATTTCAGTGATTGCGCCTTTTGTTTGACCAATCAACTGCATTGCAATACGGGTTCCTAGCGACTGTAGCAATTCTTGATCGCCAAGGCTTTTGTCAGCCCTCAAACCAATTTCAGAAAGTAACTTTCTTACCCCTACAGTTTTTCCTTCAACAATGCCAACACCTTCTGGGCCCAACTCAGCTAATAGCGCGTTAAGTTGATTGATCATTTGGTTTTGGTGATACCCTGTTTCAGCATCCGTCGCCATCTTCTCAAGTGCTTTGGCAAGTGATTTACCTTGCGAGTCAGACAAAGCCGACGAGCTTCCCATGTTCAAAGCAACACCCGGTTTTTTAACCTGCACAGCGTTGGGAAGTTCTGGCGCTATTGTCTGCCCTTTTGCGTCAGTGCTCCCTCTAATCAACGCCATGTCCGCAGAATTATTTTCATCGAGGGTTACTGTGCGTCGCGAAACGTCACCAGTGGTGGGGTCCGTATAATCATACTCGTAGGTCTCGAAATTTGTTGTCTGGTTAGCTAGTTTTAAACGCTCTAAGGAAAATTTATTTAAATAATCGTTTGCTTCCTTTTCGTCAGTTTTCGCAAGCTCAAAGGCTTTCAAGGCAACCTGTTGGTCAACTTGACGCTTTTCTTGCCTATGTGCCCGCAGTCTATCGTTAAATGCCGAAAATCCAGCGCCCGCAGAACGGAAAGTGCCAGAGTCGGCAGGGGCGGCAAGCATGGCCGCACCCAAGTCTGAGGCCAGATCAAAAAGAGTGGGGCGCGAAGAACTCGACAGCAGTGGGGTAAGCTGTTTCTTGTAGCGCTCCATCCCGTAGGTGAATCCTTCGTCTCGCTTTTCGCGTTGGGCGTCAAGAATTTCTTGCTGTCTTTTTTTAATCACCTCCTCTGCTTTCATACGCAATCGATCAATCCGCTCTTGCTCTGTCTCAGTAGCGGGCGTAGCAGTCGGACTAGGCGCGGGCGCGGCGGTTGTAGGCGTCAGGTAGCCCCGAAGCGGGTTCGTATTAGGCGTGCCTATAGCTGGCGGTGCGGGCGTCAAATATCCTTGAAAGGGATCACTGACGCCGCCTATGCTGAAGCCACGGATCTGTTCTTCTAGTTGTGCTCTGGTCATGCTCATATTAGGTACTCAGCGACTTTTATTGAACGACTTGTGGTTGAGCTGGTTGCCCATAAGACCCGAAACCGAAGCCGCCAGATGAAGGCTGTCCTCCTAAGAAATTGCCAGCCGCGCCAAATACGGACAACCCAGTGCCAAGACCGGCCTGAAGTGGGGACGGTTGCGGTGCAAACTGAGTACCAATTTGACTTGGCCCTGTCTGTTGGCCCGCGAACTGCATGAAGGGCAGGAGCGCTTGATACTGCATCAGAGGCGCTTGTTGCCCTTGGAGCTGGGCCTGATACTGCGCGTCGAGCTGGGCCTGTTGATTCGCCTGTTGTTGCGCGCCAAGTTGCGACAACATATTGACATTTTGAATGCCCGCTTGCTGAGCTGACTGGCCAAGACTTGCCAAACCTTGCGCCTGCGCTACTGCGGCCTGCGCGGAGCTTGCACCATAGCCTCCATAAGCGTTAGAAAGATCGGACCCCAGCCCCATCTGGGCGGCGCCCAACTGGGTGCCAAGATTACCTTGTGTCGCGCCTAAACTGCCAAAGCCTTGCGCGACTTGATTTGCCGCGCTTAAACCTTGGGCTCCAGCTTGATTCAATCCCTGTGTTTGGGCTTGGCCTAAACCGAGCGCGGTTTGTGCCAAATTGGTGGACGCCCCCAATTGTTGCTGTGCGGCCACCAACTGCTGTTGCGCTAATTGATTTTGTGATGCTAAGCGCTGTGAAGCAGTTTGACCAAAAGTTGCAATCCGTTGTTGTGCGGCGGCATTTTGTGCCTGTGCGGAGGCCATTTGTTGCGCTGTCAGCGCCTGACCCGCACCAAAGCGTTGTGATCCAACATTTGCTGTCTGTCGACCCAAGCCTTGCTCTGCCGAGAAACTTTGCCCAGCAAGAGCCCCACTCTGTCTAGCAAGAGCCTGAGTGGCGCCCAACCTTTGTGCCGCATCAGCGCTTAACGCATTTGCCATACGCTCACCTGCCGCACTTTCTAGCTGAGTTTGCTGGCCCAACTGTTGAGAAAGATCGCGACCTGCACCAAAGCGAGTTGTTGCAGTGGTTCCAAGCCTGTTTGCAAGCGCTTCTTCGGCGCCAAATCTTTGTCCAGCCAAAGACGCCAATCCACTAGCGGCCGAGCGCTGAGCGTCCTGCTGACGAGAAAATTCGCCGAGAGCGGTCTGCTGGGCTCTGCCAAAGCCTTGCGAGCGAATGCCCGCTAGGCTTTCTGCCAAGCCCCTGCCTAACGCTTCACGACGTTCTGCGGCTGTTAGACGGGCTCTGGACCCAAAAGCAGATTCTCCGCCTGTCTGTATATCTCTTGCTCGTTGAGCAATATCAGCCTGATCTCCCGCATCCAATACATCTTGAATGGTTTGCTGAACCACAGATTGCTCAAACGGGTCATAAAACGCCTGAGTCATGGAGGGGTCAAAAGCACCCGTGGCTTGACGCAAACGCGCCTCAGACTCTCCGAGTCTACCGCCTAGCCCCACGGTGGCGCCTGCCGTCGTAAGCTCCGACCCTGTTAGCCCGCGATCGAGACCGCCAATCGCGCCCCTAAGCTGGCCTGTTGCCACATCAAGACCCGGCGCTAAAGCGCCCAAAGCAGAGCCACGTTGCGCCAGAGAACCCGTCAAGTTCCTGCCAAATTGGTCGACACCCCCAGACTCCATAGCTAAGGCGCGCTCAAACTCGGAACTAAGGTCGCCAACTGCGGCGCCTTCAATACCAAGCGCGCGATCTAACTCCGATCCAAATCTCGTTCGTGCGCCCGACAGCGTTCCAGTAGCGTCTCTTACTCCCCTGCCCAGAGCCTGCTCTGCTTGCCCAGCAAACCCCTCTATGGCCCCAAGGTCTTCGCCAAATCTGCCCGCCGCTTGGAGGTTAGTATCTTTAAAAGCTGTTAGGTCGCGACCAAACTGATCCGTCGCCTGCGTGGCAAGTAAATCGGCACGATCAATTCCACTCTGCAAAGATTCAAGACCCAAGGCGCTGTTTACTGCCGCCTCATCAGCGGCGGCTTGAATTGCCGCCAAAGCGTTTTCTTGAGAGCCAATTTGCGCGGTCAAGCCTTCACTGAGCGTCCCAAAAGCATCTTCATAATTGCTCTCAAGAGCGTCTACCTGCTCTGTCAAGGCACCGCTCAACGCACCATCAGCGCCTGCAAAAGCGCCCTGTGCGGCGCTCAAAAAAGGTTGAATCGAGCCAATGTTTTGTTGTGCCAAGTTTATAGCCGACAATGTACCAGCGCTAGGGCCAGCAACAGGAGCCTGAATAACGATTGGTGTTCCGTCTGGATTGTAATAAGTATTTTGAGCGGCCGTCATGGCCCCTTGAATAAAGCCGGGGTCATCTCCCAAACCAAACAACAACTGCTGAATGATCGGGTCCATTGATACAGCTTGTTGAGCTACGCTTGGAACATAGGCGCCGGGATTAAGAGCCCCTATGCCGCCAGAGCCTGTAGCCGCAGGGATGGTGTTGTTTACATATGTGCCTGTAGCCGGATTATAACTCGGCATATTAAGCCCCCTTTGCCTGCGGCGGTCTGGCGAATTCAGAGAACAAATCCATCATTTTGTACATCATATCGATGCCTTTTTCTTTGTTCTCGCCCGCCATGGGCGTCAGGGTGATGATGCCGTCGCTGTTGTTCATATCAAACGAGCCCGCTCCGCGCACTGCGCGGCCGGTCATTACAAACTCGCCGTCTGACAACATTGCGGGAATGTCGTCACTAATTTCAGTGCCTTCGCCGTTGATGTCGCCCGTCATGCGAATAAAAAGCTCACCGTCCATATCGCCGCCTTCAGACCGATAAACTGCACCGCCTTGGTTGTATGCGGGGATTTGCTGTAGCTGGGGCAACATACCAGTCGGAGGGGTGTAATTAGGAAGCGGCATAGCTTCGTTAATGTCATTTGGGTTGGGCTCCAACAATATTTGTCGTGGCGTAAATTGTTGGCCTTCAGGGATGGGTTGACCACCACTGAGCGTCGGGAAGTTGTTGGGTAACAACCCAAACTCCACTGGATTGGGTGCGGGCTGTCCCATCCTTCTCGCAATCTCTGCCTCAATGTTGTATCGGCCAGCCGCATTCATCTGGGTCAGAGGAGTGAGGGGGACGCCCTTACGATTTTTAGCTTCATCGTAGGCCAGCTTAGCAAGTATCCCAGCTAAGCCAGCCGTACCTAGCACGCCGCCGACTCCCATGCCACCAAACATCCCGCTACCGCCGCTACCGCCGCCAGCTTGAGATTGCGCGCCAGCTCCATAAAAATCGCTAAGCCCACTAGCGCCACCTAAACCAATGGCATCGCCAATAGCTTTGATAGAGTCAGGGGTTTTGACACCGAAGAAGCTACCGCCTTGCTGTTGTGATCCGGCCTGCGCTGACTGAAATTCAGGAATCCCCATCAATTGTGCGGCTAATTCGTCCACTGTTATGCCAGAACCCAGCATGGCGTTAATACCACCGCGCTGTTCAGGGAACTGAGCTAGATAGGCCTCAATTATCGCATTCGATTGCTCTGAACCGAGGTCCACAGTTCCGCCGCCCATTCCCATTAAAGTGTTTGCAACATTCATAAATTTGCCGCCCGAGCCGCCAATTCCCATTTGTTGTACTTCTGCAAGAATTGTATCCATGGACTTGCCAGCTCTTACCCCAGCATCAACGATGTCATTAATTTCTGGATTAGTGACACTCAATTGGCCGAGCACAGCACCGGGATTGCTCATGCTTGCATAATCGGTGACGCCAATTGCATCTCCGAACCCGCCTAAAGTATCTCCAAGCGTGCCAAAGTTACCCACGCCGTCAGCACCGCCACCTATAATGGTTCCTTTAAGATTTGTGCCTAGATTGCCGAAAGCATCTCCGAGCGTGCCAAAGTTACCCGCGCCGTCAGCACCGCCACCTATAATGGTTCCTTTAAGATTTGTGCCTAGACTGCTTATCCCCTTACCAACATTTCCAAAAAAACCAACGCCATCTGCGCCTGCGGTTAAAAACTCTTTTGTGCCACCCAGAAGACTTGAAATGCCCTTTCCTGCCGCAGAGCCAGCGCCCGGCAGTGGTGCGGCCAAAGACGCAATTGCCGCCAAGGGATTGCCGCCTTTGACAGCGTCGTAAGCGGCATAACCCTTCGCTATAAGAGCGGCGGGGACTTGCCATGGGCCCGGTATAAACTGAGCCACCTGCGCGACAGGCTTGACTACGTTTTTAATAACTTTTTTAGCGCTCTTTAAAGTCTTTTTTATCCACCCAAACTCTTCCAGTCCAGTGACGGGATTAAGCGAGGCAATGCCAGCGCCAACCACATATTCTTCTGGATTCATGTCCAGCTCGGCAAAACGGTCGCCGACTATTTTTTCAAATTCGGGATCTGCCATCAGTTGTGGTGGCAAGACAACCTCGCCGGGCGCTAGATGAGCCAGTGTGGTGTCAGGTCCGCGTCCAGCTTGAGAGAGCTGTACAGCCATATCGGCCATAGGCGCCTGCGTGCCAACTTCTGCCGCTTTTGCAAAACCCATTGCAACTTTGGCATCCATCGGATCTTCTGCGGTGGCGGCGGTATTCATCAACTCGGCAATCGTTTGCCGTAACCCAGCGTTAGGGTCCATTGGCATTTCTGCGGACATTGCGATGTCAGACTGAACTTGAGGATCTTGTAGATCAAGATAGTTGGCGTCTACTCCCCCCCCTTCGGCCATCATCATCGGCGCTTGTGGTGCCATCGGCATCCCTGCCATGGCAGAAATTCTTTGTTGAAGAAATGTATTCATGGCGTACTCACCGTAACGGTCCCTACATTGGCCGTGATTTCGAGCCCTGTCGCGTAAGACTGGTGCTCGTATAAATTACGCAACACCGTGCCGTCAAAGGCTTGGTGTATCTCAAGCGTAGTATTGTAGATTATGGCTCCCGTGGCAAATTTCAGTTGAGAAATTTCTGTTGCGTTAAAATGCGGCGAAATGCTGAAATCGATGCCGCCAAGGTTAATCTCTAAAATTCTGATAAGGCGGTTAAAGGTTTCTGCATCGACTTTATCATTTACCTGCGCGCTCAACGGTAGCCGAGTAGGCAGTAAGGCGCTCATTAACGCCTACCGCTTTGTTGCACATCGACACGGGTAGAGCCTAATCGCCATTTGTATCCGAGAGCGTCAGCGCTCGACAGGTCATCATCACTCTCAAATCTTAGGACAATCTGCCTTGCCCTACTCCTCAAATTTTTAAATTGAGTTGATTTTTCAATTTGCGACGTGCTGTCGGTAATCAAGGCATCGCCGGGGAAATTTCTTCTTTTTAATACAAAATTTACTGCTGGATTATTGGACACTGACTCGGCCGTAATAAATTTAAAATCTGGAATGATTTTTTTGACGAAGCTGAAGTTTTCTCCAGATGCAACATCGATGTCTGCGCTTTCAACAAATACATTCGACATTGCGGAAGTTAAATTGTCATAACCCGACTCATGCTTGAAAACAAACTGCTCGGATGAGTCCGTTGCTGTCGCGAAGGGAGCGTCTTCAATTCCGGCGTCAAGCCATGCGTATCGCACCAAGCCGCCAATAGACCAGTGATTTTCTTCGTAATTGTAAATGACATAACGGCTTATCTCTTTTGTGCCGTCCTCTATGCTCGGATAGAAAAACCACATTTCTCCGTATTCTGAGTTAAGCCCCATGTGACACTTAAATGCTTGAGTCAGGTCCAAATCGCTAAAAACGTACTCTTGCACTGAGCATGGCATTTTTTGCACCGCGCCGTTGTAAACATAAAAGCCTGTTTTTGATGCAAAAAATACACCGCCGGGCGCAGTCACGGCGGCTTTAGGGCCGACTAAGCCTGCCCCTTCATTAACCAAATTCATGGAGAAGGTCAAAGGAGGCCCAATAAAAGTCATAGAATATAAGCTAGTATCAGTCCAAATAAGAATTTCCTGACGGCTTTTTACGGCTCCTACGATAAAAGATCCGCTTGAAATCCGTAATGATCCAGCAGAGTTAGTCGGCAAGGGCTCAAAATCAAGCTCATTTTCTGAGTCGGAAAAAGCCACCAACATTGGATCTATCACCCCAGTTCTTGAGGAGCCGCTTATTGGGTCCGCACCCAAGACAATTAGGTGCCTGTCAACTTCAGAGGTTATAACTTGCAATCCGGTTGTCGGCACTAGATTTGCGCCACTAACAGTGGATAGGTTAGCCGCTCTTGCGCCAAGCCCTGCACTATCGACCCAGCGGAAAATACCGCCGCCTCTCGGGTTAATAATTAAATTCTCGCCGAAGTTGTCGTGCGTCCAGATTCTAAGTTGATTGACGTCAGATGTTGGTGAGGTGGAGCCCCACCCGCCAGAGCCCCACGTCCCAACCGACCAACCCGTTGATGCGAGATAAACGTCAAGGCCAACATTTATTTGATATGCACCAACAACAGAAGATCCGCCGTTTCCGGTGTCAGAAGAGTTGGCTGTAACTGCCGAGCCAGCCGTGTCTTTGGCAATAATCTCGTAGGTGTTAGAGCCCGTGACTAGGCTAATTTGATATTCTTGGTTTAGAACTGCCGCAGTGATGTTGCCGCCCAAAGTAGCGGCGCCGCTCAAGGTCACAAAATCATTGTTGACTGCGCCGTGTCCGGCGTCGGTCACAGTAATTATTGAGGAGCCGTTTGAAGCGGCAAAAGTCACATCTCCGGCGCTCGTTGTAGACCGGATCGGCGTTACATCGTTGTAGGCGTCGCCTTCTTCAATGTAATATTTGAATGTCGTGCCGAGTCCAAGATACCGAGTGCCGCCCAACTCAATCCAGCTATGCAAAGCGCGGCAAATGCCAAGAAAGGCATCACTGCCCAACTTAACCCAGCCGCCAATTTTTTCGACCCTGCCTTTGCGGAATCTAATAAGGTTGCCATCAACCCAGCCTCCCTTTGCCGAGTAGTCTGTAGCCTCTTTGTCAATCCCCGGCTTAAAATCTAGCGTTTGAAGTGGCATTTGGCATTACGCCAGCCTGATGATCGCGCCCGTCGCCGTGGGAGACGGGAACACAACAGTAAAATTGCCTGCCGTAGACGTTTTATCGCCACCAAAATCCAAGGCGCAAACGGCTTTGTTCGACGCAGAACTGTTGTATATCAAGGCACCTCTGGCGGTGACGGTAGCGGTTCCAAATGTAAGGTCTGAAAAATCACAAATGGCTGTCGTCCCAGAAGTGGTTGGCGTGGCGCTTGTGAGGGCGTTCCCACCCGATGTGTAATTTGTTCCAGAGGACTGGCCGGTTGTCGTAAACGCTGTGGTGGCCGCACCTAAAGTCGCTGAGCTTGTGTATAAAGCCAGCTTAAATGTGTTCCCAGAACTGTTTGTAAAGTTATGAGTGCCTACAAGGCACTCTTGCTTAAAACTCGTGCAAATCGCAGAGGTGATGGCCATGTCAAAGCTCCTTTAAAATATCCGCAAACTGTGTGTGGCCCTGACCTCGCAACGTCTGAGCAATCGTGGTCCGATCTGAAAAAATTGCGCTTTTCATTCCCCGAAGAATAACACTATACACCTCATTCTTAAAAGCCTCCGCTTGTTGTCGAATGTGGGGTGGAGCATCTTCAGAAATCTGCAAGATTTTGTTGGTTGTAATCTCTGCCCAAAACTCTGGATCATGCCCACCATGGTCCGAGGTGGCGACCATGACTTGCCCAAGACTTGCGCCTATGTTTTCACCCATCATCCCTTGTATGGCTCCGGCGCAGAAGGCATCTCAATTCGTTGAAAATCGTACTTTTCTTGTGCTTCAGCAAATCGAGATTTATGACAAACAATCCACTGACCGGACTGATCGGTCATTGCCATCAGGGGGTCTTCGAGACGATGATATCCATAAAGACGCTCGTGGGGATCAACATTGCTGTCTAGCAAAGCAGACCGAGGACTCGCCCCAATGCTAAGGCCCTCACTAATGCAACGGGATATCCAGAACTCCACGCACCCTCGCCCAGCCTCTGCAAAATGCAAATTGTGCTTATAGCTAAAATCCATGCCGAATAGGTCCATGTGGCCCACTTTGTTATATAAACCAAATGCTATAGCGTAAGCCACAGTGTTGTTCAAATATGCACATTTTTGATCTTCAATGACCTCAACGATAGGATATTCCACAAGAGCGGGCACCCTGTCATCAAGCTCGCACGAGTAAATCGGCTTATCGAACTCAGGCAATAACTTACGCATCACGTCGGTTTGATTGCCCGCATCATCAGTATCTAAATACCGAGATGCTGGGTCCATCATAAAAACACGGTCGCAATCAAAAACAGCTAAAGATGAGTTAATACACCATACCTCATCCCATTCTTTGCTGTTTTCAACTGATATGACGTAATCTATTTGAGAGGCACCCAGCCCCAAAAGAGCAATTTTTTTGCCCTCAAGCTCCCTGATTTTTGACATTTTTAATTTACACCTATCCTCAATAAATCATAACGATATTCATCACGAGTCCCACGCCCCTCGCTGACGTTTTTCATTCTCGCGAGCCCTTCTTTAAAACGAGCCTCAAAAGTCTGAACAACGTCTGGCGGCTCCTTCAAAAACACTGCCCCCTCCACTAAAGCCCCATACAATAAAGGATCTGGATGTTTGGTAGACAACAAAGTGGTGCCCGAGTCGCCTTCCTGAGTCAAAGTGCCGGGCTTATGTAAATAGTGAAGTTCGACTGTGTAATTGGTGTTAGGCACGGGCGAAAGTTCGAAGGCCGTGTCGTCAAACAAAGAGTAATACTTTGGCCTACCCGTGGTGGTGGCGTTTGGAGAGTATTGCTTTATAAAGCTAGGGTGCTTAAATTCCAAATAGTGATATACGTCACTATCAATCACCGCCAACGAAAATGGAGCATAAAAATCTGAAGGCGTCGCTAAAAATCGTTTACTAGCCGTCATGCTTCCGGTTACGTTTTGACGTTGCTCCGGTAGCTCTACGTTTTTAAAAATACGATCTTCGCTTTCGCGAATAAATCTATCCAAATTAGCATTAAAAGTTGTCTCATTAACCTGCAAATAATCTTGGATTGTGGTTTTTAGGCTGGCAAGCGTAAAACTCATGTGATTGTCACCTCCACAGTGCCAACTGCGCTAGTAATTTGGAAAGTGCTTATTTCCGCACCGAGTATACCATTACCCACATTTGTATACACCATGAAAAAGTTTCCATCTTGTCCATCGCTGGATGGGTCGATCCTTGCGTTTCTAACAGCCTCTGGATCATAGGTAGAGGGCTTTCTTTCTAACTGCGGGTGCTTTGGTGACCACTGATCTGGACCTACTAAAAGACCGTTCCACGTCTTTTTCATGTCCCTTAGCTTGTACCGGAATCCGGTAATATCACAGATTCCATAAGCGTTTTTTCCGGCGCTAAAGGACATCAGGCAATCCTGTAGATAGTCAAGTCGGGCGCAACCCTGAATGACGCACGAGACTGATCTTGCGACATGGCCCGCTCGAATTCCTCCTCATAAAGTTGCTTCAGCAAGGGAACCCTGTCGGGCACGCGCTTCATAGCTATGTAATATGCAAGACCGGCCGCAAGACATGGGAAAAAACGGAACGGTATTTCTATCGTATTAGTGCCTACATCAGCATCGTCCATGCGGCTTAACACATTTAAATGTAAAGTATAGGAAGAGCTTTTGTTTGGCGCAGGATAAATCGTAATCGTAGGACTAATCTGCTTGTCGATAAAATATTGATTTGGCTTGCCCGTGCTGGCCTTAGTTGCAATGTGGGCATACTCTGCCCGAGAAAGTTTTGTCAGTGGCAAGTCTGTAGTCGTGCCAGAAACTGTCTCGCGGACAAAAACGTCCAATACGTCAATTATCGACGTAGGATTGGTCGAATCAATCGTGTATACAATAGTATCTTTTACTGCACTAATTGTTTTCTGATTAATAGTCCACTGGTTTAATCCGCGATTCGCCCACTCTGCAAGCATAAGATTGAGGGATCGTTGTGCGGTTTTGAGGTCATAGCCAGTGCGAAGCTCAAGCCCACACCGCTCAAACGCCTCTTCTACATAATCTGCTACATCTAATTCGAAATCTTTACTGCCGCTCGTCGTCATCTTCAGCACCCGCGTATAGGTTATTGAAAACCTGATTTACGTCCAAGGTGTAGTCTAAATCAGATTTCGAGTAATGAATATGCTGAGAGGGCCGAAAGTCAGGAGCACCCTCGCCGGTTTCAAACCAAGCGGGATGTGTGACGCGCACCCTGTTATTAGGAAGCGCAACAATATTTCCGGTCCAAGGCCCCGCATCTAAAAGCTCCAAGACATGACTTTGCTTGTGTTGGGCGGGATCGTCGGCTATCTCGTTCTCAGCGTAATCCACCGTAAAATAATATTTTGCCGGGTACATTTTGCCGTCAATCATTGCGAGCCAAGGGCATGGAGTAGCCCTGTCGAGCACATATACCGCATGATTATAAGAGCTACAGTCCCACGGTTGAGCCGCCCAGACGGGCATCGGCTCAGGCCAATCCTCTAACGGAGTGTCACCCACCAAGGCCGTTATTGGCATTCGAGCCCACATAGCGCCACCATGCACGTTGGGCTCGTCGTCTTCGTCGTAGGTCTCTGCTCCAGTAAAAATCAACTGGAAACTCAAGCACCTCGTCGGCATGGTCGTAACAGCAATAGCCATGGCGTGAATAAATTCGCCGTGGTATTTCTGATGGTTATGCGTGTACTCCCTGCGTACCCAGCACTTAAAGTGCGGGATATTACTTTGCAAATAAGCCATCTATCTCCCGTATAAGCCGCTCTTTTTACTGCTAGGGGCGCGCATTTTTTTGCTCATGCCGCCCTTGGCGCCGCCCTTAGTTTTCATGGCACCGCCCTTTGCCATGCCTTTTGTCTTCATGGCGCCGCCCTTTGCCATGCCTTTTGTCTTCATGGCGCCGCCCTTAACATAACCTTTGGACTTCATCATGCCACCTCCTTTCATTGGTTTGGGATTTTTAAAGGCTTCAAACTCTTTGTCGGAGATTGCCCCCTTTAACGATTTTTTTGTGTCAATTAACTTTTTAGCTTTTTCTAAAAACTCATCCGTAGAAGAAGCTGATTTTTTTGACGCCCCGAGCAGGCTCAAAAATTCTTTTTCTGTCATATTCAATTCTTTTAACAATTTGTCGCTTTTCTTTTTCATTAATTTGTTCCTTACGATCTTGGAATTCTGGTTTTTTTGCGCTTGCTGTCCATCATTGCACCACAGCCGCGGCCCTGCACTTCGACAAAGCCGCCTATGTTAAGGTTGCGAGCAATAGCCTCGCCACGTTTTTTCTCATAGCCAGACAGCTTGCCGTCTTTGTCTAAATCAGCCTTTTTTTTATCAATCTTCATTTGCGATGCCTCGCCGTTTTTTTAGCAACCTTTTTTGGTTGCTTGGAAAATTGCTTACCTTTTTTAGTGTCTGCCCGCTTTTTGCGAGTGGTAGCCGCATATTCTTTGTCAGACATCGCCTTGATGGCCTTCTCAGGCAAATAACGCTCGCCAGTGGCCTTTTTTCCTTGGGTGCTGGGTTTTCCAGACTTAGTGCGCCACTTTTGCTTGGTCCATTTCTTGAGGGACTTTTGCGACTTCTTGAGGGCCATCAGTCCTTATATCCTCCCCCAGCTTTCTTGTACGCCGCGGCGGTCATTTGCGCCTTGCGTGCAGACCACTGGCCCGGCTTGCCGCCTTTCGAGCCCGCCTTTATGCGATTAAAAATTCTTTTGCGAAGCGTTGGCTTGGTATAATTGCCTGCCTCATTGACCCGAGATTTAGCTTTTTTCTTTGGCTTGGCCTTGGGTTTGGCTCTCGGCATTAAATTGCTCCCGCACCCATTGGACCCATTGAGGGGAAATTTATTCTCGGGTTATCTACAATCATGGGAGGGGGCGGACGAACATTAGCCATTGGGCCCATTACGGGCACGTTCATTCTTGTGTTATCTGCAATCATGGCGCCGGGCTGACGAACATTAACGTCGAAATTTTGCATAGGCATCGTAGCCTGCCTATATTCTGCATCCGTCACAATGCCGTCATTATTTAAATCGTGGCCTTGTGCAATAGCCGCACGTTGATTGCCCATGGCTTCTTGGGTTGTCATTCCTCGGCCCATCAATGTTGACATTCGCGCCATCCTATCTCTCAGATTAGCTATATCGATACCTCCGCCAAAAGGCAACGAGACAGAGGCCCTATCTGGGTTGTTTGCTAAAAACGCATCGAGTCTTGCCTGTATCGCGGCAGGGTCCATCTGCGGCTGTTGTGACGCAGGCTGTGCCATCTGTTGTTGCCGCTGGCGAATCATCTCTTTAATCCTCTCGATTTGGCTTTGATCAATGTTCATTCCACCAAGAAACCCGCCGGAGGTCACTGGTGTTTCTTGACGCCCAAAAAAGCCAAAACTTTGTGGAGGGTTTTCAGATGTATAAAGAGGGGGGTTATTTCTCAATTCTTGAATTTTTTGAAATAAATCGGATATCGGGCCGGAGGTCACTGGTGTTTGTTGACGCCCAAAACTTTGTGAAGGGTTTTCAGATGTAATAAGAGAGGGGTTATTTTTCAATTCTTGAATTTTTTGCAATAAACCGGATATCGGGCTGGAGGTCATTGGTGCTCCTTGTGTGGTGTTTAGCAAATTTTTGCTTTGAGACGGCGACGGGTCCGCTTGGGCAAGACCGCCTTGATTCATCATCGGCATATCTTGTCTCATCATCGAATCGTCCAATGTACGGCCTCGTTGAAAATACTGACTCAAATCACTGAGAGGTAGACCTGTTTTTCCTCCCACGCCGCCTCTAGGGCTTCCCGCGACGCTTGAGGGCATCATGCCGCTCATGCCGCCCATGGAGGCACCGCGAGAGCCTACACCTTCACCCCCACCCGCTTGAGAGGCCCCTTGCATCATAGAAATTATCTCTGGACCGTATCTCAATGCCATACCAAGGCCGGGATTTGCGAGGCCGATAACGCCTGCGGCCGCGTAGCGCGGATTGGAATAATTATCCGCAATAGGCTTTAGTAATTCAAAAAACTCTTCCCTCATGCCCATAGCATTACCCCATCAAAAATTATGGCTACCAAGCCTTACACGACCAATATCTGGCTGAAAATTTGTCTTTTGCGGTATCGCATTTATGCCGAGCACGAAAAGACTTACGTCTCGTAGGCTGGCTTTTCTTAATAGTCATTTTGCTGTCGCCATAGCGCACTAGCTTGACCTCATTTCCTTTTTTAGCAAGAACCGCGCTTTTTTTGGACTTGTTTGGCGTTCTTTTTGGCTTGTTGTAACCGCCAAAAGTCTCCCCTCTGTAGCTCAGTCGCCCAGAGGGGAGTCGCTTTACGTCTTTGGTCGTAGCCATAAATTATGCGTAACTCTTGATAAGCTCCAAAATAACAGTGTAAGTGTCGCCGCTCGTATGACCTACGGTAGTGAACAAAATATCACCTGTACGATTAGCGGGATCTGCATTATTGGGTATTCCACTAAAGTTACTGTAATCTTGATGGCCGTTACTGTCCTCTGACAAGCCAATTGCCAAAACATTGGCGGTGGCGTCAAAAAACAACTGGACCTCCATTCCCGTGCATTGCCACCAAATCTTGTTGATTGTCACAAGATTGCAATCACGGCCCAAGTGGTTTTTAGTAAGCGCACTTACATCTACTTTCTTTACGGCACTTTCTCCACTGCCGTCAGAAACATTAGTAAATTTCAAGACGGCTTTCCTTTCACCGTCTTGAATCGTCAACGAAGTGACTGCATCAGCCATTTGGAACCTCCAATTTAGAGTTCAGTATTGGCTGTGCGCTCTTTCATGGCCGTGATGTAATCTACGGTCAAGATTTTTGCCGCCGCCGCGCCGTTCTGGATGCCGAAGCTAACGGTCAAATCCTCGTCATCAGGAGCGTTTGTAGAAACAACCGTGCCAACTTCAATGTTATTTTGATAGACGTGAAACTTTTGATCTTTCGGATCGTACATAAAGCCTACCGTCATAAAGGTGTCGTCGGCCATTGCCACAGGAAGGTCCAACGCGGTCAGTGCACCGTTTTTTCCCACAATAAAAGTCAAAGTGGTCGAGCCGTCTGTCAATAAAAAGAAAGCGCCATCAGAAACAGCCAGTGGGGTCGTGTCGGTAATCTGCAATCCCATCACGACATCAGAGGCATCGGCATCTGAAGTCTTAAATCGAGCGTTAAAGGCCAACTGCTTACCAGCCTCATACTTGAAGCCCTCTTTTACGAGCTGAAGAAAATCGGCGTCATTATCCGCGTCATCATTGGTTATAACCAACAAGCCGCCATCACCATCGCCTAACGCTTCTGTGGCGGCACCAGAGCCAGCCTCAGTGGTGGTGATCGTCCAGTCGGACGCTAGATAGGTATCAAAATCATTGTGATAAACGTGATATTTAGCGGGAGCGGGCATCTTTGCTTTGCCGAGTGTGCTACCAGCACCCACGTTGGTGACGCCAGCGGTAAAGTGAGTTGTCATAACAGTTCTCCTTGTGAACCAGCCGTTGCCCTATGCAATAGCCATCAGACTACGACAGTGTACTCCGAAACAAAATAAAAAAAAGGGGCCCGAAGGCCCCGAGGAGTGAACAAGAAGTAACTTAGGCTCCTTGAGAACCATAGATTCCACGCCAGTCGGAAAAGCCGAAAGTGTAACGCTCACGGGCTTTGTACCGAATGTTATCTGTGGAAAAGTCTGGCTCCATGCTGGTTTCCATTGCAGTTCGTTGGAACATCTTAAGTCCTTCGCCTGCATCAGTGACCGAAGTCAACAGGAAGAAGGCGTCAGGGTCACTCAGGTAATGATTGACCGTGTAGCCTTGCGGAAGAACGCCAGTGTTACGAATTGCATTGATGTCGTTGTCAGCAGTTCCTGATCTCAGGGTTGAGTTCAAGATTCTGTCTGCAACAAAAACCAACTGAGGCGGCACAACCAGCTTGGTCGCTTGAACCGAAATGGTCAAACCACGATCATCGGTGAAAGTGCTGATGTCAATCAGCGCGTCTTCCAGCGAAGTTTCGTTAAGGTCTGCCATCGTGGTCGCGCGATTAGCCAGCGTTCCACCCCCCGCAAGCGGGTGCCCAGTAGCGATCAACGGCTGTCCGTCACCACCAGCAAAGTTGGTGTTGAAGGCGTTGTTGAGCACGTCAGCACCCTTGACTTCTTTGGTGTTAGCCATGGATCGCGCAAGCGCTTTCACATATCGTCGACCAAGAGAGTCATAGAGATTGTCCTCTACAGCTTCAGCGGTGAGCGAAAATGCCAAACTTATCGTATCCATAACATACCTAGCCGTGAATCCCTCAGATGCAGTGTCAAAAGCCACACCGGCACCCTCAGTCTTCGTTGGCGCGGCGCCAAAGCCTGTAATCAAAACCTCTTCTTCAAAGGCGCGCTCAGAATCTTCAATGGCGAAGATTTCCTCGTACTCCTTGTCGTAAGAGTCATAGCTCATACCAAACAGTGCATTGAGGCCGGGCTCAAGCTCTTTGGCGAGTTGTGCTCGTGAAATAGCCATCCGTCAGCCTCCTTATGCTAAGCCAGCGCCTTTAACACCCGCGATATGGTTTTGAATTACAACCATTACGTTTGTGTTGGCACTCGCTACGTCGTCGTTATCGGGATCTTGGCTGATGTCGATGGCCTTAAGCGGCAACGTCGTGGTGGTAGCACCAGTAGTTACGTCAAGTTCCATGTTTGAACGGCCAGATGAAGTATCACCCGTGGTGGATTGATCAACGATATCAAAGTTACCGAAAAGATCGGCCACAGGGAAGGTATCGTCTGACTGCACCGTGAAGACAACATTCGGATCATCAACGATGAACGCGATAATGTCATCAGCGGCTACGCCACCGGGGTAATGATTTGCAAAAATCTGCTCTTTAGAGGTTGGGTCCGTATACTGCACGCCGTTGAAAACACCAACGACAGGAACAGTAGAGGAGGCGGCCACGCGAGATACAGTACCGCCAGTCAATTGCTTAACCAAGTCGCCTTGGAAAATTGCACCTGACTGATTGTTGGCGATCCTATAACGCGATTGGCCTCCACTAAACGGAGCGCCACCCATCATACGGGCAGGTCTTAGTCCAAAAGCGGCATCTTTGTTTGCCATGCTTTAGCTCTCCTATTGCTTGCCAAAAGAAACACGGCTTGAGCGGCTAGGTTCATACTTTACATATCGAGAATCAGCGGCGGCTTCATTAAACACGTTATTGTCCAATGCGTCCTTCGCTGTTTCGGTCTTTTCTGCGTAATATTCATTGCGCTCCTTGACCGTCTCCTCTGGAATCTTTGCCAACAAAAGCCCTTCGTTATACACAACGCCTTCATGCCTTCCGTTATCATAGGTGGGCAACTGCCACTCGGGAGGGAGGTCAGTGCCACGCACTAATTCCCAGCCCTCGCGAATCCGACGCGAGACATTGGCTCGGTCTTCATTGCCCATCATGCTCTCTCTGATCCACCTATAAACGTAACCGGGTGGTGCAGGGGGAGTTTCCAACTTCCGCACTGGACGCCATGGTTGTCGCCGAGCCTGATTAACGTGCGCTCCGCTTTCACGACTTTTGCGAGTGTTTTTTGCTTCCGTCATTATCTAGCTCCTCTCTGCTGGATTTTTTGCTTCTCACGAGCCACAGTCTTTAACCATTGGTCTTCAGACATATTGTGCGGCTTGAGTCCGCGAATCCTGTCGAGTTCGCTATTCGAGAAACGAACACCGCCTTGCTTTCCTCGTGATTGTTGCCGACCACTTGGCGTGGCTGAAGCGACTCTTTGCACGGCGGGTCGCGTTTCAATTACTGCGGCATCAGGAGCATCTTCGCCCCCTTTTAAATCAGGATACGCTTTTCCGATTCGGGAATCTAGTGCCTGATAATAGTCTTCGCTATCGGGCTCAAAGCCCTCATTAAGCAAGTTGAAGTGAGTAAAATACGCAAACTGAGTAGCCTCTTGATTTTCCTGATTTTCAACGTCTCCATACCACTTATTTTTCTCATGCCACCCTATAGCCTGCTCTGTAGGCTTTATTTCTTGCTGTGGGGCTTCTTGTGCAGGCTGTTGATACTGCTGTGGCTGTTGATACTGCTGTGGCTGTGCGTATTGTTGATTCTGCTGAGCCTGTCGATTTTTGGCAGTATTGATCTTTTCTTTTTTTATCGCTATGTCGTTTTTTAGCGTAGTGGCTTGTGACATTAGATCGGCGTCGCCACTTGTCACCGCTTGACGATAAATTTCGTCCACCTGTGCTTCCTGCGCCTTCACCTTTTCGTCTTCCGCCATAAGGGTGGTTTGTTGCTGTTGCACAGCAAAACTGCGGAATTGTTGAAGCTCATGCTCTTTTTGCTCGGCAAGTTTGAGTGCGGCCTCTGCTCGCTGTTCTGCCTCGCGAGTTTTTTGATTTAGCTTATTAACCCTTCGAGAAACGCGCTTAGAGTAATCATCCAGCTCATCTTTTGATTGCTCCTGCTGTTCTGGCTCGTCAGAAATCTCGATCTGCACTTCTTCTTCAGGTTGTTGTTGTTCCGCGTTCTCAATCATAGGATGCTCACTATATCGTCAGGGTTAAAGATTGTACCGATTACTTCATCATCATTGATGATGCGAACCTCTGCGCCGTCTTCTAGCTTGAATCTAGCGCCAGAGTAGCGACCGATTAAAATCCACTGCCTCTCTTCGCACCATGGCGTGTCGCCAAACCTATCCGTGTCGTTATAGCAAAGTGGCCCCATTTTAACTACATACGCCACCACGGTGGCAAGCGCCTCTCGATCCACTGTTGTTTTGGTCAGGTGGATGCCGCCTTTTGATTTTGCGACCCCCGACCAAGGCAAAACAAGCATCCGCCAACCAGTGGGGCTGGGCATTCTCTCAATAGCGCTTTTTTCTAAAAGATTAGGATCAAGGACAACTTGATCCGATTGAACGTAGGCTTCTTCGGCTCCCATTACTTCTCCCTAAAGTAGTCTGAGATTTGCTCTTCAACCAAGAATAACGCGGAAAGCTCGCCTTGTATACTCTTGTACATTTCCATGTCCGAAAGTCGACCGCCCATAAGCGCTTCTTGAATCAAAGCCCTTCTATCTTCAATTGTGCGTTTTAGGCGATGAGCCAAATCGACCTCATCCATTATTGAATCTCATAGAAATTAAGACCCTTGGTGGCCGCACCACCGCCCTTAATCTTTTTTTTCACTCTCTTTACGAGACCCCCCTGCCTGTAACTTTCAGCGCTTTTTAAGGAAATTGCCACCGCTTGATCTTGTGACTTACCTGATTTTTTTTCTTTACGAATGTTTTCGCTTATTACTTTTTGACTTTTTCCGGCCTTCAAAGGCATAACAAACTCCTACTGTAATGAGCCATATTTAGCGGCTAGTTCGGTAAGTTTTAAATCGGCTTGCTGAGCCAATCTCTGTATTGCTAAATCCATTTTTTCTGAATTGTTGGCTTGCGTGGCATCAATGCGTTGTTTCGCAAGCTCGGCTTCTAAGAGTTTTTCGTTTGCTCTAGCTGTTTCGCGAAGTTCGAATTGCTCTTGGTCCTGATCCATCTCTGCCTGACGCAAAGAAATCTCTTGCTGTCTTATAGCAACCAAAGGATCTTTTTCGTTGGCTTGACCAATGCTCAAAAGAAACTCTTGCGTTAGTTGAGCCAAGATTGGCGAAGAGGTCTGCTCCAGAATAGCGGTCATTTGTTGTTGCATTGCTTGAATTTGATCAGGTGGCAATTGGCCTGTCAGGGACGCTTGCTCAAGTTGCGCCATTTGTTGCTCAAGCTCTGGCGGGATCTGCTTAGAAGCGATCTCTGACGCCAAAAATTGTAAATGTTGCATACAGTGAGCGATGATTAACGCTTGGATTTGCGGTGTCGTTTTAACAATTTCAGTCAAAAACAGACTCCTATGCGCGTCAATATGTGCGCGATGGTTTTGATTTGGGAAAGCCTGTTGCGGCTGTCCCGCCAAAAGACCTGCGTTTTCCAGCCCCGCATCCACCGGCTGTGGCGCGGGCGGCGGGGTGGGTGGCTGTAGCAAGCTCTCTACGTTATCAACGCCTAACGCCGCATACATTCTTCGATAAGCCTCGTAAACGCCAGCGGGGCCATGCACCTGCGGATTGGATTGCACGAGCTGTAAAAGTTCTTGAGCCATCGTAATTCTTTGACTCTGACTAAAAATATTGGGGTCGCTAACGGGAATGATATCTACCCTATTATCAAAATCCTCTACCTTGACCTCAGAAGGGCCGGATCCCGTCATGTACGGATAAGAGGGCGGCAAATAGTCAGCAAAAACGCGCGCCAAAAGCTGGAACTCCATGCGTTGGCTGTAGTGAAGCCGTTTATGTATTGCCGACATGACTTTTGTGCCGCGCTCTAGCAGGGCCACGGTGGTGCCAACGGGCATTGCCTGATTCATGTCGCCGACGTTCATGTCGGCGATAGATGCAAACCGCTTGCCAGACTCAACCAATAGGCCAAGCAGGCTCATCAAGACACTGCTGGGCTCTTTTATGGGCAACGGAATGAGGTTCTCACGCAAACTGCCGCCCGTGGTGTCAATATCTCTAAACTCGCCGGGCTGTAGAGGCTCGTCTTCGTCTCTTATCCGCATTCCGCGCGCTTTGAAGCCCGCAGGCAAATTTGCCAAGGTGCCAGCGTCGATAAGCTGTCTGAGAATAGATGTGCTTGCTTTTGCGAGGCCACCGATCATGTGACTCAGGCCAAGGCCATAAAATCCAAGGCCGGGCAAGAACTTGTACTGCACAAAATAATTAATCTTTGTTTTAAGCGGATCACCCTCAAGGTAATTCCGACGTATTGACAAGACTTTTTGACTTCGATCGTCAATCGTTACGATATACGGCAGTTTTAAGCCCGTAGGCTGTTCGTCTGCGCCCATATCCTCGAATCCGATTAAATCCAGCACCGTATGGACCTCGTAGACAACATGATCGCGCTGTTCAATACCGTCTGGGCCCATTCCCTGAATTTCATCTATTTCTTCTTCAATTTCATCCCGATTTGGAGTGTAACTGCCGCTTTTTATGTCTACATCTGCATAAAATCCGCTGAGTTGTTGCTTGCGAATTTCGTTCGACGACATTTTTAAGACATGAGTCACCCGCTCAGCGCTGGTCAGGTCGGATGCCTCATAAGGAACCACCAAGTCTTGCGGCTCAACAAATTTTGACATTGCTCTGCTGACTGCCGTGTCGTAATACACCTTTTTGAAGGCGGTGCCAGCAATGGGCAGATAAAACAAGAGCATATCCAGCTCGGGGTCGAACTCGTGCATCACGTTTAGGATGTAGAAATTCATAAACTCTTCGACCCGAGTCGCTTGCGCCTCTGTCTCGGGGGTCCGCGCGCCCAATATTTCAGTTTTGACGGGCCCCTTCGCTGGTAACATTTCCTTATATGCCTGCGCTTGAAATTGAGTCACGGCTTCAGCCAAAATTGGGTGAATTACACCAGATGAGCCTTGAAACGGTGAGCTTCGCATCTCGTCAAATTTCATGCCGAGGTATTTCAAGCCATCGACATAAGTTTTTTCCCAGTCACTGCGGCTCTCTTTGTCACTTTCAATGCTGGCAATAGTTTCTTTTGCCAAAACCATTAAGTCGTTTTCGTCGACAAAATCAACGAGGTTGGCGTCAAAAGGTATGGCGGGAGGGCCCTGTGGCGGAGCGTCAATTTCGTTATCTATCAGAATGCCATCTTCCGTGACCAAAATTTCTGCCGCCTCTCTGACTAAATCTTGACGGCTCGGCTCTGGGAACACCTCCATGGCGCGGCCCATAGGCATCACATCTGGGTTGATATCTGTGCCTAACTCTCTCTTTTCAATTGCCATCAGTAGTAAACCCTTCTATCTCGCCGCATTGGGAAAATATTTTTGTCATAGTCATCACCCAGCGACAGAAAACCGCCCTGTCGGAAGCGCATCAGCGCCATGGTTGCCGAATCACAAAAGTCATCGTGATCGCCGTAAGGAAAAGCGGCCATCTCTTCCATGACTTCTTCGGCAAAACTTTCATCTGGGGCCCAAACCATTCCAGACTCAAAAATAGGAGCCACAGAATTCATTCTGGCAATCTTATCCTGCCCCCTGCTTGGTGTATAGGCAGTTACGGGGATGCCAACACGACGCAACTCCTGCGTTAAGGGCGTACCGCTGGCTTTCGCCTCAATCAAAACGCAGTCTGGCTCCCAATACTTATATTCCTCCCACGCCAACTTTTTGAGGTCTGGAAAGTCAGCGCGGACTCGCTTTGCGTCGAGCAAAATAATTTGATCCGGCTCGCCATCCTGCGGCTTAAAGACGGCCCAAGTCGTGATTGCAGAGTAGTCGGCAGTCTCTTTCTTTGAAAATGCAGTGTCATAGCTCTGTATTACATAGCTGTACTCGGGGACATAATCTTCGTGCCAGCGGCGCCACCACTCACGCTTCACAATAGAGCCTTCCTCGGCGGTTGGGTCTTGCATCCACTGAGCGTTCCACTTGGACAGCGGCAATGATGCTTTGACAGACAAAAGCTCTTCTTTTTTCCAATATTCTGGCCAAAGCGGTTCTTCAGACTCGGGCATAATTGCGGGAAACTCCACAATGTCCCATTGATCTGCATAATCATCGCCTTGCTTTTTCAGCACGCGGCCCACGAGGTCTTTGGTGCTCCACCGAGTCATTACTATAACGATAATACCGCCCGGCTGAAGACGCTGACGAGGACCAGACGTGTACCATTCATACACAGAATCCATGGCAGTAGAACTCAAAGCGTCTTGTTCTGATACAGGATCGTCAATTATCAGCAAGTCTGCGCCGCGACCCGTAATTGCGCCGCCCACACCCGCATAAAATGACTCTCCGCCCTTGCTGGTAGTCCACCTGCCCGCTGATTTGTTGTCGGCTTGAAGTTTAAGCTCTGGAAAAACAGTCGAATATTCATCAGAATCGATGATATTTCGCACTCTGCGGCCGAATCTGACGGCAAGTTCCGCAGTATGAGTTGTTTGAATAATTTTTAGGTCGCCTCTGAGCCCCATCATCCATGCTGGGAAGTAGGTCGAAGCAAATTCGGACTTTGTGTGTCTGGGCGGCAGGCAAACAATCAACCTTTTTAGCTTGCCCTGCGCGATTCGATTAAATTTTTCACCAATAATTCGATGATGTCGGCCTTCCACAAAATCGGGCCACTGACTTTTAACAAACCTTATGAAGTCCTTCTGACAAATTTCTTGTTTTTCAATCGTTTTGTATCTATCTAGAAGAGCGAGCGCCTCTTGTTGCTCTTGCTCAGATAAAATTTCAAAATCTTTGAGGGCTAAATTAGACATCCTTCCAGTCGAGCCCCTGCCAAAGCAAGCCCTCGGCATTGCGACGCCTTTTTAAGCCCTCCAAGACCTCGCCTCCCGATCTGTTCCAGCGAGCCATTTCAGTAGGCACTTCGTGATAGTGCCCCTCGTTTAGCTTTTTCAGAAGCGTGCTCTCACCAAGATTGGTCGGACCAAGATTGAAAGTCCAAGAAACAAGCGCATCAAATTGATCTTGATTTAGGCGCACTTCGACCAAGCGATCTACATAATCCTCAAAGTGCTCAAGGTCTTCGGAGAGCAGATATTCCGCTTTATTTTCAGTGATTTCGTCGCCCTCCCTGACGCCCTGAGTGTGACCATATCCAACGGTCCACACATTTGCACTGCATTGATAGGCTTTTGTTTCACATCCTTCGAAATGTTTTATTAGGTCTATGCCCTCTTGTGATGTCTTCACTCTTTTTTGCCAGAGCCCAAAAAAAGCCCAAAAGCGCCGGTTAGGGCGCCGGTCATGACTGACACGAGCGCCGCTTGTTCTGGATTTGGGTCAGGCAAGTCCATAAACCACTCAACGACACGGTACGTCATAAAAATCATCACAAACATCACCAGCCGAGGCAATATTCGCCAGCGGTCGAGAACGTCGGGCGTGATCATTTTTCACGGGCTACCATTTTTATTTTTTCTGCGGTTCTCAATCCACCTAAACCTAACATTCCAAGCAACACCGTCAGCAGACTGTCCATGTCAAAAGCTGGCAAGGGCGGGGCTTCTACTCCCGTGTACGCAATTACAAACGTAGCCAGCGGCTGTAAAACAAAATGCCAGAATAGTGCGATTGAACAGCACCATCCGGTTGCTGGGCGCCAGCCCGCAACAAATATGGAAGTGTGCGCGGCCTCGGCCTTGTTGATCTCTATCTGGCCCTGCGCCAGTTCGTGAGCGTGGCGCTCCGACATGGTGGCGATTTCATGGGCTAGGCGATTACGCTCATCCGCATCTGGAATAAACTTATCTAGCAACCCCGTAACGGGGCCTATTAATGCTTGCAACATTAGTCATCGTCCTCCGGCAAAAACCGTCCTTTCGCGTCCCTTTTCCGTTTTTTCTGAAAGAGGTCTTGCATGGTCTCGGTCTCCCAGATTCTTATTAGAGTCCAGATTATTGTAAAAAGCGCGGCCAAAGGCGGCAGAATAGCCGCTACCGTGCCAACCGCAGTTGCGACCGAAACTGTATCTAACACCTGTTTCATATCCTCCCCCACGGTAAGCTAATCCGGCCAACCGCTGTCAGCTTGATCGTAGATTCCGTCGCTGTTGCTATCACACAGACGCATCCATGTTGATGTCTCAAACGAGTACGGCGAAGTTGTGTCAAAGTTTAAGCACCACTCATTCGAGCCTACTTGGTACTGCTCACCAACGGGAGCCATATAGGTAGAGTCGCGCTGAGTGCTGGGGTAAATTCTTTTAAAAGACACGCTACCATCTTGATATGTGCTCTTCATGTAGACGTCCGCAGAGGTAACAAAAACTCGCTGATGCTCCTTGACGGTGTATGTGGCCCCGTCTGGGTAATCTATATAAATCTGCGCTAAAGCTACAGGAGAAAAAAACAAAGCAACTAGGGCGGCTCTAAGCATGATGCAATCCTCAATGTTGAGTCTTCTGAATTTGCACAATATCATAAATGCTATGTTAAATATTACAAGTTACTCTTCACTGTTAAGCGGATTGTCAAGAATTCGTTCGATACGCTGTTCCAAATCATCCCGCATAACTCTAAGCTCATTGTTTATGTCTCTCAGGCTGTCATTAACCCTTTCTTCGAGGGCGTAAACGTCATCTCTAAGCTCTCTGGTAGCCTCGGCAACGGTGTCATCGGTACTCCGTGCGATTGACTCTACAGCGTCCATGTCAGCCTGTAATCGGTCTAGTTCTCTTTCCAGAGACGTGGTTAACGACTCGACATTAAGCATCTTAGTATCTATGACGGCTAACGCCTCATCATAATTAGAAAAATCAGGTGAGACGTATTCGGTTACGGCCTGCTCTGCTATCAGCAACCGTTGATACAACTCAAAACCACCCCACATAGCGGCCAAAATGCTCCCTAAAAGCGGTATAGCCAATAGCAATTTACCGCCTGAAACCTTCAGTCCCGCAAACTCTATTTCTGCCATTGGATGTCCACCAGCTCCTTGAATGTCTCTGATCCACCAAGTCTTAGCACGCCAAGGGGATCAACCCGTGGGGCGTTTTTTGGATAAACCTGCGTGTTTTTATAGAATTCACTACGGTCAGATAAGTTTACATTTTCGTATTGATCAAAATCAGGATTGTTGGATATTAAAAAAACAGTGAGACTTTGATCCGTAAAGCCGCCTGTATCAGACAGGGCGTTCAATTGCTTATCAATACTCTGCTCGACTTGCACTTGGGTCATGGTTTTGATTGCTGTTGTTGCCTTCCCAACCATTTTTTGTTCTTCAATAGTGGGCTGATCAACATCAAAACGACTGAAGTCCGGCGGCTGGGCGCTCAAGAACTGACCAACACTTTGCCCAGTAGCAATCGCATCATTAAAGTCATCTTCAAATTGAGCTTGTGCTGGAGGCGCTAAATCAGCGGAGGTCGTAGTGTTTGACTGTTGTTGAGCTTGTTGCACTAAAACCTGTGCAACTTGAGTTTGTTTTGTTGCAAAGTCCCCGTAATGAATTTTTTTTGTTTGACTTGTGTTTACTTTATTTTTGCTTTGATTCATTTGTTGCATTGTTTGATATTGTTGCTGATTGTTTAATGTTTTTTTTGTTTGGTCTGACTGTTGGTTGACGAGAGACAAAGCTATTCCAACTACATTAACAGCAGGTTTTACCACTGTTTTTATAGCCTCTGCAATTGGCTGTGTCCGTATTTCTGCGACAGCCTCTACAGCAACCACTCTTCTTTCTGCAAAATCCGGCTCTGGTCTAACAGCCTCTTGTACGCGAGCCTCTTGTACGCGAGCGGCTTGAGGGCGCGGTTCTTTTGTGACCCTTGCTACCTCGGCAATTATTTCTTCTGGTTCAGCAAACCTCATTTTTCTTGCTTCTGAAGCCCAAACAGGTTCTTTTCTTACTTCTGTTGTTTGTGTAACTTCTGATGCTGGCACAGAATCTTTAGGCACAAAAGGCTCATCATTTATTCGTGGCATATCTTGTTCAAGAGGTAATTCAAACATTTCCGCTTCTTGCGGTATGTTTTGATGAGCCTGATGAGATTGTAGATGCTTTATTATCTTTGGCTTGCCGGTAGAATCAGGCTGATCTAAATACAAAAAATCGTCAGGAGAATCTCCAAAAACTACATTTGTTGCCTGCTCTCCAAAGGTTGGAGGCTGTGGTTCCGGCGCTTGATAAATGATTACCGGCTGTTCTACAGCAATATTGTCTTCATAACTACCACAAGACAAATCATTTTGAGAGGTACTGCAAGTAGAAACAATAGTAGTCCCAGTATTTATAGGAGTGTATATAGCCACCACCGAGGGATTTCTGACCCTTGGTCCGTAAAATCCAGCCCAGTATCCTCTATCTTTACCTTCTATTCTAAAGTTTACGCTTTCGTAAGCACTGCTAAAGTCGTAGGTTTCATTGCCGGTGAACGTCTGCCACTCTGTAGAATAATCTTGTAGAGTAAACACATTCCGCGCATCAACGTCACCCTGTGAATTGTCTACCTCAAGAAATGCAGATATTTCATCTTCTTTGCCGTTGGGATCGCCACAGTAGCCGCCAATAGAATTGTTGCAGTCGTACAGCGCATCAAACGACCAGATAAGCGTTAAAATTTGTAAGGGGTCATACTGTGGCAAGGGCCCAGATGCCGTCACTTGCCCAGTCTCATAACTATACTGATAACTGTTTTGTCCTCCGTTATACAAAATATTATTTGACGTTGTAGGAGAGCCTAACAAATTGTTTGAGGTTTGCGTCTGCCCATACGCGACACAGGCGTGCAATAGCAAAAACGCACCCAAGATACGCTTCATTTTACATCCGCCCTTCTGGCGTAGGCACCCGCTCTGGATAGGTGCTCCACAAGGCCTTGGCCTCATCGCCGATCTGTCCTTCAATAGGACAAGGTGTTCCGGCATTCATCATCGAAGACCAAACCCTGTAGTCTTGGCACATAAGGCTTACCGCCGCTACGCGCATTCCCATGTCAAAAAGAGTTTTACTTAGCTTAATTCTTTCGCAGTTCTTATCTCGAATGGATTTGCCGGTAGAAAATCCAAATATCTGGGTCTGCACCGCTCCAGAAATTCCAGTAGTACACAAGTCCTGTGAGTAAGAGCTACCAATACTGGGCGCTATTGCACTGGGAGGCGGCGAGTTTATATCTTGGGTAATTCTTTGAGTCGAATCGCTGGTCGAGTTGTTGTTGCTGTTGTTAGTGTTGACGTTGTTATTATTTGAGTTCATTTCGGACGTAGAATTACTCGTCTGATTAATCGTTGTATCAGATGTCGTTAAATTAACACTGCTATTAGTGTTTGAATTCTGATTGACATTAGTGGCAGTACTCACCGAGGTGTTGGTGCTATTGTTGGTGTTGGTGTTGGTGTTGGTGTTGGTGTTGGTGTTGGTGTTTGTACTGTTATTAGTGTTGATGTTTGTTAGCAACCCCGTGTAATCAGTCGTATTAACATTCTGATTAAGGTTGACGTTGTTTGCGTTGGAAGTCGAATCAATTACTGACGTATTTACGTTTGTATTTGCATTCGTATTGATATTTGTATTCGTGCTTACGTTGGTATTTGTGGACTCACCCGTGTAAGTCGTCGCATTAGTATTCACGTTCTCATTATTGTTGGTGCTTGTGCTGGTGGCTGACGATGTAGTGTTTATATTGGTCGTTGTTTCGTCCGCCAAAGACAGAGTAGGCCACAACAAAAGCAAAATAATGATCGGTAGCCGATTCATAGCTTGACGTATTTTGGATTACGGCTTTTCAGGCCACGTAATAGAAGCTGGAAAGTCAGTCTGTTGTGGTACATCACGTAGAGCCTTTCTGTAAGCCGTCATAGCGTCCGTCATGGTCACATCGGACAGCCCATAGTGATCTGTTTCCGCTAACAAAAGATCGCGCTTAGAGCGTTCCGAAGCCGCCAAAGTAGCAGTGTTTGCCGCGTCGTAAGCTGTTTTCTGATCGGCAACTGTGACCGTTTTGTCGTCACTGTCTTTGTACTCAGTAAACATCTCCTGCTCTTTCCAAGCGTACACCCAGTTATTCTTTGCGTCTTGCTCTGCACCGTTACGCACTACAGACTTATAGTCTCCAGAAGGCGCTGGCTTGGGCGACTCAAGTACAGGGTCGATGCCCAGAGCTTCATTGACGTTATCGTTCCACACTTTAGGCAGTGAAACATTAGGATTGTCTTTTCGGATTTGGCCTTGAGATTTGACCTCACCCGTTGATCGTACTCTGTATTCAGACATAGTTGATATTCCTATGCGATTGCGTAAAAGATGTAAGTGCCACCATTGTTGTTGAGTGCCGCTGGCGCTGATGATGTGACTGTAAAACCACTGGCTAGTGGGTCTATGTAGTCTGTGTTGGTAACTTGAGCCGCTGATGAGTTCAGCACTAGATAAGGGTCGTTACCCGCAACAATGCCGCGCAAAGAATCGTACAAGTACCAATCGCCTGTAGCGTCTGCACGTTTAATCAAGATAAACCTAGCGCCAGCACTGAACCCACAAGCTACGTTTAGATCATTGCCTGTGCCTGTGTAACTACCAACCTTTGATATTCCTGCAACAGTGGCAAATAGGTAGGATATGTAAGTGCTACTTGAGGCGTTCACTTCATCCCTATCCCCAACAGTAAATACAGAACTTGTAGGGGCAGTGTCGTTCCAAAACCTGTCCTCGTCACTACTGACTTGGTCTGTGTTTAACTGTAGATAATCTGTAGGATCATTATTAGCATACACAGCCCAATTAGCCGCGGCGTTCCTTTTCTTAACCCACATCATCTCAGGGGCAACCCCTAGATTATGAGTAACAGTTCTAGCTGATCCTGTTCCCGTATAACACACCACATCAAAATAGCCGGGGGCGCGTCTCCATGCCCAGCCAGTATTATTTGCCATGCTAACGGAAGAATCCATCCAGCCATCGTTGTAGTCAAACTTGGCGTTCCCCTTATTAGCTTCA
>Ga0209535_1000278_pt1 | contig 35105 bp, 35 predicted proteins | sample LinPmetageLP28_FD_184041 | JGI IMG/M metagenome (GOLD analysis project Ga0209535, IMG submission 184041) | Marine viral communities from the Pacific Ocean - LP-28 (SPAdes) (version 2) | ecosystem: Environmental > Aquatic > Marine > Oceanic | place: Pacific Ocean | collected 2009-08-22
TTAGCGACGACCCAGTGCGTTATGTGATATGCCTACCAACTATAGCTGATAAAGGTGCCAGCTTTGCATCTAATCCAATTGTAACTCTAACCAGGGATCTAAATGATGCCATCAAAAAATTAGGTCCCAACCCATTAATCAAAATAGCAAAAGCTATTAATGAAAGGGAAAATATCCCAGAACTCGATGTTATCTCTGATAAATATATATTCAACACACAATACGACTATTTTAATGTTAAAATGATGCACGGCGATGATATGTTTTTTGATTTTCAATACAAGGGTCTTTCCAATGGTAAAGTAATTTGTTCTATGAAAACTAGAAATGGTGGGCGTATAGAGAGTCCTATATTATCCTCAAAAAACCTCAAGGAAACCGACATAACTCGTGCTATGTTTAAAACAATCGCCGATATGGGGATGATGTTCTATGGCGTACCCACCGACGGCGTTGCTACAACTGGCGATAGAATGGCTGGTTACATTTATTCATTATTCACAATACTCAAGACTAATAACAGAATTTCTTTTAATAATCAACCCGGTCTTAGTCCTTCATTCATATATGAGATAACATCCGATAATGTACTCGTAAGTGATAATTTACAGCTTGGTGGAACCAAAAATTTAAATAGAATGACTAATAAAATATTGACTGGTACAAACATCGCAAAGTTTTTGAATAAATCAAAGCCACCAAACGTTAATATGCCAACTGGTCCAGGTGTTATTAGAATTAGAGGGTCGATTATTAAGTTACTTAATGGTGTTGCAAATAGCAGAGCATTAGCCAATAAATTCACAAAGATTGTAACAAATGCTGGTAAGATGTATGATTTAAATAAGTTAAATAACGCTGATAGACTTAGATTACCAAGTATGATTAGAAGTAGCAAAAATGGCAAAAATATCTTAAGATTACTTAATAATCGTGACGCTCTCGCGACCAATGGCAACACACGTATGAATTTGAAATCACCAAATCGCCTTACGATTTTCAATAAAATGACACAAGCCGAGAAGATACAAGCTGAGAAGTTTTATAGAATGTGTCAAAAATCTAGGGCACCAAAATAGTCTTGTTACAGTCAACATAATCTAAAAATATAGTCCCTTCTTTGAATGGCACAGGTCTAAACATGAACACGATTTCGGTTTCGGTGTGAGTCATACTATTGTTATGTGCCTTTGTCTTTGTAATCTTGTCCACTCGTTGAACTATGGACATATCAACATCATAACCCCTGATATTGATGAAGTCTTTCCCGTTTCGGGCTATGACACGACTCGTTGCTTTGATGCTGTACTTACCAAATTCTTTCTTTGGTATCATGGGTGCCTTAGGACCTCCCGGTAATAAAGTTGTCATTATATGTTATAATATAATGACAACTTTATATTTTATTACCCTTCCTAATAAAATCTTCAATGTCAGAATCAAAGACAAAAGTTGTATAGTGGGTATACCGCATACAGCCCTTGCAAACAAAGTGCAGAAAGCTTTACATAAACGGGGTGATATTGGTTCTCGCGTGGCCGAGGTTGATTATTTCAATAATGACTTTTACAAGATGTTGAGTTTGAATCAACTTGATATTATGATTGCAACTGAAATCAAGTTTTTCGTAGATCATATGGAAATTGATGGTGATATTATAGATTGCCCAGATGCTTCGAGTGATGATCTTGTTGACCACCTTGAAAAATTATATGTTCAAAACTATCCCGAGTACTAGCCGCTATATATGTACAGAAAGCAAGTGCCTTGCACTTGGGGGTGCCAATGTATTCCCAGATTGCCAACAACACCTTCAGCTACATATTGACTCTTGATGAGTTCAGGAACTCTATACCAGAGGAGTTCAGACCATCTTGGGTCAAGATTACGACAATAACTATGGTGTCAACTTTATCGGAAACTATTGACATCAAGAAGTTCCGTAGTCGTATGGAAAAGCTCGAATCGGTCAAGCTCAAGATGCACGGTTCAAAGTCTGCCGGTTTCGAGTGGAAGCTCAAGCCAACAACCTTTTATAACCAGATTACTCTTGGTTATCAGGATGCCTACAGCACCAAGTCTGTCAAGGTTTTCCCAAATGGTAGCATCCAGGTTGCAGGTTGCAGCGATATCTTTGACTGTAAGAGGATTATCACTCAATTAACTTTTCTTTTGACAAATGTTTTGCAACTTGAAAAAGAAATTTCATCAAATGATTTCAGAATTGTTATGATCAACACAAACTTTAGTCTCAACAAATTCATAAATCTTTTCGAAGTTGCAGAACATTTTGGGAGTAATAAAATTTTCAATGTTTCCTTTGATCCTGACAGGTACTCAGCAGTCAAAGTTAAGTTCAAGCCAGCTCAGGATATGAAGGAGGTTACGACCAGTATTTTCAGCACAGGCAAGATTATTATTACAGGCGCCGAAACTCTGAAGGAGATTGCATTTGCTTACAACATTATCAATAAGTTTATGAATCTCAAGCCAACCATCTATGTTCAAGAGTCCGCAACAAAAGATAAATTTGATATTTTTATGGGGTACAAGATTGACTCATGGATCACGAAGCTCAGGGCTGACAACTTTGAGTCTTGGATTCCCACGAAAACAAATATGCGAATTAATTTCTAGAAATATAGTAAATGTCTCAGCGACTTGGTATGGCCGATGGTAGGTGCTTCACAATCTCAACTTCTTCGCAGCTCATCAATGATTATGTGATGAACTCAAACGGTGTCGCCCTGGCTGACAACTACAGCTACCGCAAGCTTCTCCAGCAGAGGGGTCCAGCGATTGTGGATGATATCCAGGCCCTCCAATCCAGCGCCAGTGGCGCTGTCCGTCCACCACACTGTCAGAGCTGCGATAAGCCACTCTTAAAAGTTCCAAACACATATTAGATGGCGTGCTGCTCATACACTGGTTGTAAAAATGTAACATTAATGAACTCGCAATGTTCAATCTGTTTTGAATCTGTTCGCAGCGCCAACTCTCCCAACACGAAGCGTCTTAGGTGTGGACACTCATTCCACTTGGGGTGTATACTTGATTGGTTCGTAGAATCAGATGAGTGTCCAGTGTGTAGACAGGTTCAAACGAATGATAAGCTTTTGTTTTTCAAAAAGAAAGTCCAGTACGAACTACGGGAGAAATACAAGCATGCAATACAATCGTATGAGAATGAGATTAACCGGTTGCGTAGTAATAAGTGAAAAAAGATGGTCATCAGTAGTAAGATGACCGATAGATGTACAGGTACAACTGTATCTGGCAATCGGTGTAAAAACAGTGCCAATTGCCACATACACCGAGACCCTTGTTCTATTTGTCTATCTAAAATGACAAATGATACCAAACGCAGACTCCCTTGCGGTCACGAATTTCATACAGCTTGTATTGATAGAGTAAAAGAATCAGGATCAAACCATTGCCCACTATGTAGAAGATTATTTGATGTTTCACAATTTAAGGTTTCTATAAAAATTATCAATACACACACCAGCAGAGAGACTTCTGCTGAACTTCCAAATGAAACTTTGCACAACATAATAGATGGTTTTAATTTTGATTTTCTTGATTTATCAAGTCATCTAACAGAATTTGACTTTTCTATGGATACACTCACAGAACTACAGACGCTTCTTAGTGACATTGGTGTTAGCAATACCCACATTGATCCCACGATTTTTGACGCAGAATGAATTGCAATACTTGCTATAGTTGTATGAGTACTTTTTGTCAGATTTGATTGGATTCATGATAGCCTTGCCGTTCGCATCTGTCAAAAGGGGACCAGCTCCCCACCCCTGCTTATGACTCCACACATTTACTTTGAATACAATCTTTTTACCAGGGGACAACTTCTTTGACTCGATATGCTTTTTGACCGCACTCTTTATCCTAGACTCTGGAACCTTGAAGAACCCAGAAATCTTTTTATAAGTGTCACCAGGTTTGATCTTGTACTCAATCTCATTGTGTTGCTTGTAAAAATGAAAGTCACCGTTGGAGTTACCAAACTTGTTTGTTGGAGCAACAAACATCATAATCTTATAGTGTCCTGGCTTGCAGGTTGAGCAAGCCTTTGTTCTGTAAACCTTCTTAGGGTTGTCAGCAACAACACGCATTCCTAGATTTCCACACTTGCGATAGTCATGCATACCCTTGTTCTTCCCAACTCTTTCACCAGGCTGAGCCTTGTTGAAACGGAACTTTTCAAAATCGTGAACCGCATAGGCATAGCAGTTGTTTGATACGCGCCCCAGGGAAGCCCAGGGTTCATAAGTATATTTGTGAGCACTTCTCGAAGGGGGTAATCTTGTTCGATTAGCAACGCACACCATTACAATTATTATTGAAAAAAAAAATAGTTTCCAATAGTAAATGTTTAAGGAACTCGTTCAGGCAAAGAACAGCACAGAGGCCGTTAATACCCTTCTGATTTTCGCACTCACGGTGCTGATCAGCACCTTCCTGCTTAGATTTCTGTGGAACCAGGGTCTGGTGAAGCACATCACCGTGTTCAAGCCAGTTAGCTCACTGACGGACACCTTCCTACTGTCACTCGGACTTAGCGTACTCAAGTGCTGCTAAATTTACAGCTCCTTGAAACCCTCCACAACCTCACCGCTTGAGTGCTTCATTGTTGGGAATGCGCTGATACCGCCGCAATCCTCCTTGTCGCACTCGACATAATTGTAGCTGATACCCTTCTTGTCGAGATGGGCAATCTGCTTACGGGTCCAACCACAACCGTTGGTGCCGTAAACAGTCCACTCAGCATCACCGCCTGAAACCTTGGGGGTTGAGCCGAAAAGAACATAAATGAGAGCAAGAGCGAGTAGGATATTAAGCCAGAGCATTCTTAATCATAACACATATTTTTTCTTTGGATATCTTGTCGACACCGGTCATCCCAAGAGCCTTTGCCTTTGCAACAATCTCGTCCTTTTTGAATGATTCACACTTCTTACCTCTTGATGAACCATTTACAAACTTTATTGCATTCTTGTTGAGTATAACACCAGCCTTTCTAGCGTTGAGTCTCATCTGAACCTTGGTACCATTGCGCATAACAGGCTTTGTCTCCTTCTTCTTAGGGGCTGGGAGAGTCTTTTTCAGTTTACTTGGGCTGACCTGTGGCCTGACCACTCTACTCTTTGGTGTGGGAGCAACTGGAACTGGGCGAATTTCTGGCTTTGCCTTGAACTTTTCGACATTTGCCATCTTGATCTTTGGTGGCGAAGCCTTCTTTGGTGACGGGAGGACTGGTCTTTTGACCACCCTTTTCACCGGGCTTATGGTCTGTGTAGGTGTCTTTGGAGATGCCTTTCGTGGTGAAGGTGCCTTTTTGGCAACTGCCGCTGGTCTGGACATATTCTTTGGGAATGAATTGACTGGTGGTATAACCGTGTTACCCTTTTGTGTAAAGAACCTGAAAATCTTGTCACTCAAAAGTTTATCAAATGTTGGAAGTCTGGAATGACCAACCCCATACTTGAGTCTGTTATTTTCAACAACTGGGGAAGAAGATGTAAGATAATCAGATGGGAAATGCCTCTTTATGAACTGTTTAACGTTCTTATCATTTGAAGTCATATTAAGATCATTCAGGAAGAAGTGAATATCATACATTGGGTGGTTATCAACTGCGATACCATAGTCATATTTGTACTCACCAGACTGAACCTTTTGATTTCTAAAACCGTCCGACTGCATATTGGCAAAACCAAAGTCACCCAACACTGCATTCATACCGACGTTTGGAACGGTAAAATCACCGTAGCGCACAGAACCCTTTGTGGTCACACGGTCATCTATGAACACATTATCAAGGTGGAGATCATTATGTCTAAATGATGGAAACTTCTTGTGTAGTTCGGCAAGTGTCCAGATAACCTGGAACAAGATGACGCGGTAATGAAGCTTTCTCAGCTTATCAGAATATTTACCAAGAAGTCTTTTGATTGACCCAAAAGAGTAATATTCCAGATAAAGAACAGACTTGATGGGCTTCGGACACTGTTTGTAATAGTAGGCATGGGTGATGTTTGGTGACACACCAATAAACTTTTTCATAAAGTTATACTCGAGACGGTTCTCCTTTGCATTAGCCATCTTAATTGCAACCTCCTTCTTGCAAGCCTTATCAATACAACCAATGTAAACCACACCATATGCACCCTTACCTATCCTACCTATACCGTCACGAACTTTAAGACCTGGCTTGTATTTTAAACGCAGAGGGGCATTCGAAACAATCTTCATAAGTCTGAAACCAAAATCATCAGACCCATTTGTAACCTTATAAAGAGCCTTTGATGGATCGCAATTGTACTTGTTTAAGGTTTTTATTAATTCATCACCCATCGCCTTTTTATTTTTAAGAGTTTTGTACTCATACATTTCATTACTTAACGCGGCTATATCCTCGATATAATCATACACCGCGCTACTCATTTATATTTTACCAAGAAAATTACTCCTCGTCAACTAGATCCTCATCCTCAGCCTCAGCACCCATAGGGTCAATACCCTGGAAGGCAAAGGAAGGTAGGCGCTTTGACTCCTCAAAGAGACCTTGCTGAAGGCGAACACTCACACCAAACTTGTTATCAATGAACCAAATCTGGTTAATCTCGATAATACTAAGAACCTTCTGACCCTTCTCAAGAGTATCAAGGGGCACATTCTCCCGGCGGAAATTGTAAGCCTCCGGTACAAAGTTGCCAGTCTTGAGATCGGACATAACCTTGAGCTTAATAGTCGAAGGGTAGTCATCCTTACCAGAGCGAACCAATGGCTTGTAGAGGGCTTCCTTCAGAACAGAGATGTTATACTTCTTGCCGAGCCACTCAACAGAGTTCTCAGCGACGGCATTGATAACTTCATCATCAAGCTTGCTGATACGCTGTTGAATGTCCATCAGGGTCTCATCATTCTTATCGAATGAGAGGTCAAGAGAATAGGATGTCTTCTTAGTGTTTTCATCAGTAAACGCGCTCAGTCCAAAAGGGGCGCGCATATAGGGGAGCTGGATGTAGAGCTTCTTACCACCTGCACCACTCAGGAAAACAGACTTGCCACCATTCTTGTTCTTGCGGAGCTTGGAGAAGGACACGGAGGAAGCATCGAAGTTGGAAGCGGTCTGAATCTGGATGGAAGCCATTGTATTGCTTTTGTTATATATGGTGCCTGGACTTTAAGTAATTTTTTTCTGACCATAGAGTATAATGGGTCTGTTCAAGGATTGTGGGTGTGGTTGCGATGGCAAGAAGCAGGAGGCGAAGTTCATAATCTCTATCATCTCAGCTCTGGTGTTCTTCATAGTGGCGAACCCAGAGACCTTTAAGTTGGTTCGCCGCCTGGTCGGCTCGTGGGTTGCAACCCCAACAGGCTGCCCCTCTATGCTTGGACTGCTCCTCCACGCCGTTGTCTTTATGCTGGTTGTGTGGGGTATGATGAACATTAAGAAGGAGGCTATGGAGGGCGAGGAGATCGTCGAGGAAGAGATGATGATGGAGGCACCAGCGACCGCACCCGAACCCGAACCCGTGCAGCCAATGACGGAGCCAGTTGTTGAGGAGCCACCATCTATGATGAGCAAGGTTCTGGGTATGGATATGGATATGGCTGATGCTATGGAGTCTGGCACCTACAAGACTTGCGGCTGCTCGGATGGTAGCCGTGTTGTTATTATGAATTAAATGTATTTATATAATAATGATTATATTGATTTTGGTACTATTGGTACTGGCTTATTCTGGTTTCTTGGTATATCAGGTGGTGTTTGAAAACCGTTCACTTTTAAATGTAAAGACGTGGAATCCCCTTGCATATGAGAAGGGTATCAAAGAAGAAACCCCGCTTGCGATTGATGATCCAGCAGCACCAACAGTCGTTGGATTGAAATGTCGTTTTCCTGGTTCAGATATTTTGAACAATAAGATATTTGACAAAGAGGGTGATCCACTTGATTTGAATAAGGAGGCTGCATGTACAAGTTGCAATCAGTATGTATACAAATCAGGTGGTAAGTGTTCCCTTTATAATTATGACAAAGAGTTTAACGAGAGGGGTAACTTCAAACCACAGGTAGGAACTTGCACTTCTCGTAAGAAGACGGGGGCTTGTCCATTCTAAAATTCTTCATCAAATATAACCTTTTCACAGTTATCATCAAACTTTCCATAGTCCCCAACACGCTTCTCAAAGAAGTTTGTCTTTCCATCCAATGCTATGTTTTCCATAAAATCGAATGGATTTGATGCGTTGAAGATTGGTGAAAATCCAAGTTGCTTCATAAGTCGATCGGCGACGTATTCAATATAAATTGACATCTTTTCAGAACTCATACCAATTAGTTTGCAAGGGAGTGCCTCCAATATAAATTGCTTCTCAATTGTTACAGCATCACCAACAATCTGCGCGACAGTATCCTCATTGGTTTTATTGTTGAGCATACCAAATAGTTCAACCGCAAAATCCTGATGAAGCCCTTCGTCGCGACTGATCAGCTCATTACTGAATGAAAGCCCAGGCATCAATCCGCGCTTCTTCAGCCAGAAGATGGCACAGAAGGACCCACTGAAAAATATACCTTCAACACAGGCAAATGCAATGAGGCGTCTTGCAAATGGTTGAGATTTATCAAACCACTTCATAGCCCAATCAGCCTTGTTCTTCACACAGTCAATGGTCTCAATGGCGCGAAACAATTTATCCTTCTCAACTGGATCTTTAACGTACTTATCAATAAGCAAACTGTATGTTTCACCGTGGACCATCTCATTATGTTGTTGATAGGCATAGAATGACCTGGCTTCTGGAATCTGGACCTCATTTGCAAAGTTTACATTGAGATTTTCAAAAACAATTCCATCTGAAGCTGCAAAAAATGCCAAAATATATTTGATAAACTTTTGCTCATTTTCAGACATTGAGTTCCAATCATCGATATCCTTGCTAAAATCAATCTCTTCGGAAGTCCAGTTGGACATCTGGGCTTTTTTATACATTGCCCATAGATTTGGGTGCCCAATTGGAAATACGGTAAACCTATTAGGGTTCTCAGCTAAGAGGGGTTCCTCTAAGGACTCGTGACCTTCAATGTTGGCCAAGTGATCCTCAAAGTCAAAGATGTTACCCACATGCTTACCATCGATGAAGACCTGTGGATATGCTGTGATTCTCTTGCCACAAATTATTTCAAGTTCGGCTTTTTCTTTGTTCAGTTTCTCATAGGTAAGGTTATACTCGTCACACAAATCAACAGCCTTATCACACAGAGGACATTCTGGTTTTGAATAAATCGTGATCTTCATGATAATATATCTAAATATTTTTGTCACCAAATCTTAAATATGTTCACTACACAGGAGATTTTCCCCCGCGAGGTTATCAAGGTTCTAGTTGACTTTGATGGTGTGGAGGAAGAACTCTATGCAAAGGTACTTAGTAATGACAGTATAAATCTCGTGGTTACATACTTGAGCCCAACTTCAAAAATTTACAAGGGCGCCTGTGTTTATTCATTCGAGTCAAGTGTTGAAAGAGTAAACTTTGACAGTATATCTGAACATTATGCAGGTGTGATAGACATCACTGATATAGATATGACACATGCGGGTAGGAACATGTATGTATTTTCAAGAGAGATAATATCAGACCATGACTCAGATATAGAGGACGAATCAGATGAAGAAGATCAGTACGAGAGTGACTTTGTGGTATCGGATGGTGATGAGGACACAACGCCAAGGGCGTTGGGGATATCAGACTATCAGGAAGTTGATAGAAAATGGAATGAATGGCAACCCTCAACATCAGGTGGAAGACACTTCAAGAGTGTTATAGACATGATAGAGTGTCGCGTTAGGCATCGGGGTGACGAAAAAAACTTTGTGTGATGCGTTCGCAAGTTGTTAAAATTGTAGAATCCTAAAGTATCTTGGAAATGTGCGAGTACGCAGATATCTGGGCTGACTTTGAGGCTTCAATCCCCAGACCTACTACTATAAAATCCAAACACAACGGTGAATTTGTGTGCAAGTGCGGAGGTGTAAAGGTTTTTGGCTTTGAAAACTTCCCCACGTGCACAAGTTGTGGCATTGTAGACAGTATGTATATTGATGACTCACCCGAATGGACGAGTGGTGTCTCTGAGGATGGTGTGTCAAATGATCCTTCGCGATGTGGAAATATGATGGCGGACCCAGATCTTTTCTCATCAGCTTGGGGTTCTGGCACGGTCATCCAGGCAGGAAGAGGTTCTAGCTATGCTATGAAGCGTATGGCTCGCATAAACTTTCACTCTGCTATGAATCACCGAGACCGCGCACTTTTCCACGCGTATCAAGATATCGAAAGAGCTTCAGAACGTTTGAGTGTCCCGGCGACAGTATTGAAAAATGCAAAGGTTCTCTACAGAAAGTTTAACAATGACACGCTTACTCGAGGTGCCGTGAGGACTGGTATCAAAGCGAATTGTCTGCTTTTTGCCTGCAAAATCGAGAATATTCCTAGGACGACCAAAGAGGTTGCAGACGCATTCTTAATTCCTACCAAAGATATTAGTAGGACGACAAATATGATCAAGGAAGCGCTTGTTGGTAAGAGCACTTCTAAAGTTACTCGTCCTGCTGATGTTGTTGGGCGCTTACTCAATGAATTTGGATCTATTGATGGTCGAACTCGTATGAAATGTGTGAAGATTTGCAGGAGTTTGGAGAATTGTGTTCCCTTGATGTCCAAGACTCCAAACAGTATTGCATCCGCGGTTATACTCTACACCCTTGGTGAAAACACAAACAGAATGGAAGTTTGCACCAAGTGTAACATCTCAGCTCCAACCCTGAGTAAGATAGAAAACATAGTTAAACAACACATTAGTTAGAAGTGTAAATGGTCAAACTGTTTCTTTCCACACCCTGTTATGGAGGTCTTTGTCTCGAACCCTACCTCACTAGTATCCTCCGTCTACAGATTCTTATGATTCAGAAAGGACATCAACTTATGATTGATACCACTGAGAATGAAAGTCTTGTTCATCGTGCCCGTAATGTTTCAGTTGGTCGATTTATACAAAAGTCTGAAGCCGAATACTTTATGTTTATTGACGCTGATGTACACTTTGACCCCGAGTCTGTTGTTCGTCTCCTCGAGTCTGGTCACGATATCTCAGTTGCCTGTTACCCAAAGAAGTGTGTTATGTGGGACCAAGCAAAAGAATGCGTAAAGAACGGTGATCAGCGCGACCCAGCCAAGATGGCATCATCATTGGTTGTCAACTTTGGAGCAGCCAACCGCCCAGTTGTCAACGGATTTATTGAGATTCTCGACGGTCCTACAGGTTTTATGATGATTAAGAGGGAAGTTTTCAAGAATCTCGAGGAAAAGTTTCCAGAACTCTGGTGCAAAAATGATCACCAGAACCGCGACTTTGATGACTATCACGCATGCTTTGATTGTATGATTGATCCAGAGTCAAAACGTTACCTATCAGAGGACTATGCATTCTGTCGCCGATACCAACAGACTGGTGGTAAGATTTTTGCAGATATCAATACGACCCTTGGACATGTAGGTAATCTCCCATTTAGTGCCTGTATGGATGATAGGCTTAAGGCTAAGGCTTGCTAGATTTGTAATGAAGTTGAATACTATTATTGTCATTCGAAGCAAGTCATGTCACGTCAAGACCCTTCACACTATGCTGCGTCTGAATATCCTTTGTCTTGAGAGGGGTGTTCAGCACGAGATTTCATATGTGAATGACGACACACACGCTAAGAATGATATCATAAAGAAGAAAATGAAGGAGTGTGACAAGTTGTTTTTTATTGAATTTGGTATCCACGTGGACGAAGGGTCACTCTTGAAGATTTTTGATAATTATGATTGCCTCGTGTTCCCAACTGCTTCGGAGGGTATTGATTGGGATATGTTCAAGGCGAAGGTTCTCAATGAAACGGATGAACCAGTCGAGCAGCTTGGTCTCAACTTTGATACAGAGATTAGTGACAAGGTTGATGATAGCATATATAAGGTTGTCAAGTCTGTTCCAAAGAGTTGGGTGTTCAAGGGTCCACAGATGCACAAGGCTTTGAAGAACAAAAAGTCTCCTGGTATCACATTGCCACTTAAATTTGATGAGATGTTTGACCGCCTCATGTCAAATGGAGTCAAAGTGTATGCCTATACAGGTGCCAAACTGACTGTAACTTATCCTCACGAGTGTCTATCAAATATCCTCGAGGCTGCCGGGGTTAGTTTGAAGTAAAAAGTTTGTCTAAAGTGGTCCTTAAAGTTTTGTGACACTATGTTGTTAAATCAAAATGAATAACCTCTTTGAGAAGGTTTCGTTTATAGACGCAGAGATCTGGAAGGTGAAGCATAACTCATCCCTTCACCAAGAGGCTAACCTCTTCATTCACACCGTGTGGGGAACTCTCCGCAATGGCAAAGCTCCTCCAATCTTCCCTGGTCCGCAGCCAACTTCTATTGCTCGCAGGCACCTCCCTTTGCTCAAACAGAATCAGTATTTTGTTTGCGAAAAGACTGACGGAACTCGTTATGGTATGATTTGTTTTATGTATGAAGGGAAGAAGATGTGTATTTTGGTGAATCGCGCACTTGATATGTATCTGATGCCTATGAATATGCCTCGAAGTGCCTACAAGGGTACATTTCTTGATGGTGAACTCGTCAAACTCAAGGATGGTACCTGGAACTTTGTAGTCTATGATGGTGTGGTTATTTCTGGTGAGCATATTGGTGGTCTCACTCTCGAACACCGTATAGGGGTCTGCAATAAGTTTGCTATGGGTATCCTACGGACTGCCAAGGATCCAGTCAAGTTGGTCTATGTGAAAAAGTTTTGGGGGCTACAGGACATCGACAACCTTCTGAGTCACGAGTTTCCCTATGAGACTGATGGTCTTGTTTTCACACCCAACCAGGAACCCGTTCGAGTTGGTACCCACGATACACTTTTCAAATGGAAGCCACGGGACAAGAATACCATTGACTTTCAAGTGAAGGGAAAGCGTCTGCACGTTCAGGAGAAGGGTCTACTGGTTTATGAGTGTGACATTGATCAGGACTATCCAGATGACACCATCGTTGAGTGCAAGTACATCTCTCAACTAAGGAAGTGGGTCCCTATAGGAGTAAGAACCGATAAGCACCACCCAAACAACCGTAGGACTTTCTACAAAACTTTGGAGAATATCCGCGAGGATATCCAACTCAATGAATTCCCCAGGAAAGTTTAAATTTGTTGAAGAAACTTTTTAAATTATTTCAAACATTGCTAAGTATGGCTGGGGATCTGTTTGTAAATGAATAGATAGTGATTTGCGTGTAATGGAACAGATTTAACCTCCTGAACAAGTGCATCATTCTTTAAATACCACCGCCCCCTATGTTTCGTAAAAGCTATATAGTGCCCAGACGATTGCCCTCCCTGATGAACACAAGTTGCCATCAACTCGTAGTTTGTGTTAATCTGAGGGGATTCAGGATGTAAAAACTTTTTCATATCCAATTGACTTTCTAGGTTAACTGGAGCCTTTATCCCAAGTGTGAAAGTCAAAGTCTTTGGGAGTTCCCAAAACATACTACGGGTTGCGGATGCTTCCCACACTTTTCCGTCATCATCTTTATATTTTTCCAAAGATTGCCATTGTTGATCGGCTTCGATAAGTTCGATGATAGATTGAGATGGTTTTGTTGGAAATAAAATATTCACACTAAAGTTGTCAAAAGTTTTTGACTTTCCATTTGGATAAACAACTTCTTGAACTTTTTTTCCATAAAAAATTTTTTTAACAATTGGAACAGTTTCATCAAGAATATCAATCATACATACAAATGCCTCTTGAGCGTCGTGTTGCTCACCTGAAACAAAGTTCTTAAATTTTGTCTGAAAGTGTCCCAAGATGGTTAGAGGATATATCGGGCAACTCTTAATCATCCATTGATCTCGTACTAATTGTTGGTACGCCTTTGTGAATTCACAGAGACCCTTGTAGTCCCTCAGTATAAAATAATTGGAGAGACTTGGAACTTGCAATAGTGCCTGAAGTGCACTGTTGAAGTAGCACGTGTTTCCCAAGTTTTCCATTTAAAAGTAAGAGGCGTATATTTTTTAACCAAAATGAACACAGCCTTTGAATCCATTAAGCCCGAGTTTGACAAATACAAAAACCACAAGCATGTTGAATTCGAACTCAGACTTGGTAAGGTGATCACCAAGGGTGGTCGAGGTGTTCAGCAGTTTGATACGAATGTTGGGTATGATGTTTTCCACCAGATTCTAAAGGGTTTGAAAAACTATCAGGATTGGGAAAGTGTCAAAGAGTCTGAGGTTGATATCTTCTATGATGGTGAGAGGCGTTATATCTTCGAAGGTGATTCGGATGACTGTGTAGCCTGTATCAAAAAGAAGAATCGAAATGTCAACCTGAAGCTCGATAACAAACCCCTTGACGTCAGGTTTGGGATTGCAACAGAAACCCCAATCAAAAATCCCGAAGTTCCCACCGAGGCTGACCAGAAAAGCCGCAAGCGCTGGTCATTCATTCGCAATAACCTCTCGATTGATATGTCTATTGTCAAGGGTGGTGGGGCGTTTGATCCTGATTCAGAGGACGAGGCTGTGTTCCAGGTTGAATTGGAGATTATCGATCCTTCAAAGGTTACATCCGTTAAGGAACTTTACAACATTTGTTGGAAGGTTGAGGATATTTTAAAATTGTTGGAGAATAAGTAAGTATGTGGGTATTCTTGATGCTACTGTTTCTCGTTTTTACTCTGTGGACAAAGCCAAGTCACGAGGTGAAGGCTGGTGGATATGAATCAACCTTTTTCAATATCAGTGGAGGAGCCTCAAAGGATATCTTTGAAAATATGAAATCTGAAGGTGTGTCAGACCAGTCTCTTATGGAGTTTGCTCAGATGGAGGATAATTTTTTAGGTATGGAGAAGGAGTCAGCCTGCTTCAAGCGTTCCAGGAAAATGGAGGCAATTGCACTCTCACAACAGATAAAGGAACGATTCAAGGGGTACAACTTTGCATACCATACACTTCATATTAAACAGATTGCAGAACCAGATAAGAATATCAATAAGCATCTAGTGTGTTAAATAGATTAAATAGCAAAGTCTTGTGACTACAGACTTCCATTTCATTTTTATTTTTAAGAATATACATAATGAGTTCGTTGTCATCCTCCTTTGCTGATGTTGTTTCTAAATCATTAATATAGTACGCTTCCATATCTGATACGGAGGTCTCTTTCCTACCCTTTACAATGTAGTCCGCCGCAACATAAACCAAGGCATCTAAGAATTCCTCTTTTGCCATCTCCATCCAGGAATTCTTAGGCGTTCCCCAGGTTGTGGTGTCCATATTAACACGAACACCGTGACCATACTTAGATCTTCCCAGCTCTAGACGCGTTGTGACATCATCTAGCACCGCCATTTAATATATAAAGTTTCTTTTCCTTAATTGTTGTTATTGCTGTTGCTATTGTTGTTAGCGAAAGCTCTATCAAGCTCATTTGCCAGCGCCTTTTGGTTGTTGGTCGCCTTGTTTGCAAATCTCTGAATTGCGTCACACATCTCACTCTTTTTGAGTGAGGGGTCGATGTTTAAACCGAGACCTCTGGCAATCGCACGAATATCATCCTTCCTGAATGTGTCACAGACTCTCTTTCCAATCATTCTCCCACGGATCTTGATCACTTTACCACCATACCTAAGGTTTGCGCCATTAAGAGACACATTCTTAGCCTTGTTAGACTTCTTGATTTCATTGATAAGGTTATCCTTGGTCATCGTGCCGTTAATGCCAGCAATCTTCATACGCTTTGCAATATTGTGGAGACCCTCACGAGTGTAACGCTTCGCCTGACGACTCCCAATCATAAAACCAGACTTAGGGTCATTGCGCACTGTTATAGTAAGATTGGCACTCGTCACGTTGTTTGGCTTGTTGTTAGTGTTTGCACCAAAGCCAAATATTCTCCTGACATTTGCTGGCACCTTGACACCAGCCTTGTTGTAGGCTGCCTTTACCTTGTTTGATGAATACTTCAGAGTTATTGGAATCTTATAGCAGCATGGCTGTCCCTGAGGATTGGGTCGCACATAGTGATCGGGTTTGGGGCATCTGCCCTGGAAACTATACGGCTCAGGACGATGACCTTTTGGGCACGTTGTACCTCTACGCGTTACTTCCGGAGCAGGCTTATTTGTTTTCGTTTTTGAAGCTTTTGTTTTGCGAGGCTGTACCGGTTTACGACTTATTGCCCCTCTTAATGCTCTTGTACCAATGAGTTTGTCAACAACACCCATCGCGGTTCTGTAGGCTTCCATAAGCGCGGGTGCGGACTTGATACCCATAATCTGAAAGTGCCCAGATACCGAAATGCTCATTTGCCAGGTGGGATACTTCACTTTAAGCATTGCAGAAATCTCGGGATTATAGATTATATCTATAGAACCTGGGACCATAGCCTTGGTTATTTTATCAGGATTTACTGCGCTGTTGATCCTGAACTGCCCTGAAATGTTTGCAAATGTAAATGGGATTATTGATAATGATATGTTGTTGTTAAAATACTTTGAAGCTATGTAGCTTCTGACACGGTTTGGCTGCTCGTTAATCTGTTTGTCCATAGAGCGATTGTAATCAATCCCGACATATCCACAAGAGATTGTCATTTTGCCATTCTTGTAGACGCGGACGGTTCCACCCTTCTCCTCACCATTCTTTGTCACGCGAATCTTGAATTCAAGAGCATCCAATTGGGTATTGGCACTTCCACCAACAACGCCATACTCCTTGGTTGCCTCTTTAACCTTCTGGAAGCGACCCGCGCGACCAATGATGCTAAGAACCTCAATCTTTATACCTTGGATAGTACTACTATTCTTTGGTATTGTGAACGCACGTGAGATATTTATTGATTCACCACTATCTACGACCACACTATAGAGTGTTGGATAAAGGGGGGTTGCGCGGATTATATCATTGTTGTTATTTGCTATATTACGCAATATCTGATTCATATTAAAATTATTGTTGTTACTGTTCCAATTCATTGGAATGAGGTTCGGAGACCTCCTAGCCATTTAGTATATCACAATATTTTAGTAATCATTTCCAAAGTTTGCACTATCGTCCACCACATCAACACCAAACAGGATTGGCTGAGGTGGGTAAGCGCGCCCCTGATATGTGACAGCTTCGAGCCTAACCTCTAGGTCTCTTGTGCTGAAAGGTCCGGCGTAGAAGTCCGGGTTGAACTTGAACTTTCCAAGGTTGTTTTCCTGACAGTGCTGGTTGAACATCTGCGTAAACAACTTCTGAGGGCAGAATAGATCCGCTCCATACTTGACCTTTTCTGAAGCCAAGAAGTTCTGTAGACTGTTTGTAACCATTGCAACCTGTGTCTGAATAGCCTTGAAATATTTTGGAACAACATTCCAAATGTCTTGGTTAGTATACTTCTGAGCATAATCAAGATATGCCCTGACGCACTTTAGAAGGATAATTGGAATCTCATCATCCAAACGATCCTCAAGCTGTGGGTCAGCCTCCTTGACCTGCTTTCCGAAGTTCCAAGGGAGCAGACGACGCAGCACACTCCCCGAGTTGTCCTTCCAGTTTGGAACCTCATTGCCACCCAGGATACCAGGAGTCTTCCACTCAATAGACTTGGCCTTTTCGTGCTTGACTGCGATCGAAACATCCTCACCGCTGACAAGGGACTGAAACTCAGCCTGTTCCAAACAGAGATCACCCTTCACCTCCGGTGCAATGAACATGAAGCCATCGTAGATACTTGAGAGACCGAACTTCCTCTCCATATTGTTTGAAAGGGTTCGGACATCCTCATTATCATAGAACTTTTTGAAAACCTTGGTAATCAAAGTAGACTTACCCGACCTGGCAATACCCTTCAGAAATGGAATAATCTGCCAGCCATCAAGGTCACCAACATCAAAGCAGAGCCTCCCACCCATCACATACATCCATCTACAAACCTCTGGTTCGAACTTCTGATAATCCATAACCGTCTGAAAGTTTGGAGTTGGGATATCATACCAATCTTCGATGTGATCAAATGAATCGAACTGCTTGTCAAAAAACTTGGCACTGACGATAGTTGGATCCAAACAGCGATACTGACTGCTCTCATAGGGGTAAAACTTACAAGTATACTTACCAGTCTTGATGTCCCATTCCTTACCAACAAATAGTCCATTCTTGAATGACCATACGCTGCGGTTCTTAACAATCTCAGGAAACTGCATATCCTTACAGTCCGAAAGATGCTTGATAGCATCCCTCGCACTAGAAGCCCTCGCCGTTAGGTTCTTCCAAACTGCAAAACGAGTCTCCTTCTGAGCTATGGAATAGACAAAATCTGCAATCGACATAATGGGTTTCCAAGCCTTTGTGTGATGGTTTTCAATCGTGGTGATCTGTTTGCAGCACTGCCCCTTGTAGCGACGAACGTTGTTGATATACGTCTCATTGAGGAGTGCTAAGAGGAGTTGCTGATATGGACTGATTTCTTCAAGGTCCATAGTAGTGCAGCGGAAAAGTGAGTGATCAGAATCAGGATTGACTGGCTCATATGTGGGGTGATTGATGCGTTCATACTGCCTGGCATAACGAAATACCGTCTCATAGGCATCGTCCGCCATATCAATCAGTCGGTTGATTCTGGATGAAATCTTCATCTCAGAACCATTGATGTCTACCGAATCTTCATCAAAAACACCCAGGGCAACCGAACGGTGATAACACTCACCAAGCATCCTCTGTTGCCTAAGGTTTTGCGCCGATACCCTTTCAATGTCTATACTGTTTGGCATCCTGTTTTCATCAAGTTCATCCTGACGAAAAAACTGCTCAAACCCAATCTTGAAAGGCACGTGAGTGTCTCCTCGACAATCAAGACACCACTGCCCCTCTAATTGTAAGATTAGAGTCAAAAGATTCTCAGAGTCCAAACTCTGTATCTGGTTTTTGAGAATCTCCAGACGAGACTCATTCTGATCACCGTCTTGGTTTATATAGTGGACCTCCATAGCTAGTATTATAGCGATATATTTTTCTAAGACCCTTTCTGAGCAATCTGCGACAGTTGGGTTAGTATCTTAACCATAACTTTGTTCTGAATCTCTAACTGCTTTGAGACCTTCAACATCGCCGTGCAAACATTGTCATCTTCAGCGGAGAGGAATGAGCTAAGCATATCATACATGTCAGCCTCATACTCATCCTCATCTTCCTCCTCGTCTGACCCTAGGATATCCTCACCCTCCTCATCATCCTCAGACTCCTCAAGCTCGGGGTCGTTCTCAATGGCAGCCATTTTACTCTCCTGTGAGGAAAAATAGATAAAAGTTTGACGCATTGAGAGGGTAAGGACGATGGACGAGATTATGCAGATTGTGTTTGAAGTCAAAGAAAGTCTTGTTGATGCTGACTATATGAGACTTGTTGAAAAGATCACAGAGGTTAACCCTAACAAGGAGACGACCATCGAGTATCCGCACGATACTCAGGGCATAAATCCGGTTGTCACCGCCTCACCCCAGGACCATATCAATAACTTCAGGAGGAAATATCGCCTACTCGTCGATAAATATAACAAGGAAACGACTAAGTACCTTAAGATTATTGCCGACCTTTCCGAGGATAACATTAAACTCAGGAAGGAAGCTGGGGAGTGGGATGATGAGGACGACGAGGAGGAGGAAGCCGAGTGAGGTGCGTGTGAGTGTTCCGAAAATATTTTCTTGGGGTATAATATAACAATAATGGCAGGTGGTCTCATGCAGCTCGTAGCTTATGGCGCACAGGATGTATTCCTTACCGGTAACCCCAAGGTTACCTTCTTCCAGGCGGTGTACAAGCGTCACACCAACTTCGCCATGGAGAACATCGAGCAGACCGTGAACGGCTCCGCCGGCAACAGCGGCCGCCTCTCCGTGACCGTGGCTCGCAACGGTGACCTTATCGGTGATATGTACCTGGAGATCACCACCGACGCCCTTAAGACCGTGGCTGGTACGGCGAAAGCAGATACCTGCTGGGTGGCTGAGCGTGCCGTGGCTGATATCGAGCTGTCTATCGGTGGTCAGCGCATTGACAAGCACTACCAGAAGTGGTGGCGTCTGTTCTCTGAGCTGTGCCTCGATGAGGCCAAGAAGGCTCAGTGGGGTAAGATGACCTCGAACCCAACCGAGGTAGCTGGCAAGGTGTACCTGCCACTTATCTTCTTCTTCAACCGCAACCCAGGACTCTACCTGCCACTGATCGCCCTGCAGTACCACGAGGTGCGTCTGGACATCGACCTTGCTTCGGACTACGCCACCTACTTCAGCACCAACACCCCCAAGGTGTGGGGTAACTACGTCTACCTGGACACTGAGGAGCGCCGCCGCTTCGCCCAGAAGGGTCACGAGTACCTTATCGAGCAGGTGCAGCACACGGGCACAGACTCCGTGGATGCCAGCACCACCAAGCAGGTGCGTCTGTCCTACAACCACCCAGTTAAGGAGCTGGTGTGGTGCTTCTCCAACACTTCGTCCAACGCCTCCATGTGGAACTTGTCGTCCAACGCAGCCAACGGTGATGTGTCTCTTACCTGCAACCCCAAGATCCAGGTTACCGCAGATGTGAAGTCTAACGCGCTCGCTTTCACCTCGGCAACGGATTGTGGTGTGCCTCTGGTTATCCAGGGTGCTGGTACAGAGAACAGCAATCTCTCGGCACTTTCGTGGCACGAGGACGGCGCCTTGACGACCGGCGCTGTTGGCCCCCTGTCCACCTTCAAGCTTGTGCTTAACGGTCAGGACCGCTTCAAGGAGCAGGACGGTAAGTACTTCAACCAGGTGCAGTCGTACAACCACCACTCGGGTAACCCATACCCAGGTGTGTACTCCTATTCTTTCGCACTGAAGCCCGAGGAGCACCAGCCAACCGGCACCTGCAACTTCTCGCGCATTGACAACGCTCAGGTGGCAGTCGGTCTCAAGACTGGTGCCGCCGCCTCCACCACCATGCACATGTTCGCAACCAACTACAACGTGCTCCGTATCCAGTCGGGTATGGGTGGTCTTGCCTTCTCGAACTAAATTCCCAGTTGCTTAGCAACTGACCATACATAGAGAGTTAAAAAACTCAATATCTTAAAATATTCAACTATTCTAAGATATTGCTATGCGGGCGAAAGCTGTTTTTCAGGGGAGTCTTAAGGGTTCTGAGATTGACTTTATCCAGGGACCTCAATATATGACAATCAAGGGGAAGCTTCAGGGACTGCCAACTGGAAAGCACGGCTTCCATATTCACGAATTTGGTCACCCGGATTGTTCAAAAGCTGGGAGTCATTTTAACCCCAACGGGAACCCTCACGGAGGACTTCGCGATAAGTTGAGTCACGCAGGTGATCTTGGGAATATCCGTAATGGTTTCGTAAATATCAGAACCAAAAAGATTTCGTTGACTGGTAAAAAAGGTGTTGTTGGTAGATCTCTTATTTTGCACGAGGGTGAAGATGACCTTGGGTCGAGTGGAGACCCGACCGGTCACGCTGGCAAGAGGTTGGGTTGTGCAGTCATAGGGTGGGGACCCACCATTTGAATTTTGAGATGCTGATAAACGGCGTTTGGAGAATTATATTTGCACACGTCAATACAATCGCAAATATCATTGTCTGGTATCTTGTACCTTTCAGCAAAGCATCTGTGTGGTACATATATGTCAATACGCAGCGCCCTAGATATGAGCAGTTTTATAAGGTTTCTCATTTTATCTAATATTTTTTAAGATGAAACTAGGGAAATGTTTGGACAAAATTTTGTTAAGTCACTTAAATCTAATATGCCATAAATATATAAATGTTCTTCAAGATTCTTCAGCGTATCCTCCCCAAATGCAAAGCGCCACCGGCTCTCGGGCGTTGGTCCCTAAAACACAACTGCTCGAGTGAAGAACTAGTTGTATTCAATGCCAATCGCGATAATTGCGGTGATACCTTGTGTGGAAATCAAGAGGAATATAAGAAGATGGCTCCAAAAGATACTAAGAAACGATATGCTGATAATTCACACTGATGGAAGTTGTCTTGGAAACCCAGGAGCTGGTGGATGGGCTGCTCTGAGTGACAACGCCAATGGCGTTGGACCTATCTTCAAAATTTGTGGAGGGGACCTATCAACCACCAATAATAGGATGGAGCTTCGGGCAGCTATAGAAGGACTCGAGAAGGCTCTCGAGTTTACAAAGGATGCTAAAGTTTTTACAGATTCAAATTATGTCAAAGATGGAATCACAAAATGGATCAAAAATTGGGAAAAAAATAATTGGAAAACTGCATCCGGTTCACCAGTCAAAAATCAAGAACTATGGAAAAAACTTTTGGAAGTTTCAAAAAGGTTTTTGAATCTCGAATGGGAATGGGTCAAGGCACATAATGGTGACCCAAACAATGAAGCTGTCGACACTCTGGCGAGAAAGACTGCTGAACTTATTTCTGGTAAATAATTAAATTATACCTTGGATACTTATTTTCATTTTGATTGTGTGGTCACTCATCCCATATTACCCAAAGCCAAGGATATGGAAAAACTTTTTAACTCCCCAAGAGTGTGATAAACTTCTCAACCAGAATTGAAAAAATCTACAGTTGGTCAAAAAAGAATTATTGATTAAAAAATTAGAAAAAGTGAAACTTGTTATTTGAAAAAGAAATTCCAGTTGTTGGAAAACTTGTTGATAAAGTGTGTTGGTGGCTTGGTAGACCAAGTGAGAATGTTGAACAGTTTCAGGTTGTCAAGTATACATCGAGTAGATTTTACAATGTTCATCAAGATGCCAATTGTTTTGTGGATGAGTTTTCAGATAATGAGAGGCTTTATACAGTCCTAGTCTGTCTCAATAATGGGTTTGAAGGTGGTGAGACTGAATTTCCAGAGATTGGTGAAAAATTTAAATTGAAAAAAGGTGATGCTTTATTTTTCAAGCGCACTGGACACGCGGGTACACCCGTCACAATCGGTGAAAAATGGATAGCAAATATTTGGGTTCACAATAAAAAGTATCAGTAATAATTAATATGATTGACGCATATGTCATAAACTTGGATCGACAGATTGAAAATTATTCCAAAGTTGAAAGTGATATGAATGACTTGGGTGGTTTCAATGTTCAGAGGGTTTCAGCCATAGACGGAAAGAGGGGTGATCACATTCCTTATGTAGAATCTGACATAACTTGGTTCTGTAAAGAGACTTGTCCTAATAGTGCAATTGCTATTGCGTTAAGTCACAAGAAGGTTGCAAAAAATATTTTAGATTCTGGTGTTGACTATGCACTTGTTTTAGAAGATGATGTTTTGCCAATACAAAAAGGATTTCACGACGCACTTCAAAAAACTTTGGATGAAGTTCCAAATGATTGGGATATTATAAAACTTTATTGTCAGGGATTATGTGACAAGGGTAGTAACAATCTTGGTTACACAACTGGTTCAACTGCTGCAATGTTGGTCAGTAGAAATGGTGCTAAAAAAATTTATAATATGAAAATTTATTATCATATTGATTATCAATTAAATTTTGAAAAAGATTTTAAACAATATAAATCAAGATTTAATCTTTTTACAGTTGATGAAACATCAAGTACAAATAGGACAGCTGCGTCAATGTCATCAAAACTTAAAACCAATATTGTGAAACTTGTCCATCCAGATCCTTTTTTTGATTTTGTTCTCAATTTCAATGTTTTCAAACTTTTTGGATTTGATTGGAATGTTGATGACTCGATAAATTTAAAAATAATTTTTATATTATTTTTTATTGTTTGGATTTTTAAGTTGTGATTTTGTAAAGTGAAAATAGTAAAACTGGAACCCCAATTTATGTTTATACTTTTTGATAATATATATGTTGGATTTTTCTTAAATACTTCATTGTACTTGATAGTTGTTATACAATTACCAACAATTGACCAGCCGATGAGTATTAAACACGTCAGAGCCAATTGAATCTTGTACTCCCTAAAAAAGAATGGACTCAAAAATACAAAAGATGATACATGTGATGAAAAAAACTCAACAAAGCACCTTTTGCACAAATTGATGACGCCGCATGTTCAACTGTCATTGAAAGAAAAACAATTGCAAAAAATATAATCAAATTTTTCTCCATTATAATATATGAAGGAAAATTTAGCAACATCAAATAAGATTTTTCATTGGGTTCACGTTGTTTATGGGGTCTATGTAATGGCTGGTGGATTTTTCCCACATGTATGGTTGTACAATTGGGTGAGTACTGCCACAATTTTTACGTGGGTCCTATTTGGAAGGTGCATAGCCAATGATGGATACGACTATAACAAGGGTTCATTGATGGAGGAGGTTCTTGGTGACGGGGGTCTTGAACTATTTAACAATGTCCTTTTGGCTAGTCAAGTAACCACAGCAATAAGACTTGGCAACCCAATGTCTCTTATTGTTTTCATAATATACAAACTTAAAGAGTTGAGCATTTAGATGTGTGGGGTAGCCCCCACAGTCCCATTAGCTCAGCTGGTCAGAGCGCAGTGCTTATACTCGAGTATATCAAGAAACTTCAATGTTTCATCTGCAACGCTGATGTCACCGGTTCGAGCCCGGTATGGGACAGGTCAATTTGACTAACGTCAGGGTGCCCGAGTCGGTCCAAGGGGAATGTCTTAAGAACATTTGTGTATAAGCACGCCTGGGTTCGAACCCCAGTCCTGACAGACCTTCGGGTCAATGTCACTTTGTCCGAGTGGTTAAGGAGGTGGACTTGAAATCCACTCCCAAATTGGGTCGCAGGTTCGAATCCTGCAGGTGACGTAAAGGCTTAAAGAAATTAAGGGTATTATAGATAGGCTCCTATAACTCAGTTGGTTAGAGTGTCCGGCTGTTAATGATAACATCCACCGGTAAGTCAGAGGTTCGAATCCTCTTGGGAGCGGCACCTATAGCTCAGTGGTAGAGCGTTCGTTTAGTAAGCGAAAGGTCCTGAGATCGAAACTCAGTTGGTGCACCCTTTGTTCTCCTATAACTCAGTTGGTCAGAGTGTACGGCTGTTAACCGTAAAGTCGCAGGTTCGAATCCTGCTGGGAGAGTTCCAACTACTTTTTAGTTGACCCATCCGTCCTGGTAGCTCAGTGGATAGAGCGTGGGACTTCTAATCCCAAGGTCGCGGGTTCGAAACCCGTCCAGGATAATCACATTACCAATTATGTAAAAAAATATGCATAACTAGTAATGGGTGATAACATCACCAATCAGAGGAAGCGTATCCTCGATGTTATTGGACCTTCTGGTAGGGTTACAAATTTAGCTAATGTGCAATATAATACAGATACTGCTAATATCAATGCCACCAACTTTATCGGTAATTTTATTGGTCCTATAAGTGTGAGTGGTACAGATCGTGGGGTTGTATTTAATGACGACGGATTTATAAACAGTGCTCCAAATTTCTTTTATACGTCAGCTGGTGATGTTAGGATTGATTCAAATTTAACTGTATTGGGTAATTTCAATGTTATTGGTTCAAATAATACCGTATTGACAGATCCAATTTTTGAGATTGCGTCAAATGTCGAATACGGTTTCGACACGGGCTTTATGATCCAGAGACCAGCTGGAAATGTTGTGATTGGTCATCTGGCTTCGGGTGACTACGAGAATGTCTTGGTGATGTCCTACACTGATAGCAGTGCTTATGATACAAGTATAACCCCAGACACTTCAAAATACCTCGAGGTTGAGATCATTGGTAACGTCACATCAAATTACTATTCTGGTAACGCGGCTCAGCTGATTTCTTTGACTGGTGCTGCAGCTGGGACTTTTGGAAATACAAATAACACACAGTCAATAGATTTTCCAATTATTACAGTGAATTCGGATGGTAGAATAACAGAAATTGTTTCAAATACCTTTATCGTCCCACCACCACCCGATCTTGAAACTGTTGTAAATGTTGGTAACTCAACCTCCAACACGGTTCTGTTCCATAATGCAGAGGTTGCCTTTATCACAACAGCCAATGTTGGTATTGGAAATTCGGCGCCCGGTCATTTATTGAGTGTTGGATCAAATCTCTATATTGATGATACTGGTTCAAACACTCTGGTGACTACTGCAAATCTCAGCGCACCTTACATTACTTCAAACGGTAAATTCCTGACTGACACGACTGACGCCGCGGTTGGTGTATATGGTGGACTCATAGATGATCACTCAGCCAATATAGCCGTTGTGACAATAGGATCTGATGGCAGACTTGAATCGGTTTCCAATACAACTTTCACAGTTGTGGAAACCTCAAACCTTGATGATGTTGTTAACCGCGGAAACGCAACCGCCAATACAGTTTTGTTTCAGAATGCATCAACCGCCTTTGTCACAACTTCAAATGTTGGTATTGCCAACTCTGCTCCGGGACACCTCTTGAGTGTTGGGGCAAACTTGTATATTGAGAATTCTGGAAACTTGATTACAAAAAATAATGTAAATGCAAATTATTATTTTGGGAATGCTTCTAAATTAATTTCATTAACCTCGGCATCAGAAGGCACATATGGTGGAAACTCCAATTCCACCCATATGAATGTTGCCACTATAACAGTTGATTCAATTGGTTATATAACTTCTATATCAAACACGGCTATTCTGACGGAAACTTCTAATCTTGATCAGGTTGTGAACAGAGGCAACACCACGTCCAATATCGTGATTTTCGAGGCTGGTCTGTTATCAGAGGGAAACTTGGTCGTCTCGTCGAATCTCGAGGTTGGTTCAAACCTAAAAGTGGTTGACACTGGTCTGAATGTGCTTTCAGTTTCGGGGAATGTTGATGCATCCAGATACACTGGTAATGCATCGCTGATGCTATCATTGACTGGTGCTTCTGAAGGGAAATATGGTGGAAACTCTAATGCCACCCATATGAATGTTGCGTCAATCATTGTCGACTCAAATGGATATATAACTTCTATATCAAACACAAGTGTTCTTACAGAAACTTCAAATCTTGTCCAGGTTGTGAACCGCGGCAATGTTACAGCCAACACGGTTCAATTCACAAATCCAACAACCGCCTTCACAACCGATCTGACTTCAAATGTGGAAATTAATTTGGGACAATTGGCAAATGTCGCAATTACAAATCCGGCAGATTTCCAGGTATTGCAATATAATGACGATGGATGGATTAACGATTTTGTAGATTTCTCTGTCATTAAAGTGAAAGCGGGTGAAGCCCTCTCAAAGGGTGAAGCTGTGTATGTGAGTGATGGACAGGGGGATAAGCCTATTGTTATGAAGGCGGACGCATCTGATCCTGCTAAGATGCCATCGATTGGTGTTATGTATGAAAACTTAAATTTAAACGCTGAAGGTTCGGTTGTAACGTTTGGTGTTTTTACGATGCAGTTAGATTCGGATTTCAATCCACACGAAATTCTGTATGTAAGTAATACCACACCAGGTGGTTTAAGTAATGTGATACCAGATAATCATATTTCACCAGACTTAATTCAGAATATTGGTATCTGCATCAAAAGTGGGAGTGGTGGTAAATTGCTTGTATCTGGTATTGGTCGAGCAAATGATATTCCAAATGCCAATATAGTAACTAACACCAGTTTGGTTGACTATGTTTATTTCAATAATTCTGGAAATAATTTATTGAAAATTGATCCAACTTTATTGGTGACAAAAACTCCAAACCTTGAACAAGTTGTAACAGTTTCAAATGTGACTTCAAAAACTGTGAGGTTCACAAACGCCGAAACATCCCTCGTGACCTCATCAAACGTCGGTATTGGCAACGCAGCGCCGGACCACCTCCTGAGTTTGGGTGAAGGCGAGATATTCTTTAATGGCAATGTGGTTGTTTTGGGCTCCGGTGACAATATATCGATTGGTACTCAAGCTGATCAGGAGTCTAACTCCATAGCAATCGGAACCCTGGCGGGTGGAACCTCACAAGAGTCTAATACGGTGGCTATAGGCGTTAACGCTGGTATACTCAATCAGGGTACAAAGGGTGTGGCGATAGGTGAAAGGGCTGGTGCAAGTAATCAGTCTGAGAGCGGTATATCAATTGGTGAAAAAGCTGGTCAGAGCACACAGGGTTCATTTTCAGTCGCAATTGGCAAGCAGGCTGGTCAGACAAATCAAGGTTCCAACGCTATTGCAATTGGTAGAACGACCGCCAGTGACACCCAAGGAAACTTTGCGATAGCAATCGGTGATCAGGCGGGTGTCACCAATCAGGGGGCTAATTCTATAGCAATTGGTAAAACTGCGGGTGTCACATCTGCTCACGCAAATACTATAATCCTCAATGCATCTGGGGCACCCCTTAATTCAGTTGTTGGGGATTCTGTGTATATTAAAAATTTTAGAAATTCAACAACTCAGTACACAAATGTTTTGAGTTCAAATCTGTCAAGTGGTGAAGTTATAACCTCATCAATAGTTGTGTCAGGTTCGAATGTTGGCTTGGGTGGTAATACAAGCCCGGATCACGAACTCAGCGTTGAGGGCAACACGTATTCAAATATCATCACTCAGATTATCCGTTTTGATGGTGGGGTTGCAGATGCGGTTATACAAGGTCTGACCCTTTTGGACGTTACCCAGAATGGGAATAATACTACAGAGACCTTGAGGTTTAACCATCCAACAACATCATTTGTGACGGCTTCAAATGTTGGTATAGCCAATACAAACCCTTTGGATACCCTCGCGGTGAATGGTAACACTTATATTTCAGGAAGTCTTACAGCTGCAAGTATCAGCGGTAGTATGCAGGCTACAAGTCTTTCATTCTCGGCGGACCCAGGAGAGGTTTTCAACACTCTGTCCCTCCAGGATATCTGTGACGCTGGAGCAACATATGTCGGGAGTTCAAATGTTGGTATAGGAACAGCATCACCTTCTACAAAACTTCAAGTTGTTGGTACAGTTACCGCAACAGCCTATGCTCCATTCACAGGAGTCCACTTTGTGACAAGACCTATCAATAATAGAATAACAGATGGTTCAATAATGGTTTCAACGGGTAAAGTTGAAAAGAAAACCACGATTGATACAGTTCCTGAGGTTGTTACCAGTACTGTTATGAAGCAGAAAACAGTATTGGGTGCTTCTCACTATGATACCATGACTAATAGGACGGTTGTGATATCATTAGGTGAGGGTCAAGTTCTGGTTTGTAAACAGAATGGACCAATCCTCAATGGAGACTATATATGTTCCTCAAGCCGCGAAGGGATCGGGATGAAGCAGTCAGATGATATACTTCATAGTTACACAATAGCCAAGGCAACCGAAGATTGTCTGTTTGATAATGGCGAAAGACAATGCTTGGTTGCTTGCACTTTTCATTGTGGTTAATTTTATTATTATATTATAACAAATGAGTTTGAGTGGTACAGGAACTATCATCCAGGTAAATGGAGCGAATTTCACAATAGCGGATTCCACCAAGGAACTCAGGGCTAACTTGGTTCGTTTCAGCACAACTTCTGATGGGCTATCCCTCTCCAGTCTTAATGGCAATGTGTACACTTCGTCAAACATAAAGGCTGGGTACTACCACGGTAACGCCAAGCATCTAGTTTCAATCTCAGACGCAGCGGCGGGAACCTATGGTGGTGCAGATGCTGTTGTCGCCAGCGTGGTTGTTGACTCGACTGGGCGTATCACGGGTATTACCAATGTGAATATCGAGCTTGATGATGTTCTCAAGCACGGTAACACTACTTCAAACACAGTCCAGTTTACAAATGCAGGTGTGTCTCTGAAGGCAACTGGTGAGGTTAACGCGGGTTCATTTGTTGGTGATGGTTCGGGACTCCGTGGTCTTACTGGTGCCGGTGCAGACACTTATGGTTCAGAAGATCAGTCTGCTGCCATCGTGGTTGATGGCAACGGACGTATCACTGGTATTACCAACAAGACCATCACCCGCGACACCTTTTCGAATGTTGTGGCTCGCGGTGCTTCTACTGCCAATGTGGTAACCTTCTCAAACGCTGGACAGGCTGTTATGGTGACCAACAACGCTGGTATGATTGCAATTGCAAACTCTGCACCATCAAAGTCATTCTCGGTTGGCAACAAGTTTGTGGTTGATCGCAACGCAACCGGTTCCAATAAGACTGTTTCCGTAACCGGTAATGTTTCGGCGGGTTACTACTATGGTAATGCCAATCACCTGGCGAGTACCACTGATGTATCCGATGGCACATATGGAAGCTCAACCGCAATTCCAGCAATTACAATCACAGATGGTCGCGTGGCTTCTATAGCTACAAACTCTATTGATGTGACCCTCCAGGGTGTTTCTGATACTGGAAACACAACTTCAAACACCCTTCAGTTTACAAACTCAGGAACTTCTCTGATAACATCTGGAAGGGTTGGTATTGCCAATTCAGCACCTGGTCACTCCCTCGCAGTTGCCGACGCCTTCTATGTGAGGTCGGATGGTGGTACTGTTGCCTCATACTTCTCAGGTGATGGCGCCAATGTTACCAATATTGTTGGTAGCTCGACCGTGAAGGGTGTTACTCACGGTGGTTCAACTTCTGTACCAACCATCCAGATTGATTCGGACGGTAAGATTACCCAGATTGCAAACACAACAATCGCACAGACTCTCCAGGCTGTGACTGAAAATGGTGCAACTTCGGATCAGACTATAACTCTTACGGGTGCTACATCCCTTAGGGCGCAGGGTAAGGTTGCTGTAAGCACTACCAACGCACCAACTCACGATTTCCACGTTGGTGACAACTTCTATGTTGATGATGACGGCACCAACAAGGTGGTGGTGACCGGTCGCGTTTCGGCAACTGACTATGTTGGTGATGGTGGTATCCTCTCAAACATCTCGGACTTGACCTCAACCTCAAAGGGTTCTGCATCACTTGTCCCACAGATTACCTTTGATTCAAAGGGTAGAATCAGCTCAATAACAGAGCTTGACGTTCAGAGCAATGTGAACTCTGCTACAACCGGTCAGGTTGCATTTTACACAAGTGCCACACAGGTTGCAGGTTTCTCAGCCCTGACAAAGGATGGGGCCAATATGACCCTGGCTGGTGACCTTCAGGTTGAGGATATTACCATCAATGGTAACCTCCACGTTGTTGGTAACACGGTTGTTCACGACAGTATCACGATAAATGACCCAGTTCTCCAGGTTGGCAATGTCAATGTCACAAGCACTGAGGCTCCAGTTGGTATGGTGTTTGCTCGCGCTGATGCGAATGTGGCTGTAGCGTATAAGAAGTCGAATGACGGTCAGGCTGCGAGCACTCTTGTGTTTGGCTACACAAGCAATAATGGTGCTCAGTCTGATGTGATTATTAACGCCGCCTCCACCCTCCCATCCAAGTTCTATGGTACCATAGATTCGACTGGTGCAATCACAACTGAGGCGCAGTTCAATGGCAGCGGTGCCGGTCTTTCAGACATTCAGCTCTCCAACATTTCTGACAACTTTGAAACAAACTTTACTTCAAATGTTTCAAGGATTAGTACCCTCGAGACTGATCTCTCATCCAATGCAACTCGCGTTGGTACTCTTGAGACTGACCTTACCTCAAATGCAACACGTATTGGTACCCTCGAGACTGACCTTACCTCAAATGCCACGCGCATAGGTACCCTCGAAACCGACCTCTCATCCAACGCTACTCGCATTGGTACCCTTGAGACTGACCTTACCTCAAATGCCACGCGCATAGGTACCCTCGAAACCGACCTTACCTCAAATGCAACACGTATTGGTACCCTCGAGACTGATCTCTCATCTAACGCTACTCGCATTGGCACTCTTGAGACCAAGACTACAGATATCTCTTTTAGCAGTTCCCAGACCACGGTGGCAGGAGACCTCATAGTTGGCGCGGCTGGAACCTTCTTCGTTGACCAGTCTACTGGCAAGGTTGGCATATCTAACGCCTCGGCTGCACACGAGCTGGCTATAGGCACCAATTTCTATGTTGACGCAACAAATGATGTTGTCAGCACAATCGGTAGCACACTCAACACTGGGACCGTTGAGGTTGTGGGTGACTCGAGCACAGTCGACTTTAAGACTGGCACTGGTGAGGATGCCGATTGCAGAATTGCAAAGAGCAGTGATGGACTGGTAATCTCCACAGGTGGCGATGGCTCTCTGGCAACTTCACTGACTCTGTATTCCAACACAGACGCCAAGTTTGAGAGCAATCTCGAGGTTGGTGGCGAACTTAATGTGGCAAATCTGGTCACATCCAACATCGTATTCAGTTCCGATGCTACAATCCAAGCGGTTCAGATTAGCCTGGATGACGTGGTGGCTGTGAGTGGCACGACAACACGTGCCGTTACAGTCGGTGACCTGAATGCTACTGGCACAGTTTCAGCAGCTGTAAAGAACTTCAATATCCCCCATCCAGTTGTTGCGGGTAAGCGTCTTATCCACGCCTGTATTGAGACTGCTCGCGCAGATAACGTCTATATGGGCTCAGTTGTGCTCGCCAATGGCAGTGTTGAGATTGATCTTGATTCGGTAAATGGTATGACTTCGGGAACCTTTGAAGCACTTCATAAGAATGTCCGAGTTTTCACAACCAATGAGAGCGATTGGGACGCTGTGAAGGGCAAGGTTGAGGGTTCTACACTCAGAATTGATTGTCAGAATGGAGTTTCAAACGCCAAGGTTTCTTGGCTTGTGGCGGGAACCCGTACAGATATCCCAGACGTGGTTGTGGAGCTGTAAGGACAATACACAGTCGAGGGCGACTGATTATTGGAATTTTAATCACACTATAATTTAGAATGGGTAGCATCAACACTGACTCTACAACCATAAACTTCAATGGAGCCAATATTAAGATTGCCACCTCTGGAAAGGGGCTTATATTTGCTGATGGCACCACACTATCATCAAATACAGAGATTGGTGGCGGGGGTTCTTCAAACCTCCAGCAGGTCGTTGATCTCGGCAATGTGACAGCAAACACACTTTTGCTTGAAAACACCGGAAAGACTATTGTGTCAAGCGGGAATATTGAAAGCAATATTATTACAACAATTATTCGATTTCAGGAGGGTTCAGAACTTCCCGATGGTCAAGGGATTACTTTGGAAAGTGCAGCCAATAATGGAAATACAGTTTCAAATGTTGTCCAGTTTTCTAATGGTTTTACAGTCGGCTCAAATCTCGTGGTTGACGAGATTGGAACAAATGTGATTGATGTAGCCGGAAGGATAGGAGCAACTACGTTTGTTGGAGATGGTGGTCTCCTATCAAACATTTCCAGTGGAGGCGGCGGAAGCTCGCAGACCCTTCAGCAGACCACTGACCTCGGTAATACAACTACGAATGTAGTCACGTTTACAAATGGTCTGTTATCTGGAGATGATATACAAGTTGGAACTGGTACCAGTCAAGCGATTGTTACCGCAGATGGTACTATAGAACTTGCTAAAAGTGGTGGTGGTGCTCTCATAGATTTCAAAGATAATACCGCGGATGACTATGACTTCCGTATAATGCATAGCACGTCTGGATACGGTAAACTATTCTTCACAAGTGCACATTCAAGTCGTAGTCTTGTATTTGATGCTGAATATGGGTCTTTTGGTATAACCACGTCTTCTCCACTGGGTAGATTACATATCAAACAGACATCCGATGATGGTGGCGGAGACCTTAATTACTATGGCTATGCTGCCATAAATATAGAAAGAGCCAACAATACGAACAAGTGGTCTATCGCTTTTACAACAGGGAATGATTTAAGATTTTATTACAATTTGAATAGCAAAGCGTTGATTAGAGATAATGGAACTGATGACAAATATCTTAACTTTACAGGGCAACATAGATGTTTAAATGAATTTTCGAATGTTTCAAATTTGGTGGGAATGATTGTTTGCTCAAAAAGTAACAAGTATGTGAATTTTGACTTTAGTCAATCTCCAACAATTAATGAATGCCTTCCAGTGATTACACTCTCCAATGTGGCATACGACAAAAGCTGTTTTGGAGTAATATCTGGTAAAGAAGATTCAGGGAACCGAACAACATCAAGTGGTTCCATAACAACTTTTTTGGAACAGGAATCGGGTGATAACCGAGTGTTTGTCAACTCTTTGGGTGAAGGTGCCATATGGGTTTCAAATCTCAATGGCAACCTCGAATCTGGTGACTACATAACAACTTCCAATATTGCTGGCTACGGACAGAAACAGGATTCTGAATTCCTAGCAAACTATACGGTTGCAAAGATTACTATGGATTGTGATTTCAATCCCCAGATGGTCCCCGGGCGGGTCATACAGAAGGACGCGGACGGCAACAATGTTTTAGATTCAAATGGAAACTTGATTCTGGAGGATTCAAGTGAAATTATTTCGGAATATGAGGTCAAGACACTTGAAGATGGTACACAAGTGGCGTTCGTTGGCTGTACGTACCATTGTGGTTAAATAAATTCTCCTTAAATTACAATGAGTATCACAGGGAACTCTGATAATATTTTTGTCAATAATGCCAACCTAAAAATTGCCAAGACTGGCAAGGGTTTGATGTTCTCCGATGGAACCATTATGTACACGGCACCACCTAATTCAGATCCCACGAACACAGCCTATTTCAGTAATGGTATAAACGCTTTTATTATCACAGAAACCACCGCGAACACCGGCTTTGCAGGCAATACCGCTCCTACCGATGCTATCAGTGTGTCCTCAAACCTATTTATAAGTTACACAGGAAACTTGATAACATATGGTCAGATCACAGCGGGTTCAGTAGCAAATGTTGAATCAAATATATTAAATTTAGAGACTTCAAACGGGTTGGTTTGGTCAAACATCTCGGAGAACCAGACTGCAATCTCAAACCTCCAGACTTCAAACGGGTTGGTTTGGTCAAACATCTCGGAGAACCAGACTGCAATCTCAAACCTCCAGACTTCAAACGGGTTGGTTTGGTCAAACATCTCGGAG
>Ga0209535_1000279_pt1 | contig 35070 bp, 32 predicted proteins | sample LinPmetageLP28_FD_184041 | JGI IMG/M metagenome (GOLD analysis project Ga0209535, IMG submission 184041) | Marine viral communities from the Pacific Ocean - LP-28 (SPAdes) (version 2) | ecosystem: Environmental > Aquatic > Marine > Oceanic | place: Pacific Ocean | collected 2009-08-22
AGCAAATGTGCCTTTGTTTTTAAGAACAAAAGATTCAGTAAAGAAAGTTAATATAGGTGGAACATTTTCTTTACCTTCAAACCAAACTTCTCTAGCTTTCTTTTTGCCTTGTATACTAGTCATGTTGATAGGATCTTCTCCATTAGCTTTGACTATGCTATTCCATAACGTCTGATCTTTTCTTTTACCCTCTTCAAATTCTTTATTAGTATTTTCTATAGCTTTTAACTGTTTGCTATTTAATTTAGTTGAAGGACCTTGTGATGCCATTAAATTGTTTTTACCTTCAATTAATGCTTGAGGAACGTTTTGTCCTTTTTCTTCTAATACTTCTCTAACTTCTTGGTTAGTTAACATACGCTCAGTCTGAGATACTAAAGCTTTTATTCTAGCGCTAGTATTTCTATCACTAACATTAGGTTGACCTGCTGGCGTGATACCAAACACTTCTTTAAATTCAGCTGAAGTTATATCGTTTCTTTTTTCATATATAGATAATCCAGCTTTACTACCAGTCTTAGCCATAGAAGCTCTACCTGTTTTTTTGTAAAAATTATCTAATAATACTTTTTGAATACCTGTAGAAGTTCCACTTGGCGTAGCTCCCTCAGGCAACATAGTTATTAAAGACTCTGCATTTTTATTTATGTATTGCTGCGCGCTTCTTACATCGTCTTTAGTTAAATTACCAGGCTTAGGTTTTATACCAAATAAAGTTTGTACCTCTTCTAAAGCTACATTTCTTAATGTTTTAAAATCAAGTTGATTTATTGGTAGGTTTTTAATTTCAGATCTAACTTTTTTTATAGCACCGTCTATCTCTCCTGTTAATCTCTTTTTTAGTTTTATAGCTCTCTTAGGTTTACCAACAATTTCATTGTCTGATTCTTCTACTGCAGCTAAATTTTTTTGATCATCTATATCATCTTCAAACTCTTCGCCAAGTATTCTTCTCGAAGCTTCAATGGCTCTAGATGGTAAAAACTTATTTATATAAGCAGCTAGTGGAACGCCAGACTCTTGCTTATAAGATCTAATTAAATCAAGCAAACCACGTTCTCCAGTTTCTATTTCGTCTGTTAGCAACTGTCTATCAAACCCAGGAGCTTCACTTCTTCTTTGTACAATTTTGTTTACTATAGGTTTAAACTGCTCTATAATTTCAAATGCACCAGCCTCGCCTTGATCTTCAAATATTTCTTGAACTTTCTCACTAGGACCTTGAGATAGTTTTAAATCACTATCTTTACTTTCTTCCGGCGGAGCCATTTTTAAATCTAATTTAGAAACAGAATTTTGAAAACTTTTTACATAACTAAATACATCACTACCTGTTTTTAATGGAAACAAAAACTGTGTCTGAGGTATGTTAAACTTCCTAATCATGGATTTTAAAACATATTTTAATCCATTTATTTTATTAAAATTACCCTCACTTAGTATCCCTGTAGATGACATATCACCAAATAAATTCAATAACTCTTCTACATCTACTTTACCCGTTGACTTATCTGTATATTGTTTCTTTCTTTTTTGATAATCGTTAAACTGTTCTTGAGTTATTTTACCTTGATTAAAGTTTTGTCTTACTTGAACATCAGCTTCGTTTATAGCTTGTTCAGCTTCTTTCACAACAACTTCATCAACAACTATACCCGCTTTTCTGTTTTGTATATGCTGAAGCTCGTGTAGCGGAGACACAGCAGCAAACATAGCCGCGGTTTTTTCTTTACTTGACATTAAGTTCTTTTTAATATTATCTTTAAATATAATAATATCATCGCCAACAAATGTAGCATTATCACCTCTGTCTCTAGCCTCTATAACTTGTTTAGATGTTTCATCACTAAATTGTTTTTGTAGATCTTCTACAGTAGACTCTTTATCAACTCTAATTAACTTGTTACCATTAAGTTCTTGTTGAACGCCAACAACATCTGTCCAAAATTCATTAAGACCAAGGTTGTAAGCTGCTAAAGCAGGATCTGCTGCTTCTTTCATACTCTCTTGGTTTTGCTTTTCTTTTTTACTTAACAATTCGTTTCTTTGAGCATCTAAAGAATTAAATTCTTTTACTAGCTTTGTCTTTTGATTTTTAATAGCTTTACTACCAGCTTCACCTCTCCCACCTAAGTCTCTTAAGTTGTTTATTATTTTTCTTCTTTGTCTGTTTATTTCAAACAATTGTGTTTTCTCTTCTGTAGACATTTGAGCTAGCTTTTGAACACTTACTATGTTGTTAAAAGCTGCTGTCTCCATTAGACCTGTTTTTTCTTTTCTTAATTCTTTTATTTTTTGTGGGGAAGTTTCTGAAGATAAAGCATCTTCTACTTGTAATAATCTTTTAAAAGCCATTGTCTCAGCTTTAATTCCAGATTTTGTTTTTACTTCATCAGAAAACATATTATAAATATTAGACCCTATTGATGGACCTTGTATAGCTAAAGAGGTTAATGCAACGTTGTCAAAAAACTTAGCATCAATACCATCGACTATACTTTTATCTTCTTTTAATACATATATATCAGAAATATTATTTCCTATAGCTGCAGCTGTTTCTTCAACAAGTTCAATCCCAACATTAATGCTTGATTTTAATCCTTGATACATCATTTTTTTAAACAAACCAGCGTCAACGGTAGCTCCTAGTTTACTTAAGTTTTTCATGTAGCCTAGCGAACCTATTTTTTCTGAGTACATGTCTATACTGCCAGCAAGAAGAGATGATCCAGCTTTTTGTAAAACATTGTAATTTATAGTATTATTTAACTCTTCTATTTCTTTTTTCTTTTGAGCAATTTCTAATTTACTAAATTTAGGTTTACCTTCTTCGTCTAACTCTTCAATATCATTTCTAAGTAACTCTATTGCTTCTGGAGCATTTTTTTGAGCTATAGCTATTTCCATACCTTTACCACCATAACCCATGCCAAAGAAAGCTGCTTGAGCTAATTTACTAGCGCCCATTTCTGCTTTTGTTCTAACAGCTTTAGCTACATCACCGGTTAAGCCTTTAGACTTAATTCTTCCAGCTACTCGTCCACCTTTTGTACTCATTAGTATAGTTGCTATACTAGGAGCTCCTTCAGCTAAAACGCCTCCCATATAATTACCTACATTGTCAATAGTAACGTCGTCTCTTTCTATGCCTGGAGCTATAGATATTGCTATACCTTTAGCAAGACTTTCATTGTAATTTATAGCAACTCCTTCTACTTTGTGTAAAAAATCACTTAAAGAATTCGGCATAGTTTCTTCACCTAATATTTTACCTGCTGTTATATCACCAAGAATACCGGCTGTAGTACCTATAGATCCCATAACCATATCACCCATAAAAGCTTTTTCCACGTTTAGTTTAGCTTTTTCTAATAGACTATAATTCTTAGAACCTAAATCTAAAGCTAAAGCAACATCACCTAACTCATTAGCATCACTTTGTAGTTCTTCTCTTTTTCTATTCCAGTTTTCGACCATAGTAGCTTGAGCTAGTTTTTTGTCTTGAAAACCTTTAGTTTTATATTCTAGTTTAACTTCTTCAAATTGAGCTAATAAATTATTGTATTTTTTAATATCAGCTGGTGGAGACTCAGGGTTAATGCCATCATCTTTCATTTCTTGAAGTTGTATAGAAATCCCTTCAGCTCTATCATTTATTTTTATATACTCTTCGTCTGAATCTAATGCTAGTTGAGAATCTTCAATAGCTACCATGTCTTTCATTATAGCGTCTGCTCTAGCATTGTTTTTCTTTACTTCTAAATTTAACAAATTAGAGTTGTCAGCAAACTTCATAACGTCTTCATAACCTAATTTACCCTCCATCTGGTCACTGGCTAAAGCTGTTATTTGAGCTCTAGCTTTTTCATCCATTCCAGTAGCATGAAAATAATTGTTTAATTTACGCTTTTGAATCTCTTTTTTTGTAATATTTTTATAGCTATCAGGTACGTTTTTAATAATATCTTGAGGAACTTTACCAGTTTCCAAATAAGACTTACCAGCTTCCCATTTAGCTTGAGAAACCCATGAAGGTTTTTCATCACCTTCGTACATAGAATTAAATCTTTCTTCTGGAGATTTAGCCATGACTTCAAGTCCTTCTAGAGCTTGAAAAGTGTTTCCTTCATCATCTTTATTTTCAAACTCAAGAGCTTTAAACATTAATTCCTTTTCATACTCTTCATCAGAATCATTCACGCCTTCTAGTAACTCTCTTACTTCAGTAGCTTTTTCTTTGTAATCAATTAAGTCAACTCCTTCTTCATAAATATCTTTTTCTCCAGCAGATAAATCTTCGTAAGTATCTTGTTCGTGAGCTAATTGAGCAGACTGTAAAGGAGATTCTTCTGCTAGTTCAATAGTTTCTACAGCTTGAGACTGAGGACTAATTGCATTATCAGACTCCATCTCTACAGACACTGGATCTGGAAAACCATCTTGTTCTGACGGTGCATTTTTTTCTTCTATGCTGCCAGCTAGTTTTTGAACCATGTCCCAATTTACATTGTCTTCTTGTATTTCACCACCTTCAATTTCTTGAACCTCTGTCTCTGTAACTATTTCCTCTTCGTCAGGCACTAGATTTGGTTTATAATCTCTTATAACCATTGCTATAACTTCCTCTGGCTCCCCAGCGTCAATCATTCTTTGTACTATACCTTCTAGTTCGTCCATTATTGGCTATATTTTTTTATATACTGGGCGCTTGTCATCCCGCCAGGAGACTCAGCTGTTCCTTTTGAGATTGTGTAATCAAGATAAGCATCTTGCCCACCAAACTCAATCTCTCTTAAAACTCTTTGTAATGAAGCTACATCTTTAATTTCGTCGTAGAAACTACGTATATCTTGACCAGGATAAAGCTCTTCAAATTCTTGAATAACGCTTTCCTTTGTTAATGGACCACCAGTAATTCTAGATTCAAGATCTTTTGCTGAAGTTGAATTAATTATAGCTTTATCTTTTATATCACCTTTTTGAATTTCCCTAGCCTTGTCATCTTCCCACTTAGTTGTGCTTCTAATTGTAGTTTTTGGAGGTGTAGGAGTTTTTCTTTTTGATAGAATTTTAACTGCGCCTATTGTGTCTCCGTTATTGTTTACAGCGGTTGATGCAATATGAAACTTAGCTATACTGTCTTGCTGTTCTTTTATAGCCCCTTCTAATTCTTTGTCTTCTTCAGCAAATTCATGCCACCTACTATTTTGTAAATAATCATATCCATTGTCAAATAGTTTTTTATTTTCAGGCGTTTCATTTGCATAATCAAAATTATTAGGATCAAATGGTAAAGGTTGATTATTACTATCTCTCATTGGAAATTTAGGTGGACTTGTTCCTTCGTTAAGCTTAGCAGCGATGCCAGCTATAGAGTTTGATTCAAACTTTCCAGTAGCAGGATCAAATTTACCATCAGGAATACTATCTTGCCAGTAGGTATTCATTTTACTACTGCTCACTATAGGACCCATAGCTTTACTATTAACTATTTTCTGCATAATTAAGTCTGCATTTTTAGAAGTACCATCATCGTTCATCTCTGGAGTATATGCTATTTGCCAAGTTTGGCCCTCTGGTATATTGTCATAAGTAACACCATTAACTGTCATTCCTCTAGTCACAGCTTGAGTTCTAACAAACTCACTAGATGGATCATCAGGATTAACTTCAGCATCGTACATAGTCTTTTGAGCTTTAGAGACATCATACTTAGATTCCCAAATATCTTCTTCTCTAGCATCCATAGCTCTAAGTTCTTTACCATTTATTAAAGAGCCTGCGTATTCAGCTTTAGGTAAGCCATTTTTGTCAAACATTTGAGATGGATCTTGTTCTTCCTCTGTATCATTTCCATTAGCATCTTTAACAAATGAAGGTTTAAAATAATAAAGTTCTCCGCCTCTTTCTACAGTTCTGACGTCTCCACCCATACCTATAGCCTCAACAACGTTTTGTGACTGTATAGATCCTGTACTAGCCAATTGACCTGATTCTCTTAAGTCTTTACCTAAAGTAACTTGAGCTCCAAATATAGATGCATCTTGTTTAAACTTAGGTATCAAACCTCTTATCTGTCTTAATCTAACATTTCCTTCCTGCTTACTTAACTCACCACTAGATATTTTTTGTTTAATATCAAAGTACTCATCTTTTTTCTGTTGCCAAAGAGACACTATATTTCTATCAAGTTTATCACTAGGATAGTTACCTATTTGATTCATCTTACTAGCAAAAACATCTTTCTCTGCTTCAACAGCATCCTCTCTTCTAGTTGCTTCTTCTTTTTGATCTTTAACTTGCTGTTGTATTTGTTTATTAGTAACGGCTATTTGATTTACCAAACCTCTAGAAGCTTGAGCAAATCTATCAAAACTAGTATTTATAATTCTTTTTGGATCCCTATATCCCATATCTTATTTATTTAATCAATTAACTTGGCTATTTACCTATACCACCAGCTGCAATTCCAGCGCCTGCTATTACCGATGTTCCTATGCCTACTATAGCTGCGCTTCTAGCAGCATCAGCATCAGCAGCGTTTTGTTTTGCGTTGTCCATTAAATTAGCTGCTCTGTCCATTTTCATTTCATGAAAACCTATAGTATCTCTTTGAACAGTTAAATCTCCTTGTGCTCTTTGCATATCTAAGTTTTGCTGACCTTGCGCTTTTAGTTTAGCAACATTAGCCGCACCTTCAGCTTGTAAAGCTCTGTTTTTAGTTTCTTGAGCACCTATACTAGCTGCAATGCCTCTCTTACTTTGTAATGCAGCCTGAGCTAATGCAGTTGCACCTGCAGCACCCATACCAACCTCCATCATGACATCTAAGCTATTAGCTAAAGCTTGATCAGCTTGCTCAGCTTGTATTTTAAAAGCTTCTGTAGAAACAGTTAAATTAGCGTATTCATTATTTAATCCATCAAAAGAGTTCCTAACGTTATCATAAGGATTCGTCATGGTAGGTCTACTTTTTTCTAAAGCTTCTACTTGAGCCGCTTGTATATCAGCCTCTGTTAATGCTATGTTTCTAGCTTGCTTTGCTTTGTTAGCTGCTATAGCCGATGTTGTTGCACCTACCACTGCCGCGGTTGCTCCTACTGCTATTAATGCTGTTACTGCTGCCATATTTCTATTTTAAAATTTTAACTATTTCATAGGATGGAGTATCATCTACTTGCCAGCCTAACTCTCTATGTTTATCTATTAATTTTTTTGTTCTACCTATTGTAAACATGTATTTATAGCCCCATGATTTTATAATCTTTTCTATTGAGTCTATAAGATATACTACGAATAAGTCTCTGTCATCTTCTCTATATTCTGGATCTGATACTATCCATTCAAGTAATACTGCTTTAGAATTAGTTATATACGTAAATCCAGCAACTATAGGTTTACCGTCTTTTTCTACCATAAAACCACCTTCACCATTATCAGGTAAAAAATCTCTTGACGGAGCTACCCAGTTAGGCCATGATGCCCACCATTTTACTAGAGTATCATAGTCTGATTGTATTAATTTTCTTATATTCATTTAATTTAATTTGCGTTAACAGTGTAACTTAATCCTACTGCATATAATTCTTTAAATCCACCTGGATCAGTTTGGCCATCTGTTTTAAGTGTTACATCTAAATAATAACCTTTAACTCCAGATATTTGATTTCCATAAGCTACTTCACCATTTTGTGCACCCGAAGTATTTATAAAGTTAGCTACATATCTATTTGCTTTTCTATCAAAACCAGCTCTTAAAAGCCCGCGGGTTGGTATTGCGGATGTACCTTCATTTCCTACAGTATCGTAAGCACCTTCAACGTAGCTATATACTGATGGTCTAGTCGAACTCGTAGTATCGCTAAACCTATCCCAATCTCCAGTCCAAGACGGATCCGCTGGCGGAACTCCAGCTACATAAATTTTATTTTCACCAGTAGTATCTGAAGTAGCGGTAGAAACTTGCCAACCACTATCACCTTCGTAATCTATTGTTAAAAAAGTTTTTTGTAAAGAAGGTCTTGAATTTGCAACTATACTAACTTGAGAAGCATTGTTTATTCCATAAAACTGACCTCTTTGTACAGAATCATTATAGTGTTTGTAGTTACCTAAAGTTAAATTTTGAGAACCATCCCAAGGGTAATTATTAAAAGTATAGTAAGTATTTTTTAAACTCCCTAAATTAGATGGCCTGTATGTATAAAAACTAGGCCAGCCATTTATTTGTTCGTCAAATCCTAGAGTAAAATAAGTTGTGTCTCTTCTTAATGGTCCATTAATACTATCTTCAGTAGTTTTGTTAGGTTGTATAGATAAAACATACTGTTTATTGTATATATCCCATCCAGCAGGTATTCTACTTCTATAATTGCTAACTAGTTTTATTCTTGAATCATAACCATCCTCAAAGAAAACAGGATCAAGAATTTTATCTAATTGAATTCTATTTTCTTCTACATTTTTTACAGTCGCTGTAGTATCAACATAAGTTCCTCCACCATCACTTGAGTAAAATACTTTTGCCCCAAGAGTATATTGAGACAAAGATCCAATTTGAGAAGTATATGGTGGTTCCGCTGGAGGGTTTGGATCTACAACATCAAAGAAGGACTGAGTTCCACCTTCACCTGGTTTTACTATAGAAGAAGGTGCTACAAAATTCACTGTTGATAATTTTTTAGTATACTGATTTGTGTAATCATCATTTAGAGGTGTTAATTGATCTCTAAAATAATCTCTCATGCCATACTCAGATATTTCTGTTATACCATCGTTAGAAAGTCTTATTACACAATTCCTATGTCTATCAACAAAATATTTTCTATAAGCGTATATAGCAAAGCTTTCTGGATTTCTACTTATTCCATATTCACCTGTGTAAGGAACTATTTCCCCTAAAACTTGATCAGTAGTTGTAACACTACCACCGCCTTCTGCATTGTATATAGCATTTTTATCTATTAAACACCTACTGCATTTGTCTTCTTGAAGTACAACTAAATTGTTTTCTTCAGCATATATTTTTTGTATAGAATTATACTGAGGATTAGCAGACCTAGTAATACTAGTACCTATAGGGAATTCATTAGTTCTATTTAAACCTGTTCTTGAGTTATATATACCTGAATATATTAAAGTGTTTGATCTATGCTGTTGTATAGGATCATCTTCATCTAAATAAGCTCTAACACCTAATTCCATAGAGGTGTTGTTAAATCCGCCTTCTATTCTAGACTCTTCAACATAAAAGTTTTCTATTACATTAGACCCAGCATAACCATCAATTGGCTTTACGTATGGAGTTGACGGAAACCCAGGTGTACTAGTACCTGTCCCAGCAGTAAATGGTGGCGCGTATACATTATTTAAAGGATACACATTAGTAGCTGCAGAACCCGCGCCGCCAGGAACAACAATGTTATTTGTTTGCGACTGAGGCTGAGGAGTTAGTATTTTCTTGTTCCAAATACAGTTATAATAATCTACTTCAATAAGTGGTAATGTTGCTGCTTGATTTGCCATAATTTATAATCACTTGTTTATATGTGTGTTTTACTTAAGGTGTTAGCTGTAGTGTAAATAAAGCGTTTGGTTGAGATCCACCAAAACTTGCTGCACCAATAATGTCACCTACATTAAAACTTGTAGGAGGAGTTATTACAGTCATATCTCCAGTTGATGTATCCATTCTCGCAACTAAACCTTGTACGTTACCATTCTGAGCTCCACTTGGTGGTAAAGGATTAGGTAAAGGTATATTTGAAAATGCACCACCATTATAAAGAAGGCCATTAGTAGTTGAAAAAAGAGGAATTTGAGGATAAACAGGTGAACCAACAGTTGCTCTATATTTTCTTAAGAACACTGGTTGAACTCTTACATTTATTTGAAATTGACTAACAGTTTTTGTTAATCCAGTGCCATTTTGATCAGTAACTCTTATTTCAACCGACATTGTTTGAGCATTAAAACTTCCACCAAAAGTTCCTAGTTCTAGCACTCTTTGAGTTGCAGCATTAGCAACTCCACTAGTAGATAAACTTATACCTAAATTAGCTATAGGATTAGCTGTAACATTAACGTAATTAGTTCCACCACTTGTGTCAACATGTAAGGACCAGCTTAATTCTTGACCAAAATTTACGTTTGATGCAAAACTACCATTAGTAGCTTCAGATAAACTAGTATTAGCGCCATTTTGATTTGTCCATGTTGAAGGTGTGGCTGGTGTTATTAGTGGTACAACTTCAGGCGTAGGATCAACCCCAGCACCTTGATAAAAATAATATACTGTTGTTGGAGTATTAACAAAAGCATTTACTCTTGCAGGAATTACATTTTGAATTACAGTTGATATAGGTATACTGTACTGTATAGGTACAATAGCAAATTGTAAAAATTTAAATGAAACGTTAAAGTTTATAATATTTTGCTGAGTGTTAACACCACTATAAAAAGGATTTGTTGCAGTTGTTTTTAATAAATAAACAGAATCACCTCTTTCTGTTGAATCCGCAGACTCTGTTACTGTATATGGAGCACTAGCACCAACAGTAGTTCCATCGCCATATAGAGCTGTAGATATACCAAATTCTTTAGCTAATAAATAAGTAACCAAATCACCAGCACTATCTAATATTTGAAACTTTTTTATTGTAGGTGTTGAACTAAAATTTAATGATTCTAGAACTGAAACAGTTCCAATACCATTACTACCAGTTGATCCAGCAACTCCTGTATATTGAACTAATAATTGAGGTACAGCTAAGTTATCTCTAACTAACTGATTCAAACTTAATATAGTTCCAGATGTACTAGTCTCATAATATATATCTAAAGATGATATTACAGGTGTTGTTTCATAAATTGCGGCTATTGTCTCTGCTTGAGAAGAAGACTTAGCTGTTTGAGCATTTTGACCTATATTAAAATTATTTTTAATTATAGCTGCTGGAGGATCCGTATCTGCATTGTATAATCCAAAATAACTTCCTCTTCTAAATAAAGCTTCAAAATTACCAATGGATTGAACTTTAGATACTCTAGCTCCAGTAGAATTACCAGGGAATATTGCTATTGCAGATGTGTTTGTAGATGTGTATGGAAAATCTGCAGTGACAGCAGGGGTAGTCCAGTCATTACTAAAAGCTGCTCTAGGTATTAATTCAGTATCACTAGTTGAATAGTTTTGTTGAACAGGACTAGTCTCTATAAGTGCTGGTGGAACCTTATTAGCATTATCTGTTATAAGTGTTGTAGTATTTATAACACCATTACTAGCTTCTGTACTAAACTCAGTTTCTCTACTATTTAGATTTGAGCTTATAATAAATATATCAATCTCTGGATATTTAACACCTGGTGCTGGGTTTGCTGGTAATTTCAAATGATCACCAGTTTTATAATTTGTTCCTCCATTTCCAGTAGCCCCTAAAGAAAGTTTTAATTCTTTAAGAGCTCCATCTAATACAATATCAACATTTATAGTTGCTCCACTTCCGTTCCCTGTTACTACTGTTGGAACTACATTATAATTTATACCAACATCCATTGTTGATTGCTCTGGCTCTTCAAAAGAATTTTCAAAGTTCTTTATAGGAGCTGGCTCAGCAGTATAACCAGTTACAGCAGGTGTGCTAATTTCAAATTGACTATAGTTTAATATGTTAGATATAAAATAAGTGTTAGCTCCAGCCACTACCTTCATTCCTTCTAATAGTGGAAATGTTAAGTATTCTAAATCACCAATAGGATCTACTTTAACAACATTAGATCCAGTAACGAAAGTACAGTCTAATTTAAAAGGTTTTATAATAGGTAAGCCATCTAATAAACTAGGTAAGTAAACATTGTAATAATCTTGTTGCTCTTGTTTTACAACAACTTTATAAGAATACCAACCTAAAGGTTGATCACTTTGTATAAAATCAATAACCGTATCAAGATTAAACAAAGAAGAAACAGTTGTCATGTTAGTTCCTGTAAAAGGTAATCCATTTGGTTTTACTATTGCAAGAATCCTAAATGCTGCAGTTCCTTCTATTTGTCCAACATAAGCTTGTTGTATAGTTCCTTCTCCAGGAGCACCAACTACGGTCTCTTTCCAAGATATTAACATACCTGGCTTTATATTGTTATTTAAACCACCAGCGTCTATGTATATTCTAGAATCATTATTTCCTCCAACAGCCTTAGTAGTTTTTGTTGTTACAAACGGATCTTCGTATAAGCCAGGATAACCTTGAGCATAAGATATTGAAGAAGGTATTTGCTCTGCAAATAAAATCTTTAAAGAATCTCCAGGCCAATTAATTAATCCTGAGTATATTTTGTTTGATTTAGTTATATCTCCAGCGGGTGTCAAAGGTGCAATTACCGAACTTAAATAAGGGTTATAAACTGTGGATCCAAAAAACACTAAAGGATCTTCAGCAAATCCACCAGTTGCTAGTGTAAAATTTATTTCAGAAAAACTAGAAAGTATAACATCTGAAGACCTACCGTATCTATCTTGTAATATTAAACCTACTTGATAACTCCTATTTTGTTTTAAACTGTGATTAGGGTAAGATACAGTTGAAAATGAGTTTGGTATAAAAGGACTTCTATCAAACTGAATACCTCCGTCTGAGGACTTAACTTGAGTAGTAGTTGCAGGTGTTAGTTTTGAATTAGCAGCAGCAAAGAAACTTAGTCCAGATGGAGAAGTGTGTCTATCGTAATAGTTACCATATATTATTCTATTACCAGCTGAAGATAATGTTTTTGCTCTTACAGGTGCAACATCATACACTCTAGTTATCTCATCAGATCTTAATGTTTTTATAGGTTTCTTTGATTGATATGTATAAGAATAAGTTTTAGTCGTGTTTGACGTTACTGAAAGATCCGTTATTTCTATACTATCTATTATCTTTAAAGTAGTGCTATCAGATTCTTTATATATTATATCTATTTCAGAAACTTTAAGCGCATTAGCTAATTCATTTATAGTATATTCACAATTTATGTTAAGATTAACTTGAGTAATCTCGTTCTTCATAAAATCTGTTATAGTAGTTTGACCAGCTGTATTTTCTTCTGGTACATAATTATTTAGACTTGAACCTGTAGATTTTTGTCTACCTACTTTTTTTAAAAAATAACCTTTTTGTTTTGGTACAAAAATACTTTGTGTATATGGAGATATCAAAGAGTATTGTCCATCATCATACTTAAACCTATATGCAAATCTTACAAATTTATCTTCTAAAAAAGTAGGATCTCCAGGGAATGTATATTTATAGTCTTTGTTGGGCCAGTGTATTGTTAATACATCACCTGTTGATAAAAGATCTGAAGGGTTTGCTTGAAGAATTAATTGCCCATTGATAATATTAGTTAGTTCAGATATTTGAAACCCATGACCGTTAGTTACTGTTGGATCTGTTACGTAGCTTATACAATAGTATTTTTGAGGATTAAGTTTTGGGTGGGTTACTCTGCATAGTCCCGTTGCCGCAGAGCCTTGATTTTCTGGAAAGTGATTAGGTAATTGAAATGGCGGAACTATTGCACCGCCTGTAGCGCCTTTATAATACTGGTAAGGTCCTCTAGTTCCAAAAGCATAAAGAGATTGTGCAGCCATATAAGTACCAGGATTTATGTCACTATATCTAACCATACTATTAGGTGCGTCAAAGTTTCTTATAGTTAGCTTAACTTGATCTTCTCTTAGCCAAGGTGAACTAACATCTAAAGATGTTCCTTGTATGAAAGTTAAATTATAATCTTGAAAAGCTGGAGTTTCTGATGTGGGAATAGCTGTTGATAATTCTCTATCTATAAAAACTAAAGTAAGAGGTGAAAATACGGTTCCGCCACTAGTTATCTGCATTGGAGTACCTGAAGCATTATTAGGATCTACCATAACATAAGCAACTTTAAACTCCCACAAAGTATTGTCAGTTCCTTTTATATAACCCTGCATTCCTATGTTATTTGTTAAAGCAGTTATTAAAGCTGGATCACTAGTTGCAGTATCTAAAACAAAATGAGAATAATAACTTTGCCAATTAGCATTACTATTAGTGTCCATGAAACTCTTAGAAACAAAAGCAGCTGATGGCGCTTTGTATTCGTTTGACAAACTTATAGGTTTATGTGGATAGTATTTAACTACAGAAATATGATCTTCATTATAGTAATAAGTATTATCAGCTTCAGCTGTGTTTATGTTTATTACTCTTGGCTGATTTCTGTCGTCAGTCCAAAACATTAGATCTTCTAATATTACTATATCAAGTATTGGACTATTCCATGAGAAGTTTAAAAACCTACCATTAACTATTGTTTGTATTGTTTGAGCTTTAATATCACCTACTAGTATTCTACATGTAGAATTAACTGAGGCAAAGTTAGATATTTGATCACCTGTACTATCTTGAAAGTTAGTGTCAAATATATAAACCTTGTCATTATCGGGATTAAAATACCAACCTATAGTTTGCATTAAAAAAGGAGAGCTAGAATTTAATTGAGTAAATAAACTATTACCTAGTATATTCTCTAAAGCTCCAACATCGTCAGCTTCAGCCCTAGAAACAGATATATTTATCCCATCTCTATATTCATCAGGGGCAATTAATCTAGCATCTAAATCTTTATTCATTTTAGATTTAGTGAAAGTGTGTTGAAACCTATCTTGCATTTAATTAGTGTTTAATCCATTTAGATTGACCTCTAAATACTTGAACTATCTCATCAAGTTTTAAATTAGATAATCTTATTTTTGCATTACGAATTTTAACGTAAGCATCTCTTTTATAAAATTGTTTTACTCCTGGGTCTACATCTCTTCTTGGTAATATTAAGGTAGACATTATCTTAGAATACATAGCGTCTTCTATCATTTTAGGTACTAACGAATCTAAATCATAAGCTAAACCATCTGATATGTAGTCTATCATTATTAACCTACCAGATAAGTTACCAGAGAAATTAAAAGTACCTAATCTTTCGTTAATGCTAAAGTAGCCATTTACTTGTGACAATTCAGGTTCTAAACCATATCTTTGTCCATAAGCTTGTTTCCACCACACTTGATCATAGACGTTTGCTTGTGCTGATGTAGGATTAAATTGACCATTTAAATTAGACTGATTAGCTGATTTCCAATTTTGCTCTATTATTGATTGTGCAGCTTGTAAGTTTGAATCAAAAGAATCTTGAGTAGGAACACCGTTAAGACCTTCTATAGGTAGTTCTATTGGGTTACCACTTAATCCATTTAAAGGATATATAGTATGTAAAACACCTGCACCGTCTGACCAAGATAATCTAACATAATTAACATAGTCTTGAGGCAGTGGCGACACTAAGGATGTAGGTATAGTGGTTTCAATAGATTTTGCAGAAGGTAACGTATCATAAGATAATTCTTGCATAGCTCTTCTAGCATAAAATAAAACGTCAGTTCTTTTAACTCTTTGCAATATTTTATCTTGACCTACATAGGCTACTAAAAAATTATCTATAATATCATTTAATGATAAGTAACCGTAGCTTCCGTAATTATCTCCTATTGCTGGGTTTGATAATTGTATAAATAAAAAATTATTAACAGGAACTACACTGCCGCTATTAATAGTATTACTAATAGGATCTGTAACATAAACAAGATTCGCCGGAATTTTATTAGCTGCAGAGGGAAGTGTAGTAGATGTAGGTAAGATGTGTAACGAAAAATTACCATCATTACTAATCTGTTGACCACCTCCAGTATAACTACTTACTAATGTAGTATTAAAAGTAGGGAAACTATAGATATTAGTTCCGTTACCAGGTATCTTTAATTGACCAGCGTAGTATTGTGCATCGTTCTCTTGTAAAGGTATTGTAGCTACTGTATTAGTCATATCTTATTGTTGTTGTTGATTATCTATTTGTGCAGCACCTTGAGATGCTATCTGAGTTATTTCAGAATCTCTAATAACTACACCAGCATATGCTAGTATTTTTAATATAACTTCAGACTCATCTAAACTTGATATAGTGAAATCAGTTGATAATGAACCTGCAGTTGTTGTTGGATTAAATACATATTGACCTAAATTACCTAATGTAAAATCCCAAACTACATTTGTTGGTTTTTGAACGTAATCTAAACTATATGTTATTGCGCCTATCGATGCGGTAGCCACTCTACTTACTATTTTAGGTAGTATAAATATTTTAGTTCCTTCTATAAAACACATGGGAAACTTTGAAGTTGGCGTTGTAAGTCTTGATCTTCTAGCTGTTAAAAGCTCTGATTTAGTTACTTTTTCAACTACAACAGGTAAATTAACTCCTGCCAAGCCTTGTTCATGAAATTCTAATTCTCCAAATCTATGCGGTATACCTGGGTCGGTTAATGAAGACATATCAGCTACTGCAAATGTAGGCGCAGTGGCGTCAGCCGCAACAAGTATAGGTCTAGTTACTCTAAAACTATCTATTTTTTCTTCTATAGTTTTTACCCTATCAGCATACTCACTAGAGTTTTGAGGAGATCTTAGCTGTTGATTTAGGTCTTCAAAGTATTTTTCAAAAACTTCTAATTGAACTTGCGTAGCTAATTTATTAAATTCATAAGGTGTTAAATAACCTCTTTGCTCTTTGTTTAATATAGCTAATACAGTTGTATATACTTCGTTTACGTCTATTGTTCCGGGTAATGCCATGTTTTATATTTAAAAAAAAAGGGTGGCGATAAAACCACCCTTATTTATAATCACTTGTTATTTGAACTTTTTCTCTATAGATCTATAAACTTCAAGTCCTTCATCTGTCTTAAACCAAGCAGCCATTGCTGAGTAAGGGTTTTCGTCAAAAGGAACATTCATTAATTTACGTCCATTACTTTTCCATAGGAAAGTTCTATTATCATCACTTAAGCCTATTATTTTTTCTTCAGTTGCTTTTATAGCAAAGTTTCTTAGTATGATATTATCATCTTCAGCCAAGTCTAAGAATAGATCTGGTTGTCTTTTAGCAAATAATAATAAATCTCTTTTAAGCTCCTTAGAACTCAACTTAGTAACATCTGATCCCATTTCAACTCTTATTATAGCTTCTGCTTGATCTATATCCATTTCATAAGCCATATTTAAAGCTGCTATTTCAGTTTCTATTTCTTCAAACTCATCTTCTGCTTCAATAACAGAATCGTACATTCCAAATATTAAACCGTTGTGTGGGTGTTTTTCTAAAAACTCTTGTAAGTTTCTTTTTTCTGCAGGTACTATAAGCAAGCCATCTCTAAATATAATATGCTTCATAGTTACTTGACCTTCTTGCTCGTCTACAAAAACACTTTTTTGATTTGTAGCGTATCTTAATTCTCTTTCATAACCTAAGTCTTTGTCGAACCAGACTAGTGGATATCTTTGAGAGTGTCTAGAAGGTATAGTATATGTTAATGGCTCTTTCTCGCCTAACAGATAATAATTTCTTATTTTGTATTCCCAAGTATCTTTTTTTACTTCAGGAGTTTTTACAGCTTTAGCTGTAGTTTTATTTTCTTTTGTTTCCATAATATAATATAATATAATAATTAAAAAAGACCCCGCATAAGCGGGATCTTATTATTGTTGTTTACGATATTGTCCCGTAAGACGCTGTAGATGAAGTTATTAAAGCACTAGCTCCAAATACTCCATTAATGTCTGGGCCAAATAAATAAGGAAGGCTTCCTGGTGACTGTATCGCTTGCGACATAGCATCATAAAAACCAAAACTTATATTTGCTGCAGTAGTTACATTAGTATTAGGTAGAAGGATCTCTAAAGTCTGTTCAGACAATGTAGTTCCAGCACCATCAGATAGTGTTAAGCCATCATAATGTAAAATTAGTGTGTGGGCATTTCCCACTGTTCCACCAAAAGTGATTTTATTCACTCCATCAACGTTGATTAAATCGTAAGATTCTTGAGGCACTGCTGCCGTAGAAGCTACTTTTAATCCTTTTATATACATACTCATAATTTATCTTTTAAAATGTTAATAATTAATTAAGCTCCTTTGAATAATACAAAGTTGTTTGCAGCTTGAGTTACTAAACATCTTTCAGATAAAAAGTTTACTCTCATTGTATCTAAATCAGTAGTGTAAGCACCACCAACAGATCCAGTGATCCATGCTTTGAATCTTCTATCTTCAGTTTCAGAAGCTCTATACCTAACATGTAAGAAAGGTCTTCTAATATTTGATCCTAACATTTGATCATATACTGTAGAAGTTCCAGCTGGTATCATAACACCATCTATCTCTCTAGACATTCCTCTTGTAGTAGCATCGTTTAAGTATTTCCAGTCAGTCTTGTAGAAGTCATAAGAACCTCTTCTGAATCCTGAAAATCCAAAGTTTAATGCCATTTCTGATTCATTATCAAATAAACCGTAAGAAGCAGATTGAGTTGAAGCATAACCACCATTAGTAGCAGCTAACATATCATCAAAATCAAGAGCCGTAGACCTTGATAAGAATAACATATTTTCTTCAATTGCACCTTGCTTATCTAAGTTTTTAAGAATAGCATCAAAATCAGCAAGTGCACCAGATCCAGGAGCAGCAGCTCCAGCAAAACCTTGGTATACATTACCTCTTTGTTCGATAGCAGCAAATAATCCTTCAGAACCTTTAATGTTTTGAGCAGCTCCACCTGGGGTAAAACTAGCACCAAAAGCAGTAGCGGCTGTAGACATTAATTCTCCTTCTACCATTGCCATTTCCATATAATCTTCAAATCTTAATCTAGTTTCAGACTCAGCTTTTAAATACCATAAGTATCCAGAAGTTCCGTCTTCAGTAGCGACTTCGATCCATCCAATTTGTGCAGAATCAGAACCACTTAATTCATAATTATCTTTAAGGATAATTGGAGAATTATTAAAAGTAGTAACACCTGGCTCAATAGCGCCTTGCATTCCATTACTTCCTTTTGGAAATTCAGATCCGTATACAAATAGACTAGAAACAGTACCAGCTCCAGTTATAGCAGCTTGATTAGCGGCATCATAACATTGAGCAGTTAAAGTAAATCCAGTTGCATTACTTCCAACAACTAGACATTTTAAACTTACTAAACCAGTAACGTTGTCAGTTAATACAAGAGTATTACCAACTCTTACACCTGAAGATGCCTGCACTGGTGTAGTTACTCCTGGAGTAATTACTATATCAAGAAGTGGAAAACCAGCTGCATTTGTAGTAATAGCTACGTTGTCATAAGCAATATGTAATCTATTTTGTTCTGTCCAAACTACTTGATCAGAAGTCATAGGCATTTCAGCTCCGACCATTCTCAAGAAACCGGACAAAGTCCTATTTCCGTATCTTTCTACTTCTTGCTCATAAAGCTCAGGTAGATATTGTTGTGCCCATTGCGAAAAATTCGCAACACCACCAGCAGCACCTGTATCTTGGAAATTAATATAGTTTCCTTGAACAGCTACTTGTGTTGGCATGGGTATAATTGATGCGGGAAAACTCCCACCGGGTATTAAACTCATCTTGTTTTTTTTATTTGTTTATGTTTTTTCTTTTGATTTTCAACTTAGTTTCATCAACAGTAGATAGAGATCTAGCTTTCCAATTACCTGTAGTAGACTCACTAGTATTAACGGGTCTACTATCTGTAGTTATGTTCTTAGATTTTGCAATAATTTCTTTAGTAGCATCGGCTTTCCCTTGCTCATAAAAATGTTGTGCAATTCTATCTGAATTTTTAGCAGTGTATATAGCTTTATGATAACCTTGTAGATCACTAATAGAACCGTCTTTATCCATAAATTTATTAATAAACTTACCGACGTCTGTTTGACCTTCAATTATATCATTATTGTTTGATAATTTGTACTTAAACTTTTTTTCTCCTACGTCGAAATTGAAACCTTCAAACTCGTCTTGGAAATAGTTTCTAGTTTTATTAATAAACTCACTACGCTTATCTGCTATAGTTGATTGCTCTTTGTTGTATCGTTGGAAAAAGTCCATAGCTTTCTTCTGCTCATTAGTAACAGATGGCCTCAACTTGATTTCATCATAGTATTTACCTTTCATTTGCTCCAAAAAGTTCTTGGCTTTTGCAACTTCTTCTTTATGCGCTAACTTTTGCTTACGCACAAATCTCTCTTCGTCCGCTTCTTCATCATAACTAAAATTATCTTCCATTATGAATCTAACTTCTTCATCATTAAGATGCGGTCTAGTTTTTTTATAGTATTCTTTAATAACGTCGTCGTCATTATACTCATGGTATGGTTTGTTTAAAGCTACGTAATCTTCTACAGTTCCACCTGTCTCATCCATGAATGACACTAATTTTTCTATATTTTCTGGCAAAGGTTTACCTAAAACCTTTTCATCTCTTATAGCTTCTTTAGTTTCATTAACTAGTTTTTCAACAGACTTTTCTTTTATTACTTCTACTTCTTCTTCAACTACCTCTTTAATTTCTTCCTTCTTTTCAATAACCTCTTCTAAAGTGTTTTCAACTTTTACTTCTTCTTTTTTTACTTCTTCTTTTTTTTCTTCTACTTTAGAATCTGTACTAGGCACTGTAACTTTTGTAGGTGCTTTATCTGCTTCAATTTGTTTTTTCTCTGCGTTTAAATCAACTTTAGTTATGTTATCTATTTTACCTAAATTTTTAGCTTTACCTTGTGATTTTCTTTTTGAAACTTTAAAGGAGCCTTCTTGTTTTACTTCTTCTGACATAATATAATATAATATAATAATTAATAATATATACTATCTTTAAGATAATATACCTTCTAACGGATCTTGTAAATCCTCTATAGAACCTTGATCTTCAAAATCAATAGGATCTAATTCTCTTTGCTTTTGATTAGCTATCATACTCTGTTGAGTACCTACTATTCTAGTTCTTTTATCTTTTCTTTCTTCTATTTCTTTTTCTCTGCTTGCAACAGTATTAACTTTTTGTTGACCTAGTTGCATATTGTAATTAAACTCTAGCTCCATTAAGTCTTTTTTAACTTGTGCCTCAACTCTTATTCTTTCTATTTCGTAGCCAGATTTAGCTTGTTCAACTTTTAATTGAGTGTCAGCTATAGCTTGTTTCTTTTGAACTTCTGCCATTGCTGATGCTTCACTAGCGGCTGCGTTAGCAGCTCCTTGAGCTTCTATATTTTCTAAGTTAGCCTTCTGCGCGGCCTCTGCAGCTTTTTTACGTTTAAGCTTAATTGTTTGATTAGCTAATTTTAAATTGTTTATTTGTCTAATATCTATTGCATCTTCCAGGTTTATACTTCCACTAGATAATGCCTGCTGTATATTAGCTTCTAATTGTTCTTTTTCAACGTCATCAGGAACTATGCTAAAATAAATACCAAAGTCAGCTAAATGAATATTTTTCATATCACTTAATTGACCTACGTTCCAAGTTGATATACTATTTTTTAATGCTTCATTCGTTAAAGCAAACTCAATAGAGTCAGAAGTTCTTAACACTATATTTTCACAAGTCTTTTCAGTTATATATAACATAGCTTGTAATATATGCTTTGTTGCTGTATTAGAACTTGCTGCAGCTAGTTTTTGTAAACCTACTAAAGATCTAGAATCTGGCTGACTACCATCTCTAGCTTCGTTAAGACCTGTTACGTCTCTAATCATCTGCAAGTAATACTGGTATGTAGATATTAAAGATTGTATTTTACTACCTCCATCATTTGTACTTAGTTCTTGTATAGGTATTCTACCACCATTCATTTCACCCTCTGTAGTCATTGATCTACCAAGTATACTACCTGTTTGAAAATACATGTTTAAAGCTTCCTTAGCGTTATAGTTAGTACCATTACCCAAATCTACCTCTGCTAAACCATCCACATCTAAGTAAACACCATCTGGTATTATTTTAGATATTACTTGTTGTATCTTTAAGTGTGTTAATTGAATCATATCTGCAAAACCCATCATTCTGCTTACTAAAGATTCTACTCTACCTTGGTAAATCTTTGGAGCACATAGATTATAATTCATATTAACTTTAACTAAATTAGATTTAGGCCTAGTCATATTCTCAGACATCTTCCACTCAAGCATCATATCATACCCTAAAACTTTAGCTCCAGTATATAACACTTCTATAGATCTACTAACTCTATCAAAATTATCATTAGCTTCTGGATTAAATGTATCAGGTTTTTCTAATGCTTTTTCTAATCCTGTAGATGTTTTTTTAATTTTAAACACTTGCTCACTATAAGTCTTGTATTCAAAATACAATATATAAATAGCATTACCATCTCTTCTGCCGTTCCAGTTATATAAAAAACTACTATTACCTTGGTATTGTTCTAGCCTTTCTAATTCTTCATTATTTAGATTAGGAAATTCTTTTTTAGCTTCAGCTAAAGATATTGCTTTAACCTCTCCAACATACCATAAGTCTTGGAAATTTGGGTCATCGCTATATGAATGAACAACTCTTGTTGGATCAACGTAATCAACTTTTACTCCTTCAGCTTTGTTCCAGCTTGTTTTAGTTATACCTAAACCTAAAACAACTAAATCTTCTAACACTCTTCTTTTTACTAGATTATATTTATTATAAGCTAGTGTGTTGCTTATAACTTCTTCACAAGATATCTCTGCAGCTTGCTTGTAGCTTAGTTGCATATGCATATCTAATTCTTCTTGATTTTCAGGTAACTGTTCTGGATCAGCTGTGTTAAATAAGTTTATACCTACAGCAGTATCTAACTCTTGAAGAAACTCTTTTGTCTCCATGTCTGCCAATATATCTTGAGCATATTGGGATCTTTGTCTTCTTGACTCTGGATCTTGAGCAGAGGCTTTTACATCGTAAACCTTGTCATCCATACCATTTACAACTATATCTACAAATTTAGGTATAATAGGCACTGGCTTCCAGTCTAAATTTAAATAAGATAAATCACCGTTAATAGCCATTTCATCTTTATATTTTTGAACTGGTTGTTCGGCTCTTGAATAAAGCCTACGCATCCTAAAGTTATTGTACTGTGTATTAAATCTATTCTCAACACCAGATCTAGTACCACTAAACCAATCACCCTCAATAGCTTGACCAACTTGTTCTCCGTATTCTATACTTTTTTTTATTTCATCAGATACTACCTGATCAGGGAAAGAGCTATATGTATTTGAAATTTTTTTCATGCACTATATTATTTGTGAAGTAGATCCTTCATTGTTATATCTACGTATGTCTAAACTAATTTTATCTATAATTTTATCAGCTACAGGTCTATATTTGTTTTTATTACAAGCCATTATAGCTAAACCAGAACTAATAGAAGCATCATGTTTTGTTCTATTATTTATGTTGAATTTAGCCCAGTCATCTAAAGTTTTTTGAAAATACATATTACCGTAATCATCATTTAGTCTTCCTACATGATTTTCTATATAATATTCTATTGCAGCCGCGTGAGCTTGCTTAATATCTTCACTAGAGTTAGGTATTCCTCCAATTTCTTTTTCAGTTACCGACAACTTGTTATATAATTTATCAGGTCTGTTTATACTAAAACCTCTATAACCTCTACGTTTAAAATAATAAAGTAATCTAGGTTTATTGTTTTCAGCAAGTATTGGCATTCCATAAAACACACAAGCCATGAGCACATCTTCAAAAAATATTTCAGCTGTATCAGGTCTCGCTATGTATTCTAAAAAAAACTGATTAGATGGAGCATCTTCCATACTAAACTTTGTTAACCCATGTAATGCACCTTTAGAACCTTTTCCATCAACTGTTCCTGATATATCATAACTATCACATCCAAAAGCGCCTATGTGTTCATTGCCTGGGTATTTAGTTCCATTCTTTATAATCACTTGATTTTGCAAATTATTAGGTGGAACCCAAGATAATGAAAATCTTCCATTTTGACTTGGCATAAAAGTTACTTGAGTATCTTTAATACCGTGTAACCAAGAAAAGTTGCCAGTACTAACAGAGTGTCTATTAACTAGATCTTCATTGTAATCTATTTGCTCGTATATTCTTGTTAAATTAAATAAGCTATCTTTTGTTTCGTCTCTAAAAGCGTGTTTTGTAGTTCTTGGAAACTGTCTGTAATATTCATTTAAAGCGTCTTGATCTCCTCTTAATCCTTCAACTTCGTTTTCCCAATGCTCGATGACTCCAACTGTAATCGTAGAACCATCAATTCCGACAACTGGATCTGCTGGCGCAGTGAATATAGGTGATCCGTAAGAATCCATGAATCCTTCGTAGTTCCATTCCATAGGGATGAATAAAGAATAGAGTCCAGAAGCTGTTTGTCCATTTTTATTTCTTTTTTCAACGTTTGAATTTCCGTATAGTTTTTTAAAGTTTTCTCCACCTTTGTTTAAAGCATTTGAGGTACTACCCATCATACATTTTCCTATAACTCTACTCCCTAGTCTTAATGTAGTTTTTGTAACCCTCCAGTTATTTAATATATTATCAGGTCTTTCCCATTTACCACTTTCATCGTGAGCTAATATTTTTAACTTTTCACCATCGTAAGAGTTGTCACCTGTATTTTTCCAGTCAATAGTTGTATCAAGCCCGTCAAGTTCTTTTAGTTGCTCATTACTCTCAAGCTTTCTTCTAGTAAGTTTTGAAGCCGGAACCCTATACGCCAGTTCTGTCTTAGGACGATCCATACCGTCTTGGATCGGCTTGAAGAAAAACGGATAGTTAACGGATATTGGCACGACTTTATCTGTAAACATTTTTTTAGCATCTGATCCAGATTTAGATAATATACCGAATCTGGAGTCACTGGATATCGTCGCTTGATTAACAAGCTCTGCTGACGACATAAATGAAAATCCAGACCTTCTGTTTTTAAGGTAGCACATCCCGTAACATCTGTGATCTGCCTTACATGCTTCCCAAAATATAAAGAATAGTCTATTTGCTTGTCTGTAGTCTGGTGCTCCAATGTCAATCTTTGACCATTGCAAATACATGTAATGTGAACCAGTAATATAAACAGGCAGGCCTTCGCTATAAAACCAAAAACCTTGTTCTCTTCTTTTGAATTCATCGTCGATATAATCATACCATTTTTCTTTAAAATCTGATGGGTATTCCTCCCAGTCAAACCTACTTTTAATTCTTTTTAGTTCTTTTGGATACTCTTGTTTTTCCCAATACTGTTCCGCTTTAATTTTGCTTCGTTTAAACGGTTCATGTTCTGCTGGTAAAGCAATCCTGAGATTCTGTATTTCAATAATTTGTCCAATTTGCCCAGTTTTACTTATTACTATAAAATCATATTCAACATTGTATCCATAATCCCATTTTTTAAAACGATTTTGTTTTTTTAATATCTTAGGATTTACAACATCTTTTATTTCTTTCCAGAGTGTTTGGCTGTAGCTCATTTGCTTCTCCCCTCTGCAAAACCTTTAAAAGCTTTTTTTACTTTAACCTCTTTAGTTTTTTCATTTAAAATATCTTCTTCTAACTGTATACGAGTTAAAATCTCAAAGGCATCCATTATAGCTAATTTTTTTGTTGCAGCAGCATTTTTTAATCTGTCAGCGCTTACATCGTCGTCTGAGTCTACAATCTTTTCTTTTGCTACTTTAATTAGTTCTTCAATGGCTTTGTGCCCAGCTTGGATTATTTTCTTTTTCGTTTCCTTCGTATTCATTTACTAAAGCTATATCATTTGATTTCATACAATAAAGTCGTTCACCTTCTATTATAAACTCAAATTCAGAGTTTGGGGTAAACGTAATAAGATCTCCAGGGCTTATTCCTAGAGTCTTTAATTTGTTATTAGTATATTTAACTACACCAATATTTGGTTGCTCTTTTCTGTTCTTTAAATAGTCTTTATTTAAAATAGGTTTAATAAAACAATAATCTAAATGAGATTTATTATTGTACATATATATTTGATCAGGGCTAACAAAATACATATCTTCTTTAAAAAAGCTACTGCTATTTCTTTGGTTTTGCTTTTGATCATACCACCTTCTAAAAACATTATGATGTATATAAACTTCATCTCCTACATTTATGAGAGTTGAGAAAGCAGCTGGTATCGCGCAAACAACTGCCTTCTTACTCACAAACACGTGGTTTTCTATACTGGTATTTATAATAAGAGAATCATCTCCTATTTTTTTTATATTGTCATACCTTTCATTAAAAGGTTTAACAATAAAATTATATAAGCTATTCACTTAATATTTTAAATCATATTCAATAGAAACAGACATATTATGATTAAATTTTTTCCAAGGTAGTATTTCATTATTTTTAGTTATAAAAATATTGTAAGACTGATCCTTCTCTTCGTAAATTATATTATCAATAATATGACCACCATATACCTCTTGACCTAGAGAGTAATGCATGGCTTCGTTTTTATAGTCTGACCCTATGCTAATCTTTCTTATTTTGGACATTTTCTTTTATTCTTTCCCATGAACCATCTTCAAGACTTATAGTTATACTGCCATATTTTTTCTCTAATACATTTTTGTATTCTCCTATATCTTCATTTAAAGCAGCTATCTCATGAAGTAATGCATGCTTTCTAGTTTCGATAGCACCTATTTCTTGTACTATAGTATTTGATTTTTGTTGCTGTTGTTTAACAGAAGTAAATTCTTCTTCTGTTAAATTACCTTTTTTATTTTTATTCATTTAATTTAATTGTTTTTGTTTTTAGTATATAGCTACACAGTCAACCCCTACAAGTAATTTGGTAGCTAGCATAGGTGTTTTATCTCCTACTACTGTTCCTGGCTGCACGCTTTTAAACACAACTGTATTACCACCCTCAGTTACTATTGTAACGTCTTGTTTTTCTTCACTGCCATTGTATATCACAACACCTCTGTCTGATGTATTTGCTATTGCACCTGTTCCAGCCGTTAAAGCTTTTGCATCATGACCAAATACTCTTGGTTCAGCCATTGTATTTCCTTGTAAACCGTTCATTTTTATTTTTTTATTTTTGTTATTTTTTCAGCACCCCGACTACCGAAGTATGCTACGTAAACTGTTATTAATAGTGTTTTTAAAAGTTCTATCCAAGCTGTATCTACTTCAAATTGTAAATGAAAAGAATCTATACACATTATAAGTGTAGAGGCGAAAGTTAAGAATATCAAAGCTAATGGACGAGTGTTTTTAGAAAGCCACGAGTCACTTTTCATATCGTTCTTCCAGCGGCTAGAAACCTCTTTCATTTCAGCTATATCTTGCTCTAGTAGTTTCATAGCCATATCTTTGTCTATTGGCTTAATACTATTATCACTTGCTATAATATTTTTTACTATTCCTAAACCACCTTTATCAGGTAAGAAGCTGCCTAATGTTTTTAATAGCTTAGGTGCTTTAGACTTTAAGAATATACCTATATTAGTTTCTTTAAACGTTTTCTTTGACATATTATTATCTATTCTTTTTAAATTTAGTAATCTTACTTCTCTTGCCTTCAGTTTTTCTTCTACATTTACCACCTTTTTTAAAGAAACCTTGTTTGCATGTTGCTTTAGCGTTTTGAATTGCTCTTTTTACTTTTCTTTTAAAACCTCCTTTATTACGCTTTCCACTTCCACCAGAACCACCAGAACCACCGCCATCACCACCACTAGTTGTTATTGTAATATTTGGTGTAATTTTTTTCTTTTCTATATATTCATCACTAACTGTTGCGGTCTCTTTACTAGATGGAAATAAATTATAAAAGGAACTACTAACTAAACTTCCTTCCATAACTTCTTCTCTTGTTTTGCCTTGGTTTAATAATTTTTGAATATAAGCATTTCCATCAGTAGCTTGTTTTTGACCTAATTTAGCTTTAGAACCTACTACTACATTATCAGTACCACTAGCAGATGCAGAAGCAGATTTATAAAATCTAGTATTACCATCTTTTAATACCTCCTTTTGATATTCTAGTTTTTCTAATTCAGCTTTAGCGTTTTCTTCTGCTTGTTTTTTTAATTCTTTTTTTGGATCATCTCCTGGTCCTCCTTCAAAAACAGATGGTCCTCCCCATTTCTTTAAAGGACTATACATTGCAAAGTTTTCTTCTGCAGAAACTTTCTCATTATCAGCAGCTCTCCCTGCTTTGTGTCTTGATCCCATAACTTTAAAAGCTATTGGAGTTTCAGGCTGCATGTCCGGAGGTCCATCTAACTTTTCTGGATTAGGTCTTAAATCTTCCTGTTTACCTTCGTCACCAGCTTTGTAAGCATCTTTCTCCCACGGTAAACTTCTATCACTTTCTGTAAAGTTTTTTCTGCTATGAGCCTTAGGTCCACCACCTGATAAGTCTTCATAAACATTTTCACTATCATATGCTAGTTTATTGTCTTGCATATCTTTTATGTGATGACCTTCATGAGCTAATGCATTTTTCTCTAATGGGCTTCCTTTTTTTATATTCTTATCTATTATAATAGTGCTATTGTCATTTGCTTTAGCAACTAAACCATTATCGTTTGGTATATTGTCAGGAGTAAAAGGGACTTGATACACCGATATTGGACTTATATCATAAGAAGGCTTTAATTTAAAACTCATATCTTTACATTATTTTTGGAACTCTAATTCCGTTTAATACTTTTTTTCTACTTTCGCAACCACATCCTCCAGGGATTTTGTCTGCTAATTTTTTTATACCTGTGGCTTTAGTGAATCTTTCTACCATATCGCCTAATCCAACTGTTTTCATATTTTACCATTTTACTTTGTCTGCCCAATAGGCTGCAGACATTTTGCCTTTAGCTATATTCTTACCATGCCTATCTTTAAAACTTTTTCTTTTGGCTTTCATTTTTTTTGATTCACCGTCTTTTGGTTCACCAGCTGTTGAAGCACCTTGTTGGCCAAATCTAATAATTTTCTCTTTACCATTTTCACAAGCTTTCACTATGTGAGACTTGGTTCTATGAGTAGGTGTTCTACGAGGCTTATTACAAGCCATTGTTTTTTTATCTACTTTATCTGCCACGTTTTTTAGATTTTAAAAGATTTAATTGTTTTGCAAGCTCATCTAGTTTACCATCTGTTTTTGTACCATCTTTAACTAGCGTGGATAATACTTTTATTTCTTCAGATAGTATACTATTCATCTGCTCCATCATATCTACTCTTTCTTTTAGATCTTCTATATTAGCATGATTCCATTGTTCTTTTAAATCATATTCTAATCTCTTAACTTCAATAGGTGGTAAGTTTCTAGCTTCAGCTATGTCATCTTGCAATGAATAATACATACCAACAAAAGTTGATGTTAACATTATTATAGCTATTACTGTTTTTATATCAATTTTAAATTCTGTGTTTTCAGATATTTTCATACTCTCCTGTTGCATCAAATGACGGGCACGCTTTGTTAGCGAACTCGTTGTGTGAATAAATAATAGCATCTTGATACATCGCCTTTAATGTTTTAAGGACGTGTAACAGACTTTCTTTTTGTACTTCTGTTCTAGTGTCCTTTGGTGTCTTACCATCACTCTCTACGCCGCCACAATAACAAATTCCTATAGAATTACGATTATGCCCTTTACAATGAGCACCTATTTTATCGATATCACGACCTTTGTTTATAGTTCCGTCTAAATCAATATAAAAATGATAACCTATATCGTTCCAACCTTTGGCTAAATGCCAGTCTCTAATAGTGTCAACTGAAACTTGTTGTTCTTCTCTAGTAGCAGAGCAATGTATTATAATTTCTTTTACTAGTCTCATTGTTTCGATTCTTTTTTAACAAAACCTTCAGCCGCTTTTTTATTTCTAGCATCGAACTCAGATTGAGTCATATTAGTTCCAAAAACCTTAGGTTCATTTTTTTTCTCTTTATTGGATTTAACCTGGTCTTTTTTAGCTTGTAAAGCTGCTTTAGCCTTTTCAAGCTTTTCTTTAATTTTATCACCAGGCCCGTTGTCGCCATGGAATTTAAAACCTAAGGGTGTCATATGTTTGCTTAAAACACTCATTTGTTTTTTATTTTATACCACTTATGAGCCGTATAGCCAATGGTCATTATTAATAATATTATCTCTAATATCGGTTCCATCCAATCTAAACTAGCGATTGTGAATGAAGATATATTAAATAAATACAGCTTCAAGTCTTCCATATCCAATTATTTTTGAGCTAGTAAAGCTGGGTTGCCTTTATATTTTATATCGTCAATCTTTTTCAAATTGGGAATTATTGTCATGTCATTTGATTTCATGACTCTTGTACCGTAAGGTTTGCATTTAGGACTTATATCTTTACCTGCTGGCTTTTGTTTTACTCCGTAACTTGGCATAACTTTGTTTTTAATTGTTTAGTAATTATATATTATCGTATTTTCTTTTTTTATACGTATCATACTTTATGTCACCAGCTAGTTTAGATATATGCTTCTCATCATTAGTCATACTCTTTTTACTACCACCGTGCTTATTATCATATATAATATCTCTTTTCAAATAGTCAATATGAGCTTTATCATCTCTTTTGGCCGAACCAACATTACTTTTAGTCACCCTGCTATTAACATGATTCATTTTTCCACTATAACCTGCTAAAGGTGATTTGTCAAAATTTTCTATATATTCTATTTTTTCAGCTGGTTTAGACATATTATAAGCTGCTGGTCCTGATCTAGCTTTTTGAGCTTCAGTTGGTCCTGATCCTGCGCCTTGCATTTTCTTTTGAGCAATTGATCCAGCTATTTTATTAGCTGCTTCTTTACTTTTACCTTCATTTTGTAATTTAGAAACTAAACCTTTAAAGCTAGCTGGTCCTTTTTGTTTTACAGGATTACCTTTGTAACCAGGTCTTCCCATGCTAAACTCAGGTCCTTCATACATACCAGGTGCATTTTTAACCATATCAGCAAACTTTCCAGTTTTACCAGCCATTGCTCCTTTTAAACCTTCATTAAATTCAGGTCCTTCATACATAGACATTCCCGATCCTTCAAATGGAGCGTCGTCAGAATAATCATTAATTGGCACTGTATCTATTGCTAGGTCTTCTTGAGCCTTTGCTTCTTTTAAAGCATCTTTATTACCTTTTTTTAATTCTCTTTTAGCTTTTAGCTTATCACCTACGCTTTCTAATCCTTCAATATTACCTGCAGCATCTCCTAGAGCTCCCGTTAATTCATCACCAGCTCCAGCTAGAACTTCTTGTTTTGCTGAGTTGTCAATAGATTTTGGATTCGCATATCCACTTGCTACTTCTCCTTCTTTCGCAGTATCTCCATAAGCGGCCATACCACCTGCTTTAGGAAATGTTTGTGCCTGTGGAGTTTGAACAGCTGTTGTTGGCACTGGCTGCGGATAAGCTTTTCCTTGAGAACTAGCTATATCATTGAACTTCATATCTCTACCCATACTAGCTGCAGAAACTTTAGCAGCATCTTGATCTGGCAATACATTGTTAGTTAAATTACCACGTTCAGGAGCAGCTGCTGCTCTATTTACTGGTGGTTGCATAGCTGGGTTTTGCATTGCATTTGGTTCTTGAACCATTGGAAAAGCGTCTCCGTAACTCTTAACCATTTTTAGTGCGTCGTCATTCATTCCTTTATTTTCTACTTTTTTTGCTGTTGTTATTGGGTCAGGTATTACAGATTGTTCACCATCAGCAGTATTATATGTTGTGCCTGATAAACCTGTAACCTTATCTTCACCCATTGTTGGAAAATTTGGTGTTTTCTTTAAATTAGCCATATTATCTTTTTTTATCTTTATTAACGAAAGATATAGCTTTAGCAGTAACCTTCCATGAGTATCTATTATTTTTATCTATTATTTTTGTAGGCATATCTTCTTCGCCTAACATTATACGGTACATACGACTGATTAATTGTTTACACTTAAATGAAACTTTATATATGTTGTATTTTTGAGTAGTGCGGTTTCTTTCTCGCCACACTTGAATCCACTCTTCTTTTAACAGTCTGTTCCAGCGTCTATTGTCCCAACTATATGAGTACGTACCTTTTTTATAATCATCTTTTGTGAAGTGCTCTATTGCGTCTAAGTATACTAGCAGCTCTAAGTCCGCGTCGTTTAAGTTACTTATTTTACAAGCCCACTTTCTAATTATTCTATAATGTTTTAGTAAATTTAATTCTTTTAAATCTTTAGAGGTTAATCTCCTCATCTACAAGCAATTTTTCATGTAGTAGTTTTTGCCAGTTTTACCTTTAGCTTCTAATCTAGCACATTTCTTTGTTCTACGCGCTGTCTTTTTACCACCTTTTTTTATTTTCCTAGCAGCCTGTATACACTTACGTAAAGGTTTATTGCCAAAAAGCTTTCTTCCGCCATGCTTAGCTTTGCATTCACTTTTAGCATCTTTAAAATCTTGCTTAACCTCTCCTTTAGATTTTACTACTTCTGGCTCTGGTGCTTCGTCTTCTGCTTGTTGTCTTTCGTCTCTAGCAGTAGCTTGTTCTTGCTCTTCTGCTAATTTTTTTCTTTGAAAAAATGCATCAACCTCTCCTCTAGAATAGTCAGTATCAGAAGCTATTTCATCATCTGTGTTAGCACCATCTTTAGCAGCTTGAGTTACAGTAGTTGCCTTTGCCGTAGTATTTTTTATGTTTTGCACATTCTGCTTTAACCTATCAAAAACATTAAACCCAAGAGGCGAACCTTTTCTCATAGTAAAACCTGTGGTGGCTGTTTTATTTTTTCTTAGTCTACTCATTTTTTTATACTATTACTACAACATCAAATTCTTTTATAACTTTATATTGCTTGTTTTTTATTTCAATATTAAAACCGGCTGATCTATCATAATATATATCATCACCTTTTTTTAACACTTTAACATCAGAGCCAGGTTCTACAACCTTAGCTCTTCTGTATCTTATATCTTCTCTTTGCTTTTCAGCAAGTATTAATCCACCTTGTGTTTTAGTATTCACTTCTTTTAAGGGATCAATAACTATATACTTACCTATTGCTTTCATCTCTAACGTTATTGATTACACAATCTGTAGACATAATAGTAGTAGCTACTGAAGCTGCATTTTTTAATGCACTTTTTGTTACTAGTAGAGGATCTATAATTCCGGCTTTAACCATATTAACCGTATTTCCTGTAACCACATTTATACCATATCCCTCTAACTCTTTAACATCACTAACTTCTAAACCTGCATTCTTAAGTATAACTTCGTAAGGTTTCTTTATAGCACTGTAAAGTACTTCTTCACCTATTGAATCGGGTATTAGTGTTTGTGCGGCATTTAATAAAGCTATACCTCCTCCTGGAACTATGCCTTCTTTAATAGCAGCTTTTGTAGCGCAAATAGCATCTTCTACTCTATCTCTTTTTTCTTTTAATTCCATTTCAGAATTAGCACCCACTTTAACTATAGAAACTTTAGCTTTTAATCTAGCTAATCTAGTTTCAAGCATAGCCACTATACCTGGGTTTCTAGTATTATTTAACTGATTTTCTATAGACTTTATTATACCATCAACAGCTTTGTTTTCTGATAAATTAACTTGTATTAAAGTTTCAGTTCTATCACTAACAGATCTCAGGCATTCACCTAAGTGAGAAGGATCTATCATGTCCATATCATCTCCTAGGTCTTCGTTAATAAGTGTAGCACCAGTAACAGCACATAGATCATTTAGTATGTCTCTTTTGCTGACTCCATAAACTGGTGTGTCTATAATGTTGACCTTTATATTACCATTCATCTTATTCATCGCCAGCGCAGATTCCACTTGATGATCAACATTTGCTACAATAAGTAAACTCTGTTTAGACTGTATTACATATTCTAAAACTTTTTGAATTTGCCTAATATTTTCAATTCTTGATTCTACTATTAAGACTAAAGGATTATCTAGTTCTGAAGATTCTTTATCTTTATTAGTTATAAAATGAGCACTTTTAATTGGTTGACTATACTGAATTCCTTCAATAAGCTCTACAGTAGTTGTTGGTTGATCATTAACCTCCATCATAACAACACCTGTTTCATCTACCATCTTAAAAGCTTTAGCAATTAAAGATCCAGTTTCTTTATCATTGTTAGATGATATTATAGCAACTTGATCTATTTTACTGCCTTTAATTTTTTTTGATATTTTGTTTAAATACTTAACAACCTTATCAACACCTTTGTTTATACCTTCTTTCATTAGCCTATTGTCACAAACTAAAGAATGACTATCCGCTTCGTCTAATATAGCTTTTGCTAATATAGTTGCTGTGGTTGTTCCATCTCCAGCATCTTTAACAGTTCTTTGAGAAGCTTGTTTTATTAAGGTAGCTCCAATGTTTTCTAGTGGATGCCTTAAGTTTATTGCATTAGCAACTGTAACACCATCTTTTGTAATAACAGGATTTCCTGTGTGGTCTTCTAATATTACACATTTACCACTAGCGCCTAACGTAGATGCAACTGCATTTGTTAGTTTTTCTACGCCAGCTAGTATCTGACCTTTAGCGTCATTGCCAAAGGTCAGTTCTTTTACTAACTTTATTTCTTCCATTAAATTTAATTATATATGATTTGTTGAATATTACTTAAAGGTTTTAACTACTTTAGGTCCTTGAATAAACTCTAGCTTTTGTATGTAGTGAGCTATAGAACTATCTATTGCTTGCTCTGCACCTGCTATTGTTTCTCTTCTGGTAACATCTATCCACATTTCTGTATCATCAATGTCTCTATATTCGGTTTGTAAATATCCATTTGGCAATTGAACTATTCTCCAGTTTTTCTTCTGTGAAATATGTTTCCATGCTTTTATGGTTTCTTCTGTTGGTTGTGGTGCACTATTCCACGTGTTTGTGCGGGTATATAAAAACGTCATTGTATTTGGTTTTAAGTTAAACGTTGGTTATTTATATTATCACTTGATAATTCGGTTATTTAATATTTTTTTTAAAAAGTTGCTGTATCATAAACTCTGTATCTCATTTTGATACTCATTGTAGTAATAGCTGTATTTAAAGCACTTGTATTTGCCCTTCTTATTGTTGTTGCTGTATTTGGCTTATAAGTTCTGTTTAAAGTTGCATAC
>Ga0209535_1000280_pt1 | contig 35045 bp, 19 predicted proteins | sample LinPmetageLP28_FD_184041 | JGI IMG/M metagenome (GOLD analysis project Ga0209535, IMG submission 184041) | Marine viral communities from the Pacific Ocean - LP-28 (SPAdes) (version 2) | ecosystem: Environmental > Aquatic > Marine > Oceanic | place: Pacific Ocean | collected 2009-08-22
AACTTCAAATTGATAATAATGTTGATGTAGGAACATATCAACAGATAGATACACAATATTTTCAAGTCCCTAATACTATAAAAAAAGAATATATTATTAAAGGACAAATAATTGACTTTTATGAAGATAAATTTATAAAAGGAGCAAATGTAATGTTACCTCTTCCTGGTACAAAATTTAATACTAAAACTGATAAAAATGGTAGGTTTACTATTAAAGCAATATACCCTATATCTAAGGATACAGAAAAAGTAACATTAAGACCTCCAATATTAATTACAGCAAAAGGATATATACCTAAAAAAATTAATCCCTATGCTTTAGATCAAACTGTAAGAGAAGATCTTAGGACAACACAATTAAAATCTACTAAAGGTTTAACAGATGAAGCAAAGGCTGAAGTTGGAAGAATAACTAAACAGGTAACAACTGCTATACAATCTTTAAAAGGAAAAAAATTATCATTTAAAGTTTTACTTAAAAAGTTTGTTAAAATAGTAAAAGAAAGATTAATTCCTTTTCTTTTAGATATGTTAAAAGCATTTTTAATAGGTAAAATAATAGATATTATAAAAGGAAAACTATCAGTAAAAGATGCTCAAGGACCTTGCCCAACCCCTGAAGAAATACGAAGATTAATAAGTAAAAGAAATAGAATTGTTAAACAACTTAATCAAATATATAAAATAGTAAATACTGCTTTAGTAGTATCTGGAGTATTAGGTGGGATAGCAACAGTTATATTAATAGCTGCTGAAATTATAAAAAATCTACCCCTCCCAACATCTGTACCCCCTGGAGCTGGTGTGCCTACATCTTTAATTTTAGGTTTCCAAGAAAAAATAAATAAAATAGTAATATTAGCAGGTTTTCTACAAACTTTTTCACTAGCAATATCAGGAGCTTTATTAGTATTATTAGCTTTATTAAAACAAGCCTTGCAATTATTAAAAATGTTAGATTATCAATTAGAAAGATGTAGTGCTGATCAAGAAGATTTAGAAAATTTAGATTTTACTTTAGCTGATGATGCTAGTAGTGATACTCAAGTAGACTCATTAGTAAATGGTTTTTCTTTAGCTGTTAAGATTGATAATAAAAATATAGTAGGTTCATTACAAAGAAGATATGCAGTTGCAACTAACTCACAAGGAGTTGAAATTTTAAAAGGAGAACCTTCATTTAGCGCTGGTGAACAAATATTAATTGATGAACTTGCGTTTTATATACGATCAAATAATTTAAAAGCTAACTAGTTTAATATTTATAATAAATCAATACGATATGAAATTAAGTCAATTAAAAACAATTGTAAAAGAAGCAGTAAAAGAGGCGATACAAGAAGAAATGAAAGAAATTCTTATTGAAGCTGTTCGTGCACCTAAACAAGTAGTACATGAAACAGTAGCAATACCCCAAACTTCACTACCCAAAACTGATAAAGCAACATTAAGAGAAAATATGATAAATGTTTTAGATAGTATGAGACCTGGAGCAAACGGTACATTAAACGCAACAACTGGAAATACTCCTTTACAAGTTACAAGTACTGATACAATGAATGGTTCTTTACCTCAAGGAGAAGTAAATATGGATCAAATAATGGGTTTAATGAATAAAAAATAATTAATGGCATTTGGAGCAACTAGAATATTTCCCAATGATTTAAATCCTAGCGTAGCTATTGGGTTTAATCTTCCTATGAATGAAGGTGGGGTATTTACTCCTAACTATCAAACTCAACAAGCAATTAAAAATAATCTAATTAACTATTTTTTAACAAACCCAGGAGAAAGACCAGGTAATCCTACTTTTGGAGCAGGTATAAGAAATTTTATATTTACTCAAATTGATACACAAGATTTAAATTATATAAAAGATGATGTTCAAACAAAATTAACAACATTTTTTCCTGATGTATTAGTACAAGAATTAACAGTTTTACCAACAGAAACAGAAAATGAAATACAAATAAATATAACATATAGTGTAAAAGATACGGGTATAAATGATACACTATCATTAAGCTTTAACTAATGGCAGTAAGAAGAAACATATCATATTTAAATAAAAATTTTAGTGATTATAGAGATCAATTAATAAATTTTTCTCAAACTTATTTTCCTAAAACTTATACCGATTTTGATGATACATCACCTGGTATGATGTTTATGGAACAAGCTTCATATGTAGGAGATGTTTTATCTTTTTATTTAGATAGTCAAATACAAGAAAATTTTCTACAATATTCAAGACAAACTAGTAACTTATACGATTTATCTTATATGTACGGGTATAAACCTAAAGTAACAGGTTTATCATCAGTACAATTATCTTTTTATCAATTAGTACCTTCTGTTGCATCAGCAAGTGGTGCAGATACTTTATATGTTCCTAATTATGAATATGCTTTAAATATTGGTGCTAATACTGTAGCTACAACCCAAGGTGGTACAAGTTTTACAATAGAAGACCCAGTTGATTTTACAGTTTCAAACTCATTAGATTTAACTGAAGTAAGTATAGCTCAAGTTTCAAATAATAATCCAACCTATTATTTATTAAAAAAACAACGAAATGCCCTATCTGGAAAGATAGCAAGTACAACTTTTAGTTTTGGAACACCACAAGAATTCCCTACAGTAATTATACAAGATCAAAATATTGGTGGTATTATAGATTGTTTTGATACAGATGGAAATCAATGGTATGAAGTTGATTATTTAGGACAAGAACAAATATTTAAAAATATTAAGAATACAAATGTAAATGATCCAAATAATTATACCGAAAGTGATGATGCTCCTTATTTATTACAAACTGAACAAGTACAAAGAAGGTTTAATTCAAGATTTTTAAGTACTACACAATTACAATTACAATTTGGCTCAGGAAACCCTGCGGATACAGATGAAGATGTAATTCCAAACCCATTAAATGTTGGTTTAGGTTTACCTTTTGAACGTAATAAGTTAACAACAGCTTATAGTCCTACAAATTTTATATTTACAAATACTTATGGTATTGCCCCTAGTAATACTACTTTAACAATAAGATATCTTACAGGAGGTGGTGTTGGTTCTAATGTGGCAGCTAATACTATAACAAATTTAGATACTACATTAACAACATTTCAACAACAAACATTAAATTCAACAGTAGCTCAAACAATTTTTGATTCACTTCAAGTTAATAATGAGTCAGCAGCAAGTGGTGGTAATAATGGAGACACAGCTGAAGAAATAAGACAAAATACAATATCTAATTTTTCATCTCAGCTAAGAAATGTTACGGCAGATGATTATTTAGTAAGAGCTTTAAGTATGCCTCCTAAATTTGGAATTATTTCTAAAGCAATAACACAAAAACCAAAAGCTAATGATCCAAATACTACATTAGATTTATATGTTTTATCAACAGATTTAAACAATAATTTAGTAGCATCAACATCTGCCTTAAAAAGTAATTTACGTAGCTATATTAATCAATATAGAATGATAGGAGATACTATTAATATTAAAGATGCTTTTGTTGTTAATATTTGTATTAATTTTGAAATAATAACTTTACCAAATTATAACAATAATAAAGTTTTAACGGATTGTGTTTTAGCTTTACAAAACTTTTTTAATATAAATAATTGGCAAATAAATCAACCTATAATACTAAGAGATATTAGTGTTATATTAGATAATATAGACGGAGTACAAACAGTAAATAATATAGCAATTAGTAATAAAGCTGGGACCTTATCTGGATATTCACAATATGCATATGATGTTAACGGGGCATTACAAAATGGAACTATATTTCCATCAATTGATCCTATGATATTTGAAGTAAAATACCCAAATACTGATATTATAGGTAGAGTAGTTACAATTGGGCAAGGTGGTGGAAGCACAGCAAATGGTGGAGGTAGAAATTATTAAAATATAAAAAATGGCAGTATATAAAATTTTTCCATTACAAGACGCAACAGTATATTCAGGATATCCTAATACAAATACTGGTATAGATGCTATATTAGAATTATCAAGTACTTATCCTAATACAGTAGCAGCACCAATAGTAGCTAGACCTATAATACAATTTGATCAATCTCAAATTAATGATGTTATAGATACATTAAATACAGGTTCAACAGCAATATCAGCAAGTTTAAAAGCATTTATAGCGGATGCAAGTGGTATAGTAATGGAATCAGAATTAAATGTATATCCTGTATCTGGATCTTGGAATAATGGTAGTGGAGAATTTTTAGATAATCCCCCTACTACAAATGGAGTAAGTTGGTTATATAGATCAAATGAAGGAACCGATCCTTGGTTAACAGAAAATTTTACAGAAAACGTAACAGGATCTTTTACAACTGCATCCCCTGGAGGGTGTAACTGGTATACAGCTTCAGCTGATACTACACTAAATTTAGAATATTCTCAATCTTTTAATTTAAGAACTGAAAAAGATATTAATATAGATGTTACTGATATAGTTAAAACTTGGTATTCAAGTTCTAATTCTATAGGTGGTACTTATACTAATATAGTTAATGAAGGATTTCTTTTAAAATGGACGGGCAGTATTGAGTTTTCTTCAAATTTGGCCATACAACCAAAAATGCAATTCTACTCAGTAGATACAAACACAATATACCCACCAATTTTAGAAATTAAATGGAGGGATTTTGATTATGATACATCTTTACCTGTAATTAATACACCAGATTTATATCTAGCTATTGATAATAATCAAGGAGTATTTTACAGTGAAAGTATTAATAATTTTAGAATAAATTGCAGACCAGAATTTCCAACTAGAACGTTTCAAACAGCTTCTATATTTACAGATAATTTTGCATTACCAACAGCTTCATATTATGCTATAAAAGATTTGGATACAAATGAATTTGTAATAGATTTTGATAAAGAATTTACACAAATAAGTTGTGATTCAGCTGGTAGTTATTTTACAATGTATATGAATGGTTTAGAACCTGAAAGATATTATGAAATATTAATTCAAACTACTGTAAATGGAAATACTATAGTAAAAGATGATCAATATTATTTTAAAGTTGTTAATGGTTAATTATGGCACAAACAGAAAACGTTGATTTACAAAAAGAGGTTTTTAATAAAACCCAATATGAACAAGTAATTGATACTAGTTTTTCCCAATTAGGGGTAGCTAGTGTTAGTGCAAGTGCAGAAAATCAAATAAGTGTTGAAGAATTCTTTGGATATTACAACTCTATTTTTTATGATATACCACCCGAGGGTGATATTAATTCTCATGAATTTTTAGTAAAAAGTAGTGGGGAATATATTAATTTTGATCAAATAGCTGAAGAAATATTAGCTTTACAAAATGAAATAACAGGGTTAAGGGAAGAATTGTTAGTAGAACAATTAAAAGTAGTAGAATTAGAGTCTGGAATAACTATAAGTACTGGATCTTTAGGTTTAGGAACAAATAATATCCCAGATTCAGCAGGAGGAAATGCTAATTTATCAACATCTAATAATAATCCAGGAGCAGCTAGTAACTCTTATTAATAATATTAAATGGAAGAAAATCAAATAATAATACAATCAGTATCACCAGATACATTTGAATTTCAAGACTATTCTACTTCAGATGAAACCCTTATAGTTTCTAATGAATTAGATACTGTTTTTTCTGGATCTACTGATTATATAGAAGCTTATGTTTATGATGAAAATCAAAATCAAATATCAAGCCAAGTTCCATTTACAAATTATACTGTTACAGAAGGAGATGTTGTTTTAACACCTTCAAATGACTTAGAAAGATTAGGGTTTGATATAGGTTCTTATTATATATCATATGATTTTTATAGACCTAAACTTGGTTCTACTTTAAATTCTCAATATTATATTAGTGAAATTAGTTCGGATAGAACAGAAATTAGACTAGATAGTACTGTAATTAGCAATGAATTAATAATAAGTTCTGGTTTAGAATTTATAGAATATAGAGATACAACAGAATATTTTGTTGATTTTTTACTTAACTTTGGTAATAACCAACAAATTATTGCTAATAACTTAGAGTTAGATGCAGAAGATTTATCTAACCCAACATTATTAATTAAATTATACGAAGCACTCCCCAGTGAATTTGATTTAAAATCTTTATGTTTTGTGGTAGAACAAATTTCAACCCCACAATCTTATAATGTAACCTTTCCCCCATTAGAATTTACACCTGATGATTTTTCTTATATATCAGGACCAAATTATAATTTAAATATTAAAGGACAATCCGGAACTCCTGGAATGGATTTTTCTTATAATACATTAGTATCATCAGATTTAACATCATCTTTTAATCAAGTTAATAGTTTAATTAATCGTAAAGAAATTGAAATAAGTGTAGATTATGAAGATTATAATGATTTTGTTTATTTTTCTTCTGCATATACTAGATTACAAAATTTTTATTACAAAGTAGGATTAATTCAATCTGCTAGTGCTCAATTAGATCAAATAACATCAGCAACTACAGGTTCAACTGTATTTAGTTCAAGTCAAGCTATTTTTTCATCAATAATATCTACTACTATAGATAATTTTGATGGATACGAATATTTTTTATATTTTAATAGTGGTTCACAATATTCATACCCAAAATCAAATACAGAACCACCTTATGCTTTATATTCAACAGGTAGTGACGAAGTATTAAATTGGATAGGAAGTACAGATGGTAGTAGTGCTTATTTTGGAGGACAATCAGTAACAGCTTCTAATTATGATGAAGAAAATTCAAATTCTTTATATTATGCTATACCTGAATATTTAAGAAGTGACTCACAAAATGCAAAATATGAGTTATTTGTTGATATGGTTGGTCAACATTATGATAATATATGGCTTTATACTAAAAATATAACTACTAAATTTAATGCTGATAATCGTTTAGATTATGGTATTGCAAAAGATATGGTAGCAGATGCTATAAGAGATTTTGGTGTAAAATTATACTCAAATAATTTCAACACAGATGATTTATATACAGCATTTTTAGGATTAACCCCATCAGGTAGCTCATTCCCTTTTCCATATATGACAGGGTCAATTGGTGGTGTAGTTGACACACCTTCTGGGTATGAGTACGTAGATTCAACAATATCAGCTTCAAATGATATAGTGCCATTAGATAATGTTAATAAACGTTTATATAAACGAATTTACCATAATATACCTTACTTACTTAAAACAAAAGGTACAATAGCTGGATTAAGATCATTAATTACTTCTTATGGAATACCTGATACAATTTTAAGAATAAATGAATTTGGAGGTAAAGATAGAAATGATTCTCAAGATTGGGACTTAAAACAAGATTTTTATAATGTAGGACTAAATACTACTAGTTCAGCATTTACATCTTCATTTTCATTAAATAGTGCCTTTTCATCATCGGGTGGAACTCCAATAGCTTCCACACCAGGATCTATACAATTTAGATTTAAAACAAATGGTATCCCTTCTGGATCAGAAACACCAATAACTCAATCTATTTTTGAAACAGACTCAGTAAGTAAAGTTGCAATGGCAATTGAATATGATGAATCATTATTAACAGAAGGTAATTACTCTGGTTCTGTACCCAGCAAATATAAAGAATATGGAACTTTAAAATTTTGGCCTAATTCAAATGTAAATCCAAGTAATTATGCTTCATTATACTTACCATTTTGGGATGGAAATTGGTGGTCAGTACAAGTAGATAGAAATTTAATAGACCAAACTTTTACATTAAGAGCAGCTAATAAAATTAGTGAAAACCTAGGCTTTACTGGAAGTGATAATATTAGTGCTGCTATATCTCAATGGGGAACTTCAAACGAAATATATTGGCTACCACAAGATTATGCTACTATTGCGGGAACTATTTATTTTCCTTTTTCTGGATCTTTCCAAGAAGTAAGATATTATAATGAAACTATAAGTGAAAGTGTATTTTATGATTATACAATGAATCCATATTCTTTTGAAGGAAATGGAACTAACACTGCACCAAACCAATTAGCTTTTAGATTATCTTTAGGAACATTATTAAATACAGGATCATATAGTGGTTCAATTCATCCAAAAGTTACTGGTTCTTGGGTTACTACTTCATCTTTTGATACACAAAGTACAGCATCATTTTCATCTATCCCAACTTGGTTAGAAAATGTTGAAGACTTATACTTCGATCAAACTCCATCAGGAATGAGAAATAGAGTAACAGATAAAATTCAAACTGAAGCTCTTATTTTACCTGAAGGTGACACTTTATCTGGTTATAGATCAATTCAACAAATGTCTTATGTTAGTGAAAGTTTTACTCCTAATGTTAATTATTTAGAAGTAGCATTTTCTCCACAAGATCAAATTAATGATGATATTATTGGTCAAATGGGTTATTTTAATATTGGAGATTATATTGGGGATCCAAGACTTATATCTTCATCAGATAAAAGCTACCCAGATTTAGATTTATTAAGAGATGCTTATTTTGAAAAATATATAACTAATTATGATGTAACTGATTTTGTTAGATTAATTAAATTCTTTGATAATTCATTATTTAAAATGATAGAAGATTTTACTCCTGCAAGAACAAGTTTATCATCCGGTGTAGTAATAAAACAACATTTATTAGAAAGAAATAGACAAAGACCAGCTCAGGTATCATCTTCATTTGAACAGTATTCTGGTTCAGTAACAAATTTACCTAAAGATTATTCTACAGGGTCAAGTGATTTCCCACAATATGATTTTAGTGGTTCATCTATTTATGTATTTAAATCAGGAACTGGAGGTTCATTTGAACCTTTTAATGGACTACAAACTTATATTTCTGGTACTTTAGGAGATGGACCTGATAATAGATACTTTTTAACACAAAGTTGGGAAGAAGGATGGGAAACATTTTCGGGATCAGCACCAATAGATAGATCAGATCAAAGAGAATTTTATAATGGAGAATTTAGTGGATCAACGATTCCTGTAGGGATAAATGATATATGTAGTGCATTCTTTAAAATTAACCCAGATTTATATACTTATGTTCCTGTTTTTTGGAGTGCAAATGGTGTCCAAAACACACAAGTTATAAGTCAACAAGAATTTTTAGATCCTACAAACCAACCCCCAACAGGATATGCTTGGTTTTGGACTGGAGGATTTACTGACACTGTTTTATTTATAAAATTATCATTACAAACTTATAATGGTATTAATATAAGTAATTTTATAGGACAAGTAAATGATATTACATTTGCACTTAATAGTCCAATAGATACTAGTGGTAATCTACTAACAGGAGTTCAAACATATCATTTAGAATCAGTTGGTATACAACAAGGAGATCAGGGTTTTGCAAACTATGGTGTAGGAACAGCACTATGTTATGTTATTGTTGGAGAATCATCAACAGCAATTAGTTCACAAGATGCTAATTTTTATGATTTTAATTTTTCTGCAAGTGGTGATTTTCAGTGGCATGCTACTCAAGACACAACCAGTGACCCAAATCCAGTACAGGATACAGGTATATCTGCATCGGTACCCCAAGCATATTTTCCTATAACGTATCATACTGAATCATTTTTTAGAGGTTGGGCTAGTTCTAATTTTTATACAAATGGTACTTACAATGCATTTACAGGAGAATTAACTGATCCTTTAGATAATTTTAATACAGGATCTCATGAATTAGATGCTACTGATTCTACATTATCAACAGGTACTGATGGTACAAATAATTTCCCATGGTTTATGAATGCTGCTCCATTATCAGAAGGAGAAGGTGACAATTATATACAAATCCCATCAGAATCATTTTTAGATTATGCTAATATACCTACTTCAACGGCAGGACCTGTATCTACAAATAATTATTTTAATATAGCTTGGACAAGTCAAAGTTCTGCAGAAACAAGAGCAATACAGGGAACAAATTATTATTATAATGCTAGTAATAATGCAATTTATATGTCTGGATCTATATACCAAAATGATATTAAATTCTCAGACCCTTTATATACTAGTAGTTTAGTATTTAAATTACGTTCACTTTCGGATACACAAACATCTTTTACTCCAATTGGTCAAACATCATTAGTAATACCTATTGATAAATCAAGAGGTCAAGAATTATGGGTTTATCAAGGAGAAACTAATATATCAAATCCTGAATTATTAGGAACTTTTGATGAATATGGTATAGATCAAGATAATTGGAGATACAATAGATATATTCATAGACCATTTAAAATATATTATATAACTGAAACAGGATCAGGTTCACCAACCCAACCATATAATTTATATGATCCAATGGGATATACTGGGATTGGACCTGGAACCTTTGGTTTATCATTATCAAATGAAGTAGTTCCTCCTTATTATGATAATCAAAATGTTTCATTTGCAACAATGTTAGGTACACAAGGTGATATAACAACAACACCTCAAGATGGATATTTTAGACCTTTAAACTCAACAACATCATTTCCTTCTGTAGAACCAGTTTCTGGAAGTTTTGAAATTTTTAGTGAACTAAGACAAGTAAGACCTTTTATTTTTACAACTTATCAACAACTCCCATCAGTCCCATCAATAAACCCAGCAAGAGGGAGTGGATCAGCAGTTGCAATCTCAAAATCTGATGGTACCCCGTTTGCATGTTTAAGAATGTATCAAAATGAACAACCTGCTACTAATTTACCATCTGGAACTGCAGTTTTAATTTCTTGTAATCAAGTAAATCCTTGTAGTGTAACCTATTTTGATGAAGATGGTCAAGCTACAAATATTTTAATACTTGGTTCTGGAAGTGAAGTAGTTTGTGGAGATTCAAGTAAACAACCTAATCAAGGCCCAAATGGAGTTGTAACTGTAACATCAACAGGAAATCTATCAGTATCTATTAATTTATTAGGAGCTCCTAACCCATGTCTTACTAGTCTTCCTGGGCTTGGAGGTGGAGGAGCAGGATTTGGTGGTACTAAAAATAATACTCCTTATTTTTATAGTCCAAGTAATGTCCCTAATATTAATATAAATGTTGGAAATCAATTTGGATTTGATTATGACATAGAATTTGGTGAATTTTTTGATGGGGAAAATACTTCATCTTTTAGTTTAACAACTGGAACACAACCAGGAGGAATAAATGATGACACAGAAATTGTATTTCCTGAAGGTAGTTACATTTTTACAATGAGTGCTTTTGATGATACAACTTTTACTAATGGTAGAACAGAATTTGGATTATGGACAACTTATGGAGATTATGTATCATATGAATTTGAAAATCAAGATGGTTCAAATGTAAATCCAGCAGTTGTAAATTATATAGATTCAAACTACCAGGAAGCAACAACAAATGTATATAATAAGGTACTTGAACTTTTTGATGGAGGTGGTAATGGTGGTACATTTCCATCACCAACAAATAACAATGGAGGAATTGGGCCAACAGATTCAATATCATACCCATATATAACAAATGTTGGCGAAGATGATTTTTCCGTTGGGTACCAAAGATATAATGTTAAAGCTGGGGGTACGGTTAAATTATCTGTTTATATATCTAATAAACAAGATGCTAATGTATTCATATATGTTGGTGATGATCAAACTGAAACAGGTTTCCCGAATGCTGGTCCTTTGTCACTAGTAGGAAGTATTACCAATCAGTGGCCTGGTGGTGCTACAGTATTTAATGTATTTTCTATCCCAGTTACAGATACACAACAAATAATATTTAAATTTTCAGCTACAGAAGATACCCCATCAACAGTTCGATTTTCAAATTTTTATATAGATGGATTAGTACAAGAAAATATAACAGCTAATATTGGCTCACCAGAAGTACAGGGAGCATTTACAGATCCATTTGTTGTTACAGGATCTATAAGTAATAGGTATGCAAATGGAGTAGAAGTTCCTCCAACTTTTGCAACAAAAATAGTAGATGCATATGTTCTTTATTCTTCATCCTTATCATCTAGTTTAGATGGAGCTTATAGATTTGATGTAGTACCAACATTTGGTACACTATCAGTAACAGCATCAGTAGTAGTTAGTTCATTTACGGATACAGCAGCATCTTTATATGGTAATGCTATTTATGGTACATCTGAATATGGAGGTGGAAATGCAGGAGGAGGTACTACATGGACAACAGCATCTATAATTTTATATACAGGATCTGCTAATAATTTTCCAACAGAAATGCCAGAATTAGGTGGTAATGTATTTGCTGAAACTAGTTCATTTAGTTTAACACACCATACAGGAGAAAGAATAACGTTACATGCTGAATTAACTCCTGGGGAATTAGCGTATAATGATATTATAAAAATGGCTTTACGAGTAGGAAGTGGATCAAATGCAGCTTCAGTTGTAGAAAATTCATTAGTAGTAACAGAGTATAGTATGAGTTTTTCTTCATCAATTGATTCTACTATTGATCCATCAATACCAACAATATTTGATAATAATCAAAACTTTGAATTTGCTTATGATTGTCAACCTTTATTAAATAATTTTAGTGATAATAGAATTAATAATAGATTACAAGAAGTAGATTATAATACTGGTACTGTTATCCCAAGTAATTGGCAACAAATTATAGAATATAGCGCCTCTAGAGCATCAGTCCCAGAATCAAATTATTCTAAAACTAATATTATTAATGGTAGATATGATGGTTCAAATATAACTTCACAAAAATATAATATTTGGACTCCTGGAGATGTTGGAGGTTTTGGTAAATTACCTGCAATAGATATTAATAAAAAAGCACTAGCTTATTTTAATACAGTATATGATGCTTACCCTTTATTAAACAATAAAACAATATATAATTTACAATATTTAATTGATGATGCAGGAAATGTTACACAACCTAAATTATCAGAAATTGGATTATATGATGTACAAGGAAATTTTGAACCCATACCAACATACCAAAATGGTGAAGTAACTTATGATAATTCAGCAATAATTTCTTTAACAGGTGATACAAATGAAACTTTATTCCCTCTTCAAGGTGAACAACCTTTTTATAAAATTATTACAAGACCAATCCCTGTATTATATAGTCAAAAATCAGGTATTTTTCCTTTAAATAAATTTGCTGCAGATCCCGAAGGAATTGATTTAGTTGGTAATGAACCTGTTGACCCAAATATTTTCCCTAATTTTAATAATTATGGGTTTGAAGCTTTTGGTGAATTAGAAAATTTAACAGCTACAAGAGTTATTAATGTTTCCGATATGGATATGTTAACAGATAAAGATCCAGAAAATGATGGTACAGCAGGTCCACAAAATAATGTAACAGCCTCTCTTTCAAATACAGATACAGGATTACCAGTATTTGATACAAGTACTGGGTTTATTACTATACCAGTTACAGATGGAAATAATGAAGATATAGCTAATGGTTCTCCTTTAGTTAACACATCTTTACTCTTCTCGGATGGATTTAATGATAGTTTTATTAATGGAAACGGTCCTACTGGAGCAACTACTGTAACTATTATTATAGCTCAGGGTGCAACTGCAGCAACAGATGCTGTAGTATCAGGACCAGTAGCTAGTGGTGGTCAAACTGGTGTTACATTTGCTATTACACTTGAAGGTACAGCTGATACTGCTGATTTTAAAGTAACTGAATTTGCATGTTCTACTGGTGGTCAAGGTACAGGAAACTTGGTAGGAACTACATTTACAATATCAGCAGATGCTATTAATACAGCACTTATTAATGGAGGAGCAACAACATCAGCAGGAACAGGAAATATTGTATATACTGCTCAAGCATCAGATTTAACAGCTGGTCCTGGTTTTGCTTTTGAAAATACAATTGGAGCAGGTAATAGTGTATCTCAACCTTATGATTTAAACTTTGAATTTTACGTTGAAATGGATCCAACAGATTATAGATTAAGAACTCGTAATCATGAAGGTGGGTGGAAAGGACATAGTCCAATTGATGATCCTAATGTAGGAACAGTTATAACTAACTTTCAGAAAAAAGAATTATATAACTCAGGTAACTTTGGAAATGTTCCTATTAGAGATGTTAAAGTTGATATTATAGAATATTTTGGTGCTACAAATGCAGCGGGAAATAATTTTGTAGTCCTTCCATACAATCAAATAGGAGGATCTTTTATATCGACTAACCTAAATACAGGTAATATTAATATTACACTTAATTCTGATACTATTAAATCTGGGTATCAAAATGCTGGGTATTCTGCCCCAACTTTACAAAGAGTTAGAGTAAAAGGAAAATTAAATCAATCAAATCAAGAAATTTTACAAGGAAATCAATATAGAGTACAATACCAAGGTAATTTTATTACAAATACTAGTGGACAAGGCCCTCAATTTTTCCCAAATTTAGACGCTAAAGTTGGAGGAAGATTTTTAATGCAAGGAGCTAGTGCTAACCCAGTAACTAGAGCAACTGCTTCATTTTGGGATTTTTCAGGAAGTTCAACACTTCCTACTCCCGGGAATTCAAGTCAAACAAAAACACTAGTATGTGTTTCACCTCAATTAAATAAAGGATATGGTAGAGGATTTATACAAAAAGATTTAGTATATACAGCTAGTTTTAATAAAGATTTCCCAGTAGGTAGAGAACCTTATTTTACACAAATGCCTCCTGTTGAAGCAACTTGGGATCTACAATTATATGATGAAATTAGATTTGAAAATAATGAAAATTATGCTTATACAATAATTAGTATTACTCCACCAGATCAAAATACAGATACAAATCTCGTAGATGAATCAGGTTTCCCAATGTTAGTAATTGAATTAGACATTCCGGTACCACGAAGTTTATCCAATGAAAAAACTAGTACAGATGGTGGTAGTGGATATGGTTTAAGTAATATTACATCATCAGCAACACCCGGAGAAATAGTTCCAACATTTATTGATGTTAATTTTGGTCAACAAAAATATAGACCATTAGATTTCTTTGTTATTCGAAGATTTGTACAAGATGCTGGGTCTATGATTATTAATCAAAAGTTCCCTTATGGGGCTAATCCAACACCATTAACATCTGCTGGATTTATGGTTCCTCCTTATACTGTTAAAGAATTACAAACATCTCCAGATGAAGTAATAAAAGACTTAGTAGATAAAAAACTAATTGAATAAAATAATAATTTAACATATTTATAACATATAACAATATTTATATAAAAACAACAAAATGGGATATTTAAATAACGCAATAATAACAGTTGATGCTATCTTAACAACAAAAGGAAGAGAAGCATTAGCATCCAATGATGGTTCTTTTCAAATTACCCAATTTGCATTAGCAGATGATGAAATTGATTATACCCTTTATAATCCCACACACCCATCTGGTTCTGCTTATTATGGTGAAGCAATTGTAAATCAACCCTTACTAGAGGCATTTCCTTTAGAAAGTCAAATAATGAAATATAAGTTAACAACTTTACCACGTGGTACTGCAAAAATGCCAATATTAAATCTTGGTTATGCAGCAATTACATTACAACAGGGTGCACAGTTAGCAATTACACCACAAACTCTAAATTATTTAGGTAATGATCAAACATTTGAAACAAGTGGATATACAGCTACAGTAGCAGATGTTAGGGTATTATCTTCGTTTGAAGGTTTAGGTATCCAATCAACTGCTGCAACAACATCTAATGCTACCGCAACAACAACTATTGGAACAAATGTTTCTACAACAGTAACAGGAACTCAAATAAATTTAAGAGCAACAACTATTAATACTTTATTTGGATCAAATTCTACTTTAGTAACAACTTTAACAGTAACAGGTTTAGATAGTGGGGCAAGAATAACAATTCCAATTACTATAACTAAAACCGCTATATAAAAAATTAAAAAATGAGCTTTAAAAGACTAGACCCAGAAGATTTTGTAGTAAGTGCTGATGCTGTTTCATCCACAGTTTGGACAGGTAATGAACCAATTTTAACAACTTTTTTTACTTCTTCTGCTCAAGAAAATGGAGCATCAGGAGATTATTACCTTGATGTATATAATACAGAATCAAATTTAGCTAATAATCAAATACAATTTGCTTTAGCCTATGGTGATCAAACAGGTGGAGGAGCAATTCCATATAATATAGCAGTAAATAATTATTCACCTTCAACTACTATATATGGTTCTTATAGAACTTTAGTATTAGAGGATGAAAATGCAGAATTTGTATTTGGTGGAGTTTCTTCAAGTTATTTTTATGCAATTAGTGTAGAAAGAGCTAGATATAAAGAAACATTATTTCCTGGTTCTATGAATTTACATATTTCTAATTCATCAACACCTTTTAATACATTACAACTAACAGATAATTCTCAAGATGTTACAATTCCACAATATTTTGGAACAATGAGAGCATATCAAGTTATTAGTGGATCTAATGGTACAGCATATAATAAAGTATCAGGAGAACTTTCTAATAATCAAGGATTTACTGAAAACAGTGGATCTTATGGTTTATTCCTTCCGGATATTTCAACAATCCTTTTAAATGGACAAGCATTAGATATTAATGAAAGTACAGGTGAAGGAGTTAATTTAGCTACTTCAAGAGCTTTAAATGATGGAGATAATCCTCAAAAACTCTATGTAAGAATGTCAGCTAGTGCTAATTTTGGATTAGCATGTCAAGAAACAATTACATCTGATTATATATTTGTTAGAGCAAGAAGTTCAGAATTTAATTATTCTGAAAACCCATCATTTATATCGGGTTCAACTGGTGAAGTAATTTATTCTTATTTTATCAATAATCCTAATGTATTTCCAACAACAGTTGGTTTGTATAATGATAATAATGATTTACTTGCTGTAGCAAAATTATCAAAACCAATTTTAAAAGATTTTACAAAAGAAGCTCTAATACGAGTAAAACTAGATTTCTAAGATGAATGGCGGCTTTCAAACAATTCAATTCACAGGATATAATTGTATCGCCATTAGAAGTAAATAAATCATTTACTTTTAAAGGTGATGGCGAGCTCTCTGCTTCAAATGCTGATGTTAATAGATTTTTAGGAAAAAATACAAATTTTACAGCTTCTAATAATCAAGCCACAGGTTTTAATTCAGGTAGTTTAATTTTATCTCAATCCTCAATATATAATTCAGTAAAAGAATTATATTATTCTAATTATTTATCTTCAAGTTTTGGCGATGATGCAATAACTGCTAGTGTAATTCTTGGATCTGACCCATCTGGGGATGTATTAATAGGCCCTAATGGATCTAACGGAAGATACGTAAATTATTTGCAGTCTTCATTAACCCAATCACGTTATTTTCCTACTGGTTCAAATGAACAAGTTTTAGTATTTTCTATACCTTCAAAATTATTTGGAGATTATATACAACCAGAGTCATTTGAATTATATTTAAATTCAGATAATTGGACAAATGTCCAATCATTAATTACAGATGATGGTGAAGGTAATTTATTATCTGCTAGTATAAATGTTGGAAACATATTTTATCCTCATGGTATAGCAGTTATAACTCAACAAGATTGGAATAGTAGTGTTACTTTAGAAGAACTTTATGAAGCGGAAGATGCATTTCCATCCGTTACTGTTTCTTTTTCAAGTTCATATACAATTTATGAAACACAATATAAATGTACTATTGATGAAAGTGAATTTAATTTTTCCCAAAATCCAAGTATAATTTCGGGTAGTGTAACTAATAATGTAATAACTGCAAGTTCTGTACCTTATGATTTTGCAACTGGTTCATTTTTTAGTCCTTATGTAACAACTGTTGGTATGTATAATAATGATCATGAGTTATTAGCAATAGGAAAATTAGCACAACCCCTACCTACGTCTCAAACAACTGATACAACAATTTTAGTAAATATAGATAGATAATGGCATGTACACTTTCAAATACAGGAATAGCATCAGGATGTGCTATACTATCATCTCAGATATCTCAATCTGTAGATGCTTTTACTAAAGCTGATGCATATAATATAGAGTTATCTGGTTCTCTTAGTGTAACTGGTAGTGTAGCATTTTCTAGTTCTAATAATCAGTTTATTATAGAAGGTATTTTAAATTCTACTCAAGATAATTTATTAAGTTATAATTGTAGTACTGGAAATGTTACTTTTGTATGTTGCACAGCTGCAGCACAGCCTACTCCAGTCTCACCTTATATAACAGGTAGTTTTTGTGCAATTAAACCCGTAGAAGGTACTAATACTTTAAATGCTAGTAATACATGCTTTGCAACTATAGGCGGAGGAGAAAAAAATAGTTTAGAAGGAAATTATTCTGTTATTGGTGGAGGACAATGCAATACAATTAACTCAAACTCACCATTTACTTTTATAGGAGGAGGATGCGAAAATGTATCTTCAGGTGATTGTACTATAGTTGTTGGAGGTATTTGTAATTGTTCAACAGCGGATAATTCAATTATAGTAGGTGGAGATAATAATAAATCATCAGGTAGATGTTCTTTTATTGGTAATGGTATTAATAATTTATCAAATGGTTGTTTTTCTACAATAGTAAATGGATGTAATATAACAGCTTCAGCTGATTTAACTTTTATAGGGGGAGGAGCAAATAATTTAATAATAGATGATTTAAACCCAGCATCTTCAATAATAGGAGGTATAGAAAATACTATTGAAATTCGAGGTGGTTGTGGTGCAATTATTGGTGGTAAAGAAAACATAATTTGTCATTGTCAAGCCTTTATCCTTGGTTCTTGTATAACAAGTTCTGCCCAATGTACAACTCACGTAAATAATTTAAATATTGGTTGTACAACACAAATGCAATTAAGAGACCCAATAGGTACAGGAGCAGCAGGAATGTTAACAGTATGTGATGCAGGTGGAGGGGTAGCAGAATTATATTTTCATAATGGAACTACATATAAAAAAGTATGTTTAGTACCATAAAAAATAGTTTTTAATATTTATAATAAAACCTGATGGCAAAACAGTTAGAAAATATTTTTGATCCAAATGTTGATGAAATTTCACAGGGGTTTACTATTAATTCATGGCATGTTTCTCAATCCGTAGATGCTTTTACAGCTGCGGATGCATATGACATTTCTGTATCAGGTTCTTTTAATAATACAGGCTCAGCAGGGTTTTCAGGGAGTATATTTACCCCAGACTTACCTACAACAACATCAGGATTTAAAGTTGTTGTATTAGATTCATCAACAGGAGAATTAAAAAAAATAGATACTACTCCAGAAGGTTCTTCAGGTACATCAGGTTCAAGTGGTTCATCTGGAGCAGATGGTACTAGTGGTACAAGTGGTAGTTCGGGTTCAAGTGGTACAAGTGGCTCATCAGGAGTAGATGGTACAAGTGGCTCATCAGGTAAATCAGGAGATACTTATGTAACAACTTCAAGTACTACTAAAGATTTAGGAGTTGGTAATACTTGTATTACAGTAGAAACGAATTTAGCTTATTCAACTGGTCAAGAAATGGTAATGGCCAATAGTGTAACAGCTTATCAAACTGCTTTAGTTACAAGTTATGATCCTGTAACTGGGGTATTATGTTATGGAAATATTATTTTACAAGTTGGTAGTGGAACTTATAGTAGTTGGAGTGTAAATTTAGCAGGTGCTTCTGGTGATGATGGTACAAGTGGTACATCAGGTACATCAGGCTCTTCAGGAGATAGTGGAACAAGTGGTTCTTCTGGTACAAGTGGTACATCAATTACAGGACCTGAAGGCTCATCAGGTTCATCTGGTACATCTGGCTCATCAGGTACAAGTGGGGTATCGGATAGATATGCTACAACTTCAACAACTACATATACTTTAGGAGCATCAACTCCATGTCTTACAGTGGACACAGGACTTGCTTATACAACAGCACAATCAATTATTATAGTACATGATATTAATAATTTTCAAGAGTGTGAAGTTAGTTCTTATAATAGTATAACTGGAGAATTATGTTTTACTAATATAACAAGAATAGAAGGGAGTGGTGCTTATTCAAGTTGGACAGTAAATTTAGATGGTGCTTCAGGGGGAGATGGTTCTTCAGGAACTTCTGGAACTAGTGGTTCTAGTGGTGATTCAGGAACATCAGGTACATCTGGAACATCAGGTACATCAGGTACAAGTGGTTCAAGTGGTATATCTGGTACATCAGGATCAAGTGGTACTTCAGGTACAAGTGGCTCATCAGGAGTAGATGGAACTAGTGGTACAAGTGGAACTTCAGGTACATCTGGTTCATCAGGTACATCCGGTTCATCGGGGAATAGCGGTACGAGTGGTTCAAGTGGAACAAGTGGTTCTTCAGGATCAAGTGGGTCTTCGGGTTCAAGTGGAACATCTGGTTCAAGTGGCTCAAGTGGAACAAGTGGATCATCAGGTACATCAGGATCAAGTGGCTCTAGTGGTACAAGTGGCTCTAGTGGTACAAGTGGTACTTCAGGAACAAGTGGTACATCTGGAACTTCAGGTACATCAGGTACTAGTGGAACTAGTGGTTCAAGTGGTGAAGATGGAACAAGTGGTAGTAGTGGAACTAGTGGTTCAAGTGGTGAAGATGGCACTAGTGGTACATCAGGAACATCAGGATCAAGTGGTTCTTCAGGTTCATCGGGTTCAAGTGGTACTTCAGGAACAAGTGGTACATCAGGATCAAGTGGAACAAGTGGAACTAGTGGTTCAAGTGGTGAAGATGGAACAAGTGGTACATCTGGTACATCTGGTTCATCAGGAACTAGTGGTACAAGTGGCACATCAGGTTCATCTGGTTCATCCGGATCAAGTGGTACTTCAGGAACAAGTGGCACATCTGGAACTTCAGGTACAAGTGGCACTTCGGGATCTTCAGGAACTTCAGGTACATCTGGAACTAGTGGCTCTTCAGGAGACAGTGGTACTTCAGGTACAAGTGGAACATCTGGAACTTCGGGTACATCAGGTACTTCAGGTTCAAGTGGCTCTTCAGGTTCAAGTGGCTCTTCAGGTTCATCAGGTTCAAGTGGTACTTCAGGAACAAGTGGCACATCAGGAACTAGTGGTACAAGTGGCACATCTGGAACTAGTGGATCTTCGGGAGACAGTGGTACTTCAGGTTCAAGTGGTACTTCAGGTTCAAGTGGCTCTAGTGGTACTAGTGGATCAAGTGGAACAGCAGGAACAAGTGGCACTTCTGGTTCATCAGGTACAAGCGGCTCTTCAGGAACAAGTGGTTCATCAGGAACAAGTGGTTCATCAGGTACAAGTGGAACATCAGGTTCTAGTGGTGAAGATGGAACAAGTGGTTCAAGTGGCACATCAGGATCAAGTGGAATATCAGATAGATATGCTACAACTTCAACCTCAACATTCACATTAAATAATAGTAGTAATGCTACAATAGTTGTTGAAATAGGATTAGCCTATACAACAGCACAATCTATTATTGTAGTACATAACTTAACTAATTTCCAAGAATGTGAAGTAGTTACTTATAATGCAGTAAATGGTAATTTAACATTTACTCCTCCTTTTAGAGTAGTTGGTAGTGGTACATATTCATCTTGGGAAGTTAATTTAGATGGTGCTTCAGGTGGAGATGGTTCATCCGGTACATCAGGTACAAGTGGCACAACAGGAACAAGTGGGTCTTCAGGATCATCAGGAACAAGTGGTTCTTCAGGTACAAGTGGTTCATCAGGAGAAGATGGTACAAGTGGTTCATCAGGAACAAGTGGTTCATCAGGCTCATCAGGTTCTTCAGGTACATCGGGTACATCAGGCACAAGCGGAACATCAGGAACAAGTGGCACATCAGGTTCATCAGGTTCAAGTGGAACTAGTGGTTCATCAGGAGATAGTGGAACATCAGGTTCAAGTGGTTCTTCAGGAACAAGCGGCTCTTCAGGATCATCTGGTACATCTGGTACAAGTGGTACATCAGGTACAAGTGGAACAAGTGGAACATCAGGAACAAGTGGAACAAGTGGAACATCTGGATCGTCAGGAGAAGATGGAACTAGTGGCTCAAGTGGTACATCAGGTTCTTCGGGAATAAGTGGTACTTCAGGGTCTTCAGGAACTTCGGGTTCTTCAGGTACATCTGGAACTAGTGGTTCATCCGGAGTAAGTGGTACATCAGGTTCTTCAGGTTCTTCGGGTACAAGCGGAACAAGTGGCACTAGTGGAACAAGTGGAACATCAGGTACAAGTGGTTCATCTGGTTCAAGTGGTTCTTCAGGTACATCTGGTACATCAGGAACAAGTGGTTCTTCGGGATCATCAGGTACAAGTGGCACATCTGGAAGTTCAGGCACATCAGGAACAAGTGGAACATCTGGTTCAAGTGGTTCTTCAGGAACTAGTGGTACTAGTGGTACATCTGGATCATCAGGAACAAGTGGTACAAGTGGCACAAGTGGTTCATCAGGAGATGATGGAACTAGCGGTTCATCTGGATCAAGTGGTTCAAGTGGCTCATCAGGTTCTTCAGGAACTAGTGGTTCAAGTGGCTCGTCTGGAACATCAGGGTCTTCAGGAACATCAGGAACTAGTGGTTCTTCAGGAGATAGTGGTACAAGTGGTACATCTGGAACTAGTGGATCTTCAGGTACAAGTGGCTCATCAGGAGCAGATGGAACAAGTGGTTCGTCTGGAACTAGTGGCTCATCAGGAGCAGATGGAACTAGTGGCTCAAGTGGCACATCAGGAACTTCAGGTACAAGTGGTTCATCAGGAGATGATGGAACTAGTGGTTCTAGTGGAACATCAGGTAGTTCGGGCACAAGTGGAACATCAGGTAGTTCAGGTGAAACTGGAGATTCAGGTTCAAGTGGCACTTCAGGTTCAAGTGGCACTTCAGGTTCTTCAGGAACTAGTGGCTCAAGTGGAATATCAGATAGATATGCTACAACTTCAACCTCAACATTTACATTAAATAATGTACTTAATGCTTCAATAGTTGTTGATGCAGGATTAGCTTATACTACAGCTCAATCAATTATTATTGTACACAATATAACAAATTTTCAAGAATGTGAAGTAGATTCTTATAATGCAGTAAATGGTAATTTAACATTTACACCACCAACAAGAGTAGTTGGTAGTGGTACATATTCATCTTGGGAAGTTAACCTAGATGGTGCCTCAGGAGGAGATGGTAGTTCAGGAACTTCTGGAACAAGTGGAACATCAGGCTCAAGTGGTGATGATGGTACATCAGGTTCATCAGGTACTTCAGGTTCAAGTGGTTCTTCAGGTACAAGTGGCTCTTCAGGAGTATCAGGTACTTCAGGTTCAAGTGGCACATCGGGCACAAGTGGAACATCAGGAACAAGTGGTACATCAGGTTCATCAGGTTCAAGTGGAACTAGTGGTTCAAGTGGCACCTCAGGAACTTCAGGTACAAGTGGAACTTCAGGTTCATCAGGTTCATCAGGAACTAGTGGTTCAAGTGGTTCAAGCGGTACATCTGGAACAAGTGGTTCATCAGGTTCATCAGGATCAAGTGGCACATCAGGTTCATCAGGGACTAGTGGTTCATCAGGTTCATCAGGAACTAGTGGATCATCAGGTTCTTCAGGTACAAGTGGAACATCAGGTTCATCGGGAGAAGATGGAACAAGTGGTTCATCAGGTTCATCAGGAACTAGTGGATCATCAGGAACTAGTGGATCATCAGGAACTAGTGGATCATCAGGTTCTTCGGGCACAAGTGGTACATCAGGTTCTTCAGGTACAAGTGGAACATCAGGTTCATCGGGAGAAGATGGAACAAGTGGTTCAAGTGGTACATCAGGTTCATCAGGATCAAGTGGCACATCAGGTTCATCAGGTTCAAGTGGTACTTCAGGAGCATCAGGTCCAATAGGTCCTTATGAATATGAAGATCCATCAGAAATAACTTCGGGTATTCGACCAGTAAGTGGTTCAAATACTGCTCTAGGTGATATGTCTAATATAGGTGGAGGTAATAACAATTATACTTGTGGTAATTATGGTCACCATCATATAGGTGGAGGAAGCGATAATTGTATAAGTGGAGATTATACTGGTTATAGTACGATAGGTGGTGGAAAATGCAATAAAATAGCAAATATTGCAGCGGCATATTCAGGTATATTTTCAGGTATACAAAACCAAAACCTAAGTTCTATTAGTATACTAGTAGGGGGAAAAAGTAATACAATAAGCGCTGGTAATTCTACATCATTTTTAGGAGGAGGTTGTGGTAATATAATTGATGGTGGTCTTAGTACATTAGTCGGTGGAAAACAAAACAGAACGTATGGAATTAGTTCTTTTATTGGAGGTGGTGCTTATAATCGCATAACTGGTAATAGCTCTTCAATAGTAGGAGGGTCTTGTAATACAGCATCAGCAGCACGTAGTTTTATAGGAGGTGGTTTTAAAAACGAAATATCTTCTAGTTTTGATGCTACTGGTGTAGAATCAGGTTCATTTATAGGTGGTGGTGCAGAAAACTTTATAGGCCCACGTACATTTACTATGGGTTCTGGTTGTATAGGTTATAATGTAATAGTAGGTGGACGATGTAATATACTAAAGTGTGTAGGTTCGGGAGGATCACATGAAATTGGATGCTCCGCAATTGTAAGTGGATTTAGAAATACAGGCTCATCTGCTAATACTTTTATTGGTGGTGGGAAATGTAATACTACTAAAGGTCAAAACTCATCTGTTGTTGGAGGATGTAGTAATGAAGCTCGTGGTTTTAATAGTGCTGTTGTAGGAGGTAGTAATAATTCAAGTACAAGTACTACTGCTTTTATAGGAGGAGGATCTGGAAACACAGCTGGTTGTACAAGTGCAGGTATAGTAGCAGGTAATTCTAATGTTAATAGTAGTGTAAATGGTTTTATAGGTGGTGGAAATACTAACGCTATAGGAAGTAACCCAGAACTTGTAATAGTTGGAGGTAAAAATAATAAAATTTGTGTAGGATCAAGCTTACCCGCTTTTTGTTCAAATGGATCTTTTATAGGAGCTGGTTGTGAAAACCAAATAAATGATTTAAGTGATTGTGCAAATTATTCTTTCCTAGGAGGAGGAATAAAAAATATTATTACTAAATGTGCTTCTGCGATTGTAGGTGGTACTCTTAACACAGCATCGTCAGCATGTAGTTTTATAGGAGGTGGTCAATCAAATAATATTTCTGGTTCTTTTGGTAAACATAGTGCTCTATTAGGAGGATCTACTAATACAATACTTAATTCATGTTATTCTATTATTGGTGGAGGTAAAAGTAATACAATCTCAGATATAAATTTCCCAAGTTTTAATAATTCATCATCGTATTCATCTATTGTTGGAGGAAAATGTAATACAATTTGTGGAATAAATTGTTCATTTATTGGTGGTGGTTATAAAAATCAAATTTATTGTAATACTAACTATTATTTTAGACAAATTAATTTTATAGGAGGAGGATCTTGTAATAAAATAATGGGGGCTAATTCTTCAATAGTAGGTGGTGTTTGTAATTTTATAAATGCCTTTGCATACGCGTATGCTGAAACTATGATTATAGGAGGTGGTGTATTAAATGAAATTAGATATAGCTCAGGGTGTAGTGGTATATTTACTGGATGTTGCAATTGCATAAATTCAGCTAAGTTTAGTTTTATAGGAGTTGGTAAGCAAAATTCTATAACCGGTGACTATAATGCAATAGTAACTGGGGTCTGTAATACCAATGAGAGTTATAATGCTAGTTTTATAGGAGGAGGTAGTAGAAATTGTTTAGGATATCAATCAAATAACACATCTATTGTTGGTGGTTTTTGTAATTGTACAACCTACGCACAGTGTAGTTTTATAGGAGGGGGTAGTCGTAATAAAATTTGTAATCAAAATAATGCCAATGCCTTTATAGGTAGTGGTTGTTGTAACATAATTGCTACTTTAGGTTCGTATGGTCCTATAACTTCAAATAGTTCTATTGTTGGTGGTAAATGTAATAGTATAACTGCACCTTATGGGGGTGGTATTATTAAAAAAGTAACATATGGTTTTATAGGAGGTGGTTATAAAAACACAATAACATCATCTGCAACAATTCCTTGTTCACTTGCTGCATTTATTGGAGGTGGTTGTCTTAATACAATAACAGGATCCATGTCATTTATTGGAGGTGGTTGTGTTAATACATCTTCTGGAAATTTCAATTTCATAGGAGGAGGTAGTAAAAATGTTATACCTACAAATGGTACATATACTTCTATTTATAGTAGTATTTTAGGGGGTACTGGTAATAAAATTTCTCAAGCTGGAGATAATGCAGTTATAGCTGGAGGGAAAAATAATTGTACTATTGCTAATAGTGCTTTTGTTGGAGCAGGTAAATCCAATAAATCTTCTCGTTATGGTTTTGTAGGAGCAGGAAGTAGTAATAGAGGTTATTATTATAGTGGGATAGTAGCAGGAGCTAATAACAATGCCTACTGCTGGAGCTTTGTAGGAGGTGGAGTTGGTAATAGTTCACAAGGTCCTTGTTCAGCAATAATGACTGGTTACTCTAATTGTGTAGATAATTATTCATATTATGGTGCAATTGGATCAGGACGTTGTAATTGTGTGTCTGGTAATTCAAGTTTTATAGGTTCTGGATATGCTAATAAAACAGGTGGGCAATCAGCTTATAGTTTTATAGGAGGTGGTGCTGTAAATCAAATTTGTTGTAAAGCGGGTTGTAGTGCTATAGCTGGTGGATATCAGAATAAAATACTTTCAACTGGTAAAAACAATTATGGATGCTTTTTTGGTTTTATTGGAGGAGGAAAATACAATTGTATTTGTGCTTTAAATAGAAATTCTTCTATAGTAGGGGGATTATGTAATCTGATAAGCAGCAGTATAGCAGGTGCTGATTATGATACAGTAAAAACTAGTGGTTGTCATGCTATTGTAGGAGGATGTTGTAATAGAATAATTACAACAGCAGTAAGTTGTAGTGCTAACTTTATAGGTGGTGGTGAAACAAATTTAATTGACCATGGAAAAAAATCACTAATTGTAGGAGGATGTAGTAACCGAATTTTATCAGCATCAGTATCATCAATATTAGGGGGTGAAAGTAATACTATTTCAGGTAGTATTAGATCAGTAATTGTAGGTGGTGCTCAAAACACAAGTTCATTTGCTTCTGATTGTAGTTTTATAGGAGGAGGATTTAAAAATTCAATATCACAAAAGATAATATCTGGCTACGCCTTTTGCCCTAGCTTTTCATCTATTGTTGGAGGTTCACGTAATAAGATATGTGCAGAAAAATATAATGTTATAGCAGGTGGTAGAGATAATTATATATCTGGTGATGTTTATAACAATTATTACAGTTTATATGAAAATTTTATAGGAGCAGGCCGTTTTGGTAAAATAAGAGGTAGTAACTCTTCAATTGTAGGTGGTATAAATAATTGTATAGGATCTTGTGGATATAAAGCAAAAGCTAGTACAATAGCAGGTGGAACTTGTAATTGTATAGGAGCACAATATTCATCTGGTTATAATGGTTTTATAGGAGGTGGATGTTGTAATTGTGTTAGTCAATTCTCAAATGCAATAGTAGGTGGATGTTGTAATTGTGTTACTGGACAATGTCATAATTTTATAGGAGGAGGCCAATTAAATAACATTTCTGCAGGTACATATTATGGTGCTGTTATAGGAGGAGGAATAAAAAATACAATAAATTATAATAGTTGTGGATTTGTAGGTGGGGGATATTGTAATTGTTTATATGGTGGTAATACTGGTACAATAACAGGGGGTGCATATAACTTTGTAAAGTCAACACAATCAGTTATTGGTGGAGGGAAGTCAAATAGTATTGGTGATATTGTAGGTGGAGTTTCTTCTAACTATAATTACTTGAATTTTATAGGTGGTGGGTCGAAAAATAAAATAGGAAATTCAAATAGTTATGGTGGAATGGATTTCAATGTTATAGCTGGTGGTATAGAAAATTTAATATCTAGCTCAGCAACATCTCCATATTCTACTGGTCTTAGTTGTAATGTTATTGGAGGTGGTAAGTTAAATAAAATATGCCATACAGGAACCACTCCGGTCAACATAAATAGCAACTTTATAGGTGGTGGGTGTAATAATATAATTAGTTCTAGTTTTACGAGTGGTATAATAGGTGGGTGTTGTAACTTAGTACAACCTGCTCATTCTTCTTCTTTTATAATAGGATCAAAAATTACAACAGCTACCCCATGCACTACTCACGTTAATTGCCTTAACATTGAGTCCTTTGTTTGTGGGCTTGGAACAACAGCAGGTACGGGGGCTGAATCTGTTGTAGCATCCGTTGGAGTTAATAGTACAGGTTCAGTAGTATCAGATATGTTAGAAACTGTTTGTAGACTTACACTTGCTGAATTAAATGATGGAACATTAGGATGTACTTTAATTGCTGCCCCAGGAGCAACTAGAGGGGTAATTGTATATGAATCAACATATATGGTTGAATATTCAGGTGATGGTAATGTAAATCCTACTTTAGAAGTAAGACAATCAAATAATTTATCATCAGTTGCTAATATTACAAGGTTACCAAATATTCAAGTTAACCAAATAACAGATTCCTCAGGAACAGCAGGATGGTATTTTAGAGATGTACCTTTTAGTGATAATAATAGAACTTATGAACAAAATCAACCTACAACACTCCATAGAATTAATGGTACATATCCTTCTAATATTACTGCAATAACAATAAGATTAAGGTATAAAATACTTGACACAGCTACTTTTGCCAACCCTTAAATTAAAAAAATATAATAAATAATTAGGTTACCCAATAAATAAGTTGTATATTAATCCTACTGAAAAAAAGTTATAAATGAATATAATATTCCAAGTTGACGGAGGTTTAGGCAAATCAATTATGGCAACTGCTATAGTTAAAGTTATTAAAAACCGTTTTAAAAACTCAAATCTTATAGTAGTAACAGGACATCCTGATATATTTTTAAATAATCCTCATGTTGATAAAGTTTACAATCATAATAATATAAATGGTTTTTATTTAAAATATATTAAAGATCAAAAATGTAAAATATTCGTTGCTGATCCCTATAGACATGGTGATTTTATACTTGAAAAACCAATACATTTATTTAAAACTTGGTGTGAAATATATGGTCTACGATACAACAATGAACAACCCGAATTATATCTAACCCAACCTGAATTAGATTATTTTAAACCGTATTATACAACAGATAAACCTATATTAGCAATTCAACCTAATGGTGGTCCTGCTGGGTTAGGTTATCAATATGCATGGACAAGAGATATTCCTGATCCTATAATTTTATCTATTATTGAAGAATTTAAAGAAACTCATACTATAATCCATATAAAAAGAGAAGATCAAAAAATATTCCCTGACACAATGCAAGCATTAGATGGGTATAGAAGTATTGCAATATTACTTCAATTATCAGATAAAAGATTATTAATAGATAGTTTTGGCCAACACATGGCTGCAGCACTAAATTTAAAATCTACAGTATGTTGGATTGGAACTAAACCAGAAATATTTGGTTACAAATTACATGATAATATTAAATCTGAACCTTACAATAATCAACATTCTATAGAACAATCAATGTATACACCTTATGGTTTATCAGAAAATATTCATAATATCCCTTACAAAGATTTAAATGATGTTTTTGATTTAAATAAAATATTAATTTCACTCAATAAATAATGGAACAACTATTTTTTCAATCTTCATTACCCAGAGCAGGTAGTACTTTATTACAAAATATATTAGGACAAAACCCTGATTTTTATGTAACACCTACATCAGGTGCCTTAAGTCTTTTACAGGCATCAAGACAAATTTATACGCACGATCATGGGTTTAAAGCTCAAGATGAAGAATCAATGAGAAGAGCATTTTTATATTTTTGTAATGGGGGCTTAAATGGGTATTTTACTGCTTTAACAGATAAAAAATATGTAGTAGATAAATCTAGAGGTTGGGGAGTACAATATAATTTTATAGACTCTTTCTACCCAGATCCTAAAATAGTTTGTATGGTTAGAGATTTAAGATCTGTATATGCTTCTATGGAAAGAAATTATAGAAAATATCCTGAAAAAGATATTGGTTTAATAGATAGAAATGAATTAAAAGGTACTACAACTCGTAAAAGAGTTGACCATTGGGCGGTATGCCCACCTGTTGGTGCTGCTATTGAGGGAATTGAACAAATGATAACAGAAGGAATAGATAAAAAGGTTCTATTTATTCGTTTTGAAGATTTAACTACTGACCCCCAAGTTGAATTAGATAAGATATATGATTTTTTTGGTTTAGAAAGTTATGAACATGATTTTAAAAATGTTAAACAATTAACTCATGAAGATGATAAAGTACATGGAATATTTGGTGATCATAAAATTCGTAAGGTTGTAAAACCTGTAAAAGAAACATATAATAAAATATTAGGTGAACAATTATCAAAGGATATAGTTAATTCTTATCAATGGTTTTACGAATATTTTCAATATTTATAATTAACTTTAAAATACAAATATGAGTTGGACCTATAAAACACATAAAATAGGGGACATTACTCAATTTCCAGAAAATACATTTGGTTTCGTTTATATAGTTACACACAACCCCACTGGAAAATCATATATTGGGAAAAAAGTCTTATTTCATAATAAAAAAAAGCGACTTGGTAAAAAAGAGTTAGCTGCATTAACTGGAATTGTTGGACGTCGTCCTACCTATAAATTAGAAGTTAAAGAATCGGATTGGATAAATTATTATGGTTCCCAAAAAGACATTAAACAACTACTTTTAGAAGGTAAAAAAGATGAATTTGAACGTACAATTTTAAAAATGTGTCCTAATAAAAAGGCAATGACATATTTTGAAATAAAATACCAAATGATATACCAAGTGTTAGAAAAACCAGATGAATTTTTTAATGATAATATTTTAGGTAAGTTTTTTACAAAAGATCTACAAGACATAGATTTTGATGAAAACCTCGTGCCTGAGGTTAAATAGTTTTATATATTACCCCTATGGGAAATACGTTATCAATAATCGGCCGAGGGACTGTTGGCTGTTTAAATGCTTTAAAATTTAGTAATTTAGGTTATGATATAAATTGGTATCAAGACCCACACATTTCCCCTTTATCAGTAGGAGAAGGTGCTGATTTATCTTTATCTCATTTTTTAAGTACTGAATTAAATTTTAGTTATGAAGATCTTATTAAAATTGGTGGTCATCATAAACATGGGATTGAAAAAATCAATTGGACAAAAGATACTTTTACTCATTGGTTTGAATTAGGAAGATCTTCTATTCATATCAATGCTACTAATTTACAAAATTTTATAATTGATAAAATATCATCAAAGGTAAATATCATAGAAAAAAATGTAAAACATAGTGAATTAGGATCTTATGTAATAGATTGTTCTGGAAAACCACCACTTTTAGAAGAAAGAAACTCAACACCCATACCAGTAGATAGTGCTTATGTAGTACAATGTCCTTGGGATAAACCTAAATTTAGTAAAACATTATGTATTGCACAAGAACATGGATGGGTATTTTTAATTCCTTTACAAAATAGATGTTCAGTAGGCTATTTATATAATAGTAATTTTTCTAATATAGAAACAATAAAAACTTCTGTTAATAATGTATTTAGTCAATATAATCTAACTCCAACAGAAAGTAAAAATTTATCTTTTAATAATTTTTATAGAAAACATAATTTTAGAGGAAAATTTACATATAATGGAAATTCATCTTTTTTTCTAGAACCCATAGAGGCAACATCCTTAAACACCGCAATTGCCGTAATAAAACAAACTGACTTATTATTAAAACATGAAGTGTCCTTTAAGGATGCTAATAAAAGATATAAAAACTTTTTAGAAGAAACTATAGATATTGTTATGTTACATTATTTAGTAGATCCTCCATTTGATAGCCCATTTTGGAAAATGGCAAACCAAAAAGCTATAGATTGGTTTACTAAAAGATATAAAGAATATCCTAGAATTAATATAATTACCCAAGAAGGTGAATATGATTATTCTACTTGGTATCAAGAAAGCTTTAAACAAAATTTAAAAGGTTTAAATTTATATGAGAAATTAAATCAAATAAAAAATGGTTAATCAACTATTAGTTACATTAGTAAACTCAGTGTTGGGTTCAGGTAAAGCAACAGCTAGAAATAATTATGCTTACCATTGTCCTTTTTGCAATCACCATAAACCTAAATTAGAAGTTAATCTAACAGAAAACCGTGAAGGAAAAAATCCTTGGCATTGTTGGGCGTGTAATGTAAGAGGAACTACTATATATAATTTATTTAAACAATTAAAAACTGATGTAAGTAAATTTACAGAACTTAAATCCTTAGTTACAACCTCTAAATCAATAAAACAAACACAAGTTGTATCTAGTGTTGTATTACCTACTGAATATATTGACCTAAATAACGTTGATACTAGCGATATTATGGCTAGGCACGCGCTTGCATATTTAAAAAATAGGCATATAAGTAAATACGATATAATCAAGTATAATATAGGTTATTGTAAAGAAGGTTTATATAAAAATATGATTATTATACCAACATATGACGCAGATGGTAGATTAAATTATTTTACTGCTCGCTCATTTGAAAAAGAACCGTATATTAAATATCGTAATCCATCAGCAAGTAGAGATATAATACCTAATGAACATTTAATAAACTGGAATGTACCAGTTATTTTATGTGAAGGATTATTTGATGCTATAGCTATAAAAAGAAACGCAATTCCTCTATTAGGGAAAAACATACAGAGTAGTTTAATGAAAAAAATAGTTACTTCTGTAGTAGATAAAATTTATATTGCATTAGATAGGGATGCAATTAAACAAGCTTTAAAATTCTGCGAAAAATTAATGGCAGAAGGTAAAGAAGTCTATCTTGTAGATTTACAAGATAAGGATCCGAGTGAAATGGGTTTTAAAAATTTCACAAAACTGATACAAAAAACAGTTCCTTTAACCTATTATAATTTAATGGAACATAAATTATCTATATGATCAAAAAATCATACAATAGAATACTAGAGATCTCAGACGATCACAAACAAATTACATTACCTGATTCAAGGTATTACAGACGTAATGGTGAGTATTATCCATCAATTACTTATGTTTTAAATTGTTACCCAAAAGGTAAATATTTTCAAGACTGGCTTAAAAAAGTAGGACATAGTGCTGATTGGATTGTTAAAAAAGCAAGTGAAGAAGGTACTGCAGTACATGAAATGATTGAGAAATATTTTACAGGTGAAGAAATAACTTATCTTAACAAAGATGGTTATCCTAAAATGAATCCACTAGTGTGGCAAATGTTTTTACGTTTTGTTGATTTTTGGGAGACACATAAACCAACATTAATTGAAACCGAAGTACATTTATTTAGTGAAGAACTAAAAGTAGCTGGTACTTGTGATTTAATTTGTGAAATTGATGGTGAACTATGGGTTATTGATTTTAAAACATCTAACCATTTACAAACTACTTATGATTTACAAGGTGCAGCATATGCTCAGTGTTATAAAGAATGTTATGGTAAAGAAGCAGCACGTGTTGGTATACTATGGTTAAAATCTAAATCTAGAGGTGTAGATAATTCAGGTAAACGTTTAAAAGGTAAAAATTGGGAAATTTTTGAATCACCAAGATCCCAAGAAGAAAATATAGAAATTTACAAATCAGTAAAAAGTATATTTGATATTGAAAATCCTAAACATAAACCTGCAACAACTTCATTTAAAACTACTGTAAAGAGAACCGCGTAAAAATTTGGTTACCTGGGATATTTTTCGTATATTTACGCGTTCGAAAGTTTCGGACTGTTAATTAAAGGTTATGAAAAAAATAGTATATTTACACGGTTTAGAAAGTGAAGCAGGAGGAACAAAGGTATCTTTCTTATCATCAAAAGGCACAGTTTATGCTCCTGCAATGGATTATGAAACATTAAATTTAGATGAATTTATTTATACATTAGGCATGCCTGATTTAATTATTGGTTCTAGTATGGGTGGTTATGTTGCTGATATTATTGGTTCAAGATTAGGGGTTGATGTTTTATTATTTAATCCTGCTTTACATAGTAGAGAAATAGATCCTGGATATGAATATTATAGTAACCCATATAAACGTACAATTATTTTAGGTACTGAAGATGATGTTATTGATCCTGAAATAACTAAAAAACTATGGTCTGTTCATGGTAATGCAGCAATACATGATGAAATAGAAGGTATGGGTCATAGAACACCACTTAATGTTTTTGTCAATATGTATGATAAACATGCTTAATTATGATCAAATTAATAGATCTATTAAATGAAATAGATATTCCAAAAAACTCATGGAAACCCATATCATCTGATGAACTTAAAGATGTAGAAGATGACATCTTAGATTTAATTCAAAATGCTTACGGACCAATTGGTGGTCATCCTAACTATAAATCAGTGGGTGACTTAGCAGGTTCAGATTATGAAGTTATCGATTTAGATGATGACCCAGAAATAGACGCTGTTACAGTAACTAAGAAAAGAGCAGGTGGAACTAAATACGTTGGTTTAGGACATGATGGTTCAAGCCAAAGTAAAAGAGGTTCAATAGGTCGTACGATTGATGGGTTAAGTAATTCAGGAACTTACATTGAAGCATCAGGTAAAATGGCTGATATATTATCTAAAGCAAATGTAACACAAGTTACAGATGAGGATACAATACGTAAGGCACTTAAGGGTAAAGAAATAAAAATGTATGACGATGGTTCATATGATCGAGTTTTAGGAGGAAAAAAATATAGAAAATTAATGTTCGGAAAACCAACAGTATGATAAGTTTAGTACAATTATTAAGAGAAGCAC